>Ga0209503_10000048_pt1 | contig 80534 bp, 117 predicted proteins | sample SouAtlMetagenome_2_FD_187448 | JGI IMG/M metagenome (GOLD analysis project Ga0209503, IMG submission 187448) | Marine eukaryotic phytoplankton communities from Atlantic Ocean - South Atlantic ANT15 Metagenome (SPAdes) (version 2) | ecosystem: Environmental > Aquatic > Marine > Oceanic | place...
GAACGAATCCTTAACAGTTCTAAAACCCATTTATTTTCGGAAGTTTAGAAAAACTTGCACTAAACCTGTAAAAAGACTTGCTATGAATCTTTACTGGACGAGGGTTCGAAACCCTCCGGCTCCACATTATCGTTCTTTGAAATAATATGTTGGTAAACACGTGGATATATATAATAAATATAAACTTATATGAATACTAAAGATAGAAAATTAATAGAAGCAATAGAAGCATCTCAAACGATGTCAGAAGCTGCTGCTAGATTAGGTGTAGCTTTTAGTACTTTTAAAAGAAGAGCACTCATGTTAGGTGTATACACACCAAATCAAGGAGGAAAAGGTACTTATAAAACCAAGAAAAAATTAGAAGATGTTTTTTCTGGTAAAATACACCTGGTAACTTCACAACTTAAGGCAAGGCTTTTTAGAGAAGGATATAAAGAAGAAAAATGCGAAAGTTGCGAAAGAACAGAATGGCTTGGAGAACCCATACCTTTAGAATTAGACCACATCAACGGCGATAGATTAGACAATTCTTTAGAGAACTTAAGAACTTTATGTCCTAACTGCCATGCCAAAACGCCAACATATCGTAAGAAAAATTACATTGCTCGGGTGGCGGAATAGGTAGACGCGTCAGATTTAAGCTCTGATTCCTAGATTGGAGTGCGGGTTCGATTCCCGCCCCGAGTACAAATGGACCGGTAGCTCAGCTGGATAGAGCATCTGCCTTCTAAGCAGACGGTCGGAGGTTCGAATCCTCCCCGGTTCACTAAAACTTTTTTAAAAAAAGTCACTCCAGATTTTTTTATGTCGTTTAAAATGATTATATTTATACTATAATCAAAACAACAAAAGATATGACAATTAATACAACAATTCTAGACTTCGCAACAGATGCACATAGTGGTCAACTTCGAAAGTATACTGGAGATGCATACATCATCCATCCTATCGCAGTAGCACAGTTGGTTATTGACAACGGAGGAGACCAAAACATGGTAAATGCTGCTATTCTTCATGATGTATTAGAAGATACTGCAGTAACTCACAATCAATTACGAGCATTTTTGCACCAAACGCTTAGTCAAGCTGATGCTGAAGATACTTTAAGTTTAGTAGTTGCTTTAACTGATGTATACACGCATCAAGATTTTCCAAATCTAAACCGTAAAGCCCGTAAGCAATTAGAGGCTCAGCGTTTAGGCTTAGTATCTCAACGTGCAAAAGCAATTAAAAAATTAGATATGGTAGATAACACAAAGTCTATTGTAGATAATGACCCTAAGTTCTCTAAAGTTTACTTAGCAGAGAAAGAAGTATTATTAACATTTTTAAATCAATAAAATGACGACAGAAGAGAAAGATTGGTTTTTGGGTTTACCAGCAGAAATAAAACTCGAACTTTTAGGTGATATGTTAAAAGAAGGAAATGCAGGTATGGCTTTAGCTACAGCAAAGATTTTGCTAGATGCCCCTTTTTCTGAAGGAGGAATATTAACCGAAGATATCAATAAAGTATTTGATAACAATCTAAACCAAAACAAAGAAGATGAGCAAGGAAATTAATATAAATTGGTGGGCAGAAGATGATTGGTATTTTATACCAACGTTTAACCTACATATAGAATACAGATGCTTTAGTTTTTACTTTCTAAAATTTACTTTAGAATTAGCATATTAAAACCAAAACAAAAAAGATGATTAGATTTTTTAAAGCATTATTAGCACACCCATTTAGATTTAAGTTTTCAATAGATGAAGATGAAAGATTATTTTTAGATGTGGGAATTGTATGGATAGCGGTACCAGTATTCTTATATTGGTTTCTATAAACTAAATCAAAAGCAGAATTATTAAGACAAAAGAGATGAAACACTTTAAGCCCCCTACTAAAATAGAAATAAAAGGCTCCTCCAGAGGAGGATATGGCTGTTTTGCGACAGAGCATATTAATAAAGGTGAAGTTGTAGAAATAAGCAAAGTTTTACCCATAATGAAAAACACCGAATTTCAAATTCATGCTTATCCCGATACTAGAGTAAATAGAGGAAGGGTGCTTTGTCTAGGTTATGGGTCTTTATACAATCATTCGGATAATCCTAATTTAGAACAGGAAGAGTATGAAAATAATCTATTTAGATTTATAGCAATCAAAGATATTCTTAAAGGAGAAGAATTACTAATAAAATACGGCAATGCATATTTTTCTAGTAGAGATATAGAAAAAAAATAAACTTTTCACAATTTTAACATATAATAATTATGAAGAAAAAGAGTATATTAAAAGAAGCTGATGAAATAATCAATAACCGATCTGAAGAAAAAGAGAGACAATATGGTCCATTTTCAGAAGGCATGGATAGAGCGGCTTCAATATTTAACGGAATGACCGGCCTAGATGTTACAGGTAAAGAAATGTATATGGCACTTATAGCACTTAAATTTTCTAGAGAAAGCTACAATCACAAAAGAGATAACCTTCTTGATGCAGTTGCATACATAGGAGCATTAGATAATTACATAGAAGAAGAAGATAATACATTATAATTATGAAAACACCAGTAAAAGATATTTGGGAATTAGGAACATGGGCTAAAATTGCTATTGACGATGTTGTAACAACATTTAGTAATAAGAAGGCATCACATAAATCTGCATGGACATACATGCTAAAAAACCAGTTAAATCAAGCTGGTTTAGACTGTGATATATTAACAAAAAACGATAATGTTCATGATTATGACGCGTGGTTTATCGTACTTCCAATGGAATTTCAAGGAAGTTATAATCTTTTTGGAGGAGCACAAGATGATACTGCAATGAGAATGCAAAGACTATTAGATTTTAAAGGTCCTATATTTTGTATTAATAGAGAAATGCCAGATATTGGTAAATTTGCAGAAAGTAGAATGAAGTCATGTTCTCAAATGTGGTCAGAACTTGATACTGAAAAACTTTCAGAAATTTCAAAAAATATAAAAACAATAGACCTTACATTAGAATCTGATACTTTTGTATTGGGAGATAGTCATTCAGTTTCAGCATATAAACCTGGAGCAAATATCTCTAGAAATGATGGGAAAACACTTTATGGAGTTCTCAAAGAAGGAATGCAAAATTATATTCCAGAAGGGACAAAGCATCTTATTTCATATTTTGGAAATATAGATATTAGACACCATCTTGGTAGACAAAAAGATCCTCTATTATCAACAATAACCCTCGCTGAAGATTATATTAAACACCTTGAAACTTTGAATATTCCAAAAATTACAGTGGTTGCTTTATTACCAATTGAATATGAAGAGAGAAGAATTCCAAAAACAGGATGGTATAAAGGAACTCCATTTACTGGAACCCAAGAGGCAAGAACAAAAATCATGATAGAGTTTAACCAAATTGTTAGAAGACTTTGTGAAGAAAAGGGCTTTGAATTTAAAGAATGGCCAAGACATTGGTATACAACGCATCCAAAAGAATTTGCAGACACTTATATGGAAAAACCTGGAAGCGTTCATCTTTCAAGACAATATTATCACTATGATTTTGATAGCGGAGAAGAGAATGAAGAACTTAAACAAAAAGTTTTTGGTTTATTTTGAAACAAAATAAAAAAATTAAGTATAAAGTATAAATAATAAAAATAAAATATGAGCAAAAGCAAAAAAATTAAAGTAGGAATTATTGGCGTTGGAAATTGCGCTAAGTCCTTAGTAGAAGGAGTACAATACTACTCTGAAAAGCAAACTTCAGCAAATGGTATGATGCGTGAAGATATCGGAGGATATACGGCTGAAAATATCGAATTTGTGTGCGGTTTTGACATTGATGAAAGAAAAGTAAATACTCCTCTTGGAGAAGCTTTAAAACAAAGACCTAATAGCGCTTATGATATTGTTGAAAAAATAAATTCAAAAGCTCCAGTTTATGAAGGTCCAGTAATTGATGGTTACGCGCTTCTTATGGATGCATATCCTGAAAAAGACAGATTTTTAGTTTCAGAAAAACTTAGAAATAGCTCTGAAATGAATAGAGTTTCTTGGACTAAGAAAAAAGAAAACGAATGGAAAGAAAAAATAATTAATTTAATTAACAAACATGAAGTTGAGGTATTAATTAACTATCTTCCAGTAGGTTCTCAAAAAGCAACAGAATTTTGGGCTGAAATTTGTTTAGCAACTGGTGTAAGTTTTGTAAATTGCATTCCAGTATTTATTGCGTCAGACCCATCATGGGAAAAAAGATTCATCGATGCTGGAATTCCACTAGTAGGAGATGATATGAGAAGTCAATTTGGAGCATCTATTCTTTCTCAAATGTTACAAGAACTTGCCTTTGAAAGAGGACATGATGTCAAAGCACATATTCAAAGAAATGTTGGTGGTAATACTGACTTTTTAAATATGGAAGATAAAGGAAGACTACAATCTAAGAAAATATCTAAAGAAAATGTTATTAGAGCACAAAACGATATTAGAGGTATTTCTACTGAAAATAGCTTTTTACATGCAGGACCTTCTGAATATATTGCATACTATGGTGATAACAAAGTTGCTAACTTCAGATTGGAACTTGAAGGATTTGGAGGAGCTCCAGTTCTTTTAGATGCTCAACTATCTGTTCAAGATAGCCCAAATTCAGCAGGCGTAGTAATAGATGCTTTAAGATATGTGAGAGTTGCAAGAGAAATGGGAATTGTTGGAGCGTTAAGAGGCCCATCAGCATTTACTCAAAAAACTCCCCCAAAACAAATGATGTTTGCAGATGCAGTTCAAGAATGTGAGGCATTAGCAAATAGAAAACTAACACCAACTACGAAAAAACAAGTAGTAGCTAAAAAAGTTAGTGAAGTTAGAAGAGGTACTTCTACGGTTCAAGGAACTTTAAATAAAAACTAAAAATGTACAAATTGAGATTTAATTTTTTAAGAAAGCTTTTTCAAAATGAAAAAGTTAGTAAAAGCAAAGAGGTTAAAAAAGCTAAAAAAGCTAAAAAAACCAAGAAAATTGAAAAAGTATACGGTTATGACTTCGATGGTGTAATTTCCATCGGAGTCCATCCGCGAAATTCAAACGATGTTATTATAACTGGAAGATGTATAGATGAGGCAGAACATGTTTTATCTGTCTTAGATAAAAAAGGAATAACAAATAGTGTCTATTTTAACCCAATGACTTTAGCAGAACGTGGAAATCATACACTTAAAGCTAGAAGATTTTCTGGAGCTCACAAAGCAAAAACAATTACCAAACTAAAAAATAAAAAAATATTAGTTACTAGGTTTTTTGAAGATGATACTACTCAAATAAAATGCATATCTAAAGAACACCCAGAATTAGATATAGTACACATCAAATCTAATTTAGTAGAAAAATAAAATTATGGCACTTACAACATTACAAAAAAACTTAAGAAAAGATTATATGCAATACTTGAATGCTACTGAAGATGTAGATAAGAGTATGATAACCGACTGTATTAAACACTATCAAATACCGGAAGTAGATTATAGAGATAAAATATGTTTAGACCTTGGTGGTAATGTTGGCGGTTTTGCTAAATTAGCAGTAGATAGTGGTGCATATAGAGTATACACTGTTGAATGTGATTCTAGAAACTTTTTAAAAATGCAAACGAGTTTTCAAAATGAAGAAAAGGTAAATGTTATACATGCTGCAGTTTCAGGAAGTAGAGAAGATTCACTCGATATATACAAAGGACAGAGCAAATCAAATCACTGTTCTACTTCCATTATCAAAAGAACAGGAAGATATCAAAATTACGAAAATGTTAAAAATATAAATATCAAAGACCTTTTACATGTTTGTAAACCAGATATTGTAAAAATAGACGTTGAAGGAGCAGAATATGAATTAATTGATGATGTTTTAAATTACCACCCAGAGTTCTTATTTATAGAACTCCACATGGGAAAAATGAAAGAACTTGCACAGCCAACTTTAGATAGATTAGATGCGTTATATTCAAGCAGCAGTGTAGAGCCAGTTATTGTGTTTCAAAGCGTTGCAGGTTACGATTGTTGGTATAAAAAATAAAAAAATGCTAGACCAAGTTAACATGGAAGTAGTCAAAGATGTTGGCTACTTTTTTAATAAAGTAAATGAGAGAGCACTTTGGCAGCTCGGTATAAATGAAACATATAGCAGCGGAGGAGACGCTGCTTTAGGGGAAACTGTAGAATATTTTCATCCACAATTAACGCTTGACGACAGAATGCGATACATCATGGAGAATATCGTTTATTCTGGTCTTGATATCGACAACATTATTTGCAATACAATTATATCTCACTTTTATGGAGGTAGAGGAATTCATCAGATATTAACTAAAGAAAGAGACCCTAAAAAAGCTCTTGTAGATTTTAAAAGACTTTTAGTAGATAAAGACTATGAAAATACTATTAGAAAGAATTTAGAACATGCTGTAGAGTTAGGTTTACCAATCTATGGAACTACAGAATTAAGAACAAGTTTATTTGGAGCAGCAAATACTTATATTGCTGAATCTAGAAATCAAGAACGTGATGCACATAAAATCAACATTTTATTATGGGTAGCAAGTTTTATACCAAGAGGAATAACATCGAGAATGTCTCAGGCACAATCACTTAAAGAGATGTATGATATTATCACAAATATTGAAGGTGTAGGACAGTATTACGGTTATCACTGCTCAACGTCTAACTCGGTAAACCCGGCCATTAATATAAACCACGATGAAAGATTTTGCGTACCAGGACCTGGTGCTAGACTTACTTTAGATATTATGTTTGGTGAAGGTTGTAAAATTCCTTATGGAGACAGAGTAATTTGGTTTAGAGAAAACTATAAAGACCTTATTGGCGAAATCTATCTTCATCCATCAACACATAATGTCATTGTCAATGGAAATCGAGTTCTTGCCGAAGAGCAAAATGATTTAAAGGTTTACGGATGTGAAGTTGGGTTATGTCAATACGGAGTTTACCATAGGCTTAGAAATAACCCACATTTAATTAATAGACGAAAAGTTGCAAGAGCAGATGGGGCATTAATGGAATCTTTTTTCAATAATAATTATAAACAACAAACGCTTTTTTAGATATATAAAATAAAATCTATTTAAAATGAATCATACTAAACTGTTTGAACAATTTGTTAATGAGAACATTAAAAATATGACCATCGGTACACCTGCTACAAATTCAGCTCAAAGGGAAACTGTTAAATTTGAATTATGGGCTTTAAAAGAAGGTCTTAAAAACACATACGGTAAAGATTTTTCTAAAGCTAAACAAACAAATCCTAAAAGCGCAAAAGGAAAGTTAGCAATATATGCGGTAACTGAAGAAAAAGAAAACCCATATACAACAAACGATAATTTTAAAACAATTGCAGCAAATACAATAATTGCAGTATGCGACGGTAAAAAGCCTCTATATTTTCATAGAGAACCAATGTTTGGACCTCCTTATGAGGGCGAAATCACTCTAACACCAGAAAGAAGAACAAATCACGACAACCTTAATTTTGGTTATCACGACCATGAAGGTGGAAAATACGCAACAGGTATTAAGAACCTTAAAAGAATTATAGAATTAGCAGACGTAGCATATACTTTTTAAAATAAATTAAACTAATTAGAAGGGAACCTTAAACAGTTCCCTTTTTTTATCTATAAAAATAGATGGAAAATTCAACACCAAAACCAGACCATATTGTATTTAATGAGGAAACTGGAGAATATGATGCTAATACAAAAGCATATCCAACAACAGCAAGTGCTCCTTCATTTTCACCAGTTATTTTTGATAATCATGAAAGTGTTAAAGCTTCTAAATATTTTCAGACAAAATTTAATGAAATCAAAAATGAGTATTTTCAACTTATTAATCATTGGGAGAATACTAAAAGGGTTTATGATGCAGATTGTAATTTTAAACCAATAACTGGAGAAATATATCACCTTTACACAAAAGATACTGGAGACTTTTTAAGCATTATAGAACCTTCTCAATGGAATCAAAAATATGTTGGAAGTTTTAAATTAACAACTGATGGAAAATGGGAGTCCGTAAAGGAAACAAACGACTAGAACCCTATATAACTATTAAATATAATAAATTATGGCAAACATTGATAACGAATGTAAAGATTTAGAAGTAAAAGACTTCTATGAAGAATCAACAACACACTTAGCAGACATTATGGAAAACCAAAAGAAAATGCAAGAGCAGACTTACGGTTTTAATTTCGAAGATATGACAATTAGAGAAATAATGGACTTTTGGCATTGCAACACACATGCAGTTGTAGATGAAATTCACGAAATGACAGATGCTCTTGGGGGTATTAAAGATGGCTCTGGAAACGCAGTGTGGAAATATTGGAAAAAAGACTTTCCAAAATATGATAAATTAAAAATTTCTGATATGAGTGAAGATGATAAAAAAGAACTTTATATGGAGTGGGTAGATATTCTACACTTTTTTATTAATTATGCTGCATCTATAGGACTTGACGCAAAAACAGCATATAATTATTACTTTGCAAAAGCAGAAGAAAATGTAAATCGTCAAAAAAGAGGATATTAGTAGGTAAGTCCGTGTAACCGGTTATAAAAAATAAGTATGATATTAGATATTGAGCAAAAAGAAAAAGAAGTAATAATAAGCTACTACGACAAAGAAGGAAAAGTAAGCTTTAAAAGATATCCAATTGATAAATTTGAAAATTGGGTTGTAACCGATGAAAAAGATAAATATAAACACCCACAACTAAAAAATTGGAATGGAAAGCCAATTAAAAAAATTACTTCAAAAAGAGGATTTAATAAATTTAGTTTAGTATATTTCATTGAAAGTTTACCTGAAAAAGACCAAAAAGAGCTTTTTGAATCTAACAGCCCTAAAACATATTTTATAGATATTGAAACAGAAATAGTAGACGGTTTTCCAAAAGCAGAAGACGCTAAAACTAGAATACTTAACTTTTCAATTATAACGCCTGATAAAAAAGCAATAGTATTAGGCATTAAAGAGTTAGATATGAAAGGTCTTGAAAAAGACACTAATGAATATTTTAAATCTTTAGATGATGATTGGTCCATATCATATTATAAGTTCGATAATGAGTATGATATGGTCTATAATTTTATTCATAAATTCATGCCTAAGTTTCCAATGATGACCGGATGGAACTTTATTAATTATGATTGGAAGTATATTGTAAATAGATGTAAAAGACTTCAAATAGATATTAGCGAAATGTCAGTTACTGGAAAAGTAGACAAAGTAGATGGTAGACCGTTACACATGGGAATTCTCGATTACATGCAATTATATGATAAGTATGATAAGTCTGTAAAAGTAAGAGAATCTAATTCTCTTGATTTTGTTTCAGGACAGATTGTAGGTCTTAAAAAGATTAAATACAATGGAGGATTACAAGAACTGTACGAAAACGATTATAAAAAATATGTTTACTACAATATAGTAGATTCTATTTTGGTATACTATATAGACCAAAAAATAAAGTCAATGGACGTTCTTTTAACATTAGCAAATATTACAAAAATGCCTCTGTATAAAGCAGCTAGCCCTGTTGCAATGACTGAAGCATTAATGGCTAGAAAATTAATGGAACAAAATAAAAGAATTGGAACAGAAAGAAAAGAAGATGTTGCAAAAGATGGAAAGTACACTGGTGCATTTGTTAAAGAGCCAATTTCAGGTTTTTATTCTGGTGTAAGTGCGTTTGACTTTGCATCTCTATATCCTTCAATTATGCGACAATTTAATATTTCACCAGATTCATATATTGAACAAATTCCAAAAGAAGATATTGCAGAACGCAGGAAAGATAGTAATGTTATTGTATGTGAAAATGGAGTAGTTTACAAAAATAATGAATCAGTATTAAAACAAATTCAAAGTGATTTATACGCTCAAAGAAAAGAGTATAAAGCTATAGCTTATGATTATTTTGAAAAAGCAGCAATGGTTCAAAAAAAAATTAATTTAAAAAAGAACCCATAATTAAGTGTGTTGATGATATATAAAACACATCAAACAATCAAAGGTCAATCGACCTTTTTTTGGACAAGTAAGGCAATTTTAGCTATTAATATCGTATTGCCTTTTTTTAGAAATTAACTAAAAATTATTTTAAAACATGAATTTATTTAAAGAAAGAATAGAATATAAACCATTTGAATTTCCTGAATATTATAGTGATGGATGGTTACCACAGGCACAGGCATTTTGGTTACATACTGAAATTCCTATGCAAAGTGATGTTAAAGACTGGAAAGAAAATTTAACAGAATCTGAAAAGAATTTAGTAGGTAATATACTTTTAGGTTTCGCACAAACTGAATGTGCAGTAAGTGATTACTGGACTACAATGGTAACTAACTGGTTTCCAAAGCATGAAATAAAACAAATGGCTATGATATTCGGTAGCCAAGAAACAATTCATGCTACTGCATATTCTTATTTGAATGAAACACTAGGATTAGATGACTTTTCTGCTTTTCTACACGAGCCTACTATAGCTGAAAAATTTGAACATTTATCAGGAGTAGATTCTAATTATACTCATAAAGATTTAGCAGAAAATAATAAAGCTAGAAAAGAAGTGGCTAGAAGTTTAGCAATTTTTTCTGCTTTTGCAGAAGGCGTTTCGCTCTACAGTTCTTTTGCTGTTTTATACAGTTTTCAAATGAGAAATCTTTTAAAAGGAATTGGACAGCAGATGAAATGGTCAGTAAGAGACGAATCACTACACTCAAAAATGGGTTGTAGGCTTTTTAGACACATGTGCGAAGAATATCCTGGCTTAAAAGAAGAAGTAGAAGGTGATGTAAAAACAGCAGCAAAGTTAATGGTCGATATGGAACTTAAATTTATCGATAAAATGTTTGAAATGGGAGATTTAGAAAATCTTAAAAAAGATGATTTAAAAAACTTTATTAAAAGAAGAGCAAACGAAAAATTATCAGAAATAGGATATGAAAAAATATTTGAATTTGATACAATTAGTGCAAAAGAATTAGATTGGTTTTATCATTTGACAGGAGGCGTAGAACACGCAGACTTTTTTGCAATTAGGCCAACTGCTTACTCTAAAGCGGGTGAAGATGAAGTATGGGATGAATCAGAATTATTTTAAAAAAGTATAAATAAAAATGCAAAAAGAAAAACAAAGGGTAGAATTAATTTCTAAACAAACAAAAACCGATATTTTAGTAAATCAACTTAATTGGGAAAAAGGAGTAGATTACCCAGTATGGGGTCACACCGAAATATACATTAAAACAATATCAAATGGTTATTTATTAGAAGGTGAAACTCCTAAAGATGCATATTGGAGAGTATCTACAACAATAGCTAGAAGACTTAAAAAACCAGAAATGGCAAGTAAGTTTTTTGATTATATTTGGAAAGGTTGGTTAAACTTAGCCTCTCCAGTTTTATCAAATACTGGAACAGAAAGAGGTTTACCAATCTCTTGTTTTGGAATTGATGTTGCTGATTCAATTCACGACATTGGTAAAAAGAATCTTGAAATGATGCTTCTTGCAAAGAATGGAGGTGGAGTAGGAATTGGTGTAAATCAAATTAGACCAGCGGGTTCTGAAATTACAGATAATGGTACTTCTGATGGAGTCGTTCCGTTTTGTAAAATATATGATTCTACAATTCTTGCTACAAATCAAGGAGCTGTTAGAAGAGGAGCAGCTTCCGTAAATATAGATATTGAACATAAAGATTTTTGGGATTGGTTAGAAATAAGAGAACCTAAAGGTGATATTAATAGACAGTGTATGAACATGCATCAATGTGTTGTAATTTCCGATGGGTTTATGGATAAAGTAGAAAACGGAGACAAAGAATCTAGAAAAAGATATGCTGCTGTAGTTAAAAAGCGTAAAGCAACAGGCCAGCCTTTTATGATGTATAAGGGCAATATAAATAGAGCAAACCCAGAGGCTTATGTTAAAAACGGTCTTAAAGTTTACATGACTAATATTTGTAGTGAAATAGCATTACATACCGATGAAAATCATAGTTTTGTATGTTGTTTAAGTTCTTTAAATTTAGCAAAATATGATGAATGGAAACATACAGATGTTATTCAAACTGCAACTTGGTTTCTTGATGGTGTTTTAGAAGAATTTATTCAAAAAGCAAAATATAGACAAGGTTTTGAAAACGCTATTCGATCTGCTGAAAAAGGAAGAGCACTTGGTCTTGGTGTACTTGGATGGCATACTTATTTACAAGAAAGAGGAATTCCATTTGAAGGATTACCTGCACAATTTGAAACCCGTAAAATATTTTCTCAAATTCAAATAGAAAGTGAAACTGCAAGTAGGCAGCTAGCAGAAGAATTTGGAGAACCTTTATGGTGTGCTGGAACTGGTATGAGAAACACTCATTTAAGAGCAGTTGCACCAACTGTAACAAATTCAAAACTTAGTGGTAATGTAAGTCCAGGTATAGAACCATGGGCGGCTAACGTATTTACAGAACAAACATCAAAGGGAACTTTTATTAGAAAAAATCAGTCTTTAGTCAAATTTTTACAAAAGATAGGACATGATGATTCTCAAGTTTGGTCTAAAATTCTAGAAGACCATGGAAGTATTCAAGAAGTTAGTATATTAGATAACTACATGATGACTTCTGGAGTTCATATAGATTCTGATGATTTTGAGGTGTTAACAATAAATCAATATAATTCTTTATCAGATGATATCAAAAAAGATATGTTCGTTTCACCTAAAGAAGTATTTAAGACCTTTAAAGAAATTAATCAGTTAGAATTAGTAAGACAGGCAGGGGTTAGGCAGCAATATATCGATCAGTCAGTTAGTCTTAATATGGCATTCCCAAATACTGCATCACCTAAATTTATTAATAAAGTACATTTAGAAGCTTACAAACAAGGAATCAAAACTCTTTATTATATGAGAACTGAATCAGTGTTAAGAGGAGATATTGCAGCATCTGCAACTGATGAAGCTTGTTTAAGCTGTGATGGATAAGATATGCGGCTCTTTGGAGTCGCCATTAGGACCGTTTAATTACGGAACAAAAGGGAAGAGTATCGCTACGCTTCCCTTTTTTTAATAGATATATAAAACATAATTAAAAATAAGATTAAAAATGATACTTAACTATGGAGAATTCCTAAACGAAAAAGAATGGGCAGTTACAGACGCTAAAATTCTTAAAACAAGAAGAGCATTTTATGCTGAAGCATTTACTCAATTTTTAAACGAAGATGAATTGATACAGGCTAACTCACTAATAAATGAAGGACTTTTTGACAAGTTCGGTTTTAGCAGAATAGAAAGATTAAATGAAAACGAACTTTATGAAAGTCTTCTATTAGAATGGAATCTTTTACAAAAATTGGCAGATAAAGCTAAACAGGCTGTTAAGGTTGTAAAAGACGAGGGTAAAAAAGCACTTTCAAAATTACAACAGGGTGTAATTTCAATAGGTGGTAAACTCACCGGTCTTATTAAGAAAATAGTAGAAAGTATAAAAAGTGTTGCTGGAAAAGCAATAGATGCCGCAAAAAAAGCAGCAGCTGCTGCTAAAAAGAAAATGACTGAAGCGTTTACTAAAGAACTTAATACGTTTAAAAGTGAAGGTGAAAAGGTAAAAGCAGAAAAAATAAAATCTCTATCAAAAGATACTGGTAATGCTACAAAAGTTTCTAAACATGTTGTAAAATGGTGTACCGGTACTTTAGGAAAAGAAACAGCAGGTGCAATTGCTAAAGGATCTAAAGAAGAGGTACCTGGTACTAAAAAAGAAAGTGCTGCAAAAGAAAGTTTTAGTTATAGAAGTTTTGAATTAATGATGGAAAATTCATTATATTTAAGTTGTACAGATGCAATGAAAGCTGGAGAGCTGAAATTATCAGAAGTAGAAGAACAACTTAATATGCTAGAAGAAGGAGGAGGTCAAGAAGCACACAAACTTCCATTTATTTCAACAATAACAAAATTTATCAACAAATTCCCACCATTCAGCGTTTTAAAAACATTTAAAGAAAAAGGAGCTGAAGTAGCAGGAGGTCTGATGGGCGCTATGTCAGCCAAGGCAACAAAGGTAATGGGAGCTCCAGGACCTTTTAAATTTTTAGCAATAGGAGCTTTTATGGGGATAGCATTTGAGCTAGCAATGAAAGACACTTTGAAAGCAGCAACCGCAAGTTTGCTTTTTCCACCAGCAGCTCCTTTTATTACAATGGCATTTAACTTTGCCTATGTTTTAGTAGCAATAGCAACATTAGAAGTATTGGTAGGAACGGTATTAGATGCTAAAGATGATTTTGCAAAAGCTAAAGAAGATACTATGAAAAACTTGTCTAAACAGGCAGGTAATGTTGGAAAAGACAAAGAAGAAGCATAAATATTTTTGAAACAAAACACCAATTCATGATATAATTAACAAATAAAAATTATATCAAAATGAAATTAGGAATTGCAAAAATTGACCAGCATGCTTTTATTAGCTTTATTAATCGATTAAAATTAATCGACTCTTTTATTTATTTTAAAATAAAAGATAATCAAGTTATCTCAACATGCTATTTACCACAAAGAGATGCTGTGAAACACCACTCAGTATCAGTAGAAACATTATTTGGTGGAGTTGAAATGCCAGATAATTCTAAGGAATATAAAATAGCATTCTTTGATGCTAATAGAATCATTGATGCTTTTAAACAATTTGAACACGACGCTATTCGCTGTGAAATTGAATTTATTCAAAATGAACAAGACTTTGTAGCTTCTACCTTTAAAATCTTTAATGAAGAATTAGAAATCACATTATCATGTTCAGAACCTTCTCTTGGTTACCAAGATTTATCTACTGAGCAAATCGAAGGTATCTTTGAAAGAAGTCAAATGGACTTTCAATTCCCAATAGATAATCATTCAATCAATAGATTAAAATCGTTATTTAATTTAGAAAAAGAAGAAACGTTTGATATTAACTCAAATGGTTCTGGAGTACAAGTTAAAGGCAAAACATTTAACGTTGTAATTAGTCAAAGCGCAACTGGTAATGGAACAGCAACTCTTTACAAAAAATATTTAGCTCTTTTAGATAAAGAAGAATATAATGTACATGTTTCAAATAATAAAGTTGTATTTGATTCAACTGAATCTGAAACTCTTTTAACTATTTCAACATGTAAAACTGCCTAAATGAAAGAAGTAATTGAAGAGGTAGATTACGACAGCATGTCTGTCGAAGAGTTAGAGCAGTTACAAAAAGAATACATAGTACTTGCTAATAAATATACTGCGTATGAACAGTCTGTTAAATTATCTCTTAATAGTATTTATGGTGCATTTGGTAATAAGTGGTTTCACTTCTTTGATATACAAATGGCCGAATCAATTACTCTTCAAGGCCAAGATGCAATCCTTTACTCCGAAAGTATTTTAAATAAGTACTTTACGGAGTTTTGGCATAAAGATGAAAAATTACACGAAAGGTTAGGTGTAAAAGTAAAAAATAAACTCATTAAACCTGCTGTAATTTATATAGATACAGATTCTAATTATGTACAGTTCGGTGAAATGTATGAATCTATTGAATGGTTAGATGAATCTAAAAAATTAGACGTAACAACTTTTACTTTAGAGGTTTACAATCTTAGAATTAAAGATTATATTTCGATGGCTATGAAAAAATATGCTAAAGATAGAAATACTGATAACTTCTTAATGTTTGAATTAGAGTCAGTGGCATATTCTGGTATATTTATGACTAAGAAAAAATACATACAAGATATATCATGGGACGATAAACTTCCTGTAAATGAAAGACACAATTCTCTTAAAAAAGTAAAAACAGTAGGATACGATACCATTCAAAGTTCGACACCTTTATTTGCAAGAAAGAAATTAACCGAAGCGTTAACTTTATTATTTAGCAAAGGAGTTACACCTGGTCCAAATGAATTGCAGGAAATTGTTTCTTTCATGAAAGAATGTAAGAAAGAATTTAAGTTAGTAGACTTAGACGATATTTGTTTCAATCGAAAAACAAATAATATTCACAAGTATATAATTGATGATAATAAAGAATTTCAAATAGGTCTTAAATGTCCTCCTAACGTAAAAGCGGCAGGTTTTTATAATTATTTAATGAATAACAATTCAAAATATAAAAACAAATATAAAATGATATCAAATGGTGAAAAGCTTAGAATATACAATACGAAGCACACTATATGTGATACATTTGCGTATTTACCAGGTGAACACCCTTATGAAATAGCTCCGGAAATTGATTACGATACACAATTCGAAAAGTGTATGATTGACCCTATAAATAGAGTTTTAAGAGCAACTGGTTTACAAGAATTAGATACAAATTTAATTTACGCATCGGCTTTATTTTAGATATAAAAATTTAAACAAAAAAAAACAAAATAAAAATGGCAAAAAAGAAAGAATTTAATTTTAGCGATTTAAACGCAGAATTGGCAAACATTAACCCTTTAGGGTCTGTCATGTCAGAAAGCGATTTTAGCGAAGTTACAGAATATATTGATACTGGAAATTATCACCTTAATGCATGTGTAAGTGGTTCACTTTTTGGTGGATGGCCAAACAGTCGAACTTGTGCATTAGCTGGACCTTCCGGAACAGGTAAAACTTTTCTTATTTTAAATAGTATTAAAAGGGCAATCGATATGGGTTACAGCATCGTCTTCTATGATTCTGAAGCTGCAGTTGATAGACAATTAATGAAAAAGTTTGGAATTGACGTGAGTAAAGTTAACTACCAACCGATTAATACTGTTCAGGCATTTAGACATTCAGTAACTACAATTACTACAAAGATGCAAGAAGTCAAAGCAGCAGGTGGAGAAGTTCCAAAATTAATGATTATTCTTGATAGTGCTGGTAACTTGGCAACTCAAAAAGAAATTAATGATGCAGTAAGTGGAAGTGAAAAAGCAGATATGACAAGAGCAAAAATTCTTAAATCAATTTTTAGAATTATAATGACTCCATTAGCAGATCTGAAAATTCCTTTCCTATTTACAAACCACACTTATATGTCGCAAGGTTTTATTGCACAGCAAATTGCAGGTGGTGGAACTGGACCAGAATACGCAGCATCAATTGTTCTATTTTTAAATAAAGCACAATTAAAAGAAGGTACTGAAAAAACCGGAATTATTGTTACAGCAAAACCAAATAAAAACAGATTTGCAAAACCAACACCAATCAAATTCCATTTACACTTTACAAAAGGAATGAATAGATATGTAGGTTTAGAACAATATGCATCATGGGATATTTGTGGAGTAGCAAGAGGAACTATTGTAAAAGGTGAAAAAGTATTAAAAGAAACCGCAAGAACTTGGGTTTGCAAACATCTAGACACAACGGTTTCAAATGCTGACTTTTTTACAGACAAGGTTTTTACCAAAGAAGTACTAGAAAAAATAAACGAACATATCCAGCCAATATTCAACTATAACGATATTTCACACGATGTTGATGTTGATGAAATCTTAGAAGAGACAACAGAATGATTTTACAGATAGACGAAGATAAATTACCCATAAAATATATTTTGGGAATACATGAGTCTTTACCAGAATATCCAACAGGTTTTGATATTTTATATGAAAAAATCAGAAGACATATTGGTGAAGATAGCAGAGGTAATTTTACCAAACATGCTTCTATGAAATATCATTTAAAAGATGTAGAAGAATCTAAAGTAGATTTAGCATTAGAAGAATTGATAAATGACGGTTGGATACGAACAATAAATGAAACAGAAGGCAAAGAGTCTTATAAAATACTTAAAAACCCATTTATATGAATTTTAGTCAAGATTACGAAAAAATATTTTTTAGACTTTCTTTAGAAAAAACAAAGTACCTTACTACAATAAAATCAGGTTTTTACTCTTCTGAAGAAATTGATATATTGTCAAATCTTTCTTTAAAATTTTATAATAAATTTAATGAAACTCCTAAAAAAGACCAGCTTAAATTATTAGTTGACAATGCACCTGGAGCTAAAGATAGAATAAGTGATAATATTATAAATATAATATTTGATGTAAGCCTAGAAGAATATGACGAGGAATGGTTATTATCTACTGCAGAATCATGGATAAAATGGAGAAATTTTGATACAACTTTAAACGATACTATTGAATTTGTAAAAACAACATCAGTAACTCCAGAAAATACAGACCATATAATTTCAAAAGTAAAGACATTAATTAATGAAAGAAATAATCTTACTTTTAATAGCGATATAGGTTTAGATTTCTTTGATGTAGACTCACATGACCAAAAAAGTACTGAAAAAATCAGTTCCGGATATAACTTTTTAGATAGAGTTTTAGAAGGCGGTTATGATAAAGGCGGTAACTTGGTAGTGTATGCTGGAGAACAAAACATTGGTAAATCAATATATTTAGCAAATGATGCTGCTGAATTTGTTAAAGCAGGTACAAATACTGCTGTAATTACAGCGGAAATGGCAGCTCACAAATTTGTTAAAAGAATAGGTTCGAACCTCTTAAGCATTCCAATTAATGAATATACTGAAAAGTCTAAAAATAAAGACTATGTAAAAAGAAAATTAGAAACAGTAGGAAATGGTTTTACTCCTCCAGGAAGTTTATTTATCAAACAAATGCCAACTTCACAGGCAACTGTATTGGATATTGAAGCACATCTTTCTCAAATAGAAGAAGAAAAAGGAATAAAATTAGGCGCTGTAGTTATTGACTACATAAACATATTGTGTAATTATAGAAACCCAAATAGTGAAAATACTTACATGAAAATTAAACAAATTGCAGAAGACCTTAGGGCAATGGGTGTAAGAAATAACTGGCTAATAATAACAGCAACTCAGATAACAAGAAATGGTTATAATTCAACAGACATTACAATGAACGACATTGCTGAATCTGCAGGTTTATCGCATACTGCAGATGTAATGTTAGGAATTATTCAAGATGATATTATGAGAGCAAATGACGAGTATTGGCTTAAAATACTTAAAATAAGAGATGGTGAAGGTAAAGGTACAAAGTGCAAGCTTGATATCAATTGGAACTATCTAAGATTAAATGAAACTGATGAAATAACAACAAGCAATATACATTCAATATGAGAAAAAAGACAGACAAAATATTTGATAATAATTTTGATTCACCGGAAAGTGAATTTGGTGGAAAAATATCTTTTAATTTAGACCCTAGTTTAGCAAGCGCAGATGAAGAAGATACTATTTATAGAGTTATGCTACAAAAAGAAATTCATGATTTAATTAATAATTCTAGATTTAGAAAATTTAACGAAATAGATGAATTTGCAAATGCAATAAAATTAAAAAAATTAGACATTAATGAGGTGTACGGTTTCATGTTAGATGAATTGCTAGCAAATTATTCTAGAATAGATATATTTTCTGAAATGTCGAGTTATTTTAATATTCATCCTACAAAATTTTACAATTCATTATCTAATATATTTAAAGAAGGTTTAATAGAAGAACTAGATAAAAAAACCGGAGTACTTTCTAGAAAAAACATTAATAAATTATTTTAATATGATAAATCAAAAAGATTTAAAAAAACCAGTAAAAAGGGTTTGGGTCTTAGGTGATTTACATTTTGGAGTCAGATCAAATTCTTTAGAATGGTTAGAAATTCAAAAAGACTTTTTTGAAAACCTATTTATTCCTACACTTAAGAAACACTATAGACCTGGAGATGTTTTAGTGCAAGTAGGAGATACTTTTGATAATAGACAGAGTATTAATATAAGAGTTTTAAATTATGCTATAAACTTATTTGAAAGATTAGGTGAAATTCTTCCAGTTCATATCATTGTCGGTAACCATGATATATGGGCTAAAAAATCAAATAGTGTAACTTCAATCGATAGTCTTAAATGGATACCCAACGTTCAAGTTTATACTGATCCGGAGATGTATGATTGGAATGATAGAAAAATATTACTTATGCCATGGAGAAGAGATTCTGCACATGAAGCAGAGACTCTTGCTGATAACCCAACAAGTGAAATAGTATTTTGCCATTCAGAAGTCCGTGGAATTTATCTTAATTCTAAAGTTAAGAATCAACATGGAAATGAAAGTAATATTTATGATAAATATACAAGGGTTTATAGCGGACATATTCATTACAGACAAGAAAAAAATAAACTCTTAATGGTTGGGGTTCCATATCAACTTACCCGATCAGACATGAATAATACTAAAGGATTTGATTTGGTAGATTTAGAAACAATGGAAGAGACTTTCTTTGAAAATAATATCAGTCCTAAATTTTTAAGGTACAATATTAAAATGCTATATGATATGAGTCTTGGTAATTTTAAAGAGCAAATAGAAAATAATTTTATAGACCTTTACGTACCATCTGATGTTGCAACAACCTCAGCACTCTCAAATCTTATTAATAAAGTACAAAAAATCGGTAGAAAAATAGAACCAAATATTTATCAAGAAGATAATATGATTGATAAAGACCTCTACGATATCGATGAAATAGAAGAAATGCAAAAGAATTATAGTGTTTTAGGTTTATGTGAGAAGTTTATAGATTCATCTCACTATGATAAAAAACTGAAAAAAGAAATAAAACAAAAATTAGAAACTCTCTATAACTCCTGCGTAAACAACTATGATACAGACCAATGAGAATAAATAGTATAGAATTTAAAAACTTTGCAAGTTACGGAAATACTATTCAAAAGATAGAATTTGGTGATGAAGCTCAACTATATTTAACGTTGGGAAAGAATGGTCACGGAAAAACTACAATTGCTAATAGTATTATTTATGCCCTTTATGGAAAGGTAGAAGGTGTAAAATTGGCAGATCTGCCAAATAGAATCAATAAAGAATTATGGGTAAAAATCAATTTAACATGTAAAGACATGCAGGTTGAGATTGAAAGAGGTCTTATGCCCGGAAGATTTAAAGTCATGGTAAATGGTGTTGAATTTGACAAGGCTGGAAAAAGATCGGTACAAGAGTATTTGGAAGATGAGATATTCGGTATACCCTACCACGTCTTTAAAAACATTATTATTTTAAGTATTAATGATTTTAAGTCTTTTTTAACCATGTCATCAGGTGATAAGAAACAGATAATCGATAAAATGTTCGGCTTCTCTGTCTTAAATGATATGTTTAGAGAGGTTAAAGAAGAGAGAAAACAGATTAAAATGGAAGTTGACTCTTATAATTCTGAACTGAATCAGATTATGGAATCAATTTCTTCTGTAAAATATAAACTTAATAATCTTTTAGAAGAGAGTTCTAAAAAAGATAAGGCAAAAATAGAAGAGTTAAAAGAAAATCTTTTAGGTTATGGAGAAGATATTCAAAAGCTGAATGAAGCTAAATCTTCTATTTCTACAAAACTGGAAGAGTATTCTGAAGTTACTACAAAAACTTCAAATGAAGAAGGAGACCTTGTCAGAGAAAATAGATATATTGAAGATAAAATAGAGCTTTATAAAAAGGGTAAATGTCCAACTTGCGAAACAAGTTTAACTTCAACCGAGCATTTGAATAGACTTGCTGATTGGAAAGTTGACAAGGAAACAAATGAATCTAAAATAGATGAACTTAAAACTTTGATAAAAGATACTGAAGAAAAAGTATCAGCCCTTAAAACTAAAAAGAAACAAGTAGAGACCAGATCGACAAGCATCAAATATTCTATTAAAGAAATAAAGGACGAGCTGATTAAAATAAAAGAGACTACAAAAAACGCTAGTCAATTTCAGCATCTTAAACAGATAATAAAAGACTTTGAAAAAACAGAAAAAGAAAAAAGTAAAAAGAAGGTTGTTGTAGAAAAAGAAGACGCCTTTATGACTATTCTTGAAGAAGTTTTAGGAGAAGATGGAGTTAAAAACTTGGCAGTAAAAACTATCCTACCTGGATTAAATGCAAATATTGCAATGATGGTTCAAACAATGCACCTTCCATTCCATATTAAATTTGACGAAAAGTTCAATTGTATAGTAAATCATTTAGGAGAAGAAATTAACCCGTTAACACTGTCAACAGGAGAGAGAAAGAAAGCTGACTTTATAGTTATAATAGCTATTATAAAAATATTAAAACTGAGATTCCCTCAATTAAATCTAATGTTCTTAGACGAACTATTAAGCTCTGTCGACCAAGACGGAGTCTACAATATTCTCAAAATATTAAATGAGGTTATAAAAGAGAATGGATTAAATACATTTGTAATAAATCACACTGAATTACCACATGAAATTTTCGACCAAAAAATACAAATATATAGAGAAAACGGCTTCTCTAAATTTGAGATAGAGAAGATTGATTAAAAATATTTGATATTATGAAAATATTAGAAACATTCAACCAGTTTATTAATGAATCAGTAAATGTTGATGAATTAATAAAAGGTCTAGAAAAAGAATTCTCTTGGAATCAAGGATCTGCTAAAGAAATGACAACAAGTCCTGATTTTGCTTTTAGAAGAGGTGCTAAAGATGATAAAAACATTTTTATAACATATAGCGGTATGAAAGGCCAGTCAATTGCAAAAGATATTAGACAGTTTATCAAAGATTCCGGTGCAAAAGCATTACAAGTTGAAAAAGAAAACGGCGATAACGAGCACTATTACCATATAGAAATTAAAAGATAATATGGCAACTTATAACTTAAAGTTTAATAAAGATGATAGTGTGGTTAGACACCTTATTATTGGCTTGCTTGCCGACTTAAATAAAAAAGTAACATTTTGGAGACAGTTAGACAATGAAACACGGTCATTAGTAGACGTTCCATTTTACTACTCAATAACAGGCGATGAAAATTTTGTAAAAGATAATTTTTTATTTTCTACAGCAAATGGTCTAGATTGTGCACCCAATCCTGAAAAAGCAGATGGTAATTATGACGCTGTACCTAGAGGAGTAGTCAACATGTCGTCATTATCAATAGATGCTTCTAAATTAATTAATAAAAGGAATAGAGGTAATTTTTCTAAAATGACTGACCAGGGAATTTTAGAAGGTTATCAAGCTGAATTTGAATTAATTCCAATAACAGTAGGTGTAGATATTGAAATAATACTTTCTAGCCAATTAGATATTTTTAAATGCAGCGAAGAAATAATTAAAAGACTTTACAAATCAAATCAATATAATGTCGAAGTAGGTCACTTAGACGAAGGACTTTATAGAATGGCAGCATACTATGCAATGCCAGATGAATATTCAAACGAAAGACCGGTAGAATTTTCTTTTGATGATAAAGGACAATATAAAATAACATTTAGTTTAGAAATTAACTCTTTTATTCCTTCTATAAACTTCGATACAGAACAACATGCTGGAAATAGGGTGTTTGGTTTTACTAGCGGATTGACTGACGGTAAAGAAATAGACCAACAACAAACAAATCAATAATTTTTAAAGGATATATAAAAAAAATAAAATAATATTAAAAATGGCAAAAGTTACACAAAACATTATCTCGCCTATTCATGTTAATGAAGACGAATCTACCTACATTTCTTTAGATGGTAAGGCGTTTTTAGTAAAAGAAAACGAGATTACAGAAGCAGAAATGACATCGGCACCAAACGAGTTTAAAAACCTAGTAGTGGCCCTTGATAAATTTAAAGTTACAAACGAAGGAGTTGCATGGTATCATGGAATTTCTAGATTTAGATATAATAAAGAAGATAATAAATTCTTTATTTCTAACTCAGAAGTTTTAAGTGAAAGTTTTAAAAACCACTTATTAGCAACAGGACTTGTAAGCTACTCTTTAAATCCAATGATTGACTTATTTGAAAATGCAGCTAAAAATCATGATAAATTTGTATCATTAGAATTTGCTAGTAAAATTTCAAATAAGAATATCCACTGCTATGTTATGGAGCAAAATGGAAATTTCTTTGTATATAAAATCAATGAATCAAATAAAATCTATAAGTTTGAAAAAATGACTGCTAGTGAATGTTTTGATTATGTTAAAGAGCAAACTGGCCACGAATTAATAATGGCTTCAGAATTACTTGAGGGTGAAAGAGCTCAAGCAGCTGAAACTCACAAGAAAATAGAGATTTTAGAACAAATGATAGCATTCTTAAAAGACCAAAGAGGAGTTATTGCAGAAGCTGATAAATCTATTGAAGAAATAAAAGAAGCAGATACTTTAATTAATTCAGAAATCAAAAGATTAGAAGAAGAAATTTTAAAAATAGAAGAAGCTAAAAACGAAGGAGAAGGAAATGACCCAGTAGAATTAGAAGATGAAACTAACGAAGTTGATTCTGACGAAGCTAGAGAAGAATTAGGAGAAGAAGCAGATAAAGAAGTACCTGAAGACGAAGGAGAAGAAGGTGCAAAAGAAGTAGCTGAAAAAAAAACTAACGAGGCCGAGCTAGAAGAAGACCACGTTAGCAGAACTAATGGTTATGTTCCTGGAACTCTTAAATTTGGAATCGAAAAATATGCTGAAGGAACTGAAGTAAAAGTAGATGCAGAAGGTTACACAACATCAGGTCAAGATGAATCAATTACTGTTTTTGTAGGAGATACTCCAGTAAAAGTTACTAAAAGAGAAGTTGCATTAGCAGATACTGAAACAATTTAAAAAAATAGTCTATAATATACAGATGAAAAAAGTAAACAATTTTGAAAGTTTTTTAAATGAAGGATTTAGCCAAGCTTACAACACCAGAACGCTAAAAGGTATTACATTTTCGTTACCACCATGGGAGCACGTAGATGATATGTTTAAAAAAGGAGATGAATTTGAAATAGCCTTTAATCAAAGAGCAGATACTGAAAAAATTTGGAATGACATTAGAAAGGCTCAAAAAGAACATAAAGCTGTTAAGGCAATGAATATTGGTTGGATGTCAAATGAATTTCATGATGCTATCATTTCAGTTAAAGATGGAAATTACCCAGGTTTGACATATCTTTTTAAAGCATTAGATAAACATTATGGTAAATTCGGCGCAGCGATGGGTTGGAGATAAACACCAAATAAACTTACTACAAAGGGCTAAATGAAACATTTGGCCCTTTTTTCATATAATAAAGTAAAATATACAAATAATGCCTAGAAAAAAGAATTATTTAAACAACAAAGACCTTAGAGAGCAAATAATAATTTCTTTAGAACAAGATGAATTAACTAGAGAAGCTCAAAAAATGCTACAATTATTGGCTGAAAAAACAATTAATAAATTAAGATATGCTAATGAGGATGATAGAAAGGATTGCCTTCAATTCGCTCTTTTAGACCTTTTAAAATATTGGAGAGGTTACAAGCCTCAATACCCAAATGCATTTGCATATTATACTGAAATAGCAAAAAGAGGTTATGCAAAAGGATGGAATAAACTTCATCCCCACAAATATAAAGGAACGCTTTCAATGGATAGAATTAATTCTAATGATAGCGATTCAGGAAATTCAGGAATGTTTAATATTTAAAATGTCCATAAAAAATAATAAGCCTTCTGGCAATTCCAACTGGAATCAGGGTTATTATAACCCTGTATATCCCCAAAAATACACTGGAAAAGGACCTATTATATATAGAAGCTCATGGGAGTTAAAATTTATGAAAATGTGCGATAATAGAGAAGATATTGTACTATGGTCAAGTGAACCGGTAGAAATAAAATATTGGAGTTCGCTTGACAATAAAGAACATTCATATTTTCCAGATTTTTATATCAAAGTTAAAAAAGATGAAAGTTTTGAAGAAACTTTGATAGAAATTAAACCAGAAGAGCAAATAAAAAAACCACAACCACCTACAAAAAATAGTAAACAAGCTCTTAAAAACTATAAATTTCTTGCAGAGCAGTTCATAAAAAATAGAGATAAATATAAATATGCACAAGAATGGGCAAAGTCAAGAGGCTGGAGATTTGTAGTCATGACAGAAAAAAGTCTTAAATAATGGGTCAAGTTAGAAACGATATAAAAAAACTAATTAAAGAAAATGGAAGTTTAGCTAAGGCTTCTTCTGCTTCTCAAGATTGGTTTGATGCTGGTAAAAAATCTGTAAATGAAAAAGGTGCAAGTTTTACCTCTAAAAGGTTTTTTCCAGGAAAAATATACATTTTTAGATATACGCCTTTAAATTCAAAAAATCTACCATGGTTTGATAAAAACCCAGTAGTTTTAGCTTTAGACCCTGCAGGTGCAAATGATGTTGGAATAAATTTAAACCTTTTACCAAAAGATGTAAAAGAAAATTTATTAGATAAGGTATATAGTATGTTTGAGGCAGAAATTAAAAGTAATTCAGTAGGAGGTGCAGCAAATAACGTTAAAAGACAAAAGCATCTATCAATGACTTGGGAAAATATGAAAGGTTTTTTAAAAGGACCTGGATATGATTTTGCGTTAAGGCAATACATTGTTGGTAGAAAGTCTGCACAGGCATTTGTTAGTTATGAAAACTGGGCAAAAATAGTATTATGTGATTTTGCAGATTTGCAAGGAACTTCGTATGCTGAATTAGAAAGGCTTTTTAAAAAGAAATAGAATAAAAAGAATATATAAATTGAAAAAGTATTAAAAATTATGGCAGGTTTTGCAGATAAGGACCCTAGAAATGGGCCTTTTAGTACAGGTAAAAGACCATTTAGTCTAAGTAATACACTAAAAAGATTATCTTCATTTGGTATGAGATATGATGATTTAGTACTTAGGCAATCACAGGCTATTGGTCCTTTAGAAGATAAATTCGGATATGGCGACATTAACCCTATGGGTATTGACGATGATAATATGTATGCGGCATTTGCTGCATTATCAATGGCCGATACAACAATGCGAAAAAATGTACCTTTTTTCGATCAGCAATATGTTGTAAAAAGAGAAGAACTTAGAAGATTTTCAGTAAATGATGAAATTGAAGATATTTTAGATATTCTTTGTGATGAAACAATAGTATATGATAATAAAAATTTCTTTGGTTCTCCTGAAATATTAGGAGTTGAGGTTTCTGATGGAATTCAAAAAGACTTAAATAGATATTTTAGACAAATATATCATGCATTTGGATTTAATTCAGATCAATCTGCTTGGTACTACTTTAGGAAATGGTTAATTGACGGATATCTTGCATTTGAAATTATTTATTCACCAGATCAATCAGAAATTATAGGTTTTAAAGAATTAGACCCAGTAAGTTTAATTCCTGGATATAATAAAGATGATGGTAAAAAAGTTTGGATTCAATTTAAGGATGACCCTGTAAAAGAAAGAACTCTTTATGATTCTCAAGTAATTTATCTTTCTTATTCTTCAATAACTACAGCCTCTAGAGTATCTTATGTTGAAAGATTAACAAGGTCATTTAACTTATTAAGAATTATGGAGCACACCAGGGTAATTTGGGCTGTTACTAATAGTTCATATAGAATGAAATTTGTAATACCTGTAGGTGGTAAATCTAAGACTAGAGCAAAACAATCTTTAGCACAACTTATGAATTCGTATAAAGAAGTTGTTGATTTTGATTGGGAATCTGCTTCAATGCAAACAAATGGACAGCCAATGTTACAATTTAATAAAGAGTATTGGTTACCAAGTAAAGACGGAGATAGTCCAGAAATAGAAACATTAGATAGTTCAGGTCCGGACCTTTCAGACACAGAAGCATTAAAATATTTTAGTGATAAATTAAAACACGTTTCTAAAATACCGTATTCAAGATTTTTATATGAAGATGGAGGTGGAGACTTTAATCTTGCTGCAGATGGAATGATTAGAGATGAAATAAAATTCAGTAAATTTGTTAAGAGACTTAGAGCAGCTTTCCAAGAAATTTTAGTTAAGCCTCTTTATTTACAAATGTGCATTAAATATAAAGACCTTTCTGAAGACCCACAATTTAAAACTCAAGTGGCTTTAAGATATTATAAAGATAATGATTTTGCAGCATTAAAAGAAATGGAAATCATGGAACGTAGATTAGACTTCGTTTCAACAATGAGAGATTCATTGATGACAACAAATCAAGAAACTATGGAAGAAGAATACTACTTTGATATGGAGTTCTTAGTTGATAGATATCTGCAGCTTAGCCCAGATGATATTGCAGCAAATGCAGCGGCTAAAGCTAAGGAAGAAAGAGAAAAAGAAGAAGCACCTGAGCCAGAAGACCCAATGGCAATGTAAAAAAAAGATATATAAAACATGAAAATACAAAGAATAACATCGTACGAACAATTTTCAAGAGTTTTCGGTCCTATAAGTGAGGAAAAGAAAGAATCTTTATCTTCTATTAAAGCAGGTGATGAAAGTAAAGTTGAAGTATCAGATCAAAAAACTTCAGATGGTAAAATTATTTCTGCACAGGAGATTCTAGGTCAAATAATTGCTTCTGAAACAGAAGGAGATTTTAAAAAATATTTTTATGATAAGTATGGAACTACTAAATTCGATACTGAGACAATGGGACAAATGGTAACAACTTACCAGGAATATAATAAAGAACTTGCAGCTGAAGAAAAGGAAGAAGAAAAGGAAGGCGGTGAAGGTGAAGGAGGTGAAGAAGATCCACTTGCAGGACTAGATGTTTAAAAAATAAAATTTTATTAAAGATATATACAAAAAATAAGAAACAAAAATGGATAAACTTATCGACAAGACAAGCAATTTTGATTTGTTAATAGTAGAGAAGTCCTCATCAATTTTAACAAAATCTGGTGATGACAAAGACTATGTTTTAGAAGGTACTTTTGGAGAGATTGATGTTAAGAATAAAAACAACAGAATTTATACAGAAGGAGAATATTTACCACAAATTGAATCATTGCAAAATAAAATTAACTCTTCTAAGTTATTAGGAGAATTAGACCATCCTCAGCAATTTGATATATCTTTAAAAAACGTATCGCATATTATTGAAGAATTAAGATATGATAAAGAAAATAAAAAAGTAAAAGGTAAAATCAGACTACTTGATACCGACGCAGGAAGACAAGCTAAGGCTTTAGTAGACGCTGGTGTACCTTTACACATTAGCTCTAGGGCAGCAGGTGAAGTATCAGAAGGAGGTAAAGTAAAAATAAAGCAATTATTTACTTATGACCTCGTTGCAGACCCTGGTTTTCAAAATGCAGAATTAACAAGAGTAAATGAATCTTATGGATATTCAAATGACGAAAACTTATTTATTTACGAGTTATTTAAAAGAAAAGAAGAAAATAAAAACCAAAACATAATAGAAAATAAAAACAAAAAAGAAATGGAAGAATTTGTAAAAACAGATGATTTCAACAACTACACAAAGTATCTTGCTGAGCAGATCAAAGGTTTAAAATCGGTTATTTCTGAATTATCAGAAAAAACAAATAATGGTTCGGATGAAACAAATGAAACTATTGAAAATGTAACAGCACATAACGACAGTATTGTTGAACAATTAAACAATTTAACAGAGTACGTTAAATATGTTGCAGAAAAAACAGACCAAAACATCTCATACACTGAGCATGTTGCAGAAAAAACAGACCAAAGTATTCAATATGCTGAGTACGTTGCGGAAAAAGTAGACCAAGGAATCGGATACACTGAACACGTAGCAGAATCTTTAACATCTTTAAAAGAGTATGCAAACTACGTTGCAACATCTTACAACGAAGGTGCTGAAACAACAGAAAAATTAATAGAGTATGTTGAGTATTTAAGAGGTAATGTACAAAATATCAGTGAATATGCTAATTATATTGCTGAATCTATCAACGAAAATCTAGTAATAGAAGGCGATGATGAAACAGCAAAAGAATTCGATGAATCAGATGAAGATAACGAATTAGAAAAAGTAGGAGATAACTCTGGAGAAGCTAATAGAGCTGATGGTGGAGCTGGTCAAGAAAAAGAAGATTTAGATAACGATTTAAAAGACGTTACTACACCTGATGAAAAAGAAGAAGCTGATAAAGAAGTTCCTAAAAATTCAGGAGCAGACGGTGCTGATGACCCGCTAGAATCATATAAAGATGAAATTTCAGGTAAATTAAGTAGTTTACTAGAAAAAGCAGCTACAAAAGAAAATAAAGACCCTCATTTCTTTAAATTAGTTAGTTCTACAACAGCAGAAAAATATAATAACTTAGATGAAAATTCTAAAACTGCAGCTAGAAAATCAATTACTGAATCAGGATTTTTAACAGAATCTCAAATTATCAGAATCATTGAAAACGTTAATGAAGTATCAGGAAACGTTTCAAATGAGCCTTTATTTATTACAGCTATGCCGTCTGAATATAAAGATAAATGGAATTCACTTTCAGAATCTAAGAAAAGACAAATTGTTGCACAGTCTAAGACTCGTAAATTAGAAACAGAATATCAAGTAAGAAACTTCTGGCAAACTAGAGACCTTAGAGAATTTGCTCCAGTAATGGAAAAAGTAGAAATGATTAACGAAAGTAAAAAAGAAGAACCAAAATTACCTTATAGTCTAGATGGTGTACAAGAGGCATTATCAAAAAGATTTAATAAGTAATAAAATTCTATTTTTGTTTTTTAAAGCCCAGAATTTTCTGGGCTTTTTTATGTTCCTAGAAAGATATATAATAAAAAACATCAGTTATGATTAAACATATATTTCACTTATTACCGGTTATTTTATGCTTAGGGTTTTCTATCCTTTGGCCTTTTTGGTTAGCAAACGGATATTTAGATACTTTATACCTTAAAGCAGCAACTTTTATAGCGGCTTATGGTGGCTTTATAGGAGGTACTGTATGGTACATTCAATGGGTTAAAAGAAACAAAAGATAATCCTATAATCAAATACTCTACTTTTATTTAAAAAATATACAACTTTATTATATGATTCTAGTTATATAATATTAATGTAGTATTTTATTGAAAAATAAAAAGATATATAAAACATATTCGACGATTTGGCTAAAGAAGCAGAAAGCCATGTAAATAATGTCGAAAACTAAAACGCAAAAAAATAAATTTAACAAAATGGCAAATTTAATTAACGAAGCGGAAATTAGAGATACATGGTCACCGATTATTGAATCGGCAACTGGTATCAAAGACGCTGAAAAATTATCATGGATGTCTGAGTACTGTCACAATCACAAACTTTACGAAGACGCAAACATCATGTCCCTTAACCCAGGAATGAACTTAACAGGTATGGGTGCAGTAGCATTCCCATCAAACTTTGACGGTGCAGCTGACGGTTCAGGAGACAAAGCTCCAACTTTACTTCCTTTAGCGATGCAAGTTGCAGCTCAAACAATCGGATTAGACTTAGTACCAGTTGTACCAATGGCTGGACCTATGGGTCTTTTATCTTACCTAGACTTCGTATACGAAGGAGGTACTTTAGGTGCTGGAGCTTCCGGTGCTGATGGTACTGTAGCACCTACATACATCAAATCAGGAGCAACTGCTGCTTCTACTGGTGATACTATCGTAGGTACATCTAGAATTGACGGAAAATCAATCATCAAAATTGGAGCAACAACTGAAGCTGCAGCACCAGTAACTAACACTTACGCTGACGCTGAATTAGTTGCTGCATTAGACGACCATATCCCTGGTTTCGTTGGAAATGATGATGGAACTCCATACACTAGAGAAGTTGGTGAATCAACTCCGGACAGAGTTATGGGTCTTTCATTGTTCAGTAAATCAGTAGACGCTAGAACTTATCAAGTTGCTGCTGCAGTTACTAGAGAGCAAGTACAAGATTTAAAACAATTCGGTGTAGATGCAGTTGCTCAAGTAGAGGCTGTATTAACTAACGAGCTTACTCAAACAATCAATGATTTAATTATCAATAACATCGATTCACTTGCTACTGCTAACATGGCAGCTGCTGGTATCGCTGGAAACTTAAACGTAGCTTTAACTCCTGTTGCATCTGCAGCTGGTGGTGCTACTGAAGGTTCACAACACAGAAAAGTATTAACAGGTATTCTTGCTGCTGCTAACTTAATTGCTAACAGAGGTAGAAGAGGTGCTGGTAACTTTGCTGTAGTTGGACCACAGGTTGCTACATTAATTCAATCGGTTTCAGGATTTGTTCCTAACCCATTCGCTAACACGGCAAACCAATCAGCAGGTGCTATTTATCCTGTAGGTTCTGTTGCTGGTGTACAAGTTTATACTAACCCAAAATGGAATTGGTCTTACAATGAAGTATTAGTTGGTAGAAAAGGAGACGGAAACGGACCTGGATTAGTATTCATGCCTTACTTAATGGCAGAATCAGTACAAACAATTGCTGAAGGAACTATGGCTCCTAAAGTAGCTGTTAAGTCTAGATTCAGAATCGTTGAAGCTGGTTTCCACCCAGAAACACAATATGCAAAATTTGCAATTACTGTTGCTGGTGGTGGTACTGATTTAGTAAACATCGCTTAATAAACTTTTAATAGTTTTAAGATATAAAGGGAAACGTAAGTTTCCCTTTTTCTGATTTAAAAGGATATATACTATATTAATCTAAATAAAATTAACAAAAATGAAAAGATTTTACCTAAAAGAAAATTTAAAAACATACAGTGAGTTTACATCACTTAATGAAGAAATCAATATTGAAAACCAACAAGAAACCTCTATATCAGGTCAAGATATTGAGGGCGATGTCATAACTGGAGATAATCTTTCCGGTGAAATTGATACCATCTTAGATAAATTAAAAGAATTAGAAGATGGAATAGAAGAAGAACTTGCGGTTAAATATTTAGGTCTTATAGAAGATAGAGACCTTTTTGAAGAAGAAGATGGCGCAATGGCCAAAATAAAAGATTTTGTATTTGTAGCACCTAAAGTTACAAAAATGCAGAAAAAAGCTAATAAAATTAGACTTAATAAAGAGGTCTTAGATATGACTGTACAAAATCCTGAAATAGATGGTAAGAAAAAGAAATCGTTAGAACAAAAAAGAGACGGACTTAAAGACCAACTTAAAGATTTAGAAAATGCAGTTACCCAATATCAAAAAGATAACGGTGGAAAATATTCTGCTAGAAAACTTGCTAAAACAAAAATTGAAGGTCAATTAGCAGCTATTAAGAAAAAGACTGGTATGTCAGATGACCCAAAACAGCAAAAGTCATTAGCACAAGATGCTAAAGAACTTGCAGTAAGATACAAAGAAGAAGTTGCAGCAACAAAAGAAATTGCAGATGCTGATAAGCCTTCACCGGAAGAAGTAGCTAAAGCTAAAGCTGATGAAATCAAAACTCAAAGAAAAGAACTTATCGATAAGAAAGAGTCTACTGATGATAAAAAAGCACAAGCAACTTTACAAGTAGAAATAGAAACACTTAACGTAAAAATAGCTGCATTAGAGAAAGAAGGTGAAGCAGAAGCTAAACAAGATTTAAAAGATGCTAAGGCAAAATTAGCAGAAATTGAATCTGGAGGAGCAGAAGCAGAAGCAGGAGCTGAAGGAGAAGCAGGAGCTGAAGGAGAAGCAGGAGCTAAAGGATATAATGAGTCTGAATTTGATGGTTCTGGTAGAAGTTTACCTATCGCAGAATAGTATTTTTTAAAATGATACCTAAGATAATACACCAAATATGGATAGGAGATAAACCTATCCCAGAAAAATGTAAAGCTTTTAGTGCAAAAATGAAGCAACTACATCCAGACTGGAAATATGTTTTTTGGGACAATAATAAAATATTTAACGAAGTTTATAAAGAAGATGAATATCTGCAAAGCTACTACGAGGATATTAATACCCATTTTAAACCTGCCCATATTGCGGATAGAGCTAGACTTTTAATATTAAGAGATTTTGGAGGAGTTTACGTGGATATGGATGCTAACCCTATAAAATCGTTTAATAATATTCATGAAAAACTAAACGAATCAATTACTTTTTTTGGAGGTGTTAGGCCTAAAAGTAAAGAAGAAAAAAGAGGAGCATTAATAGACTGTACTGTTTTAGGAGCTGAAAAAAACTCAAGAATAATCAATGAGGTTTTAAAAATTTATAAGAGTAAAAATTGGGCATGGGGAGGAAGAGCACTTTCTGATAAAATGTTTGAAAATTTAGGACCTGATGTTGCACTTTTTAACTATAAAAAATTTTACGATACAGAAATAACAGAAGAAACTATAGTTTCTCATGACTCAAATAGACTATGGTCTTGGTTATAATCTAAGATTTCTTACCCTTTTTAACAATACGTATAAACTCTTGTTGGTCTTCCAGCAGGAGTTTTTTACAATATTTTCGAAATTCAATACTGCTTTTAAGAATACGACTATCTACCATACTTTGTTTCAGGATATCAGAATACTCAGGGTGAATAAAATTTTCAAGCTGAAAGTTATTAAATTTAGCTTTAATGGGTTTACGACTTATTGCGCAGAACCAATCTATGGTATCATACGAATTAATTAGCTCTTCCATCTTAACAGGTGTTTGATTTGTCCAATCATAATAAAACTTATCTCTTAAAACGGTGTTTTTTAGTTTTAACTCTTTTTGTTTAATTCTAAGAATTTGCTCCATAAAAACCATATCATTTTTCCATCTACGTAGATTTCTGTGTTCTATCATAAATTTACGAAGAGTTCTAGGAAGGCCATCAAGTCTTACTCCATGCCGATGAGCCTGTTTAGGATTGTTTGAGCGTTTTATTTGCATTTATTTATATATTTGTTAAAAATAATTGCCCTCAGATTTTTTTATGTCGTTTATAATGATTATATTTATACTATATTAATCAAAACGAATAAATTATGGAATTTTTACACTACTTAGGAAAAGGATTAGGATGGTTACTAATGTACGGTGCCATTGCGGCATCAATAATATACAGTGTATTGCTACTATTCGGTTTAATAATATATTCTACTAGATATGTTATTTGGAAATTAATCTTAAGAAAAGAAACTTCAACTGAGTTTCTTGATAGACTTGCTATAGAAAAAGGATATACGTCATATCAGGAGATGCGTGATATATGGAAGAACCAGTTCGGCTCACATTTTGAGTGGTCTTACTACGCAGCATCTGAACAGAACCTTGAACCCTATCTTGAAGAAGAAGACAGGACTGATCGAGAATATAGCAAAATGTATGACAATTTGTATGATATTTATAGAAAACACAACGAAACTTATAATAATCCATGGAAGAAAAGATGGTATATCTTAACTGATTACAAATTTACAGCTAATAAAGAATGGAAAGGCGAGGCTTTTGTAGTTGCAGCAACCACGTTCATTATTTCAATATCAGCATATATGATAGCAGCACTCACATATTATATGGAGCATGGACAAAAGATGCCTCTACTATTTTAAAAAAAGTGAAAAATAAATCACTCCAGATTTTTTTATGTCGTTTATTTTTCTTATATTTATACTGTAACAAATTAATAATAACAACAATGAAATTACCTTTTGAACTTAAATTTTTATTAACAATTATAATAATGGCAATCTTTATTATTTGGATTCCAGTATTATTCGCTTTGAATATTGAAGATATCAGAATTTTAATACCAATTTGCACAGTATATGGATTTTGTTTAGGTAAATTAATTGCAAATAACTAAAAAATGAATTTAGAAAACTTAAATTTCACATCACCTGAACAGCATATACCAGCTGTTACTATCCCAGCAAAAACTTATATTTTTGCAGAAGAACTAGAAAAAGCAGTACTTAAGTACATGGAAGATAGATATCATTATCTTGCAGAAGGAAGACATATCCTTGATGACTTAAGTCCATCGTCTTATATTAAGAACCTCGCAAATATTTTCACAAAAGTATCATATCATGATATTGAAAAGCACTTTAATGCTCTTGGTGAAAAAATCACGGCTGAAAGATTAAAAAAAGAAAGAGAAGAGTATTTTGAACATCATGGCATTGATGTTAAAATAGACTCAGAAATGTTACTTCAATCATGTAAGTTTTTAAGAGAAAGGTTTCTTAAAAATAGACCTACGAAAGGATGGAATACAAATAAAATGGACAAATGGAGACTTCAAAACGAAGAACTACTCTATGAAGAACTTGGTTTAAAAACATATACAAAATCTGATAAAAATTGTTTAGACCTTAGAGGCTATGAAGACATAGACATCATAATTCACACTGATGGAATATTCCCAAGAAATGAGTGGGAGGCTGATAGAGGAATGGAATCTTTCTACATTAAAGCCCATTTTCCTAACGAATTTAGATGGGCAGAGCAGAAAAAACACGGTTCAGTAGGTATCTTAGAGATATACTACAGCAAGCGCAAAAATGAAATAAGAAATAATACAAACACAATAAAAATTAAATAAAATGAGAAAAAGAAGAATAGATTGGTTTAGAGTAACAATGGTAGGTACTTTTGTATTGGTAGCAGCAATAATACTAGGAGGTATTGGCTTAGAAGTAGCGTACTATCAAACATCAGATACTGTTACATTTACAGTAACGGATAAAGAAACAAAAGTAACATCAGATGGAGAACACGTATCTTCAAAGTATATTGTCTTTACAGAAAACGAAACCTTTGAAAATACAGACCTTTTATTTGGGGGTAAATTTAACTCTTCAGATATCCAAGGAAAACTTAAAAGAGGAGAAACATACACTGCTGAGGTTTATGGATGGAGAGTTCCTTTCTTCTCAATGTACAGAAATATAGTAGTAATTAAATAAAATAATAAAAATGACTAAACAAGAAGCATTAAATGAAATAATGAAAGCAGTGGAATATAAAGTACCTGGATATGATAACACAGAATTAGTAAAGGCTATTCTAGGAGTTTTTGAAAAACAGGTAAGAATAGACCAGATAGAAAAAGACCGCGAAATGAGTATGAAAACCCTAAATATTACTAAAATTAAATAAACAAATCAAAGATTTTTTCTATAAAATAAAAATAAAATATGCAAGCAGTTCAACAACTTTTCACAGAAAAATACAGACCAAAAAATCTTAGTGAACTTATTCTACCAGAAAGAGTGATGAATAAATTCAAAGACGGGTTAGTTCAAAACATGTTATTAGCGGGTAGTCCAGGTACTGGAAAAACATCAACAGCTAAAGCAATTGTTAATCAATTTAACATGCCGTATCTTTACATAAATGCATCGACAGATACTTCAGTAGACGTAATTAGAACAAGAATCACAGACTTTTGTTCTACAGTTTCTATTATGGACGGACCTAGTTCTATGAAGGTTGTAATATTAGATGAGGTTGATGGTGTATCAGATCAATTCTTTAAAGCACTTCGTGCTACAATGGAAACCTTCGCATCAAATAGCAGATTTATTGCTACATGTAATTATATAAATAAATTACCAGATCCAATACTTTCAAGATTTGAAGTTATTAATTTTGATTTTGACAAAGAAGACGAAGCTGAACTAACTAAAAAATATATTAGAAGAGTTTACGAAATATGTCAAAATGAAGGACTTGAAATAGAAAAACCAGCTCTATTAGAATTTGTAAGGCGAAATTTTCCAGATCTAAGAGATACTCTTAATAAACTGCAGGGCTTTAAATCTCAAGGAACTTTAGATATTAAAGTAGAAGACGTAAAAAGATTTAACTCTGTCTATAAAGACATATTTGAACTCATATTTAATGAAACAAATCCAGTAGTTAATTATAAAACATTAGTAAGCAATTATTCAAACAGAGTTGAAGATGTATTGCAGAGCTTAGGTAGCGATTTTATTGATTATATAAATCAAGAAAAAAGCCAGTACACAAAGCATATTCCAGAAATAACAGTGGAAGTTGCACAGCATCAAGCACAGAGACTTTCTGTAATAGACCCTGTAATTACAATGCTTTCATTAGTGTTTAAAATACAAACAATAATAAAAGAAACAAAGGTATGATGAAAAAAGGAGGACATACACTATTAATAGATGGCAATTATTTTTTGCACAGCAGACTTTTTGTTCTTCCAAGACCATCTAGTGGTAAAATGATGGAAGATGAAGAATCAAGAGCCAATCTTATGCGCAAATTAGCGATAGACTTAGCATCCGAAGTAAGAAAGATGAGAGACTTTATAGATAAAGTTGTAGTAACAGTAGATGCTAGAAGTTGGCGCAAAGACCTATTCCCACAAGCAGAATATAAAGGTACTAGAAAGCAAGATTCTAAAATAGATTGGACTGGCGTATATGGAATTTATGAAGAATTTCAAGCTATTTTACAAAAGCACGGTGTTATTGTACATAGAATAGACGGCGCAGAAGCAGATGATGTTCTTTTTGGTTGGTCAACTTACTTAAACAATAAAGGTAAAAATTGTATAATATGGACAGGTGATAGAGACCTTATTCAATTAGTAAATTATTCAATACCAAATGATGCATACACACTATGGTATTCAAGTGCTCATAAAAGTTTATATACTTTTCCTAACTTTGAAGAAGTTATTAATAGGAAAGAAGATATAGATAAAAATGACATGTTATTTAATATGAGTCACTATAAAGGTCTTTCTCAAGAATCTAGACACTCTCTTAAATTATGGATGGAAAATAATAAAGTAAAATTAACTGAAGTAGATTGTGACGAGTTTTTATTTAAAAAAATACTTGTAGGTGACAGTGGTGATAACATACCATCTGTTATTACTTGGCAAAAAGTAATGAAGAATGGTAAATTAAGAACTTATTCTATTACAGATAAAATGGCAGATAAAATATATGCTCAGTTTACAAAAGAATCAGATGGATTTGTTGTAGATACCTTATTTGTAAAAAGCGAATTAGAAAGAATGGCTGATGTTGTTTATAGGGTAGTAGGTAGAGAATCTGCAAAGATTATATCTAACAGGATATTTGATAATATGTCTCTAATGATGCTTCACTCTAGAGTAATACCTGAACCTATTCAGAACGAAATATACAAAGCAGTAGAAAATGAATTTTCTTTGCTAGATAGAATGGACCTATCTAAGTTAACAAACAAAGATAAAATATTAGAAAATACAAAATGGTTAGATATTAAAAAATCTAAAAAAGCAGATATTTTCTCTAATTTAGATATAGAAGATAACCAGCCTAAAAAATTAAAATTAATAAATAAGAATAACAAAAATAAATTGTTCTAATGTTAGACGACACAAAACTTTTTGATTTTATTAAAATAATGTTTACAAAACCGGAGCATTATAATAAATTAAAAAACTTTTCAAAGAAAAGGCATCATTTTATGGTAAATAGATTTATGTCAATTAAACACCCAACAACTGCAAATTTATTTAATATAAATGGTATTGATGGCGGAAGAGTAATTGATTGTTGGCACAAAGTTACTAGTAGATTTAATAAAGTCCCAGGTTGGATATACACTAAGACTAAAAGTTCAAAGAAAAATATTAAAGAAAAATACCAACCAAGTGAAGAAGCTTTAAGAATTTATATGGAAAAAAATGAAATAGGAAAAAGAGAAATAGAAGAGTTAAAAAAATTTTGCAAAGAAGAGTTATATCAAGATTTAAAAACATTAGAAAATCAAATAAAAGTTTATGGCTAACTATCTTTTTCCTGAAATTGTAGCTATAACTCTACAAAAACATAATTCAATAGACAATAAAATTTACACTCTTATAAAAAATAAAGGGTGTTTTACTAAACATGCTAATACTATTTTAGTAAAAAGCGAAGAATTATATTCCATTCTTAAAGAAAATTATGAATTAGAATTAGAAAAATTAAATACTATTTCTAATAAAAACCTATATAAAGGAGCAACTACAATTTACTTTCTTAATAAATTCATGAAAGACATGAAAAACTTAAGATGGTTTCAAATCACTTTATGTAAAAATATATCTTATAGTAGAATTAGTAGCAATCATCAGCCAGATGAAGAAAAAACTTTAAATTTTGATTTTAAAGTAATAAGAGGAAGTTTTAGAACTTTTGATTTATTTAAAGAAGAATTATTACCATCGGTTAATAAAATTTTAAAACTAGTAGGATGTGTTAACAAATCACACTACGCTGTAGTAAAACTAAAAAATTTAGAAAATAGAATTTTAAATTTTAAAGAATCTTCCAATGACTTAACAGAAGAAGAAAATAGTATATGTAGTACTTTAATCTATCATTTTTCAGAATGGTCAGATGATAATCCACAAACACTTATAGTCACAGATTTCTTAGATATATAGTAGAAATACGTATTATATTATGAAAGATAACAAGACTTTTTTTGAAAAGTTGCTTTCTGATGTTGATGGTCAGCCATCTTCTAAAAGATTAGTAACTTTAGTAGCATTCGTTTTAATTTCCGGAGCATTTGTTATAAATATTTTTGCTGAAATACCATTAAAAGAATATATGTTTGAGGGTATGCTTTGGTTAACTGGAGCTGGAATAGGTTCAGCAACAGTTGAGAAGTTTAGTAGAAAAGGGTTTAAAGACGAATCAGAATAAACTAGATAAATAAAACATGGTTACAAGTTACACAGCATCCGAAGTAGGAGATATTATCATTGCTAAATTAGTAGAACCTTACAAAGGGGCAGAGCAAATTTTAGATTGGGATATACAAGCCGGTTTTTCTAATGAGTTTACTGTTGGAAAAATAACTTTTGTACAAGGAAGTTCAACAGTTACTGGGATTGGAACAAATTTAGACCTTAATTCCGGAGATATTATTTTAGCAGCAGGTTATGAATTCGAAGTATCTTCTACACCTGACCCTAATACAATAGAACTATCTTCACCATCTCTTTATGATTTAACAGATGTTGAGTTTCATATAAAAGAAAACGAATGGAATTATTTTAAATACGAGTTTAGATGGTCGCAAAATGATGTAATAGAAAAAGGAGGAGAGCATAGTGAATGGCATCCCTTAAATAAAACAAATATTTTAGGAGATATTTTAACTTTAGATATAAATCCAGCAGCCCCTTTTTGGGTAGAAATAAAATCAACAGTTCAGGATTTACAACCTCTCCATACTATTTCTTTTTTAAAAGTAACATACACTATTCAATATGAAAATGGTACAATAGAAGAATGTCCTCAAATATGCGCAGAATGTGAACCTTATGATGTCATAGGATGTGCTAATATTTTAGTAGAATGTGACTCAGAAAATCTTTATAACCCCTATGGTTTAAGTAGGCCTGTAAAAATCTATAATAGTTTATCTAATTTAGCAAATCAAGTTTATGGTCATCCTGTAACATATTATAGAGTTGAACCAAATGTTAGGAGTAAAGATGTTATTTTAAAAGAATATTCGCTTTATGATGTTATTGAAAAGGCAACAATAAAGATAATGGTACCAGATAACGAATTTCCTACAGAAGCTGCAAGTTTTGATATTTTTGGGATGGGTTTTGAAGATTTTGAAATTCACATGTTAGGTTCTGAATTTAGAAAGCATTTTGGTGAAGGTAAAAGCCCCAGATCAAGGGACTATTTATTTATACCATACAATAATAGAATGTATGAAGTAAATTCAGTTTCTTTAGCCGACGAATTTAATAAAGAGCTAACTTATTTCAAACTACATTTGAAAAAATATGAAAATAGAACTTCTACTAATAAAGGAGATTTTGCAGAAGATTTAACAGACTTAGTAGTAGGAGTAGAAGAAGTTCTAGGAGAAGACATAAAAGAAGAGTTCACAAAAGTTACAAAACCTTTACAATACCAAGCAACTCATCATGCATCACAGGACGGTGTTAGAAAATATGTTCATAAAGATTTAGAAATTAGAGATATTAATTTAATGAATAAATGGACGGTTGTTTCTAGAAATTACTACGAAACATCAAGTATTTTAGGAGATGAATCTCAAAGTCCTGCTGTTATTTATAATGAAATTTCTAAAAATGGAGTTGGTGAAAATCTTTCACTACACCACTGGTTTCAACCAACTAAAAGATTCGATTACAAAAAAGCTGAACAGTATACAACATTAGATGGAACTGATATTGAAGGAAATGGACTTGCTTTAAAAATATCATCAAAGGGTATTATTGTTAGAATAAACAATCAAGATTATTTATTTAAACATAAAATAATATTTGGTTCAGATCATTGGTACTCAATAGTTGTTAACATGAGTAACACTTATAACGAAGTTTCTGTAAGTATTTTTAAATTAGATGGGCAAAATAATTATAATAGCCCTACAGGTCCTATGGAACTTGAAGAAATGTTTTTTGGTAAATTAGATATGCTTTCAATTCAAACTTGGGAAACCGATGTTAATTGGTCTTTAAGAGGCAGCGAATTAAACATAACTAATGTTAGAATATTTAAAAAGACTATCGAAGACGAACAAAAAGTTCCAGTATTACACCAATATGTAGTAAGAGATGCACATCACCTTTTATTAGCAGATAATGCCATACCATCGTTAATGTTACAGAAGTATGGTCAATCTAGATAAAAGGAATATATAATCTAAATTAATAAGAATGTCAGAAGATAAAAAGAAGACTATTTCAGAACAAGCTGAATTTATTAGAAAAGACTTAGAAGACCTTTTAGGTCCAGATAATAGTATAGACGTAGAACAAGACCCGTCAGATTTACCTATTCCTAAATTTCATAATGCAAAACCAGCTGTAAATTATTCTGAAATGAAAGGTATTTCAGAAAAACAGGCTAAAAAAACTATCTCTAGCCTAATGGAATTTTACTTAGATTCAGAAATCATTGAAAAAGATGAATATTTACAAGCTAAGAAAAAAATGGATGAAATGACTATGGGCTCTCTTGTGTATCAGCTACAAGCAGGTGAAAGAGCACTAACAACATTATTAGAAACTATTGAAGGAGGAGAATTAGCACCCAGAATGTTTGAGGTATTAGCAACATTGCAAAAATCAATGTTAGATATTATTAAAAGCCAAACCATGTACCTTATGGCAACTGAAGAGAGCGCAAAAAGAATAGCAAGAGATATTGAACTCTATAAAAAGAGAGATAGAGATGATGAACTAGAACAGGTTGGAGGAAAAGAAAATGGAAATATTCAAAGAGGTACAAAAGACCTTATGAATCAAATTCAAGCAGGTATAAATAAAGCTGACATAGAAGATATAGAACCAGAAACAGATGAGTGATAACGTTTGGATTCCTAAAGAAACAGGCCAGGCAACTTCAGAAAGACTTGTTTGGACAACTAAAAAAGTAAATGATTTAGAAGTAGCACTTGACCAAGGTTATAAACCACAGGTTAAAATGCCATTTTATGAAGGAAAGCAATTTTTAAGAAGAGGTAATATTGTATTTGAATACACTGATGGAGAGATTCAAGAGCTGGCTAGATGCGCGTCAGATATTGTATATTTTGCAGAAAAATATGCAGTTGTTTTAACTGATGAGGGAATTCAGCAGGTAAAATTAAGAGATTATCAAAAGGAAATGTTGCGTAATTTCCAAAATAATAGATTTAATATTTGTTTAGCAGCCCGCCAAATGGGTAAAACAGTTATGGCAAGTATTTTTAATGCATGGTTCTTAACTTTCAATACAGATAAAAACACACTGTTATTAGCAAATAAATCTGACACAACAAAAGAAATTATCGATAAAGCAAAGGTTGTTATAGAAAATCTTCCATTCTTTATGAAACCTGGAATTACAAAATATGATGTAATGAACGTAAAATGTGACAATGGCTGCAGACTTGTAGGACAGAGCACGACAGCTAAAGCAGGTATTGGTTTTACAATTCATTTATTATTTTTAGATGAGTTTGCACATATTCACCCTTCTATAGTTGACGCTTTTTACGAAAATGTTTATCCTACACTTTCTGCTTCTAAGGTGTCCAGGATTATTATCACAAGCACACCAAACGGCTTTAATAAGTTTTATCAAATATACACCGCAGCTGAAAGAGGAGATAACGAATATAATTCTATGAGAATAGATTGGTGGCAGCATCCCGATAGAGACGACGCTTGGTATAAAAGAGAACTTGGAAACTTAGGAACTGTTGAGGCTTTTAATAGACAATATGGAAATGAATTTGTAAGTTCATCAAATTTGCTTTTAGACCCAGGGTCTATGAAAAAGATGAGAAGTTCAATGAAAGAATATGTACATCATGAATTCGATTGTTTTACCGATAACCAAATAGATATAAAAGGTTTTTTAAGTTTTCACCCAGGCTTTGATGTAGAAACTTTAAAAGACAAAGATAAATATTGGCTTTTAACAGTAGATATTGCTGAAGGAAACGGAGGAGACTATTCTATTATTAATATATTTAGAATCGACCCAATGACTAAAAAACAGATAAAAAATGTTACAACACCAGGTGCAATGTATGACTTTTTTAAATTAAATCAAGTCGGTGTTTTTAGAAGCAATGAACATATTATTGAAGATTTTTCAAAAATACTTTATTTAGTAGGAGTAGAATTGCTATATAATGAAAACACAAAGATAATCGTAGAATTTAATACTTATGGTTCAGTTCTTTTAAAATATTTACAAACTGTATTCCCTAGAACAAATGATTTTGATGAAGAGATGATTTTAAGATTTAAACACAGGCACGATAGTAAAGGTTTAAAACATGGAATAAAAATAAAAAATGATAATAAGCCAATATTTTGTCAAAATTTCAAATCTCTTTATGAAAATAATAAAATAAACATTACTGAATTTCAAACAACAAACGAAATAAGTCTTTTTGGAACTTTACCCTCAGGAAACTATGGTGCTCAGATGGGCAATGATGACCTTGCAATGTCAAGTATTATAGCAACTGAATATTTTAATACAGCAGCATATGCTGATTCAGTAGAAGAATTGTTAGACTTAATTGACCCAGACTTGCATGATTTCATGGAAACTACGTTATTTAAAGATAATCAAGACCAAGGAGACTTAAATTTCGACATTTATGACCTATTATAGAATAATTCCCATAATTCTTAGATATATACTTTAACAAACTAAAAAAAAATAATTTCAATTATGGCACTAAGTCCTCAATTATTACAATTCAAATCAAGCGGTGTTTACCGTTTAGAATTTGATAAGTCTCAAGTATCTACAGTTACTGCAGAGACTATTAGGTTATTGGCAGGTCACTCTAAAAAAGGACCAATCAATACACCAGTATATTGCGAAGATACAGAATCTTTTACTCTTATCTTTGGTAATATCGATAAAAAATTAGAAAAGAAAGGAATGTTCTTTCACAGAAGTTGTTTAGAAGCTCTTAAAAGAGGTCCTATTCTAGCTATTAATTTAGCAGACCTTTCATCAGCAGATAAAGCTGACTATTGGAAAATTTCAACAGATGCGACAGGAGCATCTGCTGCAGCATCTTCAACTTCAGATGATGAATATGAATCATTCCACAACACTGACAAATTTATGTTTGCATCAGACTCTGAGTTTTTAGCAACTGTCGGAGAACACCCTGAAGAAGCATTAAACATTGTTAATTTAGGTAATGATAATCTTTCAGTTATCGTAAGACAAGCACAAGATGTTAAAGCTTTTGAAGTACAGGCTAGAGATTGGTATGGAACAGGAAATATTCCAGAAGGAATTTCTGAACTAGACTATATTTCAGACTACATGGTCGATGTCTTTGTATTTAAAGGTAAATTTGACGCAGCTGCGTTAGATGCAGACCCTGTATATGGAGATTACTTTACTTCAACTGGTCTTAAAAAAGATAAACTTAACGCTTTTGCAGATGAAAGACAAATCACTTTATTATCACAGTATACTGGTTCAATCATACCAAACTTTCAAGATTTAGAAGGAAATGGTCTATACATTGAACAAATAATAAATGCAGAAACTAGAAGAACTGGTTTATTTTGTGCAGTTAATGAAGAAGCTGTAGAAGATTCAAAAGTAAATTTAGTAGGAATAAATGCTGCTGTTGCTATTGACGCTTTATCTTATCAGATTGGAGCTACAGCTAGAGCCATAGATTTCTCAACAACTGATTTCGTTTATACTTCAAATGGTTCATCATTTGATTTCGAATCTGCATCAAATGATGATTTAGATTTAGTTGTAGGAGACTATTTTCCAGGAGCAACAGGTACAGATTTAGTTAAAGTAACTAGAATTTCACAACAAGGTACTTCACCGACAGTATATACTGTTACATGTTCAGGACCAGTTGATTCAGGTTTTACAGTATCTTCTGATGTTGCGTTTAAATCTCTTGAAAAAACAGCTACTGAGTACAGAATTTTTAATTTTGATGCAGCAACTTTAGCAGATCAGTCTATTTCAGATTGTTTAACTGCTATTTCATCAGATGGATTATTCTCTGCATTAACAGATAGAGACGTTATAGATTTAAGATATATTGTAGATACTTTTGGTTCAATAGATGGTTCAAACCTTTTAAATAAAAATGAATTTACAAGAATCGCAAAAGAAAGACAAAACGTATCTTGTATATTAAATGCACCTACAGTTGCTGAATTTAAAAAATCAACAGACCCGTCGTTTAAAGATGCTACTACAAAGAAATTTAATACAAGATTTGTAAAAGATGGTGGTGATTTATCACAAAATCCAACTGCAATTTATTCGCTACCTTCAATTGCTGAAGGAGCTAATTACGGTTTTTATTACGGACCTGGTTTAGAAGTAAGAGAAAACGGAAAAGTTAAAACAGTTGTACCAGCAGCTTACGTATCTAATAACTATATTGATAAATTTACAAATGCACTTCCTTGGTCTATTGTATCAGGACCTAGAAGAGGAGTTATTACAGGAACTAACGTTATTGGAGCTGAATATGCATTCGATAAAACAGACAGAGATAATTTAGAACCTTTTGGAATCAACCCAATTGTATTTGAAAGAGGAGTTGGACTAAATATTAAAGGTAATAAAACAGGACAGCAAAGCGTAAAATCGGCTTTAAGTTCAGCTCACGTAAGAGAGGTATTAATCTTCATCGAAAATGGTTTAGCAGATATACTTAAAGATTACTTATTTGAGTTTAACACTGCACAAACTAGATTAGAAATTAAAACACTTGCTGATTCATTCATGGATGGTGTTTTAGCAGATGAAGGTGTATTTGCATATAATAATGTAATAGACTCAACTAACAACACAAATGAAGTTATAGATGCTAATATGGGTATCCTTGATACATTTGTAGAACCAGTTAAAGGTTTAGAAATTATTGTACATAGAACAACAGTACTTAATACTGGAGATATAGCTTCAGGTAACTTCTAAAAATAATTAAGATAAATCAGGAAAGACTTCGGTCTTTCCTGATAAATTTTAAAAAAGAATTAGATATATAAAACATAAATAAAAATAAAAATAAAGAAATGGCATTACCACATTATTCAAACGACCAAACTAGCAAGAAAGGTAAGAATTTTGAACCAGTATTAGCGAATATGTTTGAGGTAACTATTCTTCCACCAGCAGGAGTTGGAGGTCAAGAATTATTAATTCAACATATTAACAGTATTTCAGGTTTAGAACTTCATAAAGATTTGGGAACAGTAACCCAAAAATTCAAATGGTCTACAAGGTCTTTTACAGGTGTACCTGGAGATTCCTTCTTAGACGTTACCGTTAATTTCTCATTAAACTTAAACGATGCAAATCAAATGTACCTTTACAAAACATTAAGAGATTGGTACAGACTAGCATATAACCCAGAAACTGGAGAAACGGGTCTTAAAAAAGACTACGTTGGACAGATGGTTATAGTTCAATTCAACAGAAAAGGTGATATTTTTAGAAAAATCACACTAGACGATTGTTTCGTATATTCACCATTGAATCCATTGGCTGAAAATAACTATGAAACAGGAGACCCACAAGCAATTGATTGTGTATGGAGAGCTGACGTATGGTCAGAAGAATTAGCATAACAGCATTAAATTTTAAGAAAGAGAAGGCAATAAAACCTTCTCTTTTTTTACACTGAAAATATAATATAATAATATTTTAATATGTCCAACAAAAAAGATTATTTAGTAGATAAGTTAATTAAAAAAATTCAAGTTTTATTAACAGAGCCGGAGTTTGAGGAGTTAAATAATATTATTTTAAGCGAAGCACTTCAAAATAAACAAAGACCTAGGTCTGTAAGTGCTTTTGTTAGAGAACTTGTTAAAAAAGAAATAAAAAGAATCGAAGATTCTGAAACAAAATAAATTAAATTTATATAAACCTTAAAAATTCATTAAAAATGAGCAAAGAAGAAAACAAAAATGAAGAATTTGATAAATTCTTAAACAAAAAAGAAGAAGGCAACGGATACGATTCTGTTGAAAACACTTCAACAGAAAAAGCTGGACCAGACTCAAACCCTGAGTTAGCCTCTTTTGAAGAAACAATCAATGAAAAAGGATTGGGTTCTGTAGATATTTCAAACTATGGAAGAAAAAAGGCAGATTCTACAGATACTGTATTAGGTTATGTACCTCTATCTATGGAAACACTTTTTTCTAAAGGTAGATTTTATCCACAAGACGCATCTATTCATGTTAGATCTGCAAAAGTTGCAGAAATTAGACATTTTTCAACAATGAACGAGCAAAATATTTTGGACATTGAAGAAAAATTAAACAACATTGTAAAATCTTGTATTAGATTTGAATCAAAATCTAAAAAGCTTTCATATAAAGACCTTATGGAAGAAGATAGAATTGCAGTACTTTTAGCAATTAGAGACCTTACTTTTCCAGAGCCTGAAAACAAAATCATAGTTCAAGCAGAAAATAGTTATGGTCAAACTAAAGATGTTGAGATTGCTACAAATAATTTTGTTGCAAATGAAATTCCAGAAGAAATAGAAAAGTATTACGATGTAGTTTCAAGATGTTTTAGAATTCAAACTCGCTCATCTGGAGAAATATTAATGAGACCCCCTTCTATTGGAGTTATGGAAGAAGTTACTAAGTATATTAGAACTCAGCAGGAAAGTAAAAAAAGATGGGACCAGGCCTTTATTCAAATCTTACCATATATTCAGTTAGATTGGAGAGGTTTTAGTTCAAAAGAAATCTTTAATCAAGAGATAGACTTCCAAGGTTGGAATGAGAAAAAATACATGGTAGTATATAGATTAGCAGAAAAAATGAGAATTGGCGCACAGCCGGAAATGCAAGTAGATGTTGACGGGGAGGACGTTTCGGTCCCTCTCGATTTCCCAGGTGGAGTCAAAAGCCTTTTCATTATTTCAGATCTCGCTGGAGAGCTTCTTTAAGGCTAAATTCTATCTGGGTTTTCATTTGCATCTCCAGCCTAGTGAAATTGATGCACTCGACTTTTATGAGTATCAGTATTATATACAAAATCTTACTGAGCATCTTAAAAAGCAAAATAAAGAAGAGGCTGAACAAAATGAACAGATGCAAGAGCAATATGGTACAAAAGCACCAAAAACACCAAAAATGAGTGATTATGGGGTAAATATGCCTAAAATTCCAAGTATGAAAATGCCTAAGTTTTAGAGATATATAATAAAAATACTTAAGTTAGTTGGCAAGACCATTTTCATCCCCGTTTGAAAAATTATCAGTAGATAATCAGAAAGTTTTAATCGAACAGCTCTCCCCAGGAGGAGAGCTGTTTAGTTTGTTTGAAGAAATTTTAAATCAACTTCAAAGTACTGACGATCGCCAGCAAAAAGACGAAGCAAAAACAAAAGTAAGTTTATTTTCTGGTTTAACAATTAAAGAAGCATTAGCATGGAAACTGCTAGGAGAAAAAGGTCTTCAATCTATAGGTAAAGGTTTAGGAGCGATAGCTGAAGTTATTGACAAAATGACCACTGCCGGTAAAGAAGTTAAAGAAAGAATAGAAGGTATAGCGATGGGTATCGAAACGGTATTTGGCATTGCTCCTAAAATTCTTAAGTTTGCATTTACCATGGTGCTAGCTCTTCCACTTTTAATGCTTGCCGTAGTAGCAGTGCCTTTTATAGGGCTATTGCTATTAGGTACTTTAGCAATAATGGGTATTTTAAGTAAAGTTGCAGAGAAACAAAAAGGAATGTATGAGAGTCTAGCTCTTTTAGGAGATGTAGGCGCTGCAATATTAAAATTTGGAGGTTATTTAGCACTTTCTGCACTGGTATATCCAATAGCGTTACTTGGTATGATAGTAGTTATACCTACGTTGCTAATAATGTTAGCTGCGTTAACACTTATAGGACGTTTAGTAGACCCTAAATCTATGGAAAAATATAAAGGTTTAGAAGAAGTAGGTAAAGCAATACTTTTATTCGGTGGATATTTAGCACTCTCTTTATTAATATATCCATTTGCTATATTAGCAACACCTATGGTTCTCGGAGTAATAGTTGGTTTTGCTGTAGTATTTGCTCTTTTAGATAGATTTGGTTTTGTAAAATCTGTAAATAAAGCTGGAAAAGCACTTAAACAAGTAGGAATAGCAATATTAGTATTAGGTGCCGCTTTATTTATTTTTGGACTTATTTTTCCACCTACCGTAGAAACATTTCAAACTTTAGGTTTTGTAATGTTAGTACTTGTAGGTATTTCTGCCGCTATGTGGTTAGTCGGTAAAATGTATAAAAAAATGAGAAAAGGTGCAATAGGACTTGCCTTAACAGGTCTTGCTATTCTAGTATTAGGATATGCCCTTAAGAAATTTGAAGAATCTTTGCCTGCCAATCCATGGGAATTCTTTGCTGAATTAGGAGTTGCACTTGTAGGTTTAGGTGTAATAATGTATGGTTATGGTTCACAATGGAAAAGTATAGCAAAAGGTGCATTAGTACTTGCCGGATCTGGATTAGCCCTTGCACTTATGGGATATGGTATTTCAGAAATAGGAGAAGCTTTAAATAGTACAGGAGATGCTTGGATGTTTATGGCTGAACTTGGAGTATTTCTTGTTGGTATGGGAGTTATGGCAGCAGGTTGGGGTGCAGCAGTAATGTTGATAGGTCCGGGTCTTTTAGCAATGGGTGGTGCAGGAGTTGCATTAAAATCAGTATCATGGGGTCTAGAAGGATTTATACCTATATTTAAAGGTTCAGAATGGAAATCTATGGTAGGCGAACATCATAAATCTAAAGGTATTTTAGGAATGGGTGGTGGATCTGTATCTAATTTTCAAGCTCTAATGGAAGCTGTAGGTTATAGCTTTATTTGGAACCCTGTTTCGGTTGCCGGTATTTTAGGAGGAGCAGCAGCTCTTGGTGCAGCAGGATTGGCATTAAAGCCTCTTGCTAAAGGTATTAATGATATGATTCCTATATTTAAAGGAAAAGGTTGGAAAGAAATGGTTGAAACTAAAGGAAACCCTAAAGCCGGAGGTATTTTAGGATTTGGTGCTACTGAACAAACAAATATTCAACTTTTAATAAGTTCTATAGCAAACTCCTTTAAATTAGGCTTTGGTGTTATTAATGTAGGTGCAGGTGCAGGTGCAATGGCAATTGTAGGAAAATCTTTAAGTAAATTAGCAGTAGGACTAAATGATTTTATGAAATATAAAATAAGTAAAACTATTGCAAAGAATATTGCTTCTATGGTTGATGCAGTCGCCGGTACTTTTGGTGAGATAGGAAAAGAATATGGAGGTGCTGGCTTTTTTGGTTTGGGCGCAGGACCATTATATGATGGTATTGAAGCAACGATGGGAATGGGTGATGCTTTAACTAGCATCGCAAAAGGTATGGCTGCTGTAGCAGAACTTAGATTTCCTACTTATGGAGACCCTAAAAACCCTGGTAAAATAACTGAATATATTACTTTAGATAAAGGTAAAATGAGAGACGTTTCAGCCAATGTTGCAGATATGGTTGATGCTCTTGCAAGTGCTTTTGGTGAAGTAGGAAAGAGATATCCTAATAAGCCTGCATCTGGTTTATGGGGCTTTTTTGGAGGAACAGAGAATCCTGTAAAAACAGGTCTATCTTCAGTTAGTGGTATGGGAAGTGCATTAGGAGGAATTGCACAGGGAATGCAAGATTTCTCAACTCTTAAATTTCATAAATATGATGACCCTACTAACCCTGAAAAAATAACAGCAACAATTGACTTAACCCAAGGAGACGTACTTAGTGAAGTTACTGCAAACATAGTTTCGATGATCGATTCTTTAGCAACAGGTTTTGCTCAAATAGGTATAAGATATCCAAAAGTAAAAAAGAAAGGTTGGTTCGGTATAACTTATTCTACTAATGGACCTGTTGGTGTAGGTATTGAACAATCTTCAGGTATGGGTGCTATTGTAGCGGCAATAGGTCAGGGAATGAGAGATTTTTCAGAAATGAAATTTCCGGTATATGATGGAACTAAAGTAGTAGAATACATTGATTTGACAAAAGGAAATGCCCTTAAAAAAGTTACAAGCAATATTACTGAAATGGTTCTATCTTTAGCTGGAGGTTTTGCTGAAGTTGCAAGAAGGTTCCCTAGAAAAAAATACAAAACTTGGTGGGGAGCTACCAGATATGCACCGGACGGTACAGTAGGTGAAGGGGTAAAACAGGCATCAGGTATGGGTGGTGTAATATCAGAATTAGGTTCTGGTTTAAAAGACTTTTCTACACTTAAATTTCCAATTTACAAAGGTACTAAAGTAGTAGGATATACCACTCTTACTAGTCAGACTATGGGTAAGACGACTGACAATATCGTATATATGATAGAATCTCTCATGAATGGTTTTGCTAAGATAGGAGATAAATACGGTTCTTGGCCAGGTACTAGAAGTTCAGTACAACAAGGTGTACAAGCTGCGCAGGGCGCAGGATTTGAAGTTGCAATGTTGGCTATAGGTTTAAAGTCAATGGCTATGTTAAGATTCCCAATTTATAAAGGTAAGAGAATTGTAGGTTATGAATCTCTTACGGGAGATGGTATAGAAAAAGTAGCAAGAAATATTTATATGATGATATCCTCTCCTTTAGATGCTTTCGGTAGGATTGGTAAAAAATATGGTGGAGAAGTCGTTAGTTTTATGGGAGTTAGAAGCGGAGATGGAGGAGACGTAGGTAAAGGTATTCTAGCCGCAAAAGAATTACCTAAAGGATTAGGAACAGTAATGGGTTCTATTTTGGGAGTAGTAAGTCATAAAAACTTTAAAGAAGTTGTAAAAGCAACACCTATAGTTTCTAAAATGGTTACTATGATAGGAGAATCATTTGAACCACTTGCTAAAGCAGGCCCTGATGGCATTATGGCTTCTGCAAATGCAGTTAAATATTATTTTGAGCAGTTTGCAACTATAGAAACTCCAATCAAAAATTGGTTAAAGTTATCAGATAATTATAGAACTATGCAACTAACAAATAGATATTTTGCAGGTATCGCTCGCTCAACTAAAGAAATTGGAGAAACTCCAGTATTTGGTGCAATGATGCTTTCTAGATTAACTAAAACCCTACAAGATAGAAAATTAATGAAAACTGCCTTAGCAATGACACATATTGCAAATGCTTATAAAAAAATACAGGTATCTTCTACTGAAATGGAAATTGAGGCTTTAGAAAAGTCAACAGAGATGTTTAAAGCACTTTCTTATCTTACTGAACAGGGAGGTGAAACTGCAATAGAGGCATTAGGAGATAATTTAATTGAAGCTGTAAAAGAATTAGCATCAATGATAGCTAATTTTGAACAGACTGTTGGTGACGCTAAAGACCAGAATGCTGATGTTGCTGAAAAAATGGAAAATACAGGAAGCATATTTGATAGAGTAGCAGCAGTATTTTCAGATAATCCTGCAACACCAATAGGTCAGCCAACTCCTTCAGCTGATCCTTCACCATCTTCATCTTCTGGAGATATGCAAGAGTTAATAGATATATTGACTAGTGGTGACGCAATAGTTCAAGTACAAAAGACTTTTGATTAAACTTTTTAATTTTATCTTATATAAAAATAAAATAAAATAAAAATTATGCCAAAATTATCAGAAACTGTAAAATATAATTCAAGTACCATAAAATCTTCTCACTATAATTTTAAAGATAAAAATTTAGAAGTAATGTTTAAATCCGGTTCTGTATATGAATATAAGAGCGTTCCGATTATAAACTATACTTTTTTTAGAGATGGTGTTTCAACTGGAAAATCTTTTAACGAATATATCAAAGATTTTGATTTTACTAAAATTTTTGAAGAAGCAAAAGTTGATTAATATATACTTAAAATAAATACAAACAATGGCAAAATCAATATCATCTAAAGAAAAGGTACAAAAAACAAAAAGACCAGGAGTTCATTCTAAAAACAACACATCTAGGTCTAAAGAATCCAAAAACTATAAAAAGAAGTACAGAGGACAGGGCAAATAACCCGGTTACATGGACTTACCTACTAAAATGGTCACATTAATAGCAGTTCTTGCATTTTTCATGATAGGCTTTGCCTTAAACCACATTGACAAAAAGTGGCCAAATAAATAAAACTTTTTTAAAAAAAAGTCACTCCAGATTTTTTTATGTCGTTTATTATTGTTATATTTATACTATAATTAATTAATCAAAACAATGACAAAAATGACAAAAGTTAAAGTAGGAGACAAAGTTAGAAGTTTCGACTTCGATAGTCACGAAGTAAAAGGAAAAGATGCTTGTTACGTTGAAGGCGTAGTAGAAAGCATAGAAGGTCACCCGATGAGCGGTGACGGAGAATACGCTAAATTCAAAATCACTCTTAAAATCTTCGGTGGAGAAGAGAGAACAGAAGCTGTTGGAGAATATAACTGGGTTCCTCAAAATGGCCAAGAAACTTGGCTCGGAAAATTAACTAATCACTTAACAATAATAGCATAATATGTCAAACTCAAAGAAAAAATCATTTCCAGTATTTACAATAATATTTCTAATATTTTTAACTTTAAAGCTTGCTGAAATTGGACAAGTAGCAGCTTGGTCATGGTGGTGGGTAACCGCACCTTTATGGCTACCTCTTATAGTAGGATTATTCGTAATAGGATTAACAATCACAGTAGGTGTAATTATAGCCTACATAAATAGTAAATTATAAACCCTTAAAAACCAAAAATTATGCCATGTTCAGATGCAGGAGCCTACGATTACTTAAACGACCACAGGACTCAAAGACAGTTAAATGAAAACGAAGCTCTTAGAAAAGAAGTTTTAAGACTTGAAAAACGATTAGAAGAATCTAAAACTGAAAAAGAATTAAAGCTTGAAGCAGAACTTCAAACTGCAAAAATAGCAGCTAAAGATTTCGCACAAAGATTAAATAAGACAACAGAGCTTTTATGTAATGCAACCTTTATATTATTCGAAGAAGGATATTTGCACGGAAATTCAAAACTTCAAGAGTGGTTTAACAATCATACCGAAGAAGACGCTAAAAGAATGAAAACCGATTTAGATAAAATAATGAAACGTAAAAACGGTACTATTCAAAGCCTTATTAAATGGTACGAAACCCTAGATGCAAAAGAGCAATGGGTATTTGAAACTCATAAAAATTTCAAAGGATATAAATTAAACTAAAATGGAAATAACATTAAACAGAAAACACACAATAGACCAGATAGAATGGGTAACAACTGAATTCGAATGGCCTGAAGTAATGAGAAAAGAATGGGTTTCTTTTTTAAGAAGTAAAAAAGTTCATGAATTAAAAGATTTAAAAAGTTTACCTATGGAAGAATTAAACGAAATATACGGAGAAGCATATTCTCTATTAACATAAAAACAAAATAAAAATGAAAAATATTTTAGAATACAAATTAAGTAGAATGGTACAACTGGTCGCTTTATTTAGTCTTCCAATAATTATATACGGCGAATGGATCGAACCTTACAGCCTTGAAAACAACATTTGGATAGGAATTAATGGAGCAGTATGGTTACACTTTTTAGACCGAGCACGAAATGGTCTACCATCTAAAAAAGTTTAAAAATAAATCACTCCAGATTTTTTTATGTCGTTTATTTTTATTATATTTAACTATAATTAATTAATCAAAACAATAACAATATGCTAGATAGACTACAAGAATTCGTAGAGAGGAGTAACTCAACAAACTCAAACACTGATAAATTAGATGTCTTAAGAGACTACTCGACAGATCAGGAGGTACTAGGAGCTCTTAGGTATACTTATTCACCATTTAAACAATATCATGTTACTTCAAAAAATCTTAAAAAGAGAAGTGACCTGGTTAGTCCAATCGGAAACCAATACGGTAGTATATTTACCCTATTAGATACGTTAAATGATAGAATAATCACAGGACATGATGCTATTGCAGCCGTAAACAGATTTATTCTCGAGAACAGACAATATGAAGAACTCATCTATAATATTATAGATCGAAATCTTAAGACCCGTTCTACAGCTTCAATGATTAATAAAGTTGTACCCGGTCTCATACCAGGATTTGATGTTGCATTAGCCGCAACCTATGATGAGAAAACAAAAAAGAAAGTCGATCTTGATACTGATGATTGGTACCTTTCTAGAAAATTGGACGGAGTCAGATGTTTAGCATTCTTCGACAACTTCGGAACTGTTACTTTTAAAAGTAGAAGTGGCAAACCATTTGATACACTTGGAAAAGTTGCTAAAGAACTTGAAGAACTGAAACTTTACAACGTCGTGATGGATGGAGAGATTTGCATTGTTGATGAAAATGGTGATGAAGATTTTCAATCAATCATCAAAGAAATCAAAAGAAAAGACCACACTATCAAAAACCCATTATTTCAAATTTTTGATATGATATCGTTAGAAGACTTTGAGAATAAGACTTCAAGGGAAAAATTAAGTGAAAGACTTGATAATCTTGAAATGGTCTTCCATCACTTCGACCCTAAATACACCAAAGTACTTGAACAAGACCTCTTAACCAGTTGGGATATGTTTGAGTCTAAGATGGACCTAGCCGTTCAGAGTGGTTGGGAAGGTCTAATGCTACGAAAAGACGAGAAGTACAAAGGTAAAAGAAGTACAGATATCCTGAAGGTAAAGAAATTCTATGATGAAGAATATATCGTCGTAGACGTAGAGAACTCCCCCAATCGTGTAATTGTTGATGGAGTCGAAGTAGAAGAGATGATGCTAAAGAACGTCATCATAGAACACAAAGGCAATAGAGTACAGGTTGGAAGTGGTTTTACAATTGATGAAAGAAGAAACTATTTTGAAAACCCTAATAAAATATTAGGAAAGACCATAACAGTGCAGTACTTTGAAGAGACTACAAATCAAAATGGCACCCATTCATTGAGGTTCCCAGTGATTAAAGCAGTCTACCAAAACGGAAGAGTTGATTATGTATAAACCAAAACTGAGATGAGTAAAGAAGAAAGATTTGAGTTATGGGTAAATAAATTCAGAAATGAATTAACAGAAGGACAAATAGAAGTTCTACAAGATAGTTTATCTAATTTCGAATGGCCAGATGAATATAAAGAATTGATACAAGATAGAATAGAAGAACTTAAACCAAAACAAAGATGAGTCCAAATAAAGATGAAAAGAAATACTGGAATAGAATTTATGGTTTTTTAGGTAATAGTATTTATGAAATCTATGATACTGAAACGGCAGAAAAGAGAAAACTAAAAGGACAGAAAGTTTTTAAAGAGTTATTAGAACAGAGATTAAACCGAAAAAAAGATGAAAGTAATAATTAAATACAATCCAGAATATAAGACTTCAGTAAAAGTACATGAAGTTAAAGAAGAAGAAGATGCTTGGGATCTAATAGATGAAGCCAAGCAAAGTTTTGGTCAAGGAATTATATTGACTGACCAGGAGTTTGCGCAATTAATAAACCAAAACAAAGATGAGTAAAATTTGGAAATACATTTTTAAAAAGAGATATAATTTTTTAGATGTAGTCATGGTTGCTATTATTAGTCAAATCATATATGAATACATTATAAAGTAAACCAAATTAAAGATGATTTGTAAAAAATGTAACGAAATTATTCCACAGGCTAGAGTAGATTTAGGTTACTCTGTTTGTGTTGAATGCTCAGAAGTAGAAAAGTATGGATGTGTTGATGTTGTACAGCATAAGACTGGAAATACAATCGAAGTACTTTCTAGAAAAGATGCAGAACAGGCAAACAAATTAACTCAAAGGACTGGGTTTGGAACTCTAAGAAGTTTAAGATCTGGCACCACTAAAAAAGAAAAACATGTTGGTGGTCAATGTTGTTCAAATGCTTTTGTAGGAAACGAAAAAAGTTTTGAAGAAGTTGGAAAAGACTGTATGTTATGGGTAGAACTTGAAGATTGGAATAAAGTAACTTATACTCTTCAAAAAGCTCTAGATAAAAGAGAAATTTCAAAAAGTCAATGGCATCAACTAACCCGAATATTTAAAGAGTTCATGCCGAAAGAAGAAAACAAAATACAAAAAACGATTATAAAATCAGTAGATGAAGAAATCAACCATGTATTTAAAAATTGGCGAAATTCAAAAATTTATAAATAAAAGTTAAAATAAATCACTCCAGATTTTTTTATGTCGTTTATTATGATTATATTTATACTATAACAAATTAAAGATATGCTACAACTTAACTTATATCCAAATCAGAAAAAAGGAATCAACTACGAAATTTATAAATTTCCAGACGGTCAACAATCTATTAAAATAGATGAATTTGCATTTCAACATGATCGATTTGAGGTAGAAATTGTAAGTCCTTTTACTTCATTCCTAGATTTAGAATTAATAATCTGTGCAAATCAAGCTCTTAAAGAAATGGGAGTTCAAAAAGTCAGTTTATATACACCATATTTCTTAGGTGGTAGAAGTGATAGAAAATTCGAAGAAGGAACTTCAAACTATTTAAAAACAGTAGTTTGCCCAATTATTAACAGTCAAAACTTTCATAGAGTTACTGTTTTAGACCCACATTCAGATGTAATAGAAGCGTGTCTTAATAACTTTAAAGGAATCGATACTGTTGATTTCGCTGAACAAGTTTTAAAAGATGTAAAAGCTCAATATTATCCGGTACAAGATTTAGAATATCCTATCGTGCTTGTATCTCCAGATGCAGGTGCTCTCAAAAAAGTATTTAAAATTCAGAAAAGTACAGGTATTAAAAACCTAGTTATTGGTTCTAAGAATAGAGATGTCAAAGGACAAATAACACATACTTCTATTTCAGGACTGAAAGACATAAATATCTCAAACGCAACCTATATTATCTTCGATGATATATGCGATGGAGGTAGAACTTTCCTTGAACTTGCTAAAGTTATAAAAAAGGAAAAAGAAAATGCTAGAATAGTTTTAGCAGTAACACATGGTCTTTTTACTAAAGGTCTTCCGATCGAACATGTTGACCACGTATACACCACAGACTCTATTGTTCGTGAATTTGAATCAAAGAGTCTTACTATTATAAATTGTAACAAATAAAAATCAATAATATGAAAATGAACAGCTTATTTTTAACAGATGGTTATAAAACTGGACACCATCAACAATATCCAAAAGGAACAAACACAGTTTATTCTAACTGGACACCAAGAGGAAACAAGTATGCACCGAGAGGTTGTGATAAAGTCGTTTCATTTGGACAACAAATGGTAATTCAATGGTTAGTAGACCATTTTAATGATAACTTCTTTAGTCAACCTAAAGAAAAAGTTTGCGGTCAAATGAAAGCTGAATTGTCAATGTACTTAAATACAGACTATGATGTAACTCATTTCGAAGAACTTCACGATTTAGGTTATCTTCCTATTGAAGTTAAATCTTTAGAAGAAGGAATCGAAGTTCCTTTAAGAGTTCCAATGTTGACAGTACAAAATACTGGAAACTTTGGATGGTTAACTAACTTTTTAGAGACTATTTTATCTAATATGTTATGGCAACCAATGACTTCAGCGACAATCGCTTTGTTATACAAGCGAATTTTAACTGAAGGTGCTTTAAAAACAGACAAAGATGCAATTGGTTTTGTAGACTTCCAGGGACATGATTTTTCTATGAGAGGAATGGGAGGATTTATGAGTACTATCTTAAGTGGACTAGGACATGCTGCCGCATTTAGTGGAAGTGATTCTTTGCCAGTTATTGCAGCAGCCAGAAACTACTACAACGAATCTGGTTTCGTTGTCGGTTCAGTAAATGCCACGGAGCATTCAGTAATGTGTGCTGGAACTAAAGGAGATGAATTAGGAACCTTTAGAAGATTAATGGATACCTATCCAACAGGAATATTAAGTATTGTATCTGATACCTGGGACTTATGGACAGTAGTCACTGATTATTTACCAGCATTAAAAGACGAAATTATGAGTCGAGATGGTAAAATAGTTATTCGACCTGACAGCGGAGACCCGGTAGATATTCTTTGTGGATATAACTCTCTTACGACAGACGAGTTCAAGGGCAAGGCAATCACTGTGGGTGATGCACATCCTGCTAATAAAGGTTTAATTGAACTTTTATGGGAAACCTTTGGAGGAACTACAAATTCACAGGGCTACAAAGTCTTAGACCAACATATTGGAGCAATTTATGGAGATAGTATTACTCCAGATCGAGCAAGACAAATTATTGAAAGACTTGCTAGAAAAGGATTCGCTTCTACAAACGTAGTTCTAGGTATTGGAAGTTACACTTATCAATATAACACTAGAGATACATTTGGTTTCGCAATGAAAGCAACCTATGTTGAAGTTGAAGGAAAAGGAAGAGAAATCTTTAAAGACCCTATCACAGATGATGGAACCAAAAAATCTGCAAAAGGTTTATTACATGTAAGTAAGAACCCAGAAACTGGAGAACTAGAACTAAGAGATATGGTTTCTAGAAAAACAGAAGCAGAAGGAGAATTAAAAACTATTTTCAAAGACGGTAAATTCTACAATAGAACTACCTTAACTGAAGTTAGAAATAAAATCTCTAACTTGATTACAGACCCTAAATTGGTTAAATAAAAATCATAGATAAATATAGCAGAGTGAAACTATTCACTCTGCTTTTATATTAAAAGTATGCAGTTAAAAGAACAAATTATATACGTTAAAAAAATTGTAAGTAGTTGCAAAACAGAAGAACAAAAAACTGTAGCGACTTCTTGGGCTGAAAACTGGGCTAAAAGAATGCAAAAGATATTTCCCAATGTTATAGATAATTGGGTAGATTTATTTATAGAGGTTATGCAAGTTAAATGTACATGTTCAACTGGAAAAGTTGTTAAGTCACATAACCCAAACTGCAGTTATATGAATGAAATCTTTGGAGAAAATGTGGGATAGAGATAGTAGAATTTTAATGGTATTTCTTTTATTCCTTTTAGGTTTAATTCTTTTAGCATCTTGTGGAACTAAAGTAATTACAATAAAAGAGCAATTTCCAGTAACTTTTAAATATGAACTAGAGATTCCCCACCATAACTTAAATAATGAGTGTTTTCCTGAAAAAACCATAACATTTTTATGTAAAGATACCATTAAATTAGAATATGAATATGTTAGAAATTTTAAAAGATATATAAGGAGAAATGGCAAAAAATAAAAAGTCAGTGAAAAAGCTTAAAGTAATACATGAAGAGTATAAAACTCTAAAACCAGGTGAGTTTAGACACGTTATTTTAGAGAATTTCTTTTTTGGTTTAAGTGGAGCTATCATAGTCCCATTTATCGCAGTTAGGTTAGATATAGCTGTTCTTATATGTTATATGATTCACTATTTCTATATTAGTAAAGTTATTAATAGGCCTAAATATGTTACTAGCCTTGCAAAATTTTTATTATTTCCTATTCCTACTGCACTAGGAGGCTTTACAGGATACAAACTAGCATATTATATAAGTACACTACTATGACGAAAAAAACAGCATCTCAGAAAGATTACGAGCACATTAATTTAATTTTAAATGAAGCTGAAAAGCATGGTTTAAAATGGGAAGTAGAACACGATGCTATAAAAATAATGAAAGAGCACCCAACTATGGATATGGTAGACGCATTTACACATGCATTTAATAATTGGGTAAAATAAACTAAAATGGCAAAATTAATAAAAACAGTAGTAATACAAAAAACAATTACATACGAGGCAGATCTTTCTAAACAAGAGATAGAACAGTATTTAGAAAATGAAGATAGTTGCGTACTATTTGACTTTAAAGAAACTGAAGCTAAAGAAAGACAAACAGAGTGGGTAAGAATTTACACAGACCAAACACCATATTAAATGACAAGAAAAGAATACGACAATAAACTTAATCAACTTTTAGAAAAAATTGAAGAACTAGAAAACAGCTCTGAAAAAAATTCTTTAGAAAAATTAAAACAATTAAGAAACGAAGTAGCAAGACTTAAATTAGAAAATTTAAACTTTTCTAATATTTTAGGTTAAGTCATAAACTTTTTTTATTTTTTTAATATAACATACATGAAAATTATTTTAGTAGGAAAAGCAGCAGCAGGAAAAGATTATTTAAGAGAAAGATTAGAAAATAAATCTTTTATTTCTGGTGTAAGTCATACAACTAGACCTCCAAGAAAAACAGAAAAAGACGGTGTAGATTATCATTATACTACAGAAGAAAAGTTTATAGAACTTATAGATTCCGGAGAAATGTTAGAACACATGATATTCAAAGGAACTTATTATGGTTTAACAAAAGAAGAGTTTGAAAAAGGAGATATACTTATTATGTCTCCAGAAGGTTTAGAGCTTTTACCAGAAGACCTTAAAAATAAGTGCTTAATAATCTATTTAGATATTGAACCTACTACCAGATTAGTCCGATTAATCTTACGTAATGATAAAAACGACACATTAGAACGTAGATTCGAGGCAGATGAAAAGCAATTTAAAAACTTTCAAGAATTCGATTTAAGGGTAACGAATTCAGAATTTTAAAGATATATAATTAACACCCTAAAATTTATATAAATGTCAAAACTAGAAGACTTAAGAAAAAGAAGAGATGAACTAGAAAAAGAAGCACAGAGACTAACAGAGCTAGAAGCATCTAAAATTTTCACAGTAAAAATCGATGATGTGAAAATGATTAAAACAATCCAAGACCACCTTAACAAAGGTTACACATGGACCACAAAAAACGCAGCAATTATCGTAACTCTATACGATAAGTTGAAAACTGAAAGAACTAGAATTACTAAAGAGGTTGCTGAACTTGGAACAGACCAAGAGGTTACTGATTACCAATCAGTTCTTGAATTAAAAGCCTATGAGCTTAATGGTTTGTATCAAGCTCTATTGAATGTAAGCGGAGAAGGTATCGAAAATGCTAGAAAATTTATTAGAATGCTAACACTTGTTGGCGAATCAGTTACCGGAGCAATGAATGAAATGACCGAATCTAATAAAGTTATTACAGACCTGCACGTTGAATTAAATGACCTAGATGGAACTATTCAGCACCTAGAAGAGTCAGAAAAAACAGAAGAACTCGAACCTACTTTGACTAAAGACGTTTAATTTTTCTAAATGAAAGGTAAAACTTATATCACATCAAATATGCAACTTGGAAGGCCTTCTGCCATTGGAAAATGGAAAAGGCCTTTTAAAAATGTTGATGAAATGACAGAAACTCTAATAAAAAATTGGAACGATACTGTCACAGAAAGAGATACTGTATATCATTTGGGTAATTTTGCATGGGACCCTAAAACAGCATACGACTCTATACAAGCATTAAAAGGATTAAATATTTACTTTATTCTTGCTGAAACTGATGAGCCTTTATTAGAATTATGGGATAAAAATACACTTCCTAAAAATGTAAAAATAATAGATGATATTTATTTCGATTCTGATAATAATAGAGTTTATTCATATTGGCCTTTGAAAGAATGGAAAAATAAATCAAAAGGAGCGTATAATATTGTTGGATATCCCAATAGAAAATATAAAACTTTACCAAAAAATAAAGTTATCAATTGCAGTGTAGACCAGTGTAATTTTAAACCGCAAGACTTAGAATCAATATTAGGTCTTCTTAAAGAAATAGAATAAAAATTTTAAAAATAAATGACACAGGATTTTTTTATGTCGTTTATTTTTCTTATATTTATACTATATTAAAAACACAAAAACGTACATATATGAAACAATTAACTTACAGAGAATTAGGAGAAAACTTCTACAACACCCGATCAGAAAAAGACTATAATAAGCTTTATTTAAGAGTAAAACCAGGTCTTAAAAATTATATATTTAAAGTAGTAAAAGACAGTGAAGTTGCTGAAGATTTACTATCTAATACTCTTGTAAAATTGTGGACTAAAATAGACCAATACAATCCAGAGTGGCAAATAACTACTTGGTTGTATAAAATTGCGTTTAACGAATCTCTTGCATATATCAGAGAAAGAAATAAAAAGTCTTCTCTAGATGGAATGCGAGATGCTGGAGTTCAGCTATCAAGTAGTGGCGTAGTTAATGATTCTCTTTCTAGCTTAATAGAAAGCTTTGAACAAAAAACCGAAGAAGACTTTATTATGGAAGATGAAGAAATCATGAACCAATATCATAGTGCTCTTAAAGCAATTGATAATTTAAAGCCAATGTATAAAGGTATTATGGAAGACCGTCTTATTAAAAATATGAAATACGAAGATATTGCAGATAAGCATAAAGTCAATCTACAAACTGTTAAGAACAGAATTAGACGTGGTAAGGTATTAATCTCAGAAAATATTTAAAAATGGATAAAGATTTAACAGAAAAAGAAGTAGAGATGTTAGTAAGATTAAATTCTAGAGCTTTAAAGATAGTTAAAATAGAAGAACATTTCTTAAAAAATAAATTAAGAATAGATACCAAATATCTAGATACACTTACAACAAAAGAAATAGATAACATAATAAATACGCACTGCATTGAAAAATAGTAAAAGTATAAAAATAACCTATTATGGCTCAGGAGAAATATCCATGATAGAGGTTCCTACTTTAACACAGCACTCTTTAGAATTTTATATGGAACAATATCAAAGAAATAGAGAAGCTTTTAAGTGGGAAATTGTAGAAGATAATAAAAAGATATATAAAAAAACAAAGTAAAAAAGATGGAAGAAAAAGAACATATATTAGATACTATTCTGAATAAAGTAGGAGATTCATTGACTGAAGGAGTTGAGATTTTTTTAGCTAGAGACCCTGAAGATAATGAAGTTTTAGCAATTCAAACAAAAGATTGGCAAAAAGGTCTTTCAATAGATCAGCTAGTTAATAGTTATGGAAGTTTTAGAATATACACTGCAGATTCAGAAGAAGATGCTATCGAACAATTAGTAGAAAGCATTAAATTATCGATAGAAAACATGTTAAAAGAAGAACTTCCTTCTGATGAAGATAAAACAGAGGAAGACAAAAGTTAATCGTTCGGGGGATTGATGAAATCGGCTATCATAGCACCCTTGCACGGTGCCTTTCCGAGTTCGAGTCTCGGATCCTCCACACAAAAGCCCTATTAATTTAGGGCTTTTTTGTTTTTAAACAAAATACAAAAAAATTATATAATATACATAACTTTAAAATCTAAAATATGAGTGAAGAAAGAAAAATAATGCTAGAACTATTAGAACAATTACAAGAGACATTAAATGATGTACAAGAAGATGCTACAAAATTTAGTGAAAAAGGAAATAAAGCAGCCGGTACTAGAGTACGTAAGCAAATGCAAACAATTAAGTCATTGGCACAAGACGTAAGAGTCGCAGTTTCAGCAGCAAATAACGCTTAATAAAATTAATAAGGGTACTAAACATGCCCTTATTAAAAAACAAATTAAATCATGAAACTTATATACAATTACATATTTTATCCTGTTCTATACTGGTATGGATTTTTAAAAGAGATTAGAATATGGCTTAAATTTATGAACACTACTAAGAAAAATAAAAAATTATTAGAAGAAAGTGAATTAAGAGTAGATTGGATAGGAAGAGTTTACGGTGTAGTCAATGTTCCTGATGAAGTTTTAGGAGCTGCTGAAGAAATTCAACAAGCTTATGTATTAAAAGAAATGGGAAGGTATGGAAAAGTTATGACAGAATTAAAACTTTCAAATGTTGTGTATCCTCAAATGCAAGAAATACAAGGAACTGGGGCATACTTAGTTATATTTTGGCCAATACTCGATAAGCTCGACATACTTATTATTTTAGCAAATATATTAGGTTCAATTGCATGGTTCTTTTTAAATTGGATAATAGTTAAAATTTTAATTACTACCGGTGTAATATCTACATTATGGAACTTTATATATAATTTAATATGAATTATATGGAAGATTTAAAAAAATACGCAGATGAAATTTCTTTTAGATTACTGGCAACTAGAAATCATGAGGATTACGAATGGCTATTAGAAATTTTAAAAAAAATAAAAGATAGCGATGTTGATAAAAGTAAAGAGAGATTGGATAACTAAAGAATTCGAGGTAGAAGTAGAAGGAGAAATTCTCATATTTAAAATTGTAAAAAAAGGAGAAAAAACCACTTACTTTATAGACAATATGCCTTATAACCCTAAATCGCCTTTTCATGAAAAGTTTATGAATAATTGGCCAAATTCATTTTTAATATGACTGAAGAAATTAAAAGAGTTTATAAAGAAGACGGAAAACGTTTTTATGAAGTAACTCAAGAAGGTAAAGTTATAGCAACTTTACCATCCGTAACAACGGTTATGGGTTCTATGGCTGATAAGTCTGGTTTAGAAAAATGGCGACAAAAAGTAGGCGAAGAAGAAGCTGATAGAATCAGTAACCTTTCAATGAACAGGGGAACTATCATGCATCGACTTATAGAATTGTATAAACCTTTACCAGGTTCACCTCAAGAAAAGAGAGATTATTTAGAAGACACTGCAGCAAATGATACTGAAGTTTTAGAAATAACAGAACTTGAAAACGGTCAATTATATTACAATGAAGCTTGGAAAATGTTTGATAAGTTTTGGTACAATAATAGCAGATTTTTTGGAAAAGTTGATGAGGTTTTAGAATCAGAAAGATTTTTATGGACTGTTAAAGGAGGAGAGTTTGCTGGAACATTAGATAATGTTTCTAGGCTAAAAGATGGCACCGTAAAAATTATCGATTACAAAAATTCAAGAAGACCTAAAAGAAAAGAATGGATTCAAGATTATTTCAGACAAACTGCAGCATATTGGGTTGCTTATTGGGATAGAACCGGAATAAAAGCCGATGGCGCCGAGATATGGATAGCAAATGAAATAGATTTAACGCCACAGTGTTTTGAACTTACCAAAGAAGAATTAGAAATGTATTACAAAAGTTTTATGGATATTAGAAAAGATTTCCGTGAAAAATTTGGATATTAAAATAGATATATAAATTATTAAAAAAAATAGAACTATGAATAAATTTGATAAATTTTTTGCAGAACACGGAATAAAAGTAATATGCGTACTTTTAGTCCTAACTTACTTTAGAGCATGTTCAACTTCAAGATCTGTTGCTAGAGTAGATGAAGACATCGAAGTAGTAGACAAGAAAATTGAAAATATCAGAAAAGATTTTGAAAACAAAATAATCTCTGCGCCTGAAATGATAGACATTATTAAAAATACTCCAGCATGGAGAACTTTAGAAATAGAAGAATTAAGCGATAAAAATAGAATTCCTATCAATTCTTTCAAGAATAAAGAAGAAAACTAATGAAACCAAGCGTAGTAAGAAAATTTATTATAGGAATATTCTGTTCACTTTATATTCTAGTCTCTTTAATATCAACAGTTCATGTTATTGACTTTTTTGAAGTAGCTAATCCAAGTTGGATGGCAATAACTTTGGCAGTTGCTTTTGAAATAGGAGCAGCAGCATCTTTAGCGTCTCTAGTTATTTTAGATAAGATGAATAAAACTTTAGTGTGGGCTCTTTTCATTGCTATTACACTTATGCAAATGCAGGGAAATCTCTATCATGCATTTACACATTTAGGAGATTACAGTCAATGGTCAGAACTTTTTTGGTTATCTGAAGAAGAACCCTTATTTCAAAAAAGAGTATTTTCACTAGTTGCCGCAGGTATTTTACCATTAGTTGCATTAGGTTTTATTAAGTCTTTAGTAGATTATATTAAACCAGGAGAAACTGAAGAACTTAAAGAAGATTTAGACGATATTTTAGACCCTCCGGGCAATCCAGAATATATTCCGCATGATTTTGAATTATATCAAGAAGAATCTGAAATAGACCCCCTAGATGCTGCTACCAAGAAAAATGAAGATGATAAAAAATCTGAAATTTTAAAAGGAGAGGATGATAAATGATATAAAATTTCAATTACCTAGTCTTTATATAACTAAGCCGATTGAATGTACTTCTTTAGAAAATATAAAAAATGAGAACTTTAATGTTATCAAAAGAATTTATATGATTAAAAATGAAGTAAACCCTGAATATTATTTTATGGAACTGGATATTTCTTCCGGGTTTACTTTATCTGCAAAAATAATACCTAATTATGTCATAGTAGGAAACGCAGCCAAGCAACTAAAAAAAGCAAAAATTAAAAATAAAAGTGACCTGTCTCCCTATTTTAAAATAAAAGCAGCCTTATATAAAATAAATGAATATGAAAATATTTGGGAGTTTTCTCATATTACTAAAAAAGAAAGCGAAATATATAAAATAATAAAACAAATAAAAAAACAAATTCCACATGAGCTCAAATAATGTAATTTTAAAATTTGGAAGCACTGGAGAACTAGTAGGTATATTACAGGGAATCTTAAATATTACTGTAGATAATCACTTTGGTAAATTAACACATGTCGCAGTTACAAAATTCCAAAAATCAAAAAATTTAGTAGCAGATGGTATTGTAGGACCTCTTACATGGAAAACATTAGGATATAGTCCTTTAGAATTTGAACTAGATACTGATAGGTCTACTTACGAGAACTGGATTGAAAAATACCACCTTCCTAAAGGAGAATATATTCATAAAATAACTAATAAAGAATGGATAATGCTTCACCATACTGCAGGTAGAGAAAACCCGTATAGAACAGTAGATGGCTGGGCAAGAGATAGTAGAGGTAGAGTAGGCACCAATTACGTTATCGGAGGAGTATCTACTAATGGAAAAAATACAAAAGATGATGGAAGAGTTTTAAGAGCGATAGATGACGAATATTTTGGTTGGCATATAGGTAACGGAGGAATTTATGCTCTTAAAGAAAAGTCTTTAAGTATAGAAGTTTGTAGTGCTGGTGGATTAAAACAAAAAAATGGAAAATGGTATACTTGGTTTAAAGAAGAAGTAGACCCTAGTCAAGTATGTATTTTAGATGAACCGTTTAGAGGATATAAGGCATTTCATAAATATTCAGAAGAACAAATAAAGTCATTAAAAGCTCTTTTAATATTCCTAGGAGAAAAACATGGTATCGATATAAAACAAGGAATGTCAGCAATGCTTCATTCAAACGTTAATGCATTTGAATGGAACAAAGGAGTATGTGAAGGTAAAATAAAAGGAATCATAAATCATACAAATATCAGAAAAGATAAAAGTGACATGTTTCCACAGCCAGAACTTATAGAAATGCTATTAAGTCTTTGAAACTAATTAAATAAACCTTATATAATATTTATGGAAAATAAAGAAATGACATTACAGGAAGCAGTAAGAGTTCTACATCAAGTTGCAGAATTAGCTCAAAAAGCTGGAATACTTTCGATGCAGGATGCAGCATTAACATTTAGCGCAGTAAATATAACTACTAAAGAAATATTGACAGAACTGAATACTGACAAAAAAAGTGACGAGGCGATAGCTGAAGCATGAACCAGGAAGTTAAAGAAATATTAGATAAGATTCAAGTTCTTAAAAAAGAGCTTGAATCTATTCAGAAAAAATGTACTCATGAAGAATATTCAGTCGAGTTAATAGATGGTAGTTTAATAAGGATATGTCGCTTCTGTAAAAAAAATATAGGATACGCAAACCAAGAAGACTTAGAAGGATCTGGATATATATAAAAAATCACATTATGAAAAATAATATAAACAAATTTTTAGAACTTTTTTCAGACTTTGATTTGGTAGTTACTAAATCTGGAAAATACTCAGAATCAGATGAATATTACAAATCATTGGTAGAAACAGAATTAAATCTTTCAGTTCAAGACCTTAAAAAAAGTATTAAGAGATTAGAAAAAGAATATTCTGCGGCTAAAAAAGCTTGGAAAGCCGGAAAACTACAAAGAGAAGAGCTTTATGATTATGAATGGAGGTTATTTGAGTTAAAAGAAGAACTCAAAAAAATTCAAGGAGAATGAAAGACCTAGTGGCAAATCACATTATAGAGTGGGCAATTGTTGCATTTTCTGCGTTTTTAGGATTTGCATTAAAAGATTTAATACAAAACTTTTTTGTAGGTCTTCAATTTTTATGGGGCCATGATTTTGATGTAGACGATATCGTATACATTAAAGGTAATAAAAAGGCAAGAATAGTCAGACAAAATATATGGAAAACAACATTTTATGTTTTTCCACATCAAAGAAAATTTATTATTCCAAACTCTCTGCTTTGGAAGCTAGATATAGAAAAACAATTACCTTTAAATAACGACTCAAAATGACAGATTCATTAATTTATGGCTTTTTTGCAGCCTTTCTTTTAATATTTTTAAATTATACAGTTCTTAAAATATACAAGCAATTTCCAACTTATGGAATTGCACTTGTATGGGGAAGCTTAGGTGTAAAACTTTTATTTATTTCTGCGTTTACAATTTTAATACAAGTTTCTATTAAAGAGCCTATAATTTATGCTTTTACTATTTTAGCGGGTATATTATTTTCAAATGTTCAAACTTTATTAACTTTAAAGAAAAACGGTGATATATAAACCGTTATGAGCCCAAACGAGTTAAACGAAGCGAAACCTTATAAAGATTCCGGAAAAATATTAGTTTTTGACCTAGACGATACTATAATTGTATCAGCAGCAAGAATATGGGTTACTAATAAATCAACCGGAGAAAAGTTCTCTCTAACTCCAGAAGAATTTAATTCATTTCAAAAAAAGCCAAATCAAGTTTTAAATTTTGATGAATTTCAAAGTTTAGAAATTATGAAAGCAGGTAAGCTAATTAATTATTATTTTAAAATATTTAAAGAAGCATATAGAAATAAAATTGCAATTGCCATTGTAACTGCAAGAGATGACCATAGAATGATTTATAGATGGTTGAAAGAGCACTTAAAACACCCAATAGATTCAGATCTGGTTTTTGCAGTAAACGATAATGGACATCATAGATTTAAAGGAGATATTGCAGATCGTAAAAAAGAAGCATTTAGAGAAATTATTGCAAAGGGTTTTGATGATTTGCAGTTTTACGATGACGATGACGCTAACTTAAGACTAGTGAAATCTTTAGAAGATGAATATCCAGACATAAATATTTCTACAATTAAAGCAAAAAAATATCATAGATAAAGAAACTTTCTGAAATTCTTTGATATATAAATTAATAAACCCTAAAAACATTTATTAAAGATGGACAGAATTTCAGAAGCCAAAACTTCTGAAATGAAACCAATTCAACCTCAAGAGGAGTTTGAAAAAACCTTACAACAGGAAGATATTTTCAGTATCTTCTTAAGCGAAGGTACAGATGATGAATCAGATGATGAAATGTTTCTTTTCGGAGTAGGTGGCCCAGCTTAAAACATTAAGGACTCTAAGGAGTCCTTTTTTATTAAATCCGTGTTAACAAAAACAATAACATTTTATTAAGAATTAAATCTACTTCAGATTTTTTTATGTCGTTTTTTATTCTTATATTTATAGTATATTAAAAACGATATATAATTTATGAGAATTAAGCCAATAAACGAATTCATGAACATTTTAGAAGCACAGCAAAATTTAAAGTTGAATGTACCAAAAGATGTTAAAGACCTTCATAAACTTTTTAAGAAGAATAAAAGGGAATTGTACATTGTTGGAGGAGCTGTTCGAGATGCCCTTCTTGGTCAAAAACCAAAAGACTTTGATTTAGCAACTGATGCTAAACCGGATGAGGTTGTAAAAATATTAAAATCCGGAGGAATTCCTACAATTGGAGAAGTTGGCCAGCAATTTGGTGTAGTTATTGCAAAAACACCAAGTTTTGCAGAAGGAATGGAAATTGCTACATTCAGAGAAGACATTGGAAAGGGTAGAAGACCTGACGCTGTAGAATACTCAACAATAGATAAAGATGTTCTTAGAAGAGACCTTACAATTAACGCACTTTTTTACGATATTGAAAGTCAAGAAGTAGTTGACCTAGTAGGAGGAGTTGCAGATATTCAAAGTAACACTATTAGAACAGTTGGTAGGGCACAAGAAAGATTTGATGAAGACCCTCTTAGAAAATTAAGAGCATTAAGATTTGCAGGTAGAACAGGAAGTAAACTTGAAAAAAATACAGCCGAGGCTATTATCAGCGATAACAGTTTAGAAGATATTAGTAGTGAAAGAATTAGAGACGAGTTTAAGAAATCTGTAGAAAGCGCAAAGTCAGCTAGATTTTACTTAGATATGGTTTCAGAATTTAGTCTTTGGGGAGTAATGTTTCCAGGTTTAGAAATCAATAAAACTTTCTTAGATACTAACAATTGGCTTTTACAAATAACACAGTTATTTGGAGATAATCAAGAAGAACTTCTTAAAAAAGAATTAAATAAGATGTCTTTTTCAAATCAAGAAATAGATACAATTGTATTCTTTAAAAGATTTTTAGAACTTAAACCAGAAAATGCATTTCAATTAAATAAAGAATGGAAAATTGTAAAACTTGATAAAAAATTACTATTAGAATTTTCTAAGATAAATAAATTAGATATTAAATTAGTAAAAACATTCCTTAAATATAAACCTTCTACAAACGGAGGCCAAGTTATGAAAGAATTTGGTATTAAAGGTTCTGCAATTGGAGATAAAATAAAAGAAATAGAAACCGAAAAATTTAAACAATTATTATGAAACAGCAGTGGAAAGAAATATTTGAAGAAACCTTAAATGAATCAGGCTTTTTTGGAATTTTTAAAAAGAGAAAGAAAGAAATAGCAAAAGAGAAGCCTATAGATTATAACCCTAATAAAATAGGATATGACCATCCTGACTTTGAAGAAGAATTTCCTGGTTTTGCAAAAAACCCTGAAGAAAGAATCGAAAAGGCATTCAAAACTCTTCAGGCAGCTGAAAATAAAATGTCCGGTCCGATGAACGAGATGGAAATCGATCTTCATGAAATACGAGAAATGTTTGCTCAACAGGATATGGTTAATGGAAATTCGGCAAATGCTAAATATATTTTAGAAATAGATAAGTTTCTTAAAGAACATGAATCATTTTGGTTTAAAATAAGAAAAGGAATTTGGTAATATGAAATATTTAAAAGAATTTGCAGCTTTTTCAAAGCAAGGAAAGCATTTAGTAGACACTTCAACAGGACTTCCTTTAAAGGCATTATCATTAGATGCCGTAAACGATAACATCACTATCTTTTTTAATGAAAAACAAAACATCATGTTTCCAGCCGGAAAAATATTAGCATATTTCCATGATGAAAAATGGTTACCTTTATACGATGAAGGTAAAGCTGGAATTTTGATGTTTAACCCGATGAGGGGAAGTCTTAGTCAATATGGTGCATCACCTATCACAGATATTTGGAAAAAGAGTTATAATAAAAGAATTGAAAATTCAGAAATGATATGGTCTTGTATAGAAGGACAAATAGTTGATGGATATCTTATTATTGAAATGATGAGTACCAGACCAGGTTATAAGAGAAATAGCATTAATAAGAAAATGTTAGATGCTATCGTTAAAGACCATAAAGAGCCACTCGTTTGGGACTCTCCAACTGAAGACGGACTTAAATTCATAAAAAGTTATAGCGGAGATGATGCTAAGTTTTGGTTTTCTGGCAACTACGGAAGGCCAAAGAACTTTTTAAAATTGTACCCCGATGGGGAAGAAAGAGTAATAAAATTTGATTAATGTAAAACTTTTTTTAATCTGGTGCGAAAATAATTCACACCAGATTTTTTTATGTCGTTTATTTTTCTTATATTTATACTATAATTAATTAATCAAAACAATAGAAATGATTAGAAAGAAACAACCCAAAAGAGAAATCATCATAGACCTAACAGGTCCAGATGGAAATGCATTTGTACTAATTGGAAAAGCGATGAGATTTGCAAGTCAATTAGGTTTAGATGGAAATAGTATTAAAGAAGAAATGATGTCAGGAGATTATGAAAACCTTTTAGAGGTATTTGATAAAAACTTCGGTCACTTCGTAATTTTAGAAAGATAATTTAAAAACAAATAAAAATGATAAATTCAAGATTAGTATCAGTAGAAGAGAGACAATCTATTTTAGATCGAATTCAAATCGCATTAGTAGTTGGTAATTATCCGACTTCAGCTAACGACCCTCTTATGAAAGATTTACAAAGGTTGATAACAGATGCAACTGAAAAAGTAATTAGTAAACAACTAGAAAAATTAAAAACCAAATAAAAACAGAAACCATGAAAAAAGAAACCATGAAAAAAGAAACCATGACAAAAGAAGAAATAAGATTAAACCATTCTATTTTTAATTTTTTAAACAATTTAGTTAAGAAATATCCTAATGACGCAGATCTTGGTGAAGCTATCAGGGAAATATGGATTAATCCATCAAAATAAATTGTTAATAACTTTTTAATCTGGAGTGAAAATAAATCACTCCAGATTTTTTTATATCGTTTATTATGATTATATTTATACTGTAGTTAATTAATAATAACCTTTAAAAAATATAAAATATGAAAAATTTACTTAATAAAAATCGAATCTTTAAAAAATCTGAAATCGTAGACAAATACTACGCTAACATAGATGGTGTAAAAACCTATTTAACTCCTGCTAATCGCGGAGAAGCTCCATTCTTAGACCATTATAAAGACTTAATGGCTGCTAAGTCTACTATACGTAGAGCTGCCGATCAATGGATGGCTGTTAAGCCTAAAAGAGTTAAAGTAACTCAAAAAGAAGTTGAGAGTGCTTTATTACGTCTTTGGTTTAAAAATATAACTGAAGAAATCTCAAAAGAAGATTGGGCTTCTGAAATGAAGTCTTTATTTCCTTATGTAACTACTTACTCTGGTTGGAAAGGAATTGTATCTAGAATGTATACACTTTTATGGTTTGCATATTCTCAATCTTCTGCTGTTAGAGATGGAGATACTTCTAACTATGGATATCGTCTCCATTATAAGACATTTGAATCTTTCCATACTAGTTATAAAAAATATGAAAATGTTGGACAGTGTTAATAACATTGTTCATAACTTGTTCATAACTTTATGGCACCAGATTTTTATTTATCGCATATAATAGTTATATTTATACTGTAGTTAATTAATAATAATAACCTTTAAAACACGTAAAAAATGGAAAATTCAACAAATTACTTCGATCAAAAACAACCAACTTTAATCGCTCAACTAGGGCCAGAAAAAGAGGTGGTATATACTAACAAGTCTTTTACTGAGATAGAGGCTATCATAGAACCTTTTAGAATAGCCAATCCTGAAATGGGTTGTGGAATCAAAACTCCAAAAGGAAATAGCTGGGTCGGATTAGTTACTTGGGCTGATCAGATGGAAATGTTCTGGGAGTACCCAACATATACTCCAGAAGGAGACAGACTTGCGGCGCTTCGTAAAGCAGAGCAGGATGCTAAAGGAATATTAGCATCTTGGGGATAATCAATTAATAACCCTTAAAAACAAAAAAATGAAAAATTTTAACTTTAAAGAAATGATAAACATCTTCAAAACCTTATGCATGTTTGGACTTATTGCCTTTGTTAGCATTTGGATAACATATACATTGATTTCATTCATTGTATGGTATTTTACTATGATGTTCTTATACCCTACAACTGCATTAATAGTTTTGATTTTAGGCTGTCTTGCATTCGCTGGAATAACTAAAGCATTAGAAATTTATAATAATTTATAATAACAAATAAAAACAAATGAAAAAAAGATTAGAACAAAGAATGTACGGATTGGTGCCTTATAACCTTAGTCCAATCCAACAAGGAATTCAATTTGGACATGCTGTAGTAGAATATAGTTTAAACCATTATTCTTACACTGAACAAAAAGGTTCGAACCCATATAGTCAATGGGCGCACTATGATAAAACATTTATTATCCTGAACGGTGGAACCACAAACAATAACGCAGAACATTGGGGTACTCTTAATCAAGCAGTCTTAGAACTTGGAAGACTAAGAGTTGAAAAGGCAACTTTCAATGAACCAGACCTTGGAGACCAATTAACTGCCGTAGTATTTTTAGTAGATGAGCGGGTTTGGGACAAAGAGAAATATCCAGAGTATAACCCTCACCATACTGATTTGGAACCTTGGGATTATTATGATTTAGTTTTCGGAGAAGATGCCAAGCATATATTAGAAATGAGAGATTTCCTTTCTAAATACAAACTAGCCTAATAGAAACATTTTAAAAAACTGCAATATAAAATATATGTTTAAAAACAAAAGAATATCAGAAGTGATGCCGCATCTAGAATCAGTTGCTAGAGACCACGGTCTCAAGTTAAATTACACTAAAGATTTTAAAATAGCAAGAAAACTTTTACTAATTAGATATTTGTCTTATGGGAATTTTAAATAGAATAAACCTTTTCCTTACATTTTTATACATTCCACTTTTTCCAATTGGAGAAAACTTTAAATCTTCAGTTGTTGTTGAAAAAGAGGAAAAGAAAATAGAAGTAGTAGAGGTAGTAGAAGAATCAAATCTTTTAGAAGCAATGATTCAAGTAGAAAGCAGAGGAAATGAATCTGCAGTTGGAGACACTCACATGGACGTTCCATCAATTGGGGTTTTACAAATTAGACCTATCATGGTTAAGGAAGTAAATAGAATTCTTGGAAAGGAAGTTTATACTTTAAAAGACCGAGCTAGCCGTGAAAAATCAATTGAAATGTTCGAAGTATGGAAAAATCACCACCATAAAAATTCAAGTGATGAAAAAATAGCGAGATGTTGGAACGGAGGGCCTTTAGGTTATAAATATAGTGGGACAGATCATTATTGGTCAAAAGTTCAATTGGAGATGCAAGTTAGTAGGTAGGTCCGTGTAACCGGAGAGTATACAAAAGTGGCACCAATAAAAAAGATATATAATTAATAAAAATAAATTAAGAAAATGAGTAGAGTTTTAACATCAGAAGCATTCATGCTTGTAAACGGTTTAGATATTCAACATTCAAGTGAATGGGAAGATTATTTAGAAATGAACGCGCAGATAAATGGTTTAACAAGAGAAGAATATGCAGCATACTATTTAAACACGCAATGGCAAATGCAGTGTATGGAAAGTATTGTTACTTTATTTGAAGCTAAAAAAGTTACAAGAAAGCAATTAGATAAGGCTCTTGGTGAAATTACAAGAATTACTCAAGATTTAAAGTCAACTGTCCTTTTATGGAAAGATGCTAAAGAAAATGGAAATGGTGCTAAAGAAAAAGAACATTTAGATACTTTAAAGAAATTAAATGCTGAGAAAAAAGAAGCAGAGAAAGAAGTAGAAGGGTTTATTAAAGGACTTGATAAGAATGTAGAATTAAGCATTACAGAAGCCATCGAAGTTACCAAAGAAATGTGGGACAAGGAATGGCCACTTAAAAAAGTATTTGGAAAAGACTACGAGGCTAATTTCGCAAAAAGAGTAGAAGCAGCAATGTCAAAAGCCAAAAACGAAGAACAGGCTGAAGAATGGGCTTATAAAAACTTTAAACAATTACCAAACCCTGCAAAAGGGATGACTATAGAAGAATCAGTTATGAATGAATATGGCCCAATGCGAGGTTCTGGTAATAGAGATTATAGTACTAGTGAACTTGTTGATAGAGCTGGCGAACTAGATGATATTTTTCAAGATTCTAGAAATCGTAGAGCTATTAGAGATTGGGAAGAATATACTGAAGACCTATTTGGTGAATATGCAGGAGACCAAGACGGTGGAACACAAGATGTATATTGGGCAGATATTCCAGAACATGAACTTCAAACAGCAATCGATGTTGGCGAGGATATTATGAATAAGTATAAGATTAAAGAATCAGTTATGAATGAAGCAAAAGGCGCACCATGGCCAGAACAATTAGAAAAAGGGTTAACTCATTGGGGTTACAAAAAAGGAACCCATACTAGAGAACTTAAAACACTTCCTTGTAGAATTGGAAGAAATGCACAAGAATTTGGTGGACCTAACCATGCCCAATCAGTTGTAGACCTTAATATGAAAGACCCAATGGTCAAGAAATTCTTTAAGCCTAAATTTAAAGTTAGAGCAGATGGAAATTACGTAAATGATTATGTTGAACTAATTCCTAAAAAGGGTTATTTATATAGTCTACATGTAGGTACTGGACAATTTGAATATTTTTGTTTAGCAATTAAACCAGGAGAGGTTTACATATTTAGAAAATATGACGAAGCCTATGGACAATATGAATATTTCAAATTCGAAGAGAATATGTCAACAAGATCTGGAGTATTTGATTTTAAAAGACATAGAGAAGAAGAACAATGGAAATGGAATAAATTAAAACCAGACGGTGCAAGTCATTTCGTATCAGTTGGATGGGGAATCATGGATATTGGTTTAGAATATACTCAATTAGAATTACCATTTGAACATCTAAAAACTTACGAAAGTTTTGTTACTGAAAAAAAAAACTTATCTAGTTCAATTAAAGCAGCATTAAAAAATGGTTTAGTTAATGTTGGAGGAGACAAGGTTAAAGTTTCTGTTACTAATAAAAACCAATATAAAATCCAACCATACGACTCTCTTGTTGGCGGTGATTGGGCAGAGGCAGATCTACGAGATAATTTCAAAGACTTGGTTGATGACCTTAATTTTTCTTTAAAAGGCAAATATTCATTTTCACCAATCGATGTTACTAATAAAGAATGGATAATAGAATTACTCTAAAATAGACTTATATCAAATCTATCTTAAATATATCTTAGATATATAAAAGAAAAGATAGATTTATAATGTCACAAAAATCAAACGCTGAATTAGTAAAAGAATTAATAGATGCTTTTTCTGAGTTAAAAACTAAACTCGAAGACCCAAATAGAGTTTATTTAGAAAGTTCTATAAAACAGCTTATTGAAAATCAAAATGAGATGAAAGATGCTATTTCAAGTTTGAAAAAAGAAATCTTAAATCCATACAGTGGAGTAGTTGTAGAAACAATTAAGAATACTGAATTTAGGCAGAAAATGGAAGAAAAGGGAGACCTTGGAATCGATCTATTGACAGAGCACAAAGAACTTATGAAATGGAAAAGTACTATCACTAAAATGGGCTGGATGGTAATTACCACAATATTTGGTATTTTGGCTTTTTTAATTACAGGAAACATTTAAAATGGTTGCAGATAGAATATCATTAATAACAATTTATAGGTCTCTTTTGGCTATTAATAGCAGTGACGGTAAAATAGATTCTATTTTATTAAATAGGAAAAATGATTATGGGACAAAATCAATTCCTAAATTTAATTCTTTACTAGAATTAAAAGAATTTATAGATACTTTATATCCTTATAAAAATGCAACTAATTGTAATTGCCTTACTAGTAATGAGGGAATATATAATTTAATAAGTTTTAGTTTTAAAAATAAAGAAGAGTTTATTTATGTAAATAATATGCAAACTAAATTTGAAACATCTAAACCTAAAAAAATAACTGAAATAAATTTCAAAGGTTTAGATAACATAAATTCTATAAATGCAGAACTAAATAAACTTTACGGCGACTATGTATGTTTTCCATATATGGAATATGGGTACACTGAATGTAATTACATTGAAATGATAACCAATGAAAGATACGATGACCTAATAGAATTATATAAAAAAATAAAATAAACAGTGAGTAAACTTTTAGACCAATACACAGCATTAGATTCTCAAGCTTTTGCAGATAATATCCACAGAGAAGCAAATGGATATTGGAAACCAATATATCCAGGAGAATTAAATAGACCTCTTAAGCATGTAGAGGCAGATTACAATTATAAAGTTCTTACAGGAACTTTAGCAAATTATAGAATTTATCCATCTGCAATTTTACCAGGAACAACAGGTGCTGCAGTAGAAGATTTTACTGGAGATGATAATAAAGTACTGCAATTAAAGTATGATGCAACTGAAGGTTGGTATTGGACTCTTCTTTTGGGTGGTTCGGGAACTACTGGTCCTGCTGGTCCTACCGGTGCTGCTGGTCCTACCGGTGCTGCTGGTCCTACCGGTGCTGCTGGTCCTACCGGTACAAATGGTGCAACAGGTCCTGCTGGTCCTACTGGTGTCAGCGGAACTCCTTATGCGAATAGTAAAACAGAAACTTACACTTCAGCAAACATACTTGCAGGCGACAAAATTAATCTTTTAAACAGTT
>Ga0209503_10000049_pt1 | contig 80426 bp, 62 predicted proteins | sample SouAtlMetagenome_2_FD_187448 | JGI IMG/M metagenome (GOLD analysis project Ga0209503, IMG submission 187448) | Marine eukaryotic phytoplankton communities from Atlantic Ocean - South Atlantic ANT15 Metagenome (SPAdes) (version 2) | ecosystem: Environmental > Aquatic > Marine > Oceanic | place...
ACTGAACCAACAAGCATTTAGTGACTCAGTTGCCGCTTACCAGAACATTGCTGTTTTAGTAAGTGGCGGAATGGACGGGACTCGAACCCGCGACCCCCTGCGTGACAGGCAGGTATTCTAACCAACTGAACTACCACTCCGCATCTGTGTTTATACTCGCTTTCGAGTGCCAGCTTATTGTTAGTGGTGGGCGTGGAGAGGTTCGAACTCCCGACATTCGCCTTGTAAGGGCGACGCTCTCCCAGCTGAGCTACACGCCCGCTAACAAATGCCTTTTGTTTAGACTGAACCAACAAGCATTTAGTTGACTCAGTTGCCGCTTACCAGAACATTGCTGTTTTAGTAAGTGGCGGAATGGACGGGACTCGAACCCGCGACCCCCTGCGTGACAGGCAGGTATTCTAACCAACTGAACTACCACTCCGTTTTTCGTTTTAGGACACGTCCCTGAACGAGGTGCGCATTTTAAATACTTTCGTAACGATGTCAAACATTTGCGCTAAATATTTTGCATTTTTTAACTATCGATTAACAACTTCCTATTTAATAACCAAAGCTGCTGAAACTTTGATCAGATAGCGACTAAAAATAAAAATAGAGCTAAATCAAACAGCTGTTCTCTGCGCATTCCAAAACCCTTAACCTCGCTTACAGCCAAACCCTGCTAATCGTACAAACTTTAATATTTGTAGTATGTGCGTTGGCTCGTTAGAGTGGCCTAGCATCACGAACAACGATAATTTCAAGATTTAGGATATGGTAGGCATGACGGTTTCCAATACCCAACAGCAACTGGATCGCATAATGACGCTTTGGCTTGCACACCACAAAGACGACCTCCCAACAGTTCGTTACGACACTGCATGGCCATCACCTTGCTACGTAAACCAAAGCGCTACACAAGACAGTGAAACCCACTGGCAGCCCGTACAACAAACAGAGCCAACCGATATGTTTGAACGTTTATCCGCTGCTTTGGAAGTGGACATACACCCAACCATCGTTGATCTATATACGCGCTACTGGTCAGATCCTCTTGCTTTGAAGGCTCCAGACGGAAGCCTTTCCCTCTTGCAAGTGTGGAACACGGACGACTTAGAACGCTTACGCGCCAATCTTATAGGTCATGCCATGGCTAAGGCTCAACAAAAACGCACGCTATCTCTATTTTTTGCGCTAACCGAACCCGATGACGGCATGTTGACTGTCAATAATGATGACGGCACGGTATGGCTTGAATATCCAGGCAAAAAACCAGTCAGACAAATCGCCGAAAGTCTTCCTGAATTTTTAGGGACATTAACACCAGCTACCTAAAGCACTTGATCACAGCAATCAGCATAGCCGCACTCTGCTATCCAACAGTAAAAGAAAGCATGCGGCTAATATGGCACATAGGCCGGCCTGATTCCTGATGCCATTGATTAAACGCTTGCTGCACAATCAGTAAATCGCGTTTGGCTGTCGGTTTGCGATCCACGATACCTTGCGCTTTTAATGCTCCAACAACATCATCCGTTAGTACAAATGTGTCTTTACCTGCCATTCGCAAAAAATACGGGCCCGAATTACCACCTAATTGCTTGCCCTCTTTTTTGAGCACATCCCACAGGCCGACAATGTTTTCGACCGGCCAGTTCGCTAACCACTGAGCAAAGCTGCCGTGTTTTTCAGCCATTTCACAGATAAAAAAAGCATTAGCACGAGCGGCTTTTATTTTTCCCCAATGACGAATGATTTGATCATTCTGCATAAGCCCTTCTAATTGTTCATCACTCATCAACGCCACTTTTTCGGGATCAAAGCCCCAAAATGCTTTTTCAAAGGCCGGCCATTTCGCATCTACAACAGAGTGCTTCAAGCCCGCCCTGAAAATGCGCCTAGACATTAATGAAAAAAGTAGACTATCCGGTACTTGCGATAATTCGGCATCCGGCAGAAAATCAGGCATCAATGAGTCTAGCGCCTTTCCTTTTTGATTCAGCGCATGCTCGTAAAGCCAAAGGTAAGGTTTCAAAATGACTCCTTAATTAGAAAAAAGTCAGCAAGGCGACTTTATTCGGATAATCTATAGACCCCTTTTGCACTTATTTAGTGCCAAGAAATCACACATAAGTCTATGATCCTAGCGTTTTTATGGTGTTCTTTTCAAATACGAAAAAGCGTATGATGTTTAACCTTTTTACAATTTCTACTTCGCCCGCCTGTATAAAGATGGAAATAGTGGGCTCAGGGAACTAACACAATGTCTGTTATCCGCAAATCAAACAAACTAATCAATGTCTGTTATGACATCCGAGGTCCAGTACTTCAGGAATCCAAGCGACTCGAAGAGGAAGGTAATCGCATCCTCAAACTTAACATTGGCAACCCTGCCCCATGGGGGTTTGAAGCGCCAGAAGAGATCGTTCAGGATGTGATTCGCAACCTTCCCGCCTCACAAGGCTATTGCGACTCTAAAGGTTTGTTTGCCGCGCGCAAAGCCATAATGCAAGAGACACAGCGTTGCAACATTTCTAATGTGACCGTTGAAGACATCTACATTGGGAACGGCGTTTCTGAACTTATTGTGATGGCCATGCAAGGCCTTTTAAACGATACCGACGAAATGCTAATCCCTGCTCCGGACTATCCATTATGGACGGCTGCCGTCAGTTTGGCGGGCGGCACACCTGTTCACTATGTTTGTGATGAATCAGCCGATTGGGCGCCGGACATAGAAGACATGCGCCGCAAAATCACACCCCATACAAAAGGGATTGTGGTTATTAACCCTAATAACCCAACTGGTGCGGTGTACCCAAAAGCAGTATTAGAGCAGATTGTTGAGTTAGCCCGCGAACACAACTTAATTATATTTGCTGATGAAATTTACGATAAAATTCTGTACGACGAAGCACAACATATCTCGCTTGCCTCTCTAGCTGACGATGTATTATTTTTAACCTTCAACGGCCTATCTAAAACTTACCGTGCTGCCGGTTTCCGAGCAGGCTGGGTGATTGTTAGCGGACCAAAGCATCGCGCCAAAGATTACATCGAGGGGCTCGACATGCTGAGCAACATGCGCCTATGCGCCAATGTACCAGCTCAACACGCGATACAAACAGCACTAGGTGGTTACCAGAGCATCAAAGAGCTGATCGTTCCTGAAGGTCGTTTATATGAGCAGCGCACCAAGGCGTGGGAAATGCTAAATGCTATACCTGGTGTATCTTGCGTAAAACCCAAAGGCGCTCTTTATTTGTTCCCTCGTCTCGACCCGGATGTCTACCCTATTAAAAATGACGAGAAGTTTGCGCTTGACTTGCTTCTTCAGCAAAAAGTACTCGTAGTGCAAGGCAGCGGCTTTAACATGCCTGATACTCAGCACTTTCGAATTGTTTTCCTTCCACGACAAGACGACTTGGAAGACGCTGTTAATAGGATTGCCACCTTCTTAAAGACCTATGAGCAATAAATAGCAACATTGCTGTGCTACACATATTAAGCGGCGTGAATAATGTCGCTTTTATATTGCCTGCTCGCAAGACTTTTCGTTATTGTTAAGGGAGATGTTAGTTAGCCACATCAACCAACATATAATAAGTCCAGAGGCGCTCCACACACTATAAGGATGGGATCAGTATGTTTATTAAAATTAAAAAAAATTGCGGTATTTATATGGAACACAACGGTCTAGATAGGCAGCACCTAGTTCCGGTGACCTCAAATTTTTTGCTCAACTTAAACCATGCTGCCGAAGTTTCTTTTTACACCATTAAAGAAACTAAAAAGCGCTACGACCTAGAAGATCACGAATTTACCCTTCCGCCTTTCACTCGCGTTATTCACCTTCAGATGTCTTACGCCTACGCCAACTTAAAAGAAAATATCAAAGGCAACAAAGGCCAGCTAAAAGAACGTTGCTACTATAAGCTCTTCTTCTTGCCTGAAGAAATGGGCCAATACGGTGAGCTACGCGAAAAAATTGAATCATACGTGCTAAACCTATAAATAACGCCGCTACACCCAAAAGATACCGTTCCTTAAATTAGGCTCTTCGGAGCCTTTTTTACATAATGCCAAGCTCATATCCTTGCTCATAGTTCTTGCCGCACGCACTATGAACGGCTATTAAATAACGGCAACAATATTGCTAAATCTCAATCCTGCTCTACGCTTGATATAGTCATTCCTCGGCGGAGAGAGAGCATGGAAATTAAAGAGCTACTAAACCAAACCAATAAACTGCCTAACGTACCCGAAGTGGTTCGTGAACTGATTCAAGCACTGAACAATCCAAACGTTGACTACGACCAGATTGCTCAAAAAGTCAGTGAAGACCAAACCTTATCTTTAAAAATTCTCCGCTTAGTTAATTCTGCTCATTTTGGTCTATCCAGAAAAGTGTCTTCCATTGATGAAGCAACCGTTATGCTTGGTATGGGGCAACTTAAAACCCTTGTCATTGCATCCGGCTTCGCAGGCTCTGTTAAAGACGTCGATGGCATTGATATTAAAACTTTCTGGGCAGAGTCGTTCCGTGTTGCGACTTTAGCGCGATGGTTTGCAGACCACACAAAACAAGTGGAGTCTGACATCGCCTTTACCACAGGTATTATCCATAATATTGGGCGATTATTATTGCACTTGGCCCAGCCCAACCGTGCTAAAGCCATCCAAACACTGATTGATGAGCAAAAAGTCAGCCGCACAAAAGCTGAACTCGAACGTCTAGGCTTTACATCACAGGATGCCGGGCAAGCATTACTTGATATGTGGAAATTTCCACCCGATTTAGGCATCGCTGTAAAAAACTACAAAGCTCCTCTTGCGAGTGAGTCCCCTCAGCCTCTTAGCGCAGTTCTGCACTTGGCAAGCTACATGAACGACTGCATCAGAGAATCCAGAAACCTAGAAGACGTCCAAGAGCATTTTCCACGCGACATAGCCGCTCTGGCTGGCATAGACTCCGACATTATTGACTCATTAGCTGACGCCATGAAACTTGAGTCAGGTTTAGATGGTTTAGCCGCTTAGCTGCGTCATACATAACGCGTTAAAAGCAACGGATACAAAAAAGGAGCGTAAAGCTCCTTTAGATAAAATAATGCAGATCTATATTAGCGCTCTTAGACCAAACAGCTTTTAAGGCCTAACAGTAAATCATCAACATCCGACATAGCACGATGTATACGAGAAGACTCTTTAGATGCTCGCTTGTATTGCTCTAATTTCTCAAATGATAACAACGCCTCTATACCATCCAACTGAAATTTCGGCTTAATCATCGCCGCATCAAAGAGTCGTCGCATCCAGAAATAATCAAACTCAAATGCATCACTATAGACTGTGCAGCCAGCTAACTGCGAATTTAAACGCGCACAAGCCACTCTCACATCAATGCCTTGGTTTAATAGATCCTGATAGGCTATGCCATGAACCCGAGCTGCTGACTCATCCCAATCATTCCAGTTATAACCCGTTTCTGGATTAATCAGAAAGCAATCAAAGGATGTGTCATCAAAACGTTTCCATGCAATTTCTATTGGATATGAACGGCTTCCTAAGCCACTTGCCTCAATATCCAAGCAAATAATAGACTCCGGCGGGACTACTTTTTTGTGTCTCACTAATTCTGTACCTAACCTAATGCAGCCTCACAAAACGGTTTTTATGTGGCTTACTCGTACTTCTACAAGCAGTAAACTTACTACTTCACCTTTACTGATTGATGACCGATTCAGCAGCACAAGGTACAACTGAGCAATGACTTCAACAGAGCAAATTATAGCATAATATTTACCACCAAATTAAAAACCCAGCCTTAAGCCGTTGCGGTTAACGTAAGATTAATTAACGCAATGCATTCTTGTTTAATAACTGACCAATAACTTGAAACTATTACTCTGAGCCCACATCTAAGGCACATAACTCACAGTTAGGAAGCACAACCTATGCGCATTATCCTTTTTCTTTTAACCAACTTAGCCGTAATAGCGGTTGCTAGTGTTACCCTTAGCCTATTAGGCGTTGGTAGCTACCTTGATCAGAATGGACTCAACTTAAGCAGTCTACTTATATTCTGTGCTGTGTTTGGCTTTGTCGGATCATTTATATCCCTGTTCTTGTCTAAAACCATGGCCAAAATGTCCACGGGCACCCAAATCATTAAAAAAGCCTCAACCCCACAAGAGCAATGGTTACTGGATACCGTGGCTGAATTGGCTGACAAAGCGGGCATCGGCATGCCCGATGTCGGTATTTTTAATGCACAACAAGCTAACGCTTTTGCTACGGGATGGAACAAAAACAGTGCCCTAGTAGCCGTCAGTACTGGGTTACTCCAACGTTTCCGCCCAGAAGAAGCCAGAGCCGTTATGGCTCATGAAATCGGTCACGTTGCTAATGGTGACATGGTTACGCTGACATTAATTCAAGGCGTGGTAAACACTTTTGTCATGTTCTTTGCACGTATTGTAGGCTACTTTGTTGACTCATTACTTCGCCGCGGTGATAACCAAGGTGGGGTAGGATTCGGTTTCTACATAGCAACCTTTGTGGCAGAAATTGTATTTGGTCTGATTGCATCCATTATTGTTGCTTGGTTTTCACGCCGCCGTGAGTTCAGGGCAGACGAAGCCGGCGCAGACTTCGCCAGCAAACAAGGGATGATAGGCGCTTTACAGCGCTTGAAAGCTGAATATGAGATTCCTGACCAACTTCCATCACAGCTTAACGCCTTTGGTATCAATGGTCATTTTAAAACAGGCCTAGCTGAACTGATGTCCAGCCACCCTCCCCTAGATGATCGAATCGCCGCCCTGCAAGCCAGATAGCAACCCGCGCTAGAGCAAGTAGCCCCACATAAAGGCTACTTGCTCAAACTGATCTATACATCCCCCTCTCTCCAGCAATCACTTCACAAATCGAACAACCAGCAACCAGCAACCAGCAACATGAATTAAAATCAATTTTAATTAAATTTAAAACATTTTTATTCATGTTTATTAGCCTGTATAAATAAACCCTCTGTTATAGCACTTTACTCACTTCGTAGCGGTGTATTGCTAACCATGAGCAATGGCTAACACGAAATTGGGGCTACCAAGCCAATCAGCACATAACAGAGACTGTCTCGAAAGAGCAAGGAATGAACACAAGCTATACAGCAAATTTAGGGGGCAGATATCATGTACACAGACTTTACTTTCACAATTAAAAGCACCGCTTTCGATGAGAACTACCGTCCGTCCAACAACACACGGATCACGACCAACTTTGCAAACTTGGCGAGAGGCGAGCGTCGCCAAGAAAATTTGTGCAACACCCTAAGAATGATCAACAACCGCTTTAATGCTTTAGCCCATTGGGACAACCCCAACGCGGATCGCTATTCCGTTCGTTTAGAAATAGTTTCTGTAAACATGGATATTGAAGGTAACGGCCAAACCTTCCCCACTATAGAAGTGTTGAAAACAAACATAATTGACCATAAAACAAATGAATATATTGAAGGCATTGTAGGAAACAATTTTTCTTCATATGTCCGAGATTATGATTTTAGCGTCTTACTTAGAGATCATAATCGAGATCAACCTAAATTTAGCATCCCAGAGAACTTTGGTGATTTGCACGGAAAAATCTTCAAATATTTCGTAAATTCAGAAACTTACCAACAAAACTTTAAAAAACCACCTGTCATTTGTCTTAGCGTATCTGATAGCAAAATTTATTACCGAAAAGAGAACCAACACCCCGTATTGGGTTTTGAGTATCAACCTAACGAATCATCGTTAACCGAGCAGTATTTTAAAAAAATGGGTTTGCAGGTGCGCTACTTCATGCCTCCAAACAGCGTTGCCCCATTGGCCTTCTATTTTGTTGGCGACCTACTTAACAATTACACAAATCTAGAGCTCATTAGCACTATTAGCACGATGGAAACATTCCAGAAAATTTACCGTCCCGAAATTTACAATGCGAATGCCATAGCGGGTCAATGCTACCAACCTAAGCTGAAAAACCAGGACCATTCGGTTACGCAAATAATTTATGACCGCAGTGAGCGCAGCCTACTAGCCAATGAACAAGGGAAATTTGCTGAAGAGCACTTTATTAAGCCGTATAAGGCCGTGCTTGAACAATGGTCGGCCGCTTTCACTTAATTATGAATTCACCTGCAAGACTCACTCGACAATAAGTCTTGATATATCCAATAACGCATTGAAATATAAGACATTAATAACCATGAAAACATTATTACCTACATCAACAGCAGGCAGCTTACCGAAACCGTCTTGGTTAGCAGAACCTGAAACATTATGGTCACCTTGGAAATTAGAAAACGACGAACTCATTACAGGCAAACAAGATGCCTTGCGCCTCTCAGTACAAGATCAACATAAAGCCAGCATCGACATCATCAGTGACGGTGAGCAAACACGCCAGCATTTTGTCACCACTTTTATAGAACACCTCAGTGGTGTTGATTTTGAAAACCGTAAGACCGTCAAGATCCGCAACCGTTATGAGGCCAGTGTACCCACAGTTGTAGGAGCGGTAACCCGAGAACAAGCGGTTTTTGTTGAGGACGCAAAATTCCTGCGCCAACAAACTAAACAACCCATTAAATGGGCTTTACCAGGCCCGATGACCATGATTGATACGCTGTATGACAGCCACTATAAAAGCCGAGAAAAGTTAGCTTGGGAGTTCGCTAAAATTCTTAATCAAGAAGCTAAAGAGTTAGAAGCCGCTGGTGTTGACATTATCCAGTTTGATGAACCGGCATTTAATGTGTTTTTTGACGAAGTGAATGATTGGGGCGTAGCCGCTTTAGAGAGAGCAATTGAAGGCCTAAAGTGCCAGACTGCTGTGCATATCTGCTATGGCTACGGCATCAAAGCGAACACTGATTGGAAAAAAACATTAGGATCAGAATGGCGTCAGTACGAAGAAATATTCCCTAAACTTCAAACATCAAATATCGACCTTATCTCATTAGAATGCCAAAATTCTCATGTTCCAATGGATCTAATTGAACTCATTCGGGGTAAAAAAGTAATGGTGGGGGCTATTGATGTAGCCACTCATACTATCGAGACACCCGAAGAGGTCGCAGCTACCCTTCGAAAAGCGCTTAAATTTGTTGATGCTGACAAGCTTTACCCATCCACCAATTGCGGTATGGCTCCACTGCCCCATCAAGTAGCAAGAGGCAAAATGAATGCCTTAGCCGCAGGCGCAGACATACTTCGTAAAGAGCTTTTGCGCTGAAAACAGCTACATTTAACGCCGCATCTTACTTATTCAAACGAGCTATATCATTCAGGCTTAATTAAGGTACTGACTCAGCTATTTTACGGGTGACACCTATCCAAACGCAGCCAACGAAAAAGAGATGAAGCTGCGCATCCTAGGTGTCATTCGTTGGTCCCGATAATACAATAGCGATACGTGGCGCTCGCCTAATTGCCAATCAGGGAACAGCTCTACCAAAGTCCCCTCTTTTATAGCAGCAGCCAGTAAAATCTTAGGCTGTACAACAACCCCTAAACCAGCCAAGGCCGATGTTAGCAAAGCATGTCCACTGTTTACTTTGATTGGGCAGTTAGGCATGACCTTTACCAGCTCTTCTCCTTTAGATAGCGTCAAAACCGAACCCGCCGCAGGAGTAAAAGAAACCATGTCATGAGCCGATAAATCGAGAGGGTGGGCCGGCTGACCTTTGACCGACAAATAGCAAGGCGCCGCACAAATAGCCATTGTGTAAGGCATGAGCTTGCGCGCAATAAGGCGACTATCTGGTGGGACACCGATACGAAATGCAAAATCAAACCCTTCATCCACCAGATCAACATTACGATCTGTTAGCACAATATCCAAATCCACCAGCGGAGATTCCTCTCGGTAGCGTGCCAATGCAGGCATTAATACCGTTGTTCCAAACGTTGATGGCGCCGTGACTCTTAATTTACCTAACGCCTCACTCTGCTGCGCTTCCGCTTCTAGGTCTGTTATCGCTATGCGGTCCAAAATATCTTTACACTGCTCAAAATAATTCGCACCGAAATCAGTCAAACTTTGCCGACGGGTTGTTCTGTTCAGTAGACGCGTTTTCATGCGCACTTCCAAAGCGGCTATATGCTGACCGACCATCGCTGAAGAAATGCCTAACTGTGCGGCTGCCGCACTCATCGAGCCCTTTTCTACCGTCGCAACAAACACCTGCATTGAACGAAAAAGATCCATTATAAACCACCGCTTTATAATCAATGAAGTGATAGAGGTATTATCAATAAATACTCCTCAATTTACAATCATCACTGCTATAACGAATCGAGGAAAACATCATGATGGCGTCACGCTTTGATCACAAAACAATTCTTATAACAGGCGCAGGAACGGGCATGGGGCGAGCCACTGCCTTACGCTTAGCCAGGGAAGGAGCACAACTTGTTCTCGTCGGTCGACGATTGAAACCTCTGACAGAACTGGTTACAGATATCGAACAATTAGGGGGTACGGCCATAGCATTAACTTGTGATATAACGCAAGAAACCGAAGTACAGGAAGCAGTAAGCCAAGCAGTGGATCGCTTTGGAAAGCTTGACGGCGTTTTTGCCAATGCAGGTATATTAGGCGAGTTCAAACCCTTACAAGAAACTGACGTAGCTGATATCAGCGCGCTCGTCGCTACCAACCTCAAGGGCACATTTCTCACGATAAAGCATTGTTTGAGCGCTTTAGACCAAGGCGGCTCTATTCTTATCAATGCATCATGGACCGCTAACGCCGTAATGCCAGGTACGGGGGCTTATGCAGGTACCAAAGGAGCATTACTTTCGATGATGCGAACCCTAGCCGTTGAGCAAGGCCAGCACGGTATTAGGGTGAATGCGATTAACCCCGGAATCATCCTGACGCCTATGGCGGACGAAGTGCTCAATACCGACCTTTCAGCCAAGCTCAAAGCTCAAACGCCATTAGGGAGAAATGGCACCCCCGATGACGTGTCAGGTACTGTTGCTTGGATTTTATCTGAAGATGCCCCATTCATAACCGGACAGGCAATCACTATTGACGGAGGCTATACCATTGGCGGCATTAGACTGTAACGCCGTTTAGATGACAAATGCTTAGCTAGTATCACAAAAAACGACCCGAATAGGGTCGTTTTTAAGAGCCTTATACCGCTACGATTTAACCGGCTCACGCATGGTTACAAACTCTTCAGCGGACGTTGGGTGTATACCTATGGTTGAATCAAACACCGCTTTGGTTGCACCCGCTTTGAGTGCAACAGCCATGCCTTGAATTATCTCCCCTGCATCCGCACCCGCCATATGAATTCCCAATACTTTGTCTGTCTTTTTATCAACAATCATTTTCATTAAGGTACGTTCGGGATTATCAGCTAAAGTATTTTTCATCGCCCGGAAATCGCTGCGGTAGATATCAACATCAAAACCACGTTCTCGTGCTTGCTCTTCGGTAATACCAACAGTACCGATATTCGGCTGGCAAAATACGGCCGTCGGGATTAAGTCGTAGTCCACCGCGGGATTACCTGCTTCGTAAAGATGACGGACTAAAGCCATACCTTCAGCTAAGGCTACCGGTGTTAATTGCACTTTATCCGTTACGTCACCTAATGCGTAAATTGAAGGAACGCTCGTTTGAAAGCTGTCATTAACAATGATGGCACCGTTGTTTTGCTGCTTAACCTCTACGTTTTCTAAACCTAAATCCACAACATGAGGTACTCGGCCAGTAGCATACAATACGCAATCAGCGATTTGCTCGGAGCCATCGGAGTAGTTCAGTTTGAGCTCTCCACTATCGAGTTTAGTAATTTCCTTTACGGTAATACCATAGCGGAACTCGATACCTTTTTTAGCCATTTCTTCAGCGGCGAATCGGCGTATGTCATCGTCAAAGCCACGTAAAATCATATCACCGCGGTTAACTACCGTAGCACTCGCTCCTAACCCTTGGAAAATACCTGCAAACTCAACAGCAATATAACCGCCACCCACTACCACCGCACGCTTAGGGAAAGTTTCAAGATAAAACACTTCGTTAGAACTAATAACATGTTCTTTACCCGGAAACTCGGGAATGAAAGGCCAGCCCCCTGTGGCTAATAAAATGCGTTCAGCCGTATACTGTTTACCGCCCACCTCTACCGTATGCTCGTCAACTAAACGGCCCCTACCATCAATAAGATCGCAGCCCGAATTAACCAACATATTTCGATAAATACCGTTTAAGCGCTCTATCTCACTGTTTTTCCGATCACGTAGGGTAGCCCAATCAAAATTAGGCGTACCAACTGACCAACCGTAGCCAGCGGCATCGTGAAAGTCTTCGGCATATTTGGAGGCATAGACAAACAGTTTTTTGGGAACACAACCCACGTTAACGCAGGTACCGCCGAGATAGCGGTCTTCAGTGATTGCTACTTTGACCCCTTTTGCGGCGGCCATACGAGCGGTTCTAACGCCACCAGACCCAGCGCCAATAACAAACAGGTCATAATCATATGCAGACACGCGCTACTCCTTCACTTGTTGATCGATAAATACACATAAAGGTACTCTAGCTCGCTTCTAGCTACCAATCAAAGATAACTAACAACCTGATAGTTAAATCAAATCGCCAAGAGCGGCCAACTTCCCGTCACCATGTTATGATGCACAAAATTTGACTAACAGTAAGACACTCATCCCATGAAAGTAATCTCGTTTAACGTTAATGGCATCCGCGCCAGACCCCACCAAATAGAACAACTCATCGCTACTCATCAGCCCGATATTATTGGTTTACAAGAGACCAAAGTAGACGACCCTCAATTCCCTGTAAGCAGCATTACCGATTTAGGATATCACGTTGAGTTCTTTGGCCAAAAAAGCCACTACGGCGTGTGCCTCATCACCAAAAAGCCACTAATCAGTGTACAAAAGGGCTTTTTGACAGATACCGAGGATGATCAGAAACGCATGATTATCGGCCAATATGAAAGTGATCAAGGCAATCTGGTTACTGTGCTAAACGGCTATTTTCCGCAAGGTGAAAATATAAACCACGAAATCAAATTCCCTGCAAAGAAGCGCTTCTACGAGGATTTACAAGACCACCTCACCACTCATTTATCCAATGATAAACATGTGATTGTCATGGGAGACTTCAACATATCTCCAACCGATTTAGATATCGGCATTGGCGAGGTTAATCGTAAGCGGTGGTTGAAAACCGGCAAGTCGAGCTTCCAGCCTATTGAGCGTGAGTGGTTTGCCCGCTTGTTAAGCTGGGGATTGGAAGATAGCTACCGTAAAATTCACCCAGACCGCGCTGACCGCTTTAGCTGGTTTGATTACCGATCGCGTATGTTTGAGCTAGAACCTAAACGTGGACTACGTATCGATACGCTATTGGTTACGCCTTCGTTACTAGCGGCATGTACAGATGCCGACATAGACTATGATATACGAGCAATGGAAAAACCGTCCGATCATGCACCCGTGTGGGCAGAGTTCGATATTTAATGTAAAAAGCAGAGGCCCACATTAAACAGACTTAACGGGCCTCTGTGTAGACCTACCCGTTACTTATCATTAATTAATAATAAATCGGCATCCACCGAATCCATAATTCGTTCTACAGAGCTACCAATTAACAGTCGATCCGTTATTCCCCGTGACACAGACCCCATAACAATCACATCAATTAACGCTGATTGACAAAGATCTTCAATCTCTTCATGAAACTCTCCTTGCTCCAAATGAGGAATGGCATCATGCAATGCTTGAGCTTCGAATAACTCGGCTAGAGCCTCTTTATGCTGTTGGGTAATACCTTTTTGTAACTTTTGAAAATTCAAGCTCACGTGTTCATTAAAGATAGTGGCTTGAGGAATTGTCGTAAACGCATGCAGCACGTGTTGCTCAGCAACGAGCGCTTGGCTAATTTTTTTAAAAACCTCGATAATTTTTAACTCAAGTAACTCTGAACGGCTACCTGGATGGAACGGGTCGATCGCCGCAAGAATACGTGGATGGCTGCCCCAAGCTGACTCTTTAATCACTAACAAGGGTTGCTCTACTTCCGCCACCAATTTCCACTGACCTTGATTGAGTACGTAACTTCCTTTGTGCAAATTAAAAGGTGCCACAATCAAATCAGGCGAGAAATGATTAGCTTTAGCTGTGATCGTTGCCGCGTAATCTTTGTGCCAATCTACATCATATCCAACAGAAACACCTCGGGACTGCAGCACTTGTGATAATTCAACTAGTTGTTTCTCAAGCCCCTTTACATAACCTTGAATCGCTTGTTTTTCTGCTTCACGATCAAAGCGATAAGCATTATGAAGCGACCCACTATAGCCAACCGCGTACAACTCAACTAAGGCATCTAGCTGAAGTGATAACGTGGTAACTTTATTGAGGTAGTAATCGGGAAATACACCATCAATCCATTGCGTTGGATCGATCAAAACTAGTAATTTTCTCATGAGTTATCTCCCTAGCATTCGCCATTCTCTGAATGCGCTTTAACGCATTCACTGTGTTAGTCGTCTGGCCGATAAGTTATCTTTTTATAATAATTAGATTATCCGCGTCGCGAATGAGTTCATTGCGTCTTCATGACCTAGATCTATATTTGTACAGTCTAAATTCAACTATTTGTTATAGGCTTAAATGTTAGGAATAATTGAGTACATATTGGCGTTTTTGTACAATCAACGTCATACTTTTGGTCAAGTCCTATGAGCGCTGATTTGCTCTTACTAATAACAATTTTCACTAATTATGGAGTCTACATTGGCTACAACTGAACTTGACTCAACCCCAGAAGCTCTCTCATTAATGAAAAGCAACGCGGCACAAGCGGCCAAACTCATGAAAGCCCTTGGCAACGAAAGCCGGTTATTGATCTTATGCCATCTCGATAATAAAGAACTATCGGTTACCGAACTTAACAACCAAGTCGACTTAAGCCAATCAGCCCTATCTCAACATTTAGCCATTCTTCGCAATGATGGCCTAGTACAGACACGGCGAGAGTCGCAAACCATTTACTATTCGCTAGCAGGTGACAAGGCAAAGCGTATTATCCATACACTGCACGAAATGTTTTGCCCTAACTTGTAACCTTTATTATTCACGAGAACAATAAACAAATGAGAGTTTAGAGCGACTCACCATCCGCGAACACTCGTGAATTCTTATTAACTATTGATGTAAACGCGTTATCTGCCACTCTTCTGTTGGTTCATTTAGCATCATCTTCATTTCTACGACTTCATCTTCGGCATTAAAAACATTGCTAAAACCAAGCTTGGCAGCTAAACCTTGCATTCCTTTATTGGCTGGCAATGTAGAGCCTTCAAGCAAGAGCGTGCCTCGCTCTTTGCAGTACTTGATGACTTTAGACATTAGGATTCTCCCTAACCCCTCCCCTTGCAGGTCATCACGTATAACCACTGAAAACTCACTTCGGATATTATCGGCATCGGTCACCGCCCTAACAACTCCCAAGGTTTCGGGGCCTTTTCCATCTAAACGAGGAGCCGAAACAATAAATGCCATTTCACGGTCGTAATCTATTTGAGTCCAAGTAGCTAATTCTTGGTGTGTAGGAATACCGCGGCTATAAAAATAGCGCATGCGGATAGATTCGGGGCTGAGCTGGTTGTAAAAAAGGAGATGCTCAGGCTCGTCTTCTGCCCGTATAGGTCTAACAACAGCAGGTCTTCCTGAGCGTTTAAGGGTAATTGGTTCTTCTAAATTACCGGGGTAAGGCGATATAGATAAGCGTGAAGGCTCTCCCAGCGACACGGATGCATCAACCGCCAATATTCCGAGCTTATTGAGTAGCAGTGGGTTAATTTCTAAGCATTTTAATTCGGGAAGATCGACGACCATTTCTGACAATTTAATGATCAATTCACATAACTGCTCTACATCACGCTCAGGTTGATAACTACGCTCATTGATAATGCGGTAAACACGTGAGCTTTTAACGAGCTCCAGCGCTAGAGACATATTCATTGGAGGCAACATAACATGTCGATCAGCTAGCACATCGACCGCATAGCCGCCTGCACCAAATACAATCAACGGCCCATAGGTTGGGTCTCGTGTGATGCCCACATTGATTTGTAAAGATTGAAAACCTCGTTTCATCTGTTGCACACAAAAGCCAAACAGCTCACTTTCGCTAAAGCGCTCACTCATACGGTAGGCAAGCTTAGTGGTGGCATGCCTTACCTCACTGATGGAGTAAATATCTTGCGCGAGGTCATGCCATCGCTGTCGGCTGTTTTCGTCGTAATTAAATGGATAAACATTTTCAACGTGCAGTGCTTTAACCGCGACAGAGCCTCCTAATTCACGCGCCAGCGCTATAACGCCATTGATATCATCAGCGTAGTAGCTGTTCTGTACCGGTATATCGTACAGTTCTAATAAAGCACACACTTCGGAGTGGGTTAAGAAATCTCTATTTTGCGCCTTAGCATTCTCCAACAAACCAACGGCTTTTTGATGATTTTGAGAGTTTTGCTCAACATAAGTAGGTGGTGTTTGGCGCATAGTAACTTGGTTACGGTGATAATCAACCATGTGCATAAAAGCATCAATGGCTTCTTCAGGCGTAATAAATGTTGCTACATTAACCGAATTACAATGGTTACGAGCTGCAATAGCGGTAGCTCGCCCCATCCAGCAAGTTAAAATATTACGCATGGATTTACGAGCGACCTTTACCACTTCCTGTGCTGTTTCCAAACTAGGTGCTAGACGTGTGGGTGCATGAACACATAGCACCGAATCGACTGATGCATCTTTTACTAAAATAGCGATTACTGCGGCAAAGCGCTCAGGGGTTGCATCCGTGTTTATGTCGAGTGGGTTTTTGCCATTCCATTCATAAGGGAGCAATGCATTTAATTTAGTGACCGTGTCCTCAGATAATGGCGCAAGCAACCCTCCCCGCTTTAATAAACGGTCTGTGGCTAATGCATTTGGCCCCATGCCGTTGCAGACAATCGCTAACCGCTCCCCTCGTAATGGCTTCATACGCGTTAGGGTTTCAAGCGCGTGAAATAACTCATCCGAAGTTTCTACCCGTACAGCGCCCGCTCGGCGTAAGGCCGCATCATAAATTCGATCTTCATCGGGAATACCTGGGGCTAAAGGGGGTTTATTAGCCTCTTCAAAAATAATATCGGACTTCAAAACGAGCACGAGTTTATTTCTTGAAGCCGCACGTAAAGCCGACAAAAAGCGACGAGCCGAACCAGAAATACGATCTAACTGCAAAAGAATGGCATGGGTATATGGGTCTTTAGAGACATAATCAATGACAGCAGGAAGATCTACATCCACCCCATGTCCCAATGTCATAAAGTGTGAAAAGCCAATTTCTTGCCCATTAGCCCAATCTATCATTGCCGTACCTAGCAACCCCGACTGACCTATGTAAGCGACCTTACCTTTTTGGATATTAACGTGAGAGTAGCTGGCGTTCATTTTTGAACCAGGAACCAAAAGCCCCATACACTCGGGCCCCAAGATACGTATTCCATAAGGTTTTGCGGCTTCTTTAACGTCCTCACCCAAATTCGATACGCGCGGATTACCCGATATTGATAACCCCCCGGTAAGTACCATAGCCGCTTTAACACGATGACTACCCAATTGGCGGACGATATCGGCCACAGATTCTGGCGGAGCACAAATAATAGCCAGATCAGGCATTTCAGGAAGATCAGTTAAGGCGCGGTAGCAACGCACACCAAATACAGACTGATACTCCTCAGGGTTAATAGCGAATAACCCTCCGGGGAAACCACTATCGAGAAGATTATGTAAGACTATACCACCCATACTTCCTTTACGTTCTGAAGCGCCAAAAACAGCGATTGAACGGGGTTGGAAAAAGCGCTTTAGGTACTTAGTACTCACAATTAATCTCCCGAGGGTGAGCTAACAGTGTAAATGAGGGGTCGATTTTTACGTAATAGAAGCATAAGCGGATGGCAGATTTATCACCACGCTTTTTATACAAAATAACCAACAGCTTGGCATAAACAGGCTAAAGACTGCTAACCAGCACCCACATCAATAGTTACGAATCCCATTGTTTAATACAACATCAGCCTGAACATAAAACACCACTTACTTGATTTACATTCAAAAAAAATCACCTAATAAAGGATTTTTTTTCAATTTACAGCAACTGTTCACATCGCTAAAAATTGACACATATTTACTACGTTACTACCTAACTTCTATTGGCTAAACGGGGGACTATGATGGCTGGAAAACAACACAATGATGACTACCTAGACGATGCGGACATCCTAGACGGTGATGATGACATCGAACTTGGCTTTATTAGCTCTCAAAAAAACACTCGACGAGGTGTGAGAAAGAACATCGAGGAAATGCTAGAAGCACGCGAGCTTCGAAGAAGTATGCAAGACATATTTGATGATGATTTTTAACCTATTGTTTTTCATATATAAATTTTAAATTTCAGTCACAAATCTGTCATGCAATATCTGACCTACAAATACGCTCGTTACCGATTACGAATATCGAAGAAAACGAGATTCTTAATAAAAAAATTTAATTTTTCATAAACAAAAGAAACACACTATATTCGCCAATAAGCACTACATAGTAATGCTTACCAACGTATTTATTGAGCCGAGCCTACTAAACCGATTAGGCCGGATTAAAGCATGTATTAATATTGAGAAGTGTTTTAAATGACTACTAAGATTCGTGTTGAAAAGCTATCCAGCGACGATATTGATGACTGGAGCGACTTCTACTCCGATGATGAAGAATCAAGCAAAGGTAGAAAAAGGATAGGGTTCAACGGAAAGAAGCGCCGCTTAATTGAAGACACTCTCGAAGAGCGTCGCCTGATGAGCCAAATTAGTGACGATCTTGAACAACTGGATTATTAAAAGCCTAAACACTTTCCTTATACGCTAATTAGACTATTATTAATAAGGTATCGTACTGTATGTAGCAGGCGATACGCTTAAAACGGCCGCTTTGGTTACTGTTCTCTCCAACGAGGCTCCAGAGCGGCCGTTCATCTCTATGCTTGTCATGTTTTTGGCCTATGCTCAACGCTACGGCTGCCCAGTTAGAAAACCGCATCGACCTGTTATCCATCAAACCGCCTTATGTTATAGTGCCTCAATTACACACATGATAGGTACACACTGATGGCTATTTCCCTGCAAGATCAACTACTAAAGGCAGGACTGGCGTCTAAAAAACAAGCCAACAAAGTTAAGGCTGAGAAGCGTAAGTCCAAAAAGCAAACATCAACACCAGAAACACCTGCGCTCACTCAAGCCGAGCTACAGGCCGCACGCGAAGCTAAAAAAGTTCGAGATCAACAACTTAATTTAGATCGAGAAGCCGAGCGTGCGAAAAGGGCCGCCGAAGCCGAGGCAACCCAAATCATTCAACAATTCGAGATTAAGCGTAACCCTGATGCGGAGATCCGCTACAACTATACGTATGGGTCTAAAATCAAAAGCATTTACGTTACGCAAGAACAACAAACAATGCTCTCTAAAGGTACTTTAGCGCTTGCCGTACCCGAAGAAGACAACGTTTTTATCATCCCTCCTGACGCCGCCGAAAAAATAGCAGCGCGCAAACCTGAGTGGATTATTCAAGCTAAAAAAGAAGAAGTAGACGAAGACGACCCGTATGCGGCCTACCAAATACCTGATGACCTAATGTGGTAACGTCACGGTTAATAACTTTATTTAAGACTCACATGGGTGTGAGTCTTAAATAGCCCAATCAGGCTTCTCTTTGAGAGAACGTAAGTGAGACTGCATTTGCTCACAATTTAATGGCTTAGTGAAAAAATACCCTTGGCCGATGTCACAATCGTATACCCTTAGCAATGCCAGTTGGTCTTCATCCTCTATACCCTCTGCCACCACTTTTAGGCCCAACTTGTGCGCCATTGTAATAACCGTATGGGTTAAGGTCGCATCACTTTTATTCTCGACCATGTCCATGACAAAGCATCGATCAATTTTCAACGTAGAGACAGGGAACCGGGTTAAATAACTCAGCGAACTATACCCTGTGCCAAAATCATCGATTGATAAAGAGACACCTAACTCTAACAATCCATTAAGAACCGGCTGCACTTCGTCTAAGCGTTGTGCAAGCATCGACTCTGTAATCTCCAGTTCAAGGCATTTAGGGTTAACGCCTGTTTCTTCCAATACATTTTGAACGGTTTGAATTAAATCCGAATGTGTTAATTGCTTCATTGACACATTAACCGCCATCGTTAACGGGTGATCAGCGTCTTCTTGAAACTTTTTCAGGTCCTCACACGCTTGGTACAGCGCGAATTCACCTAGGCTATCAATGACACCTATTTCTTCTGCAGCTGTAATAAATTCCTCGGGAGAAACAAAGCCAAGCTTTGGGCTGTTCCAACGCATTAAGGCTTCAAATCCATAAACTTCTCTATTGCTTATGCGATTTTTCGTTTGATAAGCCATGAAGAGCTCTTCATTAACCAACGCCTGACGAACTTCACTTTCCAGTTCAACTTTACGCTTATTACGCTCATCAAGCTCAGTATTAAAAAAGCTGTAGCAGCGACGCCCTAAATTTTTAGATTCATATAAAGCGATATCCGCATACTTAAGCAACCCTCCCACATCACCGCTGTCTTCAGGATAACGAGAAATCCCAATACTCACGGACACGAACAAACGTTTACCTTCTAATTTTACCGGTTCTTTTAAGATTTCCATGATGCGTTCGGCCTGCTCATTGACATCACTTTCATCGGTAAATCGGATGTAAATAAGAAACTCATCTCCACTCATATGACAGGCTGTCGCGCGCGACATAACGGCTTTTTGTAAACGCATAGCAACCATTTGCAGCATTTGATCTCCCAGCAAGTGACCAAAGGTATCATTCACCTGCTTAAAGTTATCAACGTCCATATAGAGTACGGCTACTTTTTCTTCGTTCTTCCAGGCTTCTTTTAGCTGATCTTCTAATAAATCATTAGTTCTACGCCGATTAGGCAGACCCGTTAAGGCATCGAAATTTGCCTGTTTATATAAGCGCACTTCTGTTCGTTTTCGTTCGGATATATCTTGTGCAACAATGGCATAGTTAGTCAGCGAGCCATCATTATCAGTAATGCCACTGACCGAAAACGAGAACCATTGTTTTGGCTCTCTAGCTAAACGCTCGCCATACCAACTATCGCCGTGATCTAAACTGTGCTTTATGGATTCAAGATCTCGGTTTAATAACCGGTACGGATATACATCCAATAATGCCTTACCTACCTCTAAGCGACTCCCGAGGCCCTGTTTATCGGTCTGGCGCTTGTTATCATATTCAACCATCCAATTGGCATCAGTTACCACCACACTACTGGGGCTTTGCTCCATCGCCTGCGAGAGCTTAAGAACATTTCGCTCAGCCGTGTCTTTTTCAGTTTCTGATAAAGCGGCACGCTTTAGCACTACACGAAAAATAAAGAAACCCGCCACAATAAAGATAAGTACAGCCATGGCTACATACTGCATTCGCTCAAACCACCGGGCTTTAATCTCCGGCATATCAACACCACTCACAATATAGAGCTGATATTCAGGCAAATAACGCGAAGCAATATCTACTTCCTCATTTTGAAACGTTACCGAAGTCGGATTAAGAATGGTTTCTTGCGATAATGAGTCCGTGGATTTTAAGGCGCTAACAAACTCGGGATCAACATAAGTATCTATATAGCCTTCCCAGAAATTGGCCGACTCAGGGTAAGCCGCATATACACGTCCATCTGGTCCAACTATCAGTGAACGTCGTTGTAGGCCATCTTCATCTGATACTTGCCACATATCACTGTTATCTAAAAGACGATAGGCAGCAACGACATACCCAGTCACTTTCCCTTCAGAATCATAAACCGTTGACTTTATTGGCAGTACGCTTTCACCAATAAAAGAGGGGCGAAAAGGCAGCCCTATCATTTTTTCATTGACAAATAAGGGCTTCCATTCATCAGCTTTTAGGTCGCCTGTTGTTACTTTGGGTTGATAATTTTCATCCAGTACTGCCATGACTCGCATCTGAGGAGTGGCTTTCAAAATATCCTCTAAGCGTTGCTGTCCAGCATCATAGCTCAAAGAGCTAGCAACAGAATCCAATACACTTTTCTGACGGCTTAAAAACTCACTAACTGCGGATGAAAGGCCAATGTTATGAGGGATTAATGAGTTATTAGCCTGACTTTTAACCGTATTCCAGGTCACCATGCCAAATATAACCAGAGCCAATAACATTAAAAAAACCAACAACCCGTATACGAGCTTGTACCATTTCACGGTATTAGTTTGCACGTTTGGCATGTCATCCCTTAAAAAATAAAAGTCCAGAGCCATATTCTAACACTTGTTTAAATGGCCTCACATAGGACAAGTGTTCAGTCTGCTCTCGTTTGTGCTGCAATCATTTACTGAGATAAGTATAGTGCGTTTTTTATTGAGAGGTATGAAGTGAAAACGCGAAATACAAAAGCTGATTTGATACTACTACTGGTCGCGGCTATATGGGGTTTTGCCTTTGTCGCTCAACGAGTGGGCATGGATTATTTGGGGCCATTTGGCTTTAATGCTGCTCGTTTTTTAGTAGGCGCGCTATCTCTAGCTCCCCTGTTGTGGCTTATAAAAAACTCAAACGCTTCGGCAAATACTGGCTTTTTGTTAAAAGCGGGAGTGATGACAGGTCTACTTCTGTTCAGTGGCGCATCATTACAGCAAGTGGGGCTAATTCACACAACTGCAGGCAATGCAGGATTCATTACAGGGCTGTACATTATATTCGTCCCTATTATTGGTTTGTTTTTTATGCAGAAAAACGGGACCAACACTTGGTTAGGCGCTGTTCTTGCGGTTATAGGGTTATATTTTTTAAGTGTTAATGAAGGATTCTCCATTAACCAAGGGGATATTTACGAACTCGTAGGCGCTGTATTTTGGGCCTTACACGTCATTGCTATTGGCTATGTAGCCCCAAAGGTCGACAACCTTCGCCTTGCAATCATCCAATTTGTTATCTGTGGTTTACTGTGTTTATTGGTTGCAATTTCTATCGAACGGGCCTCTCTAACCCTCGATAATTTAACCTTAAGCTGGCTACCCATAGCCTATGCTGGCGTTATGTCAGTTGGGGTTGCCTACACATTACAGATTGTCGCACAAAAAAACGCGTCACCTTCTCATGCGGCTATTATCATGAGCTTAGAGGCTTTATTTGCAGCTATTGGCGGATGGCTGCTTTTAGATGAGCAACTGGATTCAAGAGCGACCCTAGGCTGCTCTTTAATGCTGACAGGCATGATCATCGCGCAAGTTCGCTTTAAACGACGTGCCAAAACTCAGACTGGATGCCCTACACAGCGATAATCGACCACAGTCACACTACTGACTGGCTGCTTAGCAGACGGAAAAATAACGAGCTGCATACGTGCAGCACCTTCCCCATGTTTTAATGGTGTACGAATATTACCAGACTCTTGTACAGGTAATGCCGCTCCGTCTTTAACGCTATATAACATTTCTGATTCGCACAAAACGGAAACAGCCTCTGCATCTTGTGGCCCTGCAATCGAAATATCAATATCAAGTAGACAAGTAGCAATCACTTCCTTCTCTGCATCTTCCTGACACTCCATGTGCGCATAAGAGGCGTGCGCCGTCACTGGTGTATTTTCCTGCCTAACTGCAGCATCCGGCTTTATAAAATCAGCATGCATCCAGCCTTCAATCTTTCTTCCATCAGGGTGCACAAAAAAAATATTAGCCCAATCCCCTTCCTTTTTGATCAGTAGTACCTGCTCATTTTTGTGGGCTTGAGCAATCACTTTATTTTGAGTACCTGGTCCTGCTCTCACATTGATGGGTTCATCAATAACCGTATAGTATTCCAAAGCATGAACGCAGCTCCCTGCTAACAACAAGCTAGCGCATATAAGTCTAATTATTAAGCGCATAAAATCCCCGATAAAAAAGTAAGACAACATTGTTTTTTCTTTTATAAACGAATAATAACCATACTATACAGCCAGAGCTACTATACCCCCGTATTAATGTAGAAAAACAAAGGCTATTAGTGCGACAATTAACCGCATTGTCATACCAACGGAACGGTATAAAATAAAAAAAGGAGCTAAAGGTGCCCTACAAATCACCAGAGATGCACAGCAGAAGGGGAAGAAGAGTCAGCCGTCGTTATAAAAAGCGCCAGCGCATACGCATAATCGTTATTACTCTCCTAATTCTATTTATTGGGGGGTTAGTGTCTTTAATAAGCGTATTGAAGAAAACCGAATCATCTTCTGTATTTCACTTGGACCACGAGTGTGTTTTAGGTGAAGACACATGTGTAGCAATATCAGGCGAACAAAAAGTAACGCTTTCTGCCGATGAGAAACCCGAATCGTTAAAAATAATTACCTTTACAACAACGTTAACTAACATCCACGCTGATCATATTGTTTTGGACTTGCAAGGCAAAAAAATGTTTATGGGCATTAACCAAATTGATATGAAAAAAGTAAATGACAATACTTGGAGCGGCTCAATCGAAATGGCCGTTTGCACAACAGGATCAATGACGTGGTTGGCGTCATTATTAATCCATGACGAAAGCCTCGCTTACCCAACCCGAGCAGAATTTGAATTTGTAGCCCAATAACTAATGAAAAACAATGCGCTAACCCCTTTACGGGGACTCATCATTTTTACTTTTTTGATACTCGTAGGTTTAGGAGTGTTTCTATTCTTAAAGCCGACAAGCTTACCAAAAGCCATTCAACTAGGAGGGGACTTTACGTTGCAATCGGCAGACGGCCCCGTTTCATTGAGTGATTACCGAGGTAAGGTCGTGGCCATGTACATTGGCTACTCAGCTTGCCCAGATGTATGCCCAACAGCATTAGCGATTATGCGCCAAGCCTTTGTTTCTTTACCACCCGAACAACAACCACTTGTAGCTGGATTATTTGTTAGCGTTGACCCCGAACGTGATACCCCAGAAAAGCTAAAAACCTACACACAATTTTTTCATCCTGCGCTTACGGGAGTCACAGGCACCAAAAGTGAAATCGATGAGGTAGTTGCATTATATGGTGCATTTTACCGCCGCATTAACATGGAAGACTCGGCGATGGGTTACGCTGTTGATCATTCATCACGGATTTACTTAATAGGCCCGCAAGGTAAATTACGTAATACCATTTCGCATAACGCCTCACCAAGTGAGCTCATAGAAGCCTTACAAGCTCTACTGCCTTCATCATAATAAAGAGATTGATCCGCATGAGAAAATTACTAATCGCTGCTTTGCTATGCCAAAGCACTGTCGCCCTAGCAGATATCGTTGTTAGTGAGCCATACGCACGAGCCGTGCCTCATGGCCAACTCAATAGCGCTGCATTCATGGCCCTAAAAAACTCAGGTAACAAAGCTGTTGATCTCATTTCAGCCAGCAGCCCGGCCGCCGAGCACGTAGAGCTACATACCCACTCTAATGTAGACGGTGTTATGCAAATGCGACAAATAGATAAAGTAACGATTGAGGCCAATCACACAACAATATTAAAACCTGGCGGGCACCACGTCATGTTGATAGGCCTACAACAAGAACTGAATGAAGGGGATAGCATCCCTATGACGTTTACGTTTTCAGATGGCACCATTCAAGAAAAACAACTACCCATTAAATTCGTAATGCCCATGAACATGGATCATTCAAAGCATACTGAGCAATCAACAGAGCATAAGCACACCCATTAAGACGCTCTCACGCTCTGCCTCAAATAGCCCCTATGTGAAAAGCATCTAAAAGTATAGGGGCTTTCGGATCTCCGGTACCATAAAACGCCACTAACGCTTCTCGAAATGACTGTGCCCTCTTCGACAGGCCATGCTCAGCATAATCAACAACTTGATGATAAACGGCTTCCTTAAATGAGCTATTATCCGTTGCCTCACCATTAAGATTATCTGCACTAATATAAAACCGATAACCCGCAGCCTGTGACAATATCCACTCGATTGCTTGTGGTTTAACCTCTACTTGTTCAAACGCTTTCTGTTCATCCTCGTTACGACCATCAGGGCGATACCAGTACCCAAAATCTTCCTTTAAGCGACGCTGCGGGCCAGCAATAAGCCAATGAGAAATCTCGTGTAAAGCGCTACTAAAATAGCCATGCGCAAAAATGATTTGGTGGTAACTACACAACTCTGATGCCGGTAGGTAAACCGGCTCATCAGCGCCCTTTACTAACCGCGTGTTGTAATCAGCAAAACAATCATTAAACAACATTATCAAGTCTTGATAAGCGTGGCGTTTTTGACTCATAAATAAATAGTATTCATTGTGTGCAGCAACTGTTATGAATTTACTTTATTGAAAATTTTGCCATGTATTCTCGCGCAACCACCAAGTCTGACCGGTTTTTTGATCAATGCGAGCTGCCACATATCCCTTAATATCTTTATCAGCCCGATGAACTTGAACCTCATATAACGAAGGCAAAATATCTGTTGATTCTTCTAACAAGTTCCAACGATTTTGATCCGCTAACCACGTTTCACCGGAAAATCGATCATACCGAATGAGCACCCACTGCCCTTTGGCTGTATAGCCCGACACTAGCTCATAACTAGACTGTGTTTGTGCTAGTAAATTATTTAGCTGCGCTGTTAATTGTTCAACATTTTGAGGCGAAAGCGATTGCCCAACATTGGCAGAAGCAGCATTAGAAGCCCCGTTAGAGGGAACTGTTTGGTTATTCAACATTTCTAAACGAGCTAACAGTATTTGCGCGTTACGCCTAAGTTCAGCCGTATCTGCTTTTATTTGAATCACTTGTTCCTGGAGCGTTAGCAATTGGCCTGATAAATAATTAATTTGATCACCGCCACTTACAGCTGGTTCTCTTTGGGGTGGGTCTGAGCGCTTATCTGCAGAAGCTGCTGGAGAATTGGTTTGGGCATCCTCTGATACTGGCTCAACAGGTGGTTGGCCATCTTGCATAGGAACAGTTTCACACCCTGCTAGTAACATTAAGAAGAATACCGCAGAAACTGCTTTGATTTGTGCGTTCAACTTATAACACCTCAGCCAAGAAAATAGATACGCTAAAATAATGGCTAGAGTATATCAAACATAATGATCAGCAAGGCAACTGAATCAAATAGGCAATCAGCTTAGGCGCTAGACTCTCCTTCAATAAGCATTTCATGCACACGCCAAGCTGAAAGCAGCATAGAGCACAAACTACCGTACAAACTCACTAGCACCTTAGCTGAGGATAAGTCTCTATCTGCCGAATCGATCTTCCCGCTAATTAAATGTGTCCTATCTGCACGGAAGTTTTCAATCGCACTCAGTGTTTCTTCGCAACCGGCTACAAGCTCTTTAATTACGTGAAAATATTTTTTACCGGGAGACAACATTAAAGAACGTTCCGTAAGACCAACCAAAGCTTTTAAATTGTGTTGCATTGGATCCGGCACAACTTTTACGTTGCGTAGTAACTGATAGCAAAGCTGCTCAACCATTAAACGCATTTGTTCTACGGCCACTTCCGGCTTTTGCTTTAATAAAACAATAGCCTTGTTCCAAGTGTCGTGTAACAAGGCTTCTGTTAAGACCTGATGAGAACGAGCCACTTGCCCGCTGGTCTGAGTGTCTTTTTCTAGACTTTCTAAAAAGTCACTAAACTGGTCAATAATGAAGGTCTTTCTGTCTTCGAGTGAGCCACAACTATACTTCAAGCTTTGCCACAAACTCGCAAGATCAGCATGCTCAATTACAAGCGCGGGCACTTTTTCAGACACATCGGCAAGCCCCATAAAAAAGTGACGCAATTTATGGTAATCCGATTCATTAACCTGACGGCCTGTTACATGAGCAATCAAGAGATTTCTCATGTAAGTCGCCCTATGTAACAACTTGTTGTCGACTTCGCTCATATTCCCTCATGAGTCTGTGTAAACGAACTTGTAAACTAAGAAGCTACTTAGCTTGTAGTACTAACTGTGACTATAACGAATAGTTGTCAGCAATACGAGTCAGTTACTATTTAGCTACACTTTTTCTGCTTACCTTATGTAATCAACTATAGGTGATTATTCCAAGTATACAAATCACGAACCTAACTAATGCAAGATTCGTATTTTTACATAGACAAGATATCTATACGATCAGACATCAACCCATCACTGGTAGGGCTAATTGACGCTATATCAGGGGTATTGGACTCCTTACTTAACCCTTTGAAATCAAACAAGTTGGTATCTGCTAAATGAGAGGGAACCACATTTTGTAGAGACCTAAACATTGTCTCGATTCTGCCCGGATGAGTCTTATCCCATGACTGAAGCATTTCTTTAATAATTTGGCGTTGAAGATTGTCCTGAGAACCACATAAGTTACAAGGGATAATAGGAAACCCTTTTAGTTCCGCATAGGCCTCAAGATCTTTTTCTCGGGCATAAGCTAAAGGACGAATAACCATATTTTTACCGTCATCCGAAACCAACTTAGGCGGCATCGTTTTAAGCTTGCCTCCATAGAACATATTCAAAAATAGCGTTTCTAAAATGTCATCTCGATGATGTCCCAATGCAATTTTGGTAGCACCTATCTCTTCGGCAAAACCATAAAGCGTTCCACGCCGAAGGCGTGAGCATAAACCACAAGTTGTTTTACCTTCTGGAACAACACTCTTAACTATCGAATAGGTATCGCGTTCGACTATATGGAAAGGCACGCCTAGTGATTCTAGATAAGCAGGCAAAATATGCTCAGGGAAGCCTGGCTGCTTTTGATCAAGGTTAACAGCAACAAGCTCAAAGGAAATTGGCGCACTTTTTTGAAGGTTCATTAATATGTCTAACATAGCGTAAGAATCTTTACCGCCAGATAGACACACCATAACCTTATCGCCTTCTTCAATCATATTGAAGTCAGCTATCGCCTGTCCCATTTCGCGGCGCAGCCGCTTTTGTAGCTTATTAAGCCGCGTCTTGATCTTTTTCTCAGCCAAAACACTTTCGTCTTCTATATCTATCATCACACTACTATCAGTAAAAACTAAAAACGCATTATAACGAAGGCTTGAACGCTATCCTAATACTTTGCAATAAACAAAGCCCCATAAAATGGGGCCTTGTTTAGCTCAATTTATAAGAGCATTAGTCAACAATTAACTGATTATTGCTCAACAATTGTTGAATAATATCAGCATCTGTTTGCACGCCTGCTCCTAAATCAGTTGTGCTTTGCAAGGTAATAATTTGGTCGGCATTTGAGCCATCTGCGTTGATCCCGCCGTCTGATTTAATATATACAACGGTATCTGCACCTGACTCAGCAAAGTGCAAATACTGATCCAGGTATCTGTTGTTTCACCCTGTAACAGATCACTCAAATCAAGAACATCTCGTTCATCGCCTGAATTTTGGTATACCGCGAAATCGGTGATCGTGTCCGCACCACTAGGCGCACTCCAAATAAAGACATCATCACCAGCATCACCTGAAAGGATATCAGCTCCCGGTCCACCGGTGATCCGATCATCACCTTCGCCACCATGGATTTCATCAGCACCACGGCCACCTTTCAATCGATCATCTCCACTATTACCAAAGATAATATCGTTGCCATCCCGACCTATAATCAGATCAGGCCCTTCATTAGAACCGTTTAGCGTTTCAGAGCCAGTCGTACCAATGAGCACGTTCATACGCTCAACATCAACTTCAACATAGGACGCGCTCACGTCTCCATCCATATCTGTTAACGCGAAGTCCATACGTTCAACAATAGACTCATCAATACTATCTGGAGCGGTGTAGTTATATTCACCGCCATCCAAATCCACCACAAATTGGCCACCTGCGGTTGTTGAAACCGTTAGAATAAAGTTACTTGCATCATAGGTACTGTTATTTGCACCTCCAGATACACTGATAGTATTCGCGTTGTAGTCCAACGTGTAAGTGACCCCATCAATAATGATAGACTTTACGTACCCACCATCGGCTCCAACACTATCAATTAACAACACACCCTTAACAAGCTGGCCGCCAACTGGGTTAATAACCGTGCCATCAAGTACATCATCAAGATCATCAAATGACGATACGATAGTTCCGCCAATATTAGCTGATGATTGACCATCATAAGCGATAGGATCGAGATAACTCACATCACTAATGCCTTCGCCAATACCAATCGCAAACGATTTAACTTGATTACTATTCAAGAAGTTCGTCCAAATCGATTCTTCCGCTGCGGAAATCCCAGTATCGTTACCGTTTTGGTTATAACCTGAACCATTTGTGTTACCTGTCAATGATGACCCATTGCCAGCACCAAATGTCGGTAAACCGTCCGAGAAGAAGTAAGATAGGTTTTGAGCATCTGTAATTTTTCCATCACTTTCAAATGCAGTAATCGCATCACCCAATGCTTCATCGTAGTTCGTGCCACCTGCCGCTCCAGCCGCTCTAATTGCTTCCAATTGAGCGATCGCAGTATCAACATCCTCCCACGCGTTACCGTACGCATTAGCTGTGGTAGAAAAAGTTACTAATCTAACCGATACGTCACCAAATTCATCATAACGTTGTAGTAAGGTAATAATCGAATCGATAGCGGACTCCAAACGGTTTTGATCACCGATACCACTTGACTGATCCATTGAACCCGAAACATCAAGCACTATCATCAGGTTAGTATCAACCATCGCCAACTCATCAGACTGTGGAGACACTTCATCAGGAGAGTCATCTTCAACAACAATACGTAATACACCAGTATCCGTAGCATCCCCATCACTAGAAACAACACCAAAGTTTATATCTAAGGAGTCCTCACCATTTGGATCTGCATGATCTAGGCTTTCTAGCAAATCGAATTGATAGTTACCGGAATCATCAATAGATAACGTAGCAACGGCTTCTCCGTTAGCGTAGCCTGTCAAAGATTGCGTACCACTACCGGACCACGTCACTTCATACCCACCTGATGTAATAGAGTTACTTGGCTCAATTAACGTAAAGGTAGTAATTGCATCGCCTTCTGGGTCAACAGCTAACACTGTCCCGGTAACGGAAGCACTATCAGTCGTATCGACATAGCCCGCAGCAGCGTTAGAATCCGCCAAACCCTCTACTAAGCCTTCTTCGCTTACGTTTGCTGTGCTATCGATAATAGTCGGACCATCATTAATAGCCGCAACTACAATAGATATTGGCAGAGTAGTGGTCACGCTATCGCCTGTAGAGCGTTCCGTACTCGTTGCATTGACGTCAATATCAAACGTACCGTTAAAGTTTTCAGGTGCGGTGATGGTAACACGGGTTAAATCCCAATCTGTGACATCAATTTCCGTGCTTCCTGCACTAGAAGTAAACGTATGAGTACCATCACTGAGTACCGCACCTTCTGGAATAGCAGAGATAGATATACCTAGAATTTCAGAACCATCGGTATCAATAAGAGCAGCATTAATATCTTGGATTTGAATAGGTGTATCTTCAATGCCTTCATTTAAACGAACAGGGTAGTACCCGCCGTCGTTATTATTGTCGATATACGAAGAATACTGCCCACCTGCATCATCAACTGAGCCTATATCGGTAAAGATAGTCTGAGTACTAAGAGACTCAGCAGGAGCGCCATCTACTGATATGAGTGCGCTGATATCACCGACGGCGTCACCATTATAAGAATACAGTTCGAAGGTGTAGTAACCGCTTTCAGCAGGTGTGAAATCATTGGTGTTATAGGTACCCCACGTATTAAAGCCCTGGGAGTAAACTACATCACCACCCACTTCAATTTGCATGGTGTCATCGACATATCCAGTGAATGAATAAGTGTGGTCTGCCTGTAGATAAATTAGACCCGTCAAACTTACAGCACCATCGGTAGGCACATCAACAGCCCCCTCAGCATCGGTGCCTGTACCTAACTCCATCACCACTGTTTCTGTATCAGGAACATCAGCATTCAGAGCATCTTCAAGTAAATCTGCATTAGCTGCAGAGTTGGAGTCTAAATTTTCTACATTAGTATAGGTACGCAGAATTAGACCATTACCTTGCGGTAAAACAAAGTTATCGTCATCAATTGCTCGATCACCAACGGTTTCTGAACCCAATGTGAGTGTAGGTTCATCGACAACAGGAGTGATATCAATTTCTAACGTACCGGCAGCAACCCCGCCATCCGTATCAAAGGCTTCGAAAGTAAAGTCCGCGTAATTATCAAGTTGATCTCCTGTCCCTGTAGAACCGAAACTATCGTCGCCAGATTCATGAGTATCCGGATTAAAACGCAAGCTTCCTGCCGTGATATCAGCGTACGAAATAGCATCACCAGTCACTACAGAAGCCCAATCAAGTCCGTTGAAGAACTCCAATGTGCCGTCTTCAGGAAGGCTCGTAATACGTACTGAGAGCTCGGATTCAGTATTATCAATATCACTAATACCAAAATCATCCCATGATAAAGTGAGCGGAGTATCTTCTTCACCCGATACTTGACCACCCGCAACTACTGGTGCGTCATTGACAGGTGTGATGTTCACGGTAACCGTTGCTGTATCCTGATTTCCATCTTCATCAGTAATTGTGTATGTAAAGGTATCCGCCCCATTAAAGTTAGCATTAGGAGTATAGGTAATCGTACCATCAGCATTGATGGTAACAGTGCCGTTTGCAGGAGTAGATGCACCAGTCACTGTTAGCGCAGAACCCTCTGGATCCGTGTCATTTCCCAAAACCGGTATGATAACGGGAGTATCTTCATCCGTAGTAATAGTGTCATCAACTGCATCCGGGGTTCCGTCAACAATCACACTATTGGCTACATCATTAGTTCCAACTGCCGTTGCTTCAAATGATGAGTCGTTATCAATAACCGAGGTTATGGTCGCCACAAGTGGTTCATCACCTTCGACGACATCATCGAAAGAAGCGTCGATAACAAAACTAATCGAGCTGTTTCCAGTAATCACAACCGAAGCTGGCAGGGTGCTAGTATCAACCCCAGAAGCGGCGGCGCCGGTCCAATTAATACCAACCGTCACGTCATTACCTGCAGGAACAGAAACAGCATTGTAGTTAATATCAACTAAAGAGACTGTATACGTAAGCGACTGACCTTCGCTTACACTCGCTTGATCAACAGAAATAACCGCATAAACCGTATCTTCGTTCGTTGGGCTGGCTTCATCAACGATGATACCGAGGCCTACCCCATCAGCGATCGTCGCATTGCTTGGGTTGCTCAACACCATGTCCAGTGTCTCGCTGCCTTCGGCTAGGTAGTCGTCCGTCACCGGTACCGTGATCGTTTGCGTCGTCTCTCCCGGCGCGAACGTTAATGTGCCTGTGACCGCGGTGTAGTCTAAGCCCGCTGTCGCGGTGCCGTCTTGGCTCGCGTAGTCCACGGTAACCGGTGCATCGCTTGGGTTGCTCAAGGTAACGGTGAACGTCATCGTGCCGGCTGACTCGTCCACTGTCGGGGCATCATTGATGCTGATCTCAACCGTGTCGTTGTCTTCGATCGTCGTCGTGACGCTGTCGTTATTCGAGACGCGTACGTCTTCTAGACCGCCATCGGTGATCGTGTCGATGCTGACTGTGAAGTCTTCATCCCCTTCGGCGATGTTGTCATTCACGGTGTCGATCGTGAACGTCGCGTCGGTCTCGCCCGCGAGGATCGTGACGCTACCCACGGCAACGTAGTCGTTGCCATCCGCATCGGTGGTGGTGTAGTTGAACGTGACCGTGACATCGTCTACCGGTGCTTGGGAGATGCTGACCGTGTAGTCGGTGGTGGTCTCGCCTTCGATGACGGTACCAGGGCCGAACAGGCTGATGTACGCCGTGTCCGCATCCGGATCCGTCGGGACGCTTTCTTCGGTGATCGTGGTGGTGACGCTGTTCTCGGTCTCTGAGGCGCGTACGTCTTCTAGGCCACCGTTGCTGATGGTGTCGATGCTCACGGTGTAGTCTTCGTCACCTTCGGCGATGTTGTCGTCGATCGTGTCGATGCTGAACGTGGTGCTGGTTGTGCCAGCCGCGATCACAACATCCGCGACTTGTACGTAGTCGTTGCCGTCGGCATCGGTCGTCGTGTAGCTGAACGTGACCGTGACGTCGTCTACCGGTGCTTGGGAGATCTCTACGGTGTAGTTCGTTGTGGTCTCGCCTTCAACCACGGTGCCAGGTCCGGTGAGGCTGACGATTGCGGTGTCGGCATCCGGGTCCGTTGGCGCGGCTTCGTCGGTAATAATCGTGCTGACTTGGCTCACGCCAACCACGGTGTTCTCGAAGCTGCCTCCGGTGGTGTCAGTGATGCTGACGGTGTAGCTCTCAGTACCTTCAGCGAGGTTGTCGTCGGTGGTTTGGACGGTAAAGTCGACGCTGGTTGTTCCCGCCGCAATGGTCACGGTCGTGGACACAGGCACATAGTCGCCGTCATCGGTGGTGACGTGGCCCGTTTGGACGGTCACTTCGATGTCGGTTAATGGTACGCGATCCACGCTGACGGTATAGGTCGCTGCGTCGCCTTCCACTACGCTTGGGTCGCCACTGATGCTGATCGTGGCGGTGTCTTCGGCCGTTGGGCTGGCTTCGTCACTGATGGTGGTGGTGACGCTGCTTTGTGCAGGATTCACCGCCACCGCTTCGAACCCGCCAAGGCTTGGGTTGCTGATGCTGACGATGAAGTCTTCGTCTCCTTCGGCGTAGGCGTCATCCACGGTGTCAACGCTGAAGCTGACCTCGGTGGTGTTCGCCGCGATGGTGACTTGTGTGGTGCCTTCAACAATGTCGCCGCTCTCAGCACTGGTGTAGCTGTAGCTGATGTCGACGGTCATGTCTTGTGTCGGTGCTTCGTTGACGCTGACCGTGTAGGTGGCTGGCGCTTCGCCTTCGTCTACCGCGGTGTCGCCTGTGATGCTCACCAGTACCGTGTCTTCTGCACCCGGTGCCGCTTCGTCGGTAATGGTTCCGACGCCGGTGCCGTCCGCAATGACGGCATTGCTTGGGTTGCTCAGTACCATGTCGAACGTCTCGCTGCCTTCGGCTAGCGTGTCGTCGGTGATCGGTACGGTGATGGTCTGGGTGGTCTCGCCCGGTGCGAACGTGAGTGTGCCGCTCACGCCGGTGTAGTCGGCGCCTTCGGTTGCGGGGTTCGCACTGGTGTTGTCGGCGCTGGCGTAATCAACGCTCACCGGATCAACACTTGGCGTGCTGAGGGTGACGGTGAACGTCATCGTGCCGGCGTCTTCGTCCACGCTCATGTCATTGATGGTGAGGCTTGGAGTGCCTTCGTCGTCAATGATGGTGGTGGTGACCGGCGTGGTGTCCACGCTGAGGTCTTCGAAGTTGCCTCCGGTGCTGCCGGTGATGGCTACCGTGTAGTCTTCGTTGCCTTCAGCCAGGTTGTCTTGGTTGTTGTCGACGGTGAAGGTCGCTGTGCTGGCGCCGGCAAGGATGGTCACTTGCTGGGTCGTTGGCACAAGGTCGCCGTCATCGGTGGTGGTGTGACCGGTGATGACGTCCACAACCATCTCGGTCTCAGCGGGGTTGCTGAGTGTGAGTGTGTAGGTCGCTTCGCCACCTTCGGCAACGGTGCTGTCACCGGCTAAGGTCAAGGTGGTCACGTCGCTGTCGTCTACAACGGTGGTGGTCGCGGTGTCCGTGGTGTCTAGGTTCTCGTAGTTGCCACCGCTGGTGCTGTCCACGCTGAACTCAACGGGGGTGTCGGCATCGGTGTAGACGTCGTCGCCCGCGGGGAAGGTCACTTCACCGGTGGTCTGACCCACAGGGATGATGATCTCTTCGCCGTTATTGAGGGTGATCACTAATGGCGTGTCTTCTGGGGCGTTATCCACGGTCGCTGTGACGGTGATGTCGCCGCCTTCTTCTACGCTTGGCGTGCTGTCCAGTGTCACGGTGGTGGTGTCGTTGTCATCCACCACGGTCGTTGTCGCTGTGTCTGTGGTGTCAAGCGCTTCGTAGCCACCGCCGGTGGTGCTGTCGATGCTGAACTCAACCGGGGTATCCGGGTCGGTATAGACATCGTCGTCCGCTGGGAAGGTCACTTCGCCTGTCGTTTGGCCCACAGGGATGGTGATGGTCTCACCGTTGTCTAGCGTGATGACCAGCGGCGTGTCGACCGGTGGGTTATCCACGGTCGCTGTGACGGTGATGTCACCGCCTTCTTCTACGCTAGGGGTGCTCTCTAACGTCACTGTGCTGGTCTCAAGATCGGCCGGTGCGCTGTCGTCGGTAATGGTACCCACGCCGCTGCCGTCGGCGATGGCGACACCGGCGCTGACATTGCTCAACGTGATGTTGAACGTCTCGGTCAGTTCGGCGTAGTTGTCGTCCGTGATCGGGATCTCGATGGTGTATTGCGTATCGCCTGCGGCGATGCTGCCACTGCCGCTCACGGCGGTGTAGTCGCTGCCCGCCAGTGCGCTGTCGTCGCTGGTTGCATAGTCGAACGTGACGGCATCCGTGGTCGGTACGCTGAGGCTAACGGTGAAGGTTAAGGTCCCTGCACTTTCGTTCACCGTCACGTCATCCACGCTGATGGAGAGGACGTCGTTGTCGACGATCGTTGTGTTAACCGGGGTGGTGTCGACGCTAATGGTCTCGAACCCGCCGCCCGTGGTGGTGCCACTGAGTTCAACTTGGTAGCTCTCGTTACCTTCGGCCAAGTTGTCGTCGGTGTTATCGACGGTGAACTCAACGCTGTCGCTGCCCGCTGGGATGGTAATGCTCTGGGTCACCGGTGTTAGGTCGCCGTCATCCGTTGTGATGTGTCCTACGATCACTTCGACCGTCATCTCGGTTGCCGTTGGCTGATCCAAGGTGATGGTGTACGTCGCGGTGCCGCCTTCGGCCACGCTGCTGTCGCCGGTTAAGGTAACACTGATCGTTTCAGCATCCGGCTCGACACTTGGGTCGGTTGGGCTGTTGTCGTTAATGGTGGTGATCACCGGTGTGGTGTCAACGTCCACGGCTTCGAACCCGCCGCCACTGGTGGTGCCAGTGAGGGTCACGCTGTAGTCTTCGCCGCCTTCAACATAAGCATCGTCGGTGTTGGTGACGTCTAAGGTGGCTGTTGTTTGGCCTGCCACGATGGTGACTTGTTGTGTCACAGGGACTAAGTCGCCATTGTCCGTGTCGATATGGCCGGTGACTACGTCAACGATCATGTCGGTGACGGCCGCTTCGCTTAAGGTGACGGTATAGGTCGCTGTCGCGCCTTCGGCTACCGTCGCTGGGCCTTCAAGGGTAACACTGATGGTGTCTTCAGCACTTGGGCTGGCTTCATCAACGATGATACCGAGGCCTACCCCATCAGCGATCGTCGCATTGCTTGGGTTGCTCAACACCATGTCCAGTGTCTCGCTGCCTTCGGCTAGGTAGTCGTCCGTCACCGGTACCGTGATCGTTTGCGTCGTCTCTCCCGGCGCGAACGTTAATGTGCCTGTGACCGCGGTGTAGTCTAAGCCCGCTGTCGCGGTGCCGTCTTGGCTCGCGTAGTCCACGGTAACCGGTGCATCGCTTGGGTTGCTCAAGGTAACGGTGAACGTCATCGTGCCGGCTGACTCGTCCACTGTCGGGGCATCATTGATGCTGATCTCAACCGTGTCGTTGTCTTCGATCGTCGTCGTGACGCTGTCGTTATTCGAGACGCGTACGTCTTCTAGACCGCCATCGGTGATCGTGTCGATGCTGACTGTGAAGTCTTCATCCCCTTCGGCGATGTTGTCATTCACGGTGTCGATCGTGAACGTCGCGTCGGTCTCGCCCGCGAGGATCGTGACGCTACCCACGGCAACGTAGTCGTTGCCATCCGCATCGGTGGTGGTGTAGTTGAACGTGACCGTGACATCGTCTACCGGTGCTTGGGAGATGCTGACCGTGTAGTCGGTGGTGGTCTCGCCTTCGATGACGGTACCAGGGCCGAACAGGCTGATGTACGCCGTGTCCGCATCCGGATCCGTCGGGACGCTTTCTTCGGTGATCGTGGTGGTGACGCTGTTCTCGGTCTCTGAGGCGCGTACGTCTTCTAGGCCACCGTTGCTGATGGTGTCGATGCTCACGGTGTAGTCTTCGTCACCTTCGGCGATGTTGTCGTCGATCGTGTCGATGCTGAACGTGGTGCTGGTTGTGCCAGCCGCGATCACAACATCCGCGACTTGTACGTAGTCGTTGCCGTCGGCATCGGTCGTCGTGTAGCTGAACGTGACCGTGACGTCGTCTACCGGTGCTTGGGAGATCTCTACGGTGTAGTTCGTTGTGGTCTCGCCTTCAACCACGGTGCCAGGTCCGGTGAGGCTGACGATTGCGGTGTCGGCATCCGGGTCCGTTGGCGCGGCTTCGTCGGTAATAATCGTGCTGACTTGGCTCACGCCAACCACGGTGTTCTCGAAGCTGCCTCCGGTGGTGTCAGTGATGCTGACGGTGTAGCTCTCAGTACCTTCAGCGAGGTTGTCGTCGGTGGTTTGGACGGTAAAGTCGACGCTGGTTGTTCCCGCCGCAATGGTCACGGTCGTGGACACAGGCACATAGTCGCCGTCATCGGTGGTGACGTGGCCCGTTTGGACGGTCACTTCGATGTCGGTTAATGGTACGCGATCCACGCTGACGGTATAGGTCGCTGCGTCGCCTTCCACTACGCTTGGGTCGCCACTGATGCTGATCGTGGCGGTGTCTTCGGCCGTTGGGCTGGCTTCGTCACTGATGGTGGTGGTGACGCTGCTTTGTGCAGGATTCACCGCCACCGCTTCGAACCCGCCAAGGCTTGGGTTGCTGATGCTGACGATGAAGTCTTCGTCTCCTTCGGCGTAGGCGTCATCCACGGTGTCAACGCTGAAGCTGACCTCGGTGGTGTTCGCCGCGATGGTGACTTGTGTGGTGCCTTCAACAATGTCGCCGCTCTCAGCACTGGTGTAGCTGTAGCTGATGTCGACGGTCATGTCTTGTGTCGGTGCTTCGTTGACGCTGACCGTGTAGGTGGCTGGCGCTTCGCCTTCGTCTACCGCGGTGTCGCCTGTGATGCTCACCAGTACCGTGTCTTCTGCACCCGGTGCCGCTTCGTCGGTAATGGTTCCGACGCCGGTGCCGTCCGCAATGACGGCATTGCTTGGGTTGCTCAGTACCATGTCGAACGTCTCGCTGCCTTCGGCTAGCGTGTCGTCGGTGATCGGTACGGTGATGGTCTGGGTGGTCTCGCCCGGTGCGAACGTGAGTGTGCCGCTCACGCCGGTGTAGTCGGCGCCTTCGGTTGCGGGGTTCGCACTGGTGTTGTCGGCGCTGGCGTAATCAACGCTCACCGGATCAACACTTGGCGTGCTGAGGGTGACGGTGAACGTCATCGTGCCGGCGTCTTCGTCCACGCTCATGTCATTGATGGTGAGGCTTGGAGTGCCTTCGTCGTCAATGATGGTGGTGGTGACCGGCGTGGTGTCCACGCTGAGGTCTTCGAAGTTGCCTCCGGTGCTGCCGGTGATGGCTACCGTGTAGTCTTCGTTGCCTTCAGCCAGGTTGTCTTGGTTGTTGTCGACGGTGAAGGTCGCTGTGCTGGCGCCGGCAAGGATGGTCACTTGCTGGGTCGTTGGCACAAGGTCGCCGTCATCGGTGGTGGTGTGACCGGTGATGACGTCCACAACCATCTCGGTCTCAGCGGGGTTGCTGAGTGTGAGTGTGTAGGTCGCTTCGCCACCTTCGGCAACGGTGCTGTCACCGGCTAAGGTCAAGGTGGTCACGTCGCTGTCGTCTACAACGGTGGTGGTCGCGGTGTCCGTGGTGTCTAGGTTCTCGTAGTTGCCACCGCTGGTGCTGTCCACGCTGAACTCAACGGGGGTGTCGGCATCGGTGTAGACGTCGTCGCCCGCGGGGAAGGTCACTTCACCGGTGGTCTGACCCACAGGGATGATGATCTCTTCGCCGTTATTGAGGGTGATCACTAATGGCGTGTCTTCTGGGGCGTTATCCACGGTCGCTGTGACGGTGATGTCGCCGCCTTCTTCTACGCTTGGCGTGCTGTCCAGTGTCACGGTGGTGGTGTCGTTGTCATCCACCACGGTCGTTGTCGCTGTGTCTGTGGTGTCAAGCGCTTCGTAGCCACCGCCGGTGGTGCTGTCGATGCTGAACTCAACCGGGGTATCCGGGTCGGTATAGACATCGTCGTCCGCTGGGAAGGTCACTTCGCCTGTCGTTTGGCCCACAGGGATGGTGATGGTCTCACCGTTGTCTAGCGTGATGACCAGCGGCGTGTCGACCGGTGGGTTATCCACGGTCGCTGTGACGGTGATGTCACCGCCTTCTTCTACGCTAGGGGTGCTCTCAAGGGTGACAGTAGTTACATCATTGTCATCTACGATTGTTGTAGTCGAAGTATCTGTAGTATCAATACTTTCATAACCACCACCGGTAGTGCTATCAACACTGAATTCAACTGGGGTATCAGGGTCAGCGTAAACATCGTCTGCTACAGGGAAAGTCACAGAACCTGTAGTTTCACCAACAGGAATCGTGATTTCTTCACCATTATCTAGCGTAATTACTAATGGTGTATCAACCGGTGGATTATCAACGGTGGCTGTAACCGTAATATCACCGCCTTCTTCAACACTTGGAGTACTTTCCAGGGTAACAGTAGTCGGATCATTATCATCAACAACTGTAGTTACTGCGGTATCGGAGGTATCAAGATTTTCATAACCACCTCCGACAGCACTACCGACACCAAATTCAACAGGAGTGTCTGCGTCTGCATAAACATTATCATCAGCAGGGAATGTAATTGATCCTACAGTTTCGCCAACCGGAATGATTATTTCTTCACCATTATCTAGGGTGATTACTAACGGTGTATCTATTGGTGGATTATCGACCGTTGCTGTTACCGTAATATCGCCGCCTTCTTCAACATTTGGCGTACTTTCTAAGGTAACAGTAGTCGTTGTGAGGTCTGCCGGGTCATTAGCATCAACAATTGATGTTGTAACAGTAGCCGCAGCTGAGTCTACAACAACAGCTTCAAAGCCGCCCGAAGTCGGATTACTGATGCTAACAGTAAAGTCCTCTACCCCTTCGGAATAAGCATCATTGACGGCATCTACAGAAAAAGAAACCTGAGTTGATCCAGCAGGAATTGTGACTTGGGTTACACCTTCAACAATATCACTGCTGTCTGCACTGACAAAGCTGTAGAGGATATCAACAACTAGATCTTCAACAGGAGCCTCATCTATAGTTACCGTATAACTGGCTGTATCGCCTTCAGCAACACTGGTATCACCCGTAATACTTAACGTGACGGTATCTTCTACTCCCGGCGTTGGTTCATCGAGTATGGTACCGACGCCTTCGCCATCAGCAATCTCTGCATTACCGGAAGTAATGTCTGTTATGTCTAAAAGGAAGGTTTCCGGCTGCTCTGCTAAGTTATCATCCGTAATCGGTACCGAAATAACAACAGAGGTCTCGCCTGCTGGGATAACGGCTGTGCCTGAGACTGGCGTATAATCGGCTCCATCTACAGCACTAGCATTATTGTTAGTGGTATATGTGAAAACAACGTCCGAATCAGCAGCAACATTTATACTAACTGTAAATGCCAATGCACCTAGGTCTTCGTTAACGGTTACGTCATTAACGGATAGCTGTGGAATTGCAGCTGATTCACTCGAAACCTCTCCACCCGGCTCACGAATTATGTCATTCGTCTCTCGTTCAACACCAATGGTTTCGTAACCGGCTTCTGGGTCTTCTTCAAGCGCTGTACGAGTCAATATTTCAAAACGAACGCCGTCATCGCCTTGCCCACCGGCGCCAGGAGCACCCGCGGCTGTTTCTTCAGCTACTTGAGTAGGGTCTTCACCAGCCAAGATGGCTTGTTGGATAGCATCAACTGCTGCAAGGTCTTCATCAGCCACTGCATCTTCTACAGGGTAGTCAGCGGCTTCAGTATAGGTTTCAGCTGAAATTAACCAGCTTTGCCCACCGCCTAGTACAACTTCTTGACCGTTAGCCATGTATATTTCAACAGACGCATCAGGTGAAGTTCTGATCAGCTCATCTGCAAAAACCTCATCACCAAGCGCAAGCAAACGCTCCGACCCATCAGATTTTATTGCATAAACCAAACCAGAAATAAAAGTAACCGTACCGACAGCAGAAGCCATGCTATTTCCTCATAAACTTTTTAGACCATTACAGCCCAAAATACAGGGATGCAATAGACAATAAAATTGTACCGAGGGTCAGTATAGTTAAAGTTTTAGACTGAGCAGGATAAAAGCCTAAAAGACCATAGAGAAAGACAACAAAAGATACCTACAAATATCAATGTATTATTGGGACTACGACATACAAGATAATTTCAAAGACTTTTAGCACTTTTTAATCGTTTAAGCCGACTGTAAACCGCCAACATTGCAGAGTGTGACTTAAAGCACTGAACGTTATCATCGATAACATGGAGATCCTCAAAGACTCTACTGCCTGCCAACATAGCTTGGCAACGCGAAAAAACAGCTTCGCCGTATACATCAATGAATATCATTTTCACTTCAGCAAGCTGGATTTCATGCTGTTCATTCAGCGCCAGAAGCTGGCTCAAGCACCTAAATAATTTAATACTATTACGATTAGATAAACGCTTAATCGAGTGACAGGCTTTTGCTGCCATGACTAAGCGCCCGAGCTTCAAGCAAATCAAACACTTCAATTCAGCTACACTAAGCTCATTAAAATAGCTTTCTTTGTCAGGAAAAACACCTAATAACGCAGCCACATTGTCAGCTTCACCAAACGCCCCGTCTTCTATCAAATTTAAAAGGCTAGATAACTCTCCTTCAGAGGCAGCGTTTAAATCAAACACAACAGAGCGCAACTCAACCATCGCACTATCATTGCTAACAACTAGCCGATCCACTGGATAAACATCAGACATACCTGGGACAATCACTCGGCATACATACAAACCCAAATATTCGTAATCAGCTATATAGATATCCATATCTACACGATGAATCAGATGACACAGATGCTCAAATTCGGCCTCACTATCACCATCCACGTTCCATTCAGTAAACGCATAATCTGAATCAGTAGATAGAAGATCCCATGAGATAACACCATTTGAGTAAAAACTATGCGCTTCTAAATTCCCCTGATCGGCAACTTTTTGTAGATCAAAAACAGGCTCCGGAAATGCTTTATCTGGGTCTAAGGTAACACGCTGCATGACTTTCGAAGCCACCCTCAACAGTGCGATCTCAAATTTAGGATGAGCACCAAAGGCAGCAAAACAGCCACCATCTTCCGGATCAAAAATTGTCATACCGACTAATGGAAACTTACCTCCCAACGACGCATCGAGCACATACACAATATAACCCAGCTCACGCAGAAGATTTATTATTGCCACGGCATCCGGATACCGTTCTACAACAACCGGCGGAATCCTAGGCAAGCTTATCCCAGAAGATAGAATCGTATTTTTAATATGGCGTTCAAAGATTTCCGATAAAGCATGTACTCGCGCTTCAAATTTATTATTGCCAGCAGCGGAGCCATTACCCACATATAACGTATCGATAATTTTGACTGGAAACCACACCTCTCGTGCTGTTTTTTGATGCACAAAAGGAAGCCCACACACCCCTCGACTTACATCACCAGAGTTAAAGTCTAATAACATATGAGCTTTGAGGTTATCGTCCATATTGTAGTGACTGAGCGTAGCCTCATCTAACAAACCTGCCGGGATATTGTCCGAATCAATGGAAAACCAACGCTCATTGGGATAATAGATGAAGGAAGAGTCCGCACCCTGCTTGCCTAGATAGGTCCTTGCAAAAAAATAGTTACAGCCTAAATGCTCAATAAACGCACCTAGCGCACTCGCTAATGCCGCTTGTTTCGTGATACCTCTACCTTTAACTGACAAGCCCTTACAAGACACATCTCTCAGCTGCACGGACCACACGTAAGGAGCAGGGTTAAGCCAATCAAATTGCTCAACCACGAAGCCATTATCTACTAATAACTGCGACATTCTTTTAATAGATACTTCTAAAGGTACATCTTTACCTAATACACGCAACATGTTGTAACTCTATAAAATTGAACGCACTCTTCATTTCATCAACACCCAATGAAGTACTTTCTGACAGACCGTACCCTGCAAACACAACTAAGCGCTGAACTGGACAACACACATTGCAACATAACTTGCTTCTAAATATAAGGACTACCATCCGCCTACTTAAGGTTATTAAAAATAAAGAGTTTTTTCTGAATCTTTTTGAAAAATAAGCTTGACGACTGACGACCTCATCACTAATATACGCGCCCATCAGGTTGAGCAACCATTCCTCGATAGCTCAGTTGGTAGAGCAGTAGACTGTTAATCTATTGGTCGCTGGTTCGAGTCCAGCTCGAGGAGCCAAACCTGATATGTGTCGGAGCATAGCGCAGCCTGGTAGCGCATCTGCTTTGGGAGCAGAGGGTCGCAGGTTCGAATCCTGCTGCTCCGACCATTAAAAACATAGGCAACAAAATTTATAATATTCTTATTATAAATCCCAACGTGTCGGAGCATAGCGCAGCCTGGTAGCGCATCTGCTTTGGGAGCAGAGGGTCGCAGGTTCGAATCCTGCTGCTCCGACCATTCTTCTTTACTTACATCCCTCTTTTATTTCAGACAACAGTCAAACCAATCTTTTTTTGATTTTATACTCGCTTCGCACCTGTTAAAGTAGATCTCCTATAAGGGTTTACATTTACTGAGGTGTCAGTTTGCCCCTCTTAAAAAAGCACTTTTGTCCAAAGGAATGGCAAGTGACTAAGCGGTTAATCATTTTATTTACCATCTTTGCATGCTGCTTTGTTGCACGGCTGTCGCATGGAGCAAATCAAGAGGTTTCATTACAACTACGATGGAACCATCAAGCACAGTTTATTGGCTATTATATTGCAAAAGAAAAAGGGTTTTACGAATCCCTCAACCTCGATGTCACTATAAAAGCAGGAGGCCAAGGAATAATACCCTGGCAAGAGATAAAAGCAGGAAGATCTGACTTTGCAGTCGACAACAGCAATGCATTTACAGCTTACACCGAAGGTGAACCCATCATTAGCCTTGCCGCCATATTCCAACACTCACCAAGCATCTTCCTTTCTAAAAGTAGCTCGGGTATCAGACAACCCCGAGATCTAGTCGGCAAAAGGGTCATGGCATTTCCAGGCAGCCAAGATCCCGAGCTTATATTACTGCTTTTAAAGCAAGGTATTGCACTTGAAGATGTCAACCTTATTGCCACCAGCGCCGATTTAAACGACCTTATAACCGACAAAGTGGATGCATTTAGCGCCTACATTTCAAATGAGCCCTACTACCTCCAAAAACTGAACATTAACTTTAACATCATTAGCCCCAAACAGTACGGCATAGACTTTTACAGTGATATCCTTATAACCAACCCTACCTTAGCCCAGCAATCGCCTGAATTAGTCGACCGCTTTATTTCAGCCAGCCTAGAGGGCTGGCGCTATGCTCTCAACCACCCAGAAGAAGCTATCAATATTTTATATGATAAATATGACACTCAAAAAGAAATAGGACACTTAAGATACGAGCTAAATTTAGCAAGAGAACTAATCATGCCAGACCTATTTGATATTGGTCATATGAACCCTAAGCGCTGGGAAATAATGCAAGACACCCTACTGAAGTATAAACTGGTAAATCAAAGCAGACCTGTTGAGGACTTCATTTACAACAGCAAAGAGTCCATCACATGGAGTAACTGGCTACCAATTATATATCCGCTTGTGGCCTTGGTTTTGGCTTTAACCATTCTCAGCTTCTACCTTATTTCCTTAAATCGGAAGCTGAAGAAAGAGATCCGCAACCGAATTTATACAGAAACCCAACTAAAACACCTTGCTAACCACGACCCTTTAACAGGATTAGCAAACCGCTCAGCATTAACCAACAAACTTGACACACTGGTTAAGCTTGCTCGTCGCAACCAAGAAACACCCGCTCTTCTATATATAGACTTGGATGGCTTCAAGGAAATTAACGACACGCACGGTCACTCGTCAGGTGACCAAGTCCTTATTAGATTTGCTAAGCGCACTCGTATGATACTAAGAGAAAGTGACATTTTTGCCAGACTGGGTGGTGATGAATTTGTCATACTCTTATCGTCTTCTGACCGCGCCGGAGCACACCACTTAGCACGCAAAATACTACTGAACTTCAAAACCCCATTTAAACTACTTTCTGGTGATTACTACATCAGCGCTAGCATAGGTATTGCCATTTATGATCAATACGATGAAGCGGCCGATCAATTTCTCATTCGTGCTGACCACGCCATGTATCATATTAAGCGAAGCGGCAAATCTGGCATTAGCATCGCCCCTGCCCACAAACGAAAAAAGCCGCTAAAAAATGTCGTATAGTCCCTCTTAAAACAGTTTATTTCCAATAAGAAACAAATTGCAATTTCGTTTATCATCTACATTTACGCCCTTTAATTTCCCGCACCTTCGGGCGAGATGTATATTTTAGCGAAAAGGCATACGGATGACCGACGACCTAGACAACCTCACTCCTCCTGAAAACACTAACCCAGCCTTTGAAGTAACAAAAACATACGGCCACGATAAATCAGTTGAACCACTGCAACTAGGGAAACGCGTAAGACAAATTCGTCTTAGCCAAAATTTAACACTCGAAGAAGCAAGCAAACTGACAGGGCTCGCACGTTCAACCTTATCAAAGATAGAGAACGAGCAGATATCCCCTACCTTTAGCGCAGTGAGCAAACTAGTTAAAGGACTAGGGATAGACATGCCTCAGCTTTTTACCCAACCCCAAAGCGCAAGCGGTGCTACTGGACGCCGAGACATCACCAAAGCAGGCGAAGGCAAACCGCACCCAACCACAACCTATGAACATGAGCTTTTAGCCAGCAGGCTCAGTACAAAAAAAATGCTGCCTTACAAAACAACGGTAAGAGCCAGAAACTTTTCGGAATTTGGTGATTGGGTACGACACGAAGGAGAAGAGCTGCTGTATGTCATCGAGGGAGATATCCTATTTTACACTGAATTTTATGAGCCTATTCAGCTAACCGCTGGCGATAGCGCTTATTATGATTGTGAAATGGGCCACGCTGTTATATCAACAAGCCCAAAGGATGCTGTAATCCTATGGGTAACAGCCTAGGGCACCTCACTGCAAAGCATCTATTGCCCTGCTCTACGGGGCCTGCTACATTAAACATTCATCAAGAGTAGGGCTGACGCCCTCACCAACCTGCCTACCCGGGCAAGGTGGTAACCCACAAAGATGCGGCCTTACAGGCAACAATACGGGGAATACAGCGTCAGCTCTTGGTTATCTAATAATCCGGAGCACACCATGTTTGAAGCACACTTTTTCACAGCAGCGGAAGAAACATTAACACACTCCAATCCGCCCAGCCGTGAATCAAACCCCGTTCTACCTAGCAACCAAGACCAACAACGGTTATTTAAACGTGCTCTACAGCACCCAAGGTACAATTGCGCCGTATGGATATGGAATGCTTTTGGCAAAAAAAGTGACTACTCGAACACGAGCAAATTGCACGAGTTCATTCACCTTGAATATAAAAAGCATAACAATGAAACTGGCTCAATTTTTGTAGAATCAAGCATCCCTTTACTCTCAAGCGATGCAATGATAGAACAGCTTCTAAGCACTACCATCACCGACATTTCTCCCCAAAAGAGTGACGAATGGCTCCATAGTCTACAAAACGAGGGGATTTAACCTGTACTAAAAGCGCTTGGTATCTTATACTGTAGCGCTATTCATATTTATCCCATCCAGGTTGATTTATTCAACCACGATTTACAGGTTTATTAGATGTCATCAGACAACCTGCCCGCTTTTTCAGAACTGGGCCTGGCTGCTCCTTTGTTACAATCATTACAAGAGATCGGCTACGAAACACCTTCCCCAATACAGGCGGCAAGCATTCCGCATCTGTTGGAAGGTAAAGACTTACTCGGACAAGCCCAAACGGGTACCGGTAAGACAGCAGCGTTTGCACTTCCTTTACTGTCGCGCATCGACACTAAGAAAAAAGTGCCTCAATTGCTTGTTTTAGCGCCAACACGTGAGCTTGCAATTCAAGTAGCCGAAGCATTCCAGACATATGCTCGCCATATGCCTGATTTCCATGTACTACCTATTTACGGTGGTTCCGCATACGATGGACAACTACGCCAATTACGTCGTGGTGTTCAAGTAGTCGTCGGCACACCTGGCCGCGTAATGGATCATATCCGTCGCGGATCTTTAGTACTAAACGACCTACAAGCCCTTGTCTTAGATGAAGCCGATGAAATGCTTCGCATGGGCTTTATAGACGATGTCGATTGGATACTCGAGCATACGCCATCTACACGACAAATCGCACTGTTTTCTGCAACGATGCCTCAAGCGATTCGCCGCTTAGCGCTTCAGCATTTAAAATCGCCTGAAGAAATCAAAATCGCAAGCAAAACAGCTACTGCTACAACGATCACGCAGAAATACTGGCGTGTAAGTGGCCTGCATAAGCTAGATGCCCTAACCCGCATCTTAGAAATGCAGCAGTTTGACGCGATGCTGATTTTTGTTCGTACAAAATCAGCAACCGTTGAATTATCAGAAAAATTGACTGCACGTGGCTATTCGTGCGAAGCACTTAATGGCGACGTTACTCAGCAGTTACGGGAGCGAACCGTTGAGCGTCTGCGCCAAGGTAAGTTAGACATTGTTGTAGCGACTGATGTTGTAGCCCGCGGCTTAGATGTAGAGCGTATCAGCCACGTATTGAATTACGATATTCCTTACGATACTGAATCATATGTCCACCGTATTGGGCGTACAGGACGTGCGGGACGCGAAGGCGAAGCAATCCTATTTGTTTCACCGCGCGAGCAACGCATGCTACGCATGATCGAGCAAGCGACTCGTCAAAAAATCGAGCCGATGGAATTACCGTCTACAGCTGATATCAACACCAAACGTGTTGACCGCTTTAAGCAGCAAATCAGTGATACCCTAGACAGCCAAGATCTATCGCAATATGTCGATTTATTGACCAAGTATCAAACAGAGCATGACACGGATCCGCTGTTTATTGCTGCTGCCTTAGCTTCTCTTTTGCAAGGCAAGACACCGCTACTCTTAAGCGAGCGTGAACTGCGTGGCCCTAAAGGCTTTGAAGACCGCCCTCCTCGTGAACGCGGTGAGCGAAAAGAGCGTCGTCCTAAACGTTCTAGTGGCTCTGATGAAAACATGCAGCGCTACTGCCTATCGGTTGGTCGTGAGCATGGCGTTAAGCCTGGCAACATTGTTGGCGCTATCGCCAATGAAGCCGATATCGAAAGCAAATTTATTGGCCATATTGATATCCGCGATAAAGCAACATTTGTTGATTTACCGTCAGGCTTACCAAAAGAGACGATTGAGGTACTTAAACGAACAGTAGTTTGTGGCCAACGACTCAACGCAAAATCAGTTGATGGTGCCGGTACGGAATCAGGCTCTAAGCCAAGCCGCTCCAAAGAAGGCCGAGACAGACCACGCAAACCGCGCAAGCCTCGCGCTGCTGAATAATTAAGTATTTAATCAATAAAATACTCCATTAAAAAAGGCTGCCTATGCAGCCTTTTTTACTATTTCATAGCTTACGCCACGCCGAATTAGTAAGTGATCCTAGTTGTGCCTCCACGTTGCAATAAGCGTATTTGGTCACCTACTCTAAAAAACTGCTGATTTTCAACTTCTTGTACAACAGAAATTTCTTGGCCATCCGCCATTCGTAGCGTCACTTCTTGACCTTGTTTACGTGTAGCGCTCTCTTCTAGCTTTGAACCCAGCACACCACCAGCAACCGCACCTAACACAGCCGCAATACTGCTTCCTTTACCACCGCCTACTGAACTGCCAGCTAGCGCTCCGACAATAGTTCCGGCACCGCCGCCCACGATCCCATCTTGCCGCCCTTCGATAACCACTGGCGTTACCGAGGTTACCGTGCCATAACGTACTTGCTGAACTTGGCGCGCATCTTTCTGGCTATAAGTTGTTCCTGTTAAACTTGGGCTTGCGCAGCCAGTTAACAATACCGACGCGACAACAACAGCACCTAGTACTTTATGTTTTACCATGACTATCCCTCTTTCAAAAACTTTGCCTTAACTGACAATATGCCATGTAGTATATGACATAAACTGAACAGAAAAATTCGATTTAACTTGCGAGTGAGCCATATAGGCGAGCATAAAGGCCATTCTGCTGAAGAAGCGCATCATGATGCCCTTCTTCAGCTATCAGCCCATCCTCAAACACATAGACTCGATCCGCTTGCTTTACAGCACTTAGTCGATGCGCAATTATAATTGTTGTTCGCCCATCTAAGAATCGCTCTAAAGCAAGATGTACCGCATGCTCAGTCTCTGTATCTAAAGCTGAAGTTGCCTCATCTAACACAACGACTTTTGGGTTTGATAACACCATACGGGCGATAGCTAATCGTTGGCGCTGCCCTCCCGACAAACGAATTCCCTGCCTGCCTACTTTCGCATCCAACCCATTCTCTAGCTCACTCACAAAACCACTTAACTGAGCCACCTCTAGCGCAGCCCATAATGCTGGTTCTGTAAAATCTTGCCCCATACACAGATTTGTTCTGACAGTCCCATTGAATAAAGCCGGATGCTGCAAGACAGTAGCAACATTCGCCCTAACAACTGACAAACCGATCTGACTAACAGGCACACCATTAAATTTAACCTCTCCTTCTTGCGCGCTGTACAACCCTAACAAAACTTGAACCAAAGTGGACTTACCACCACCGCTCACACCGACTAAAGCCACCTTCTGCCCAGCCTCAACATGCAAACTAATCCCCTTGAGCACTTCATTGTCTGCATTATAGCGAAAATGAATATTATCAAGCGTCACACTAACACTCTTACGCCCAGAAAAAGGGTCTTCCAACATTGGATAATGCGGCTCTTGCTTCAGGTCTATTAGACGATTTAATCGCACCAATGCCGCTTTTGCTCCATAAAAAGCGTACTGCATATTCAGCACTTCTTGGACAGGCCCCATCATGAACCAAAGGTAGCCAAAGACAGCCATCATTTCGCCAATCGACAGATTAGAGAAGACGACCATGAGCATTGTAATCGCTCTAAAAATATCGAATCCGATCAAAAAAACCAAAAAGCTAAAACGTCCTGCTGCTTCACTACGCCACTCAAATGCAGAAGACTGATCCCTTACACCACGCGCCAACCGCGTAAGCTGACCAAGATAATACTCCTCTCGATTAGCTGAGCGTACTTGCTGAATAGCATCTAATGTTTCGGTAAGCGCCCCTTGAAAAACCTCATAAGCTTTATTTTCTCGTTTCTTTAATTCTTTAACTCGCTTGCCAATCACGGTTGTGAAATAAATAACAACGGGGTTAAGAAACATGATGAACAACGCCAGCTGCCAATGCATCCAAAACAGGATTACCGCTGTGCCCACAATTGATAAGCTAGCTACCAATAACCGACTAACCGAGGTCCCTACAAAACGATCTACCGTATCCAAGTCCGTTACAAAGTGTGAGCTGATAGCGCCACTGCCCAACGTTTCGTACTCCACCATCGCAACCTTGCCTAATCTAGCGAGCAATAGTGAGCGCATTTTGTAAATAACGTCTTTGGAGATTAACGTGAACTGTCGTGACTGCCATACATTTAAAACCAATGCCATGGCACGTAGAACAATTGTACACATCAAAATAGCAACGATATAAAGCACTGGGCCGTGCCAATCTAAAGGAAATAATGAGTTTAAGAATTGAACCATTTTACCTGGTTGCTCAAGGAGAACCTCATCAACTAATAAAGGCATTAGCAATGGCAAAGGTACCGAAGCGCACGCAGCTAAAATAGCCACCACGTTTGCCACTACGAGCGACTTTTTATGAGTGAAGGCAATCTGGGTAATGTATGACCAATCAAACTGAAACAAACGTATATCCACAATTCAAAAAAACAGAATACACAGCATACTGCGAGCGGACGACAAACCAAACTAAAACACCTGCAAAAGCGGGTGTTTTAGTTTAATTGACTCGATGAATAGTCATTTATGGATTAGCGACTCTCGCTATGCCTTCTCACTTAGCATTGCGTAAAGCTTATCCTTCAAACAAAGCCTTCGAAGAACATTGACACCTATCAACAAACGCCGCTCACCCTACTAAGGGCTTCAATCAACTTACCAGTACGCAAAAACTAGCTCCCCAGAGAACCCTGGGTTAGATTAAGCGCTTATCTGCACTTTTTTTATCCGATACCCTCGACCTAAACGGCTACACAAGGTAGCTTATATCTCCCTGATAAAAACACGTATAAAGAGTACCTTCCATGGATAATTTGACCCTAGAGCCTATCGATGCAGTTGCTGGCGAAGTTCAAATCCCAGGTTCAAAGAGCCTGTCGAATCGAATCTTGCTTTTAGCCGCACTTGCACAAGGCACAACACGTATCACTAACTTATTAGACAGTGATGATGTTCGTCATATGCTTACAGCATTAAACGAAATGGGTGTGGAATATTCATTATCGGATGATAAACAGACTTGTACATTAACAGGCTTAGCAGGATCACTGGGCACAGCCAGTAAAGCTCTTTTCTTAGGCAACGCAGGCACTGCTATGCGCCCTTTATGTGCGGCCTTATGCCTTGGCAATGATGTTTACGAGCTAACAGGCGAGCCACGAATGTACGAGCGCCCCATTGGCGACCTAGTGGATGCCTTACGTCAGCTTGGTGCTGATATTACCTATCTAGGTGATGACGGATATCCACCTTTGCGTATCCGCTCACAAGGCTTACGCGGTGGTGAGGTCAGCATCAAAGGCAATATCTCTAGTCAATTCTTAACCGCTTTACTGATGGCTGCTCCATTGGCCAGCGATGATCTGACCATTAAAGTAGATGGTGAGCTTGTATCCAAGCCGTATATCGATATTACCCTACATACCATGAAGCTTTTTGGTGTGAATGTGCAAAATGACAACTACCAGCAATTCGTTATTAAATCAGGACAGACATACCAATCACCCGGTGAAATCATGGTAGAAGGCGATGCGTCGTCGGCTTCATACTTTCTTGCCGCTGGCGCTATTAAAGGTGGTACTGTTCGTGTTTATGGCGTGGGATCTGATAGCGTTCAGGGCGACAAACGTTTTGCTGAAGTCTTAGAAGCAATGGGGGCTCAAGTAACCTACGGGCCCACCTATATTGAGGTAACGGGAACAGGTGACTTAAAGGCCGTTGATATGGACATGAATCATATCCCAGATGCTGCCATGACAATCGCGACTACCGCTTTATTTGCAGAGGGCACTACTGCCATTCGAAATATATATAACTGGCGAGTCAAAGAGACCGATCGCCTTTCGGCCATGGCTACTGAGCTACGTAAAGTCGGTGCTAGCGTAGTAGAAGGAGAAGACTTTATCGAAGTAACTCCACCAGCCAAGTTGACTCATGCCGCTATCGACACATATGACGACCACCGTATGGCTATGTGTTTTTCGCTAGTTGCGTTGAGCGATACTCCCGTCACTATCAATGATCCAGGATGCACTCGTAAAACTTTCCCAGAGTACTTCGAACTTTTTAAAAGCATTTGCCAATAAAACGATACCGCTCGCTGCTCACGGGCAGCGAGCTTTTATCATCGCCCTTATACAATCAGCCACTGATTGAGCACAAAACCGCCTCCCAGTAAAAGCACAAACAAACAACCGGCTAGCAACATGGATGCGGCCCCTGCTTGGCGTATAGCCGCTAAACGTGTCTGATAGCCTAAGGCAGCCATAGCGATTGTTAACATAAACTGGCTAGCTAAATGGGCTGTTTCGCGAGTCACGGCCACAAAATTTTCTATCTTTTGGGGTGATACAAACAACTGACTAACGTTATCTAAGCCACTATTGATAACAACAGCAACCACAAAACCAAGTACAAACCACGGGAAATTAATCGAGCCTCGCTCTCTATCGCCTCGTAGACGCAATAAGCAAACGCTTAAGATAACGATAAAAGGCGCCAAGAGCATCACACGGATTAACTTAACAACAACAGCATATTGCAGAGCACTACCGCCAATACTCTCCCCAGCTGCAACTGCTTGCGCGACTTCATGCACCGTACTACCTATGAACACACCAAATTGTTGCTCAGTCATTCCCGTTAAAGGAAAGATAAACGGATAACTAAACATCGCTACCGTACCAAATAGGACAACAGTCGCTACCGCCATAGAAACATGCTGCTGCCTTGGCTTAAGAATAGACTCTGTCGCCAAGATCGCCGCTGCTCCACAAATAGCACTACCTGCCGAAGTCAAAATCGCAAGATCTACTGGCAACTTAAACAGGTGAACCCCAAGCCAAATACCCACTAACAGCACACACGTCACTACTAGCATATCAAGTACTAGCGCCTGCCAGCCCACAGCAAGCAACTGCTGAAGTGTCAACGAAAAACCAAACAAAATGATCCCAGCTCTAAGCAGGCGTTGTTGGCAAAAGCGAACCCATTGCAACTCGCTGTCTTCTGGCAGATGACCAACACAGTGCCCCGCTATCATGCCTAGCACAATAGCCAACGGTAAAGCGCTCACTCCCATTTCAGAGATCGAATCAACATGTGCAAAACAGATCGCAGAAACAGCGATAATGGGCAACAACACAAAAGCAGAAAAAACAGGTAAGCGTTTGATCACAATCCAAAGTCGGTGCAAAAGTCCATGCGCACCTGTTATAAATTGATCGAAATTATTATTCATTATTAAGGCACCCATGCACGCGCTACGTTTGTGGGCGCCATACTGATGGAAGCCTTATCAGATGTAAAACAGATTAATTAAGATAGCATTATCGACTAAACCGATTAACACTATTGACTCTCTTTTGAACCCCCACGGCATTGAGGCGAAGGCATCACAAAACCGTTTTTATCAGCCCATTCCTTTTGGGTATACAAAAGCATAGATAGCGCATGGATTGGGTTTTGCATTTCATTGGCTAGCACTTTGTAGAGTAACTGGTGGCGCTGTACCAATCGTTTATCAGCAAAATCATCCGATACCAACAACACCTTAAAATGACTGTCAGTAGCTGGGCCTGAGTGCATGTGGCTTTCATTTTCTATAATCAGCTCAGCTACAACTAGGTTAGCCCGTAGCTTGTCTTCTATAATTTGAGCAACGCTCATTTTAGCTCACCTATTGCTAGTAATATTATGATTTATTTGGACTTTCTACGTTCTTCATCAGCTAAATCTGCATCTCGTTGCTCGCGCGCCAAGGCCAAAAAATGCTTATGAATACGCCGTGTCGCTAACCATACACCACCGACAACAACGGGTACAGCTGCCCCCAAGACGAGGTGTTTATTAAAGCTCAACCCACTATCGTATAACGCATCAATAATCAGTTTGATTAACCCGATAGAGTAATAGCTAATAGCCGCGACTGATAACCCCTCAACGGTATGCTGCATCATCAACTGGATTTTAGAACGACGATCCATCGATGAAAGCAATTCTTGATTTTGCTCTTGTATCGACAGCTCAATGCGTGTTCGCATCATGTCGGAAACCCTATCAATTCGCCGCGACATGTCTTCTAAGCGCTGACCTACCGAATCACAGGTTCGTATTGCTGGCGACAAACGACGCGTCATAAACTCTGTCATGGTCAAATGACCCGACACTTCATCCTCTCTTAGCTCTGCTAAACGCTTAAGAACAAGCTCATGGTAAGCTTGTGAAGCTGCAAAACGAAAGGTTGTTTTAGCTCGATAGTCTTCCACTTTACTGGCTATGCGCGTTAAGTCTTTGAGTATGTCCGACTCATCCTCACCACTTTCCGAAGATAAACGCTGTGTTAGCTCGGCAATTTGGGTATCCATAATGCGTAACTGAGGAGAGTACTCCCGTGCGGTTGGTAAGCCGATTAAAGCCATTAAGCGATAGGTCTCGATCTCCATGAGCCGCTGCGTTAAACGCCCTAATTGACTATCACTCATACGCTTATTACAGATGAGCATTCGACCAAATCCATCACTGTGCAAGCGAAACGTCGTCCAGATACGCGCATCCCCTTGTTGAGGGCTACTACCAATTAAACGCATACCTTCAAAAAAACGGCGCACCTTAGGGAGCATGTAATCGCCATCTTCTGAAGAGTCCTTAACGGATACATGCACTGCCGAGATTACCTTGCCGGGTAGCTTATCTAGCCAACCATTAGGTAATGAACTAATGCCCGTTACAGCAAATGGATCATCGTTATTTTCAACCGCTAAATTAACAAAGGTAAAAGCGATAAACTCTAAGTGCTTCTCTAAACGAATTCTGAAATCACCAAAGTCCCATTGAACACACATTTCATCTCGTTCGGGCGGCTGTTGACCTAACAGCTCAAATAAACGGCGCAAATGATTAAACTGCTCCCGCTTTTCTGCTTCATCACAAATTAGCGCGATATGTGTCAAACGCGCCGGGCTGGGTATTACTTGGAAAGGACGCGAGTGCATCTCTTCATATAAATCATCTCTATGCGGATGAAACGACATACCTGTTGACACTGACTCCACAACCCTCTCCCCGACCAACAACTTTTGATAAACAATCAGTCTAATTTAGCGACTAATAACGGCTCTGAAGAAAGATCAAACGCCATCACCTGGTGGCTGATTTCAAACCACTCTTTAAATACTGCTAAGCTTCTTTGCGATGGCCAGTAATCACCAAATTCGTCCCAAGCAGCAAGTTCGTTGCGCCATAAATTATCCCACTCGTCGACCAATACTTGAGCAAAATCTGACTCGTGCTCGGCCTCAGTCATGAGATAAATATTCCCTTCGCGTCTTAGCTCTTCTAATGAAGTGGGTTGATTTAACTCATCGCCTTCCGGTAATGAAGCTATCCAACGCGCAAAGGGTTCCTTTGCCAATAAAGTAATAGCTGAACGATTAAGCAGTTTCATGATGCGTCTTTCACCTGTTCAATTTATACTGACCTTTCAGCCAATAAGTAATAATGATGCATATTCCTGTTTTAAATCAATTAGAAACACGTACTGATTGGGTCTCCTTCTTTAGGAGGGAGCGGTCGTACGCCTACGTACAACAACCTCTGTGTTTAATTGATTTACAAAGCACTTACCTACAACTCACTTTACTAGACAACGAGCAACTGGATGGCAGAAGCGCAATCAAATATAGCCTCGGCTCACGTCGCTCGGTAGAGCCTGCATGGCGATTAATAAAATCATGCAATTGGCAGCTATCCGTCTTAGTAGCTGGGCTGAATACGTTAGGCTTTGACTCCAACGTGCGTGACAACAGCTTTCTGCAACGACATACCGACTTAACGGTAAGAAAGTTTTTTGCCAAAGATAAGCAAATTATTGCACCTAGCTTAATTGGGCAAATTACTCCCGCTACCCACATACCAACTGAATGGAACATATCTAGCGTTAAGAGTCTTTTAAGCCACCAACAATACAAGGACTGTATTTACCTCCCTGCTCCAAAGCAACCCGCTCCGATGAAAGCCATACTCTTGCGCTTAATTGACTCCCCGCAGTCTTGGACTGTACAAACCAGTCACGATGGGAGCCTACTGCTTTTTTACCGAAATAAAGGCATTGTTCAACTGACTCCGGATATAAAAAAGCCGGTGGCACGCTTACGCACAACCGGCTAATTTCATAAAACGATTTTAGAAACCGTAATGAGTTAAACGTCTGCTAAGAGCTCCTCAGATAAACCAGCCTCTTCCATAAGCTTACGCGGATTATCGGAATTAAGCAGTTCCTTGCCCTTAGGTGTCGGAAATTCAACATCGATATCAACGATACGCCCATCTCGACAAACGTTGATGATGGTATCCATGCAAGACGATAACAAAGAATACTTTTCATCGGGTGCCGCAATGATAGTTTGCAGCCCTAAATCAGTCATAAAGCCGAGCGATGTTTGCGTGTTCTCTGAATCTAGCTTGTTAAAGGCCTCATCAAACACCGCCAAACTCATACCACCTACCGGATTACCGTTAGGGCCTTCTTTTAGTCGGTAAGCCGCGCCCATTGCTGCTGCCATTGCAACATAGAAAGGGACTTGGTGCTCACCACCTGAACCGGTTTTGATACGCTGAGTGAGTGTTGTTTTACGATTACCGTTGAGATCTTTTACCACAAGCTCAAAGTTATAAAAGTTTCGATAGTCCTGTAGCAGACTGCTCTCACCTTCATCTTTTAACACATCGTGTATTTTAGCTAAGGCATCATGATGCGGACGATCACCATCATGCTGAATGTCAAAAAGCGTCCCAACATTCGCTTGATCTAAACGTGTATAAGCCTCAACCAGCTCTAAAATATCTTTTAGCTCAGGGTTAGGAGACATCTCGAAGCTGTACATTTCCTTATGGAAAGGACGGTTCTTTAAGTGATTGTTTAACTCACGAATCAGATCTTTAATTTTATTGATTTGATCATTTAGGTGCGCAACAAAGTCCGACCGGAAAGCGGTTTCTGCCTCTAAGCGAGCACGCTCAGCTTTTTCGGTGTACTCTGCCAGCTCGGAATCTTTCAACGACTGCAGTGTTTCATCCACATACTGCTCTAGCTCTTCATGAGTTGAGTCTGGGCCTATTTTGTCTAAGCCCTGATGGCTTCTACCGCCGCCATGGAAACGAGCCTTGTAATTTGCAACCGCATCACGCACAGAGTATTTCTTTTTCTCGTGCAAGCTTAATTCGGACTGTGCTTTTTTAGCGGCCTCAAAAATAATACGTTCTAGCTCACCAGCGCAGCTTTCATCTAAATAATCACGCTTTTCCTGTGCTGACTGCGGATCAAAGTCACGATTTGCCTCACACACATTACGTGCTTCTGAATGCTCTGTTAGTTCTTCGTCTAAAACTTCTAACGCCGCCGTGTCTTTTATCATACTCGTGCGGATACGCTGTAACTTATCCATGAGCACTTTGTTTTTGTCATTAGCGGCTTTTTGCTCTTCAACGAGTTCCGCTATGCGACGCTGGATACCTGAATCGTCGTGATTGCGCAGGTCAGTAATTGCCTGACGATAACCTTCAATCTCATTACTGATTTGGTTACGGGAGTTCACCAGATCAAATACGTTTTCTGTCGCTCCAGCCAAGCTTGTGGTTAAGTTAATGAGGTTATCACGCAGTTTTTCCAACGCCTCATGGCGTTTACCCAGCTTGGTAAACTCTTCAATCATCTCATCAACTTGCTTACCTTGCGATGCCAGCTGATCGCCACGACGACGAATGCCCATAATAGGCGACAGCTCGTTGATAGAGGTCGTGGAACCTTCGGTTTGCAGCATGCAGTCATATGTTAAAGCACGCTCCTCACGCAGTAGCTCGTTTTCCGTTTCAACGGCCATAACGCCGCCTAGCGCACGGTTCATGTAAGCCTGAGCATCATCATTATCCGTATCAATAAATTGAGCGAGCGAGCGCGGCTTACTACGGTTTAACCAATCGCGGGACTTGGTCGTATTGATTATACGACACCCTTTTAGATGGCGACCTTTACGACGATAAAGCGTGATCGCTTCTTTAACATGCGCAGGGTCGACAATCAGCGCTTCTCGGCGAGCCCCTAAAAATGACTCAATAGCAATACGCCACTTATCGTCATTGATATCGACCAGTTCACAAATAGGTGTCGACTCTATTCCATACTCAGACAGCAAATTCATCAATTCGCGCGTGTTGTGACGCACTGGCGCTCGGCCTTGCTTTAATTGCTCAACAGCACCTTTTTGATTTTGAATTGACGTGCGTAGCTCATTCATCCGGATAACGGATTCTTCAAACTTACGGCCAATATCTCGTCTTACCGAATCAACATTGTCCTTCAATTCGGCAAGCGCATTATCCACCTCTACCGGCTCTGCAGGCCATACATCGGCCATCATGTCTTCACCAGTTCGCCACAATTGCACGCAACGCTCAACTAATGGACGAAACGATTCAGGTAATAAATCTTGATAATGCGCAAACCCGACCGTATTACGGAACAAACTATAAACGTTCTGTATTTTATCTTTTACAACGCCTTCTTCATGTAAACGAGCGGCAATATTATTCTCAAGCGCTTTGATTTGGTGAGCATCATCAGAGTTATTTAATTGAGCACGCGCATCAGCAAGACGCTGCATTACACCGCTGAGTTCCGCGGCATGCTCTTCCATTTCTTTTTGGACTTCTAACTCTTTTTCTTGGTTCGATTCTAAACGTTCTTGAGCATCTTCTTTTTTGAGATCTGCGTTTTCAAAGCGAGTCTCATGTACCACCCATTCATACTCAACAGCGTTTTTCACGTTACGCTGAATACCTTTACACTGCTCAGAAACCTTTTCTAGCTCCGTAATACGATTAAACACCTCAAGTGTTTTTTGCTCCATCGCACGGTATTCATCCAATGATTTCCGGAAAGCGCCAACATGCACGATGTTTTCATCCAATACGAACTCACGAATAAATTTCGTCGGGCTATCGATCGGTACAAAACGCAATGCGTTCTTAAAGTTTTTAATAAACTTTTCATCATCATTAGGCATTTGCGGGTCATGGCTAAGCGCAGTGGTTACTTCACGAACAAACTTACTGGCACGTTTTTCCAACACCATATCAGGGCATTGTTTTAGAAGCTGATCTCGCACCTTGTTCCACGGCTTAGGCAATCGACCATCACCCTCGCGCACCGAGAAATCATCTAACGTTACTGAAAAATTAGGCAATATAAAGCGACCTAAAATTTCTTCATCGGGTGATGCTGTGGACGCGCTAATCGCTATCCCAATACACGTTTCTTGTGCTGTCTCCGTATCAAAGAAGCTTAGCGCCATGTAGGTAATAGAATCATCACGTGCAGTTGCTTTTTTACCACCGTCATCCAAAAAACCAAGGCAGTAAGTACGTAAAGAACGCTCACTTTTTTGGCCGGCTGATGCGTTGAAACTTAAATTACGTTTGTGGCCACCCATCAGTATGGTTTGTATAGCATCTAATAATGATGATTTACCCGAACCATTAGGCCCGACAATAGCCACATTACCTTTAATAGGAACCTCTACCGCCCCCAAAACATACCAGTTAACTAGAACAATACGATTAAGCTGTTTCATCAGCAGCCTCCTCCGCTTCTGTTAGGGCATCGCGGCTGTTTTCTGTATCGCACAGCGCTTCTAACTGACCGATGTAATCTTCAATTACCACTTGGCGGATTGTGGGTAAAATACTAAATGGCACGTTTTTGGGATCCGTTTCGTTAATTTTCCCGCGTTCGATAATACCGTGACGATTAAAGAGGGACATGATCTCTTTCATGCGGGTTTCGTTCGGAAGTTCTTTACCGGTCAGGTTCTCATACAGAGAAAGTAACTCATTGGTGTTGGTGTAAGCCCGACCGCTTTCAACTTCAAAGCTCTCTAATTTTGCTTCATATTGCTGTCGCATACATAACATCAATAAAGACTCATCAAGACGCAGCTTTACATTGCGTTCCTCACCTTGAGGCAGAATACCCATATAAGCTTCATCGGGCTGATAAATAAATGACCACCCTATCGCCTCAAATAAGTTACGAAAATAATCAATATGTGCGGCTATTAAAAAATAACTGTCACGATGTGAAGAACGGTCCGCATGCAGAAACTGGTTAGTTAACAGCAAGTTGGCCGCTCGCGAAAAATCAGCTGCGTCATTTTGCTCACTGCGGCTGACTATTTTTTGCAGATCACCAAGCATTACGGTTTCCTTTGGATAACTTTATTAATAGTAAAATCGCGACACTCCACCACATCGGCGACATGAGTGTAGTTTTCGGCAAACTCAATTTTGAACATATCTGCTGTCTTCTTAGCTTTTTTGCCAAGCGATGCAAGGTGACGTATATAGCTAAAACATATGTAATCTTCGATGGTGTCAATCGAAAACTCTTCGGCTTTAATTGAGTCTTTATCCGATAAGTGACGCTCTAGATAGGCATCGATGCGCTCCACTTTAACTTCGCGGCGCTCTTTGAAAGCTTTAAATAACTCGCGCAATTCAACCACTTTAGGATCAATCTGCTGCTGCCTAATCACCGTTGGTTCTGCCACAATGCGCCTTCTGATAGGCGAGCGTATGCTTGAAGGATTAATAAACCCGACCTCTTCAATAGTATCAATAACAGGCAACTCATCACGTTTGGCTAACTCGGCAATCACTCGCGATAAGCGTGAGGCCATACCTGGTGTGGTTTTATCCATGTATCTAACAGTATCAGCCACACGTTTTTCCAATCGATAACGAAAATCATCAATGGAGTCTAAGCGTTTATCTACTGAGTCAAAGATACGAATGATACGGTTGATGTGCGTATGGACCATGGCCTCTGCATCATCGTAACTCGCTTCAAACTGTTCTTGATAGTGGCGAGTAAGCTTATCAACTTTAACCGTATCGAACTGTAAATCGCGCAAGAGCGATAAAATCTGACGACGGAAACGAAACGGATTATTTTTCGTTTTCAGCGTTTTATAGTCAGACACCAAAATATGCTCAACAAAACGCTCGAAGAAGCCTCGCACTATCTCTTGCGGACTTTGCGAATTAGAAAGGCTAATTTTTAGTTCTCGCAATCCCAACATCATATCGGTCAGATGCGCACTAAAGTCTGAAGCGGTTTGTGCAGCTTCCGATAATGTAATTCCTCGGCCTGCGGGGTCGTTGACAGCCGCTTCAAGCGAGCTCAATACGTTCAGTACCGCGCCGCCATAAGAGCGTTTTTCTAAATTAGCGATCGAAACTAACGAGCGCAGCAAAAAGCTAATAGACGGTGACATCAGTACATAAGTGCGATAAATACGCTGCTCTTCCTCTATCCAGCCACAATCGACTAAACGACGATAAATGCGGTTCGTGTATTCCGCGGTGGAACGCGGCGCCTCACCATCATCGTTGTCGTCATCTGTCTCTGGTTCCCAACGACGGACTCCTAAGCGCACTACCGCATCTTCGATCGAAGAACGTACAAGGTCTTTGGGAATAAAGGGATCGACTAGATCTTCGTCGAAAAACAAATCAGCCAACTCAAGCAAAACAGCTTGATATATATGGCGGTTTTGACCGGAGAGCGGTACAAAAAGATCATCAGGAAGCTTGTTAAAAAGCATTCAAAGTCCAATTAGATGTCAGCTAGCCCAGCAATTGATAAAGGCTGGGTTGTAATAAGTCCAGCGGGTGATTCTAGCTCAGCTAGCGCTGACAAAAAAGGCCTTCTCTACTCAGAGCCTAGAATGCTTCAAACTATCTCCTCACATACCTATTGCAAAGACTGACGGACACGTATTTATGATTAGGTTGTGTGCTTGCATAGTAGAAATTGATTTGGCGCATTATTTTCAACGCCTGCAGCTAGCCACACGTCTTAAACAGCCCCTTATTATTCAATTAAACCCTGTGATTTAGCTGCTAACCCTACCGAAATCGAACGCTTTTTTACTTATTCTCTGTTTTATCACGTGAGTTTTGGCGTTGATGCTTAGCCAATAAACTTTACTTGGCAAATTTTATATATGTCGTACACTGATACCGCACTCAATAACAATAAAAAGGAATGATCATGCCTTTCACTAGTGAGATAAACGACGAACTCAATATATTAGCTCGGTTTAACCTAGAGACCACTCAGGAAGGAATCAAAATCCACTCCTCGGCAGCACCAAATGTTATTGCGGCTACCAAGCGGCTTCATGAAAAATCATTAGTCACTCAGCCTGATGGTGGCTATTTGACTGAACTAGGACGCCACGCAGCTGAACATGCACAGCAATTGTTAACGATTGTTAAAGCCTAAAGACAAACTGAACGCTCCCAGATGGTTATAACCAACCTTGTAACCACTGGGTGCTATCCTTGAGTGAATTCCAATCAATTGTATCAGCTCGCTTAGTCATTACGGCTTCTATTACGCATTCCTCAACACATCCCTCTTCGTCAAACGTAATCTTGGACACGAGAAAGTGTTTTTCTTTATTAATGGGCCGAACTGCGGTCCACTTACTTAGATGAAGTTTTTTAGGGTTTATCGTATTCACTTAGCGCTTCCATTATAGTCATTAATTGATCAATCGAGGACGCTCCTACCTTGGACACACAAGTAGCCCCCGCCTGCTCGAACATATGCGCTTGAACTAACTCAACAAGATCCTCAAGGGTGTACTTTTCTTCGAGCTTTACTAACTCGATACCTTTTTCGCTTTTCTCGGGTTGATACAAACAACCATCAGTATCAATAATACGATCACCTTCATCAAAATGAGGCGATTGTAAGTCGCTATCAGACATCCACTCACTTTGGTTAGCAATAAAAACAAGCTCATTGTCACCAACATAGCTCAATAACGCGGGCCAACGCATTAGGCTCCTCCTTAGAGATTTCAATTAGCTAAACGTAATACTCTGCGCTAAATAAATCGTCCACTTTGCTCGTACGGTTTAACATCAATAAAAGATGTAAATTACTCATTAATAGGGAATTAATTTTCATCCGAGTAGACAAAACAAACGTAAAGGTGTCTAGTAATACAATATTAGTCTATTACAATTTAAATTCTCAAACCGCTACGCTAAAGGAGAAGGCTATGACCGTACAACGTCCGGAAAGTACTGCTGCTCATCAGATTCCACAGGAAGCGTTCGATTGGTACGACCAATACGCACACGGCGACATTGATAGACGCACATTTTTAACTCGATTAGCGGCTATTGGCTTAACAGCGGCAGCGGTCGCTGGTGGCCTTATTCCCAATTACGCGTTGGCTGAACAGGTGTCGTTTAACGACCCAGACATCACCGCATCTTACGCAACCTACCCGTCACCAGACGGCTTTGGTGAAGGGCGCGGGTACTTAGTTGTACCTAAAAACATGACCGAAAAAACTCCTGCTGTGCTTGTTGTCCACGAAAACCGAGGTTTAAACCCGTATATCGAAGATGTTGCACGTCGATTAGCAAAAGCCGGTTACATTGCCTTTGCTCCAGATATTTTATACTCGCTCGGCGGTTACCCCGGCAATGATGATGAAGGTCGAGAAATGCAAAAGTCTCTTGATCCTGTGAAGGTTGAAATAGACTTCATCAACGCCGCCAAATTCCTAAAAGCTCATGAATTAACGAATGATAAACTCGGCGTAGTAGGTTTTTGCTTTGGTGGTTACATCAGTAACATGTTAGCGGCTCGAGCTCCTGAGATCATAGATGCAGCAGTCCCATTTTATGGCACCCCCGCTAAAGCAGAGCTTATTAAAAATATCAAAGCTCCACTCATGCTCCAATTTGCCGCTCTTGATAAGCGCGTCAATGGCACATGGCCTGATTATGAGAAAGAACTGAAGGCTATCGGCGCCGATTACCAAGCCTTTGTATATGAAGACGTAAACCATGGTTTCCACAACGATTCTACAGCTCGTTACAATGAGCCTGCTGCCGAGTTAGCATGGGAACGCACAATTGCTTTCTTTAAGGAACACTTATCATAGTTACTAAAAGCGCTAATATTTAGCCATCACGCAGCCCCAAACAAAGGGGCTGCCACTAACTAAAAGTCTTCTCGGTGAGTTATAACTCAACGAGGAAGCGAGCACTCAAATACGTTTTAACAATTCCGCTTTTTTACTGGAAAACTCATCATCTGTGAGTACGCCTGCTTCACGCAACTTGCCTAATTTTTCGATATGACCCAGCACCTCGTCTAAAGAACCAGAGCTATGGCTTAAACCATCAGAGCCTTGCGGAGCTTGTGCAAAGTTCTGTTGAGAAGCACTCTGATAGGATTGCTGAACATTATCCGCCTGATTATAACCATTAGATTGGCTTTGCGACTGGCCCACGGAAGCGGCACTGTTAGCGGCAGGTACGGCGAAGTTAGTTTGCTGAGCCTGGGGCAAACCCGGACCAGAAATAACGGGCAAACTAGAAACCGACAATGTTCCATACTGGCTACTAAAAGTAAGGGAGGTGTCCCCGCCTTGCTGCTGGCTTACGCCTCCTATTTGGTGATCCAACGTATCGTACACCGTCACATTTCCAAACAGCATGACCGCTAAACGCCCAGGAAATACGGCATACTTAATATCATTTTGCGCACCACTACTAAACGGAACGCCTAAATCTTGAGGCCACCACTGATTACTACCCGGAGTACCCGCTGGGATAACTGGAAAAACTTGGGTACTGGCCAATGCATTGGATAAATCGTTGCACAAATTATCAACGGTATTTTTAAGGCCATAATTAAACATATCACCCACCATTGTCATACCACCACGCATCCACTGACCGCCGCCACCGAGTTCGGGACAGTTAAATTGCGCCATACTGCCACCACCATTACTAACAGCAATTAACATATGAACAATTGCATCGTGGCTTAGGTTATAACGCTGAGACATAGTGGTGACCAGATGTTGGCCTTCGGGTGTTAAGTTTTGCATGATGCATCCTCTGCGTTAGTAGGCAAACCGTAAACGATTGTATATCAGGTGTCACTTATACAGGATTTTGATGCTAATTGTTGAGTTAACCACTCACTAAGCGCTTTCTATTTTTCGTGCCAAGAGCCTCGTCTAAAGAGAACTGTTTTCACACAAAACAGCTTTCTTTATTAAAACAGCACGTTATAGAGCAACCATACTTAAAAGGACAATTATAAGGAATGGAAAGCCTGCAAAAATCAGTTCGGCGTTACGAAAATAAATAAAAAAAGCCGACCTAGGTCAGCTTTTTACTGTATTCATTTACCGGCAAACTCTCGTCTTTCAAGGACGATGACTATTAGTCCTGAGAAGTAGACTCGATTTTATGGATACTCAAATCAGCGCCGTTATATTCCTCTTCTTCGCTGAGACGCAGACCAGAAATTGCCTTAATCATTCCATATACAACAGCAGCACCAACAACCGCAACCAAAACGCCGGCTACGCTACCGATCAGCTGCGACATAAAACTAACACCGCCTAAACCGCCTAAAGCTTCTGAGCCAAAAATACCAGCCGCAATACCACCCCAGATGCCACACAAACCGTGTAATGGCCATACACCCAGCACATCATCAACTTTCCATTTATTCTGCTGCAGAGTAAAAACCCATACAAACAGGACACCTGCTACAGCACCTACAACGAGCGACCCCATTGGGTGCATTACGTCAGAGCCAGCACACACGGCGACTAAACCAGCGAGTGGACCGTTATGAATAAAGCCTGGGTCATTCTTGCCAACCAGTAGCGCAGCGATAATGCCGCCTACCATGGCCATCAATGAGTTAACAGCAACCAATCCTGAAATACCGTCTAAGGTTTGCGCCGACATAACGTTAAAGCCAAACCAACCTATGCAAAGAATCCACGCACCGAGCGCCAAAAAAGGAATATTAGATGGAGGAAATGCAACCACTCGATTATCGCGATAACGTCCTGAACGTGCGCCCAGCATGAGAACAGCCACGAGCGCAATCCAACCTCCAACACCATGAACGACTACGGAGCCTGCAAAATCATGAAAGCCAGCACCAAAAGTATCTTCCAACCAAGTTTGAAAACCGAAATTTCCATTCCAGATTACCCCTTCAAAAAACGGGTATACAAACGCAACAACTAGACTAGACGCGATAAGCATGGGCCAAAACTTAGCTCGTTCGGCTATTCCACCAGACACAATGGCAGGGATCGCCGCCGCAAATGTCATCAAAAAGAAAAACTTAACCAGGTCATATCCGTTATTCGCGGCTAACGCTTCAGCGTCTTGAAAAAAAGTGATTCCGTACGCAACCCAATAGCCAATGAAGAAATAAGCCACGGCAGAAAAACCAAAGTCCGTCATAATTTTAACTAGCGCATTAACTTGGTTTTTATGGCGAACAGTACCCACTTCTAAAAAGGCAAAGCCAGCATGCATAGCGAACACCATAATGGCGCCCATCAGGATAAAGAGCGTATTAGCGCTCTGCATTAATGTCTCGACTGCACTATTAACAGTTTCCACAAGTGTCTCCTACAAAGGTTGCAATTTATAATATTGCACTCTATCGGTGCAATTTCAGCGTACGGACGCTATAAAAGTGCACTGAATATCTAGATACTCATTTTTGTTGTTGTCGCCATGCTTCATCAATTCATTCAGAAAGCATGTAAACAACTGAAAAACAGGAAGTATTTATAAAATCAGGCACTCTAAAGCATGCGCCGTATCATTCGGCGCACCCAATACTGCACTAAATTAATGCACGAAACGTACCAAAAGAAAGCATTGCACCATTATTGACGCCAGCGAATTTCGAAACAGCTGTGTATTTTTGCATTGCGCTTAAAGTCAGGATCGATGGTCTGCGCTGTAATATCGTTAATATCAAACGCACCCAACATTTCGTAATCCAGCTTAAACTTCCGAAAGTTATTAGAGAAAATTAGAACACCATCCTGCCGCAACAAACGCATCGCTAACCGTATCAGCTCAACATGATCTCTTTGAACATCCAAAACATCGCTCATACGTTTAGAATTTGAAAACGTGGGGGGATCCATAAAAATCAGGTCATAAGCCGGCTTACGTTGTTTTTTAAGCCATACAATACAATCAGATTGAATAAAGTGATGAGCTTTGTCAGCAAAGCCATTAATCGCCATATTCTTCATCGCCCACTGCAGATAAGTGGCTGACATATCAACACTTGTCGTGCTTTTTGCCCCGCCAACCCCGGCATGGACACTGGCAGTAGCGGTATAGCAAAACAGATTAAGAAAGTCTTTACCTGCTGCATTTTGTTGAATTTGGTGACGTACGGGGCGGTGATCCAAGAATAAACCAGTATCTAAATAATCATGCAGGTTAACTCTAAACTTACAGCCATGCTCAGCTATCTGAAAAAAACGACGACCAGTGCCCTGTTTCTCATATTGCTGAGTGCCCGTTTGACGCTTGCGTTGCTTTAAAACAACACGCAAAGGATCAACGCCTAATGCTCCAGGTATAGCCGCCAATACATCTTTAAGACGATCAAAAGCTTTTATTTTATCTATCGACTTAGGCGCTGCGTACTCCTGTACATGAACCCAGTCTTTGTAAACATCAACCGCCACAGCAAATTCGGGAATGTCCGCATCGTATAAACGATACCCCTGAATATCATTTTGCTTACGCCACTTATTCAAATTTTTCAGGTTTTTTCTGAGACGATTCGCAAACATTTGAGCTGTTTCGCTTAAAGCAACGTCACCAGCCTGCTCGCTAGGCTGCCCTTCTTTGGCAATCCGATTCGCATATAAAGTGTATAAAAATAAGCGACTATCGATTGGCCCATTATTTAAACGATAGGTTTTATCCGTTTTTAGGCCAACGGCCTCACAAAGCTCAGGGTTACCCGTAAAAATACCCGCTTTCCAACCACCAAATTCTTGTTTTAAGGTATCACCCAGATCACGATACAAAAACATAAGCTCTGAACTTTCACCCAGACGCTCACCATAGGGTGGGTTAGTAATAAACAACCCGTTCTCTTCACATGGGCGCACCATTCGTTGAACTTGCGCTTCGTGTACTTTGATTAAATGATCAACACCTGCACGTTCAGCATTCGACAGTGTTACATCAAGCATACGCTCATCTTCATCGGCGCCATAAACCTTTACCTTAAAGGCCGTCAAACCATTAATGCGACGCTGCTCTGCTTCTTCTTTTAGGTTTTCCCATAAAGCGGCATCATGCTGCTTCCAATGCTCAAACCCAAAACGATCGCGTAAAATGCCAGGAGCAATATCTGCAGCCATCCAAGCACCTTCGATGAGCAAAGTGCCTGAGCCACACATAGGATCAAACAACACAGGGCTGTCATCACTAAGCGCAGGCCAACCCGCTCTTGTTAACAATGCCGCCGCAAGGTTTTCTTTTAACGGTGCTGCTCCTGCCTGGGTACGATAGCCACGTCGGTGCAAACTTTCACCAGAGAGATCAATCGATACATTGAGTTTACCGCCATAAATATGGGCATGTATGCGCAGATCGGGGTTCTCGCGATCAACGCCAGGACGCTCCCCTGTTATTTCTCGTAGTTGGTCGACAATTGCATCTTTCACTTTGAGCGCACCAAAGTGAGTATGGTTAATTGACTGCGTTTTCCCCGTGAAAGAAATTGCCAACGACATGCTCGGATCTAAATGATCGCTCCAATGGACTCGCTGGATAGCGCTGTATAAGTCATCGGCGGTTTCAACGTTGGTTTCAAGAATCGGTAACAAAACCCGATTCGCAAGACGAGACCATAAACACGCTCGGTAGGCCTGCACTAACTCCCCTTCAAATGCGACACCCGTCGGCATCAATTTTACTGACTCAGCCCCTAACGCTGCTAACTCGTCAGCCAGAAGAGATTCGATGCCTTTAGGGCAAGTCGCTATAAATTTCATATTTTTCCTAAAAAGTTATTTTTACAACTTCTTAAATATCAGCAAGTTGCAGTTTCATTCAATTGTTACGGTTTTTTGATGATTTTTTTTCAAATGTATTACAGCGTTTCAATATGAATTTTAACTCGCTGAATACGCACCTTTTTTGCAAGTGCTAACAATCAAAAACCCTAAATTCCATAGCGATTATTAATCGCACTTTGTTCGTGAATTAGATATCAATATAGGCCTGTGTTGCGAAAAATACCGTATGCATACAGACACTGTGTGAATATTTAGTCTCAGATATTCATGTTCTCAATCATAACGTAAACGTATGAGAGGTTTCTTTATATGAAGAGACAGAAAAGAGATAAGACATCAACTCTGTTTAACCGCGGTTTTCAGGCTGGTATTAACGGTAAATCACGAGACTCTTGCCCAGTGCAAGTCACAGAGCTACGAAGTCATTGGATGAGTGGCTGGCGTGAAGGTAGAGACGCCCACTGGAGCGGCATGGATGGAGTTTCGGCAATTCAAGCTCACCCAGGACTGCATTAACAACACATTCCCTTCAAAAACAGGCTCCTCTATAAAAGGAGCCTTTTTTGCAAACCAAACCCTAACCCTTAGTGCCGTTTTTCTCCCCAAACACCCATCACTGACGACGCTTCAACGCCTCGATCGCTCTTACAGATTCTTTAACCAACGCTGGGCCTTTATAAATAAAACCAGAATAAATCTGCACTAAGCTTGCTCCTGCTTCGATTTTCTCAGCAGCGTCGAACCCTTCCGTAATACCCCCGACACCAATAATAGGTAAAGCACCATTAAGCTCATAAGCCAATGTTCTGATCACTTTAGTCGATTTATTACGCACAGGTTCACCGCTTAAGCCCCCCGACTCACCTTGCAAGACTGAGTCTTCAACGCCTTCTCTGGACAAGGTGGTATTGGTTGCTATAACACCGTCCATCTCGTACGTTTTGAGTGAATCAGCAACCATGACGATTTCCTCTTCGGTCATGTCAGGTGCGATTTTTACCGCAATGGGGACATATCTATCATGCAAAAGCGCTTGACGAGCTTGCTCATTTTTTAACGATTCAAGCAAGGTATTTAACGAATCACCAAACTGTAATGAGCGTAGCCCCGGCGTATTGGGTGATGACACGTTTACCGTGATATAACTCGCACGTGAGTAAACTTTTCGTAAACAGTACAAGTAATCATCATTAGCTTTATCATTCGGCGTGTCTTTATTCTTGCCAATATTGATCCCTAGAATGCCCTTGTAACGAGCACGATCAACATTGGCAAGTAGCGCGTCCACACCGTGGTTATTGAACCCCATGCGATTAATAATCGCGTTATGCTCAGGAATGCGAAATAAACGAGGCTTAGGATTACCCACTTGTGGTCTGGGTGTTACAGTCCCTATTTCTACAAACCCAAAACCCAACGCGGCCAAACCATCAATCGCGGTGCCATTTTTATCCAAACCAGCCGCTAAACCTACAGGATTAGGAAAGCGAATCCCCATCACTTCGACAGGCATATCCAGCTTTTCAGCGCCAAGCAACGAAGGTACTCCCAACGATGCCGCTAAATTCATACCGCCCAACGCTAGATTATGAGAACGCTCCGCATCCATGCTAAACATGAGAGATTTTGCCAGTGAATAGAACATATCAAGACCGTTTCTGAATAAAGACTCGCTATTATAACGGCGCGACCTTGGTTTTACATCCTACTATGAGCTCCGTTCAATAGATTTAAACTTTCCATTTTGACTAAAATTGATACGAAAACGGCCATGTATGCCCTCATGCAACAAGAAAGGCTTTAAAATAGAGGCAGGAAACTGCACACGACGACCATCACTGGCATGTGTATGCACCATGACACCAGGGATTTGGTACTGCTTTATGTAGTCCTGAGGGGAAATATGTAATGTTACGAGTATTGAATTCATCATTTTTAACAACTTAAGCGCGTCATCTATAATCGAGTTATAGCAAAACCTCATTGATATCGTATACCCCTTACTTAATAATGCAGAATGATTTTGCTTTGTTATTAAGGATCTAACCTAGGGATGCGCGCATTTTTTACGGTTGTTAGCACCACGCTAAGCTTACTTTTACTGGTAGCCCCAACGCTCAGCATTGCCGAGGTTAATGCTTATCTTAATCGATATACTATCAACCAAACAGATACAGTGCGGTTAACGATAGAAGCCACACAGCCAGGCCAAGCACAGCGCCCAGACTTATCCTTGTTAACAGCTGACTTTTCATTGCTTGGCAGCAAAAAAATGACGATTTCTAGTTTGCAAAACGGAAGCAGACAAGCAACAACGCGATGGCAGGTATTAATGCGACCGCGCCGCAGTGGTGACTTAACCGTACCAGCCATTCAAATTAATGGGGAACGTTCCTTTCCGATGACGCTGAGCGTATTAAGCGCCGCCAATAACGCCCCACGCGTATCCCCCAACTATGATCCTAACTACAGCCCAAACCGGTCGAGCAGCTCCCAAGCCAACCAAGCTCCAGGCGGACTTGACGTTACATCCGACCTCAATGCTATTCGCATTACGACCGAAATAGACCACACAGAAGCTTACGAAGGTAGCCAACTACTTTACTCATCAACACTAAGGCATCGTTCGCCGTTAGATGACCAAGCGGTATTCTCGGATCCTTTTTTGAATCAAGCACTTATTTTGCCAATGGGCGACGAAGTTGTCTCCAATGTATTTATACAAGGCGTAGCCTACACTGAGCGCAAACAAACCTATGTTGTTTTTCCTAACGAGCCTGGGAGTTTCATAATAGAGCCACCATTGTTTGCTGGAACACTAGCAAACGGGCAGTATGTTGAAGTACTCGGAGATGCTATTGAGCTATCAATTCTGCCACGTGCTAACGATAACTCGGCAGGCTACTGGCTCCCAGCATCCAAACTAACCATTCAAGACGCATTTGACCAACCCGAACAGCTCGTCGCGGGCGACTCAATAACACGAACCATTACCCTGATAGCGCAAGGCCTGCCCGCTTCAAGGCTGCCTCCTCTGATGCCCCTAACGAATGAACTCGCCGATATTGAACTGGTTAATACAGACCTGAGGGAGTCGTTCAATGAAGATGGGTTGGTCGGTCAACGCGTTGAAACTGTCAAAATAACGTTCAAAGAGCGTGGCGAAGTAACGCTGCCACCCATAGACATCCATTGGTGGGATATAGAAACCGACCGCGCTCAAGTAGCATCATTACCTCCCATTCAGATGCGTATAGAAGGCGCTAATAGCGCCCAGCAGCAACCACCTGCCGACCAAAAGAACGCTAAACCAGACCTAGCGGAAAACACGACACAAAACGTTGAGCAATACTCCAATGGAACACCACCCAACGTTATTGCTTTGATCTCGCTTTTAGCACTAATTAGCATCATTTCATCACTGGGGTGGCTCTACACGGGCAATAGACTACGCAAATTGCGTAATAGACAGGCGATAGACCGAGCCGCCAAAACCGAAAAACAAAGAATCAAACGCGATAAACAGCTCATCGCTGATGAAAAATTGGCCTATTCAGCGCTTCAAAAAGCCTGCACCCTTAATAAACCCGAATTAGCGCAAGCGCGCTTAATTGAATGGGCAGCGTTATTTTGGCCTGAATCCCATCTTTATAATGGGCGAGATGTGAGTGTAGCGGCTAAAAACAAGACATTGGAATTCTTGATTATTGATTTAGAGCAGCATGTCTACAATAACGCCGAAGATCCGTGGCAAGGCGACTTGTTAATACAAACTGTCGACAGCATACGCGAACGTCTAACACGCCGGTAACTTAGCTACCCTACAATCTAAGTAGCAGATGTTAAGGCAGACTGTAAATCAGGGAATTTAAATACATACCCTGCTTCTACCAAAGCCGTTGGGTATACGTGCTGCCCTGATAAGAGTAGCTCGCTTGATTCTCCCATAGCCCATTTCAACAGCGAAGCGGGAACTCGAAAGAAAGCGGGCCTGCGTAAAGTACTAGCCAGTGTTCGTGTAAATGTTGAATTAGTAACCGCCTCAGGAGATGTGGCATTAAATGCCCCTGACAACTGATCATGTCCGAGTAAAAAACGAATAATATTGACTTCGTCTTCTAAGTGCACCCAAGACATCCATTGCGCCCCATTCCCAATAGGTCCGCCAAGGCCCAACTTATAAGCAGGCAGCATTTTAGACAATGCACCACCGCCCTTACCGAAAACCACACCGGTGCGAACACAACATACCCGAGCCCCCAAATCTTTCTCAGCAACCATTGCGGCATCTTCCCATTGCTGGCAAAGGCTATGCTGGAAGCCCTCTTCTACCGGACCATTCTCTGATAAGGGAGCATTTCCCTCTTGGGGACCGTAATAGCCAATAGCGGAACCACTGACAAAAACTTCTGGCCTCTGGCCTGCTTCATAAAGACGCTGTATGAGCTCCTGAGTGAAATCTATACGGCTGTTTTTAATCTCCAATTTTCGGCTATCAGTCCAGCGTTTATCAGCTATAGGGGCGCCTGCAAGATTAATCACAGCATCGATTTTAACGCTGCTCAACAAGCTCACATCGGACAGACTAATCGCATTGACGCGACTGCCAAATTGCAACATCGCACGCTCAGCATCTCGGCTTACCAACATCACTTCATGACCGTCAGCAAGTAAAGATTCAGTTAACCGACGGCCTATGAAGCCTGTACCACCAGTAATTAAATAGTGCATGTTGTCGCCTCTTAAGATGCAGGTATTTTAGTTATATATACGGTATCCTTACGGCCTCAGATCATATTAGATTTAGGATAACCGATGTTTACAGGAATCGTGCAGGGGCAAGCAGAAGTTATAGCGCTAGAACGTCGCGACCAATTCATGAAGCTACGCGTAGCCTTACCTGCAGGTCATACCAACAACCTTCAAACCGGTGCCAGCATAGCTATTAATGGTACTTGTTTAACCGTGACCAGCTTTGACGAATCATCTGTCCAGTTTGATTTAATTCAAGAAACACTCAATGTGACCAACCTAGGCGAACTCAAAGTAACGAGTGTTGTCAATTTTGAAAGAGCGGCCAAGTTTGGAGATGAAATTGGCGGCCATCTGTTATCAGGTCACATCAGTGCAACAGCACAGATTTGCGAGATCAAACAAACAGACGATAACTGCATTATATGGTTTGAAATTGACGAGGCGCTCACCCCTTACATTCTTACAAAAGGCTTTGTAGCACTCAATGGCTGCAGCTTGACGATAGGAGCAGTGGAAGGAAACCGTTTCAACGTGTATTTAATACCTGAAACCTTGAGCATTACCACTTTCGGACAAGCCAACGTAGGTGACCGCATCAACATAGAAGTGGACCCACAAACTCAAGCAATTGTAGACACCGTTAATCGGTACCTAGAAACCCATTCTCCTGTGAAGTGATTATTTTTCTTTATGCTAAGCCTAACTTACATACAACAGAGCATTTTCTTTTTTAGACAACATCTAGGCACTATCGCCAAAATCCAATTGCCTTTTTTGATTGCAATTAACGGGTTAGCACAGTGGTTTGATATATACAGCGACGATGAGCAAATTGCTCAGCAATTTGCCGTACTATCCATTTTAAATCTGACCATTCTCCCGTTGTACTGGTCAGCGACTATTGTCTACATGCAGTCAGTTTTAGAAGACCGCCCTCTATCGGCATTCCAATCTCTAGTAGTGGGCATGTCTCGCTGGAGAACGTTACTGCTTACTTTTCTGTTAACAGGATGCGCCGTATTTGGCGGGCTTATGTTTTTAATTGTGCCCGGGATTTTCATCGGAGTGCGTTTGGCGTTTGCTGACTACATTTGCGTTGTTGAAAAAAAATCTGCTTTGCAAAGTCTTAAGCAAAGCTGGCAAGACACCGATGATTATTTTTGGCCACTTCTCCAAGGACTCGCCATTTTATACATTGCAATTGAGCTGATAAATTACCCAGTGGTGAGCTTTTTCCAATCCATGGAAGACCGTCAGTTCATTGTTGAACTGCCTATATTGGCTGCCCTAGATCTACTTAGCGCTCTAATTACCGTTTTTGCTTTTCGCATGTATTGCGTTATGCGAGACGAAATACGGCCGGCCAAACCCATAGCAAGATCCAGTGCGCAGGCTGACAATTATTCTGAGCACAACAATGCTACCCCAAATAGTAAATCAACAGATAAACCAGACAACTCGATAAATTCAGACAGTTCTGAAGGCGGCGGTGATGATTGATGAAAGCTATCTTACAAAAGCAAAGAACCGACTACATCAACCCAGTAGATAGCCAGCTCTAAGCTGGCTTGATTAGCGTTTTACGAAAACACATTTACATTCTATGTCGCGCTTGAGAGGTACACGATGCCTGCTGTTCAACCCGCTGCAAATACTTTACCGACAAAAGTTATTTTATTAGACCCCAATGGTGAGTTCTCCAATTGGTCACAGCGCCTCAAGCTCGCAGGCTGTCAGTGGGATGTTTTTTCGATCGATGACTACGAGACACTCATCAATCAACTTACAACGGCTAACTACGATGCGATTTTTTTAGCCTACGACCTGAAAACATCCCGCAAAGCCGAACTACTGCGTCGAACTAAACAACAAAGCCCAAGAACCCTGCGCTTTCAACTAGGACTCAAAGCAGAATCCAGCGATGAAAAAAATGTTCGACAAGAGCTACTCCACCGCACTTTTGACATGCCCGTCAACTTTCCACATATACAACAATCGGTTGAGCATCTCTTAAAAGTACGGCGGTTATTATTCAGATCGCCTCTTCAAAAAATCATCCAGCAACGCGGCCAAATACAACACCCCAACTATATTAAAGGGCTGTTTGAAGCGGTGGCTGTCATTGGTGATAGTCAAGATCATATGGCTTATGTTCTTGAAAACGACGAAGCCTTAAGTGCCCAAATCATTAAGTGGGTAAACACACCCTATTTTGGAGAGCACGCCGCCGTCTTCGGCGTCTCGGACCTCACCAACAAAATTAACTTACGACGCTTGCGTGGCTTAATCATTTTAGCCAACCTGTATCGCACCTACCCTGCTCACACCAATTGGACCCTTTTTTCATTTGAACGACTGATACATCGTTCATTGCTCGTGGCACAGCTAGCTTATGACATAGCCAAGGATGCAAAGCTCGATAACACATACTGCGAACAGAGCTATTTGGCAGGCTTACTACACGATACAGGTATCATGGTGCTGGCCTCTCTATTTCCTACTAAGTATCGAGACATGCTTAGAAGCATGGAGAAACACACTCAGGCTCTGCACAACGCCGAAAAAGCGGCATTCGGTATGTTTCATGGTGAAATAGCTGCTGCACTAATCATGCATTGGTATGTACCACCGCGTGTTACAGAAGCGATCTTATTTCACTCTTTACCCATGCTTTCAGACGATAAACGCTTTACCCCTTTAACAGCTGTGCATATCGCCGATACGCTTTTACCTTCCGTTTGGAAATCTGGCGAGAGCGAAATGCGCAGCCAGCTATCACAACCATACCTAACGCGCACCGAACAACATGCTCATCTTCACCGCTGGAAACTACTAGCGACCCATTATCGCTCTTATTTGCGCCAACAACCCACTAGCTAGTCAATTGTTCGATGATATGACGCCCGATAGGAATAGCAGAGGTTGCTGCCGGAGAGGGAGCATTACACACAAATAAACAGCGCTGCGTTTTAATAAAATGAAAATCATCCATCAAACGACCATCTTCCGACACAGCTTGCGCTCGAATTCCAGCAGGGTAAGGCGTTAAATCAGCCATGATCAACGACGGGCAATATTTTTGCACCATCGATAAATATCCCGGTTTATAAAGACTATTTTTCATTTCATTCAGACTGGCTTTAAAGTGCTGACGCACAACCCGACGTAATCCGGCGTAACGTAACATCTCCCAAGTGTCTGATAAGCTAATGTCTGATTTTTTGTAGCCTTCACGCTTAAAGGCGAGCACAGCATTAGGACCGACAGTGACCGTTCCATCGATCATTCGCGTAAGATGCACCCCCAAAAACGGCAAATCAGGATCAGGGATGGGATAAATCAAATGATTAACAATGGTATTATGCTGAGGCGGCAGTAAAAAATACTCTCCACGGAACGGAATAACCTTAAAGTCTGGCGTTATACCTAACATGCGCACTAAACGATCAGCCATCAAACCACCACAGGCAATCAGCTGATCGGCAACAAAACAGCTGCCCTCTTGTGTCGTAACAGTAATACTTGGCCCTGTTTCTTCAAGCTTAACCACTTCTTTGTTGAATTCGACCTGCCCACCGGCCTCCTCAACCTTTTCTAACATACGCTGAGTAATTTGTGTGTAGCTTACAATGCCCGTTGAAGGGACAAAAATTGCTCCCTCACCTTCAATATTAGGCTCTCGCTCATTCAACGCTTGCTTATCTAAGACCTCTATTGGTAAGGCATTCTGGGCACATCGGTCAATTAAACCCTGCATACGCTCAAGCTCCAGCGCATTAGTGGCTACCAATAACTTCCCGCAGGTATCGTAAGGTATTGATTCTGCATCACAAAAATCGCGAGTGGCTTGATTACCTTCTTTACAAAATTTTGCTTTAAGACTACCAGGCTTATAATAAACTCCCGCATGGATTACACCCGAGTTATGTCCTGTTTGATGCTTTGCTGGGCCGGCTTCTTTTTCTAGAACTAAAACAGTGCAGTCAGGATCCCTCTCCTGCAACTGCATTGCAGTCGAAGCCCCCAAAATACCGCCGCCAATCACTATAAAATCATACTTGGGCTGCATATTGTCCCCCTTTTCAACTCAACAAACTGACTCTTACTAACTGTAGCCAGAGCAAAAAAATGGCCACCTATAACGGGTGGCCAAAATAGTTTTCATCGACTCATTCTACACATAATTTATACGATGCTTTAGGCAACAGCCGCCTGCGATTCAATGTTACGTCGCGAATACATAAACAACACAACAAAGGCAACCAGCCCAGCAACATTCAGCCAAAGCGGCGCATGCGGCCACAATAAAGCTAGTGCCAAAGCGCCAGATACAATGCGCAGCACTATGTTCAATGGCCCTTCTAAATAGCCTTCCATAAAGCCAACAAATGCATACATACCCACTAAAGCGAATACGAAGATAGTAAACACCTCTAATGGGCTGCCGCCAATGAAGTTGGTATAGGCAAAGAGCACAGGGACTACGTATAAGCCTTTAGCTATCTTCCATGCCATAAAGCCAGTTTTCATTGGCGGAGTCTTGGCAATAGCCGCTGCCGCAAACGCCGTCAGACAAACCGGCGGCGTCACATTAGAGTCCTGAGATAACCAAAAAATAATCATGTGAGCTGATAACAAGATCATAGATAGCGCCACAGGATCCAATGCTTGTTGCAAAAGCTGACCTTTAAAATCGCTAGGTACTAGCGCCAGTAACGCTTTAGCATCGACCTCGGACATAGGGGCCGCCAACAAAGGAATTTTATCTGGATCTACCAACATGAAGATCATTTTAGCCGCTTCTGGCAAGCCACCACTCATCATTAATTCAACCAACTGATTTTCAGCAATCAAATTATACAAGCAGGAGCAGACAAAG
>Ga0209503_10000050_pt1 | contig 79391 bp, 73 predicted proteins | sample SouAtlMetagenome_2_FD_187448 | JGI IMG/M metagenome (GOLD analysis project Ga0209503, IMG submission 187448) | Marine eukaryotic phytoplankton communities from Atlantic Ocean - South Atlantic ANT15 Metagenome (SPAdes) (version 2) | ecosystem: Environmental > Aquatic > Marine > Oceanic | place...
ATCAAATCCGCACCTTCTGGATTGGTTTTTTGTATTTCTTTATTGGTGCCATCACATCGCTCATCTTAATTGGCTACATAATTTTATTATTCACCGTGATCTGGCTTATCGTTCGTTGCATCAAGGGTATGAAAGCACTGGATCAGCAGCAAGCACACCCGAACCCTACCGGCTGGTTCTTTTAAGTTATCGCCTATCGATAAGTAAACAGCAACTTCGGTTGCTTTTTTAGTTTGGGGGTTCTCTCAACTAACCCATCGAATCGCTGTACACTGAATTTTATAACTGATTATGGCTCTGCCGGAGGAGTAGGATTAAAGAGGGATGGTAACAAGGTTTTCAAAAGCAGCTCTTATGGAAAAGAAACCGAGCAAGAACTAAGGTTTTCTACATCGGCAAAAATTACTTTTGTGGTGCAGGCTTAAGTGGTGATTTAGGAGGCCAAGGCGGGCATTTATGGTTCTTTGAACACAGGCTGGAATTTTCAATTTAAAAGCACATTTGAAAATGGTGTAAAGGAGGATTACAAACGTTACTTCTTCGAGGGAATTAAGCTTAAAGCTGGAATTACCTTTGAAATTTCAGCTAAAGATTATGATGATACGGGGGATGGAATTGGTAATCAAATTCAGAGTGACACAAAATCAGGGTTAGCTGAAACCGAGGCTTATTTAATGAAGCCTACAGTAGACGAAGTAACAGACAATATACCGGCATGGATAAAGGAATGATTAGGAAGACTTATTTTATTTTATTTTATTTTATAGGATTAATTGCTTTTTCAGGAGTTGTTATGGCTGAGGGCGATGCAAGTATTTCAATTGGATCTATTGATGCGGTATATGATATAAGAATTAATGGTATGCCTGTCGTTAAAAATAAAAGCATTCAATCAAGATCATTATTGGTGCCAATAGATATTTACTTGAAAGAGGGTGAGAATGAGGTTCAGGTTAATTTTCTTGGGGCTTATCAGAAAGACGATAAGATTATTCGTGAACTAAGCGAAAAGGCACTAATCCAGTTAGGTATTAAGCTGGCTGGGAAAAGATACGGATTAGTTGAAATTAAACGTAAAGATCAAGGTGCTTTTGTAAAATTAAAATCGAATGATGCGGGAGAGGTTCGGGTAGGAGATGAATTCAAATCTGAAAAATCTATTTTCTACGCTGGTTCAGTTCCAGAGAAATCAACTCTTATCTCTTTTGTGATATTTATAGAAAACTTTGACACAGAGGATGTTTATTGGCTGGATGGTGAAAAAATAGACGAATCAGACTTTGATAAATTAAAATATGCTTATATAGATGCTTATAATTATATTCAGAATGATAAAGGGGTTGAGTATATGAAAAAACTCACACCATATTATAAGTCTATAGCTTATTTTTATTATGACTGGACGTTTGAAGAGACTATAAAATATCTTAGTAGGCACTTTAAAAAAAATGATCAAGATGGTGCAGTTTTGAAAAAGCCTGATTTCTCTAATGTTAAAATGGAAATCTTAGCTGGTGGGCTTTTGTCGCGATTTATTTATAGTCCATTAGCTTGGGATAAAAATGAGAAGATTGGCCGGCTTAATATAGCGTTTAAGAAAGTAAATGGTAAGTTTGAACCAGTGTTTATATCAAACGATTACTCTTTTTGATATGAAACCCATATCCCGCCTAGGAGACCTTCACTCCTTCCCCAAAAAAGGCCATGGCACTACCCCTATCGTTTCCGTCGCTTCTGATTCAGAAGTCGACGGTCAGCGTGTTGCTACGGTCGGTGATAAAACCGGCTGTGGTGCGGTTATCGTTCAAGGTTCATCAACCATGGATATGAATGGTAAACCCATTGCGTACGTCGGCTGCAAAACCAGCCACGGTGCAACCATTATGACAGGCTCGGCAACGTGCTTAGTTGAGCCGTAGCTTTAAACAACACAATCCAAAATGACTGAAAAGGAACTTCACATGACTGATCAAGTGATCAACACCTCATCAACCAATAGCGGCTCTGCAAAGCTGGTCTACATTCTGTACCTAGCAGGTATCGTATTCGGTATTACAGGCTTGATAGGTGTCATCATGGCCTACATTAACAAAAGTGACGCCCCTGAATGGCTAAAAACACACTATCAATTTCAGATACGTACCTTCTGGATCGGCTTCTTGTACCTAGCGATTGGCGCAATTACATCGGTGGTGCTTGTGGGTTGGTTTATTATTCTATTTTGGGTCATCTGGCTCATCGTTCGCTGCGTTAAAGGTATGAAAGCACTGGATCAGCAGCAAGCGCACCCGAACCCTACCGGCTGGTTCTTTTAAGTTATCGCCTATCGATAAGTAAAACATATTTGTAAACAGCAACTTCGGTTGCTGTTTTAGTTTGGGCATCGAGAAAGGTTTCGGCTTTGGAGTTTAGCTAATAAAACGTCAACAGATCATTCTTTCGAGTTTAACTAGTCCATGCACTCAAACATAAATTCTGATGTAAAGGTTTTAAGCTAATAATGATGGAGTTGAAGAAATATAGATCCAACCGATAATTTAGAATTTTAGAGTAAGTCTTAATGCGAAATCAGGGGCTGGGTATTATCGGCAGGTTTAGGGTACTCTAATATCCTATAGTTATATCATATAGAACAAAAGTTATAAGGTTTAGCTAATACCAACAAATTTAAGCTGCTAGTAGGAATTTTTAAAGCTTAAAACAATTCACTAAAAGAAGAGGAATCTTGGGGGAAATGCGTAAGTATTTTATTGTTATATTATATTTCTTTTGTATAGGGAATGTTACGAATAGCTATGGTGGAGAAGTTAAAGCGAATTATTATTTGAATATAAACTCTAAGGGCGCATTATTCGCTATTTATTTAAATGGAATAAAGGTAGATGATAGGATGAGTGAGTCACATCAATCGATATCGATTCCTTTAAATATAGCTATGAAAACTGAAGATAATGAATTAGAAGTAGTTTTTTCTCCTGTTATTGGAAGAGATGGGGGGAAGTATGACTTTTTAATAGGCCCTAAGGAAAGTTTTTATATGAACCTTAGTTTAGAAAGAGTCGGTTTTAAAAATAGAGATCGTGAAAAAGTCACATTATTGAATGTCTCCTATGATATGCAAGAAGAAAAAATAGTTACTTCGAATACTTTTAATGGTCAAGATGTTTTGTATACATCTGAAAATATAAAAGTATTAGAGAAAATAAAGTATAGAGAAAGTAAAAGGCTGTATAATCCATATGCAAGACCTTTCGAAGCCTTTTCCGTGACGAGCAGTTTTAATACTAAAGATTGGTTTCCAAGTTTTATTTGGGAGGACTCTCAAAGATTAGAAGTTAATGAGACTTTAAAAAACGAGCTGAGAGAAGCTTATAACAAGTTATATAGAACAATAGATGACAATAACTATAATGGCTTTCTAGGATATATGTCGGACTTATGGGTTTTTACAGCAGAATGCTTAGGGCTTGATGGGCTGCAAGGTTACTTGAGTAGCATATCTTTAGATAAAAATAATCTACGATCTCCCGGTGATGGCACTACTTTAGCTCCGCTCAATATCCCAAAAGATAATGATGACTTTCATGTTGAAATCCTAGGGAATGGAAAATTGGCTACAACTCTTCCAACACCAATTAAGTGGGCAAAACCAAATGGTAAAGGTTCTATTTTAAAAGTGGCATTTTATAAGGATAAAAACGATGAGTGGCGAGTAGGAGCTGTTTTTTAATGAAACCAATAGCCCGCCTAGGAGACCTCCACTCCTGCCCTAAAAAAGGCTGTGGAACTACCCCTATCGTTTCCGTCGCTTCTGATTCAGAAGTCGACGGTCAGCGTGTTGCTACGGTCGGTGATAAAACCGGCTGTGGCGCGGTTATCGTTCAAGGCTCATCAACCATGGATATGAACGGTAAACCCATTGCGTACGTCGGCTGTAAAACCAGCCACGGTGGAACCATTATGACAGGCTCGGCAACGTGCTTAGTTGAGCCGTAGCTTTAAAACAACATAATCCAAAATGACAGAAAAGGAACTTCACATGACTGATCAAGTGGTTAACACCTCATCAGCTAATAAGTATGAAAGCACTGGATCAGCAGCAAGCACACCCGAACCCTACCAGCTGGTTCTTTTAAGTTGCCGCTTATGGATAAGTAAAACATATTTGTAAACAGCAACTTCGGTTGCTGTTTTAGTTTGGGCATCGAGAAAGGTTACGGCCGTGGGGTTAACATAAAATTTTGTTTGAATGTATGGACTAGCTAGACTCGAAAAAAATAGTTTGTTGGCGCTTTATTAGCTATAGGTTTTAAGCTAATAATGATTGAATTGATCGTGAGGCATCACCACTGGAACAGAGGATGTTTATAAAAGTGACTTGCAAGTACGATATTAAGTTGATATCGCAATCAAAGAATAACAAAGGCTTGCTGATGCTGTCTGCTCTGATGAGTATAAATTCCCTTACATTGGCGGCGATTTTTTTGAGATTTTAAAACCAACTAAGGATCCAACTGGACCTGAGGATTTTTGGGAAAATGTTTACAAAAAAATACTTTATTTCTAGCTTTATAGTAATCTTGATTTTAATATCAGGGATGATTGTGAAAGTGTCAGCGAGAGAAAAATATAATTACTATATTCACATAAACAGCAAAGGTTCTTTTTATAATCTATATATTAATGGGTTAGAAGTTGAGAATAGATCTAGTGTTAAACATGAGGCTATTAGCTTGCCTGTAAATACAAGTTTAGTAACCGGTGTGAATAAGATTAAAGCTTCATATATGCCCTTGATTGAAAAGTTAGGACGGAATTCTTATAAAATTGGGCCTAAAGAAGATTTTTATATCAGTGTTGAGCTTGAAAGAATTAACCTATCTACTCGAGATAAAGTTAAAATATCTCTTCTAGATATAAAGTTTGATATGGAGAAAGGAAATATTATTTCGTCTGTTGATGATTTTAACGGAAAAAAAAGAATATTTGATGGTGGTGATATAAAGTCTACTTTTGAAATTACGAATGGGGAGGATTTTTTCTATAGTAGTTTTTCAAAACCAATGCCTGCCTTTTCTTCATACAGTCTTTTTCAAGTTACCGACGTTTTCCCTGATTTCGTGTGGAAAAATGGTAAAAATATTGAAATTAAAAGTAGCTTGATAAAAAATCTACGAGCTGCATATAAGGATATTTACACAGATATTGAAAAAAATGATTTCAATTCTGTCTACTCTAAGCTTGAACCTGTTTGGTCACATGGATCAGAGTCTTTACATTTAGGGACGGCGAAAGATTTTGTAGAAAAAAATGATGTAGATAAAAAGTATATAAAGAAAACGATTAACGGTACGGTTCTAGGGCCTTTACGGCTATCCAACAATTTAGATGGCGATATTATACAAGTGCTAGGTGATGGAAAGTTAGTAAGAATCCTACCCGCCCCGATCAAATGGTATTATGAAGGAACAAAGAAAGGGAAAGTAGCTGAAATTGTTTTTTACATGGATAAAAATGGGCAGCTAAAACCAGGGGCTATAATGTAATGAAACCAATAGCTCGCCTAGGAAACCTTCACTCCTGCCCTGAAAATTACATGGTACATTTGCCATTACATCAATCGCAGCTGACTAATTTTATGAAGTATTGTTGGTAGAACCTTAAGTCTACTAGCTTAAATAGCCCAAAGATATCTTCGGGCTATTGATTTTTTTACCTGCCTGCAAGCTATGCAGCTTTGGATATTTTTAGATAAAATATAAATATATTTTGAAAAATAACGTTGGTGTTCAATGAATTTTATAAAGTTATTAGTATTTTTTGTGTCTGCTATTGGGTTCTCATTCACATATGCTCTAGACATAAAAGATCGGATATTAGGTTTCGATTTTGAATACAGGAATGCCGATTTTATATTTTTGGTTAATGATGATCAGCCTTATGACTTCTTGGAAGCAGTGGGTGGTCTAGGAAGTATGAAATCCAGTATTAATTTTAATGATTTTCTTTTCGAAGGAGCTAATAGTATAAGTATAGAGCCGGTGTTTTTTAAGGAAGACTCATACTTTAAAATTAGATTTAGATGCGAGGAGTCTTTAAGGTATAGCTCCTTTAAAAATGGAGGGCTCTTTGAAATAAGTGTTTTTATGAAAGGCGCTGATATGGTTGTTGAAGATAGCATGATCGGCGATCAATGCGGTATCGAATATATAGGATATGAAGTTGTTAGCTCTAAATATAGAGAAGATTCTTTAAAGGCAGTAGTCGTTAGCTTTAACTCACCACTTGTTGCTCCTAAAAAAAGTTGGTCAAAAAAAGGAGTAAATTTAAATAAGCAGGAAAGAGATCAAATAGTTGATTTGTACAAGGCAATATATCGTGATCTTAAGGAGGATATAAATAATTTTAAATATATATTTGAAGACTCATTAAAGAATTCTGCAGAAAGTTACGATGAAAGCTTGGATTCTTGGTATGAAAATATGTTTTCTGAACTTTTGGATCCAGAGAACAACTTTAGCTTAAGAGCCTTCGATGCGAAAAATTCCGATATTGTTATTTACGGAGGAGGGAAATTAGTCTCTTTATCTCCTCAGCCAATATCTTATGAAAGTACTTATTTAGATTCTGTTTTTCGACCAAATATAGCTTTTTGGAAAGATACTGAAGGGAAATGGCATCTAAGAGATTAATTAGGAATTCTAGCTAAGATAGAAACCTATAATATAGCTTGCTTAGGAGGCCTATACTCCTGCTCCAAAATAGGCTGTGGAACCATTATGACAGGTTTGGCTATGTACTTAATTGTGCCATCGCTTTAACTTAACCGACTGAAAAAGAACCTCACACAATTGATCAAGTGCATCAGTTAATCAGTAATGAAAGCATTAGATCAGCAGCAATCGCCCCCGAATCCTATCGGTGGGTTCTGTTAAGTTGCCGCCTTTCGTTGTTCATTTATGAGTTTTGTACTTATTATCTGAGACTCAAGCCACGCGTGCTAATAAGGATGTGATATGAATAAGTGCTTACCCCGCTGCAGGAACATGATTAATACAGTGCTTTGTGTTTGGCTTTTCTGTGCGCCGGCGTGGGGGCTGACATCTGAAACAGATCATGCGATCAATGAGGCTTCTTCTACTTCTGCAGTAACCGCGGCCGAGTTCGAAAATACCGAACGTGTTATCGATGCCAACCAGCCTATTAATGATGCAAAGATTCAGTCACGAGTCCTCGGTATTTTAACCACGGCTGAGCAGTACACGGATTTATCAGTCGAGTCCCGTCAGGGGTTGGTCTTTTTATCGGGAGAGGTGACGCAGGAGCGTTTTGTTGCTTGGGCGGCTGACATCGCTAAAAACGTGGAAGGCGTCGTTGCCGTGATCAACAATATAACTGTCACGGAGACGAGTGTGCTGGACATGGCTCCTGTGCGCGCGGAGATGACGCGCTTGTGGTATGCCAGTTTGCATGTGCTTCCTATGATCGCGATTGGCTTAGTAGTGCTTTTTGTATGCTTTGTGTTGGCTCGGCCACTAACCAATATATTGATGAAGCCTTTTGTTCATACGGGCCAAAGCCAGCTGGTTCAAATTGTATTACGTCGTGCGATTACGCTGTTTATTATTCTCTTTGGTTTTTACTTTTTCTTGCGTATTGCGGGGCTCACTCAAGTGGCGGTGGCTATTATTAGCGGCACTGGGGTTATTGGTTTAGTGGTGGGGTTTGCGTTTAAAGATATCGCCGAAAACTTTATCGCTAGCTTATTGTTGAGCGTGCAGCGCCCTTTCCAAATTGGTGATGTGATTGAAGTGAATGGTCATAAAGGGGTTGTGCAAAAAATGACAGCTCGGGCGACTACACTGGTCGATTTTGACGGTAATCATATTCAAATCCCTAATGCGACTATTTACACCAACGTGATAAAAAACTGGACTGCCAACCCGCTGGCTCGCGGCAGCTTTATGTTGGGCATTGGGTATGATGCCAGTATTCGAAAGGCGCAAAATCTGGCGATGCAAGTACTGGTTAAACATGAGGCGGTATTGGGTGATCCCGAGCCGCAGGTGCTGGTGGAGTCATTAGGGTCGGCAACTATTAACTTACGTATCTATTACTGGGTTGATCAGCGCTCGCATAGTGGGGCAAAAGTAGGTTCGATTCTGATGCGTTTAATTATGCGAGAGCTGGAAAGAAACGGCATTAGTATGCCAGATGACTCGCGTGAGATTATCTTTCCACAAGGTATTCCTGTCGTGGTTACGGGGAATGAAGCACACGCCCCCATTGTTTCAGGAACGCTACCGAATGCTTCGCCATTAGGCGTTGATAGAAGCGTTGACGCCTTGGTTGATGAGGATTTAGAAGTGGGTGAGCATGATGACCTTAGCAGTGATACTGACGAGATTCGTGAGCAGGCAGCCGCGTCGCGTGATCCAGAGCAAGGCCGGAATATTCTTTAACCTGTGCTATGGTTTAATAAACCTATCACTAAAAGAGTCGTATAGTCTGCTCCATGGAAAATATACGTTCAATGACCGAAGCGCTTTACGCTGACATACCGGCTGAAGCTGTTTATCACTACACTACCTTTTCTGGTCTGATGGGCATTGTCGAAAGCGGCAGCCTGTGGGCCAGCGATATTCGCTATATGAATGATTCAGCTGAGCTAAATCATATGGTGACGTTAACGCGTGCCGAAGTGGAAGAGCGGATCGCATTGGGCCACCCTAACCCGCGCTTGCTAAATCAGTTTTTAGATTGGATTACCCGCCGTGTTACCAATGGGCATATGCTTTTTTCTGGGTCGTTCCGTGCTAACGGCAACCTGCTGAGCCAGTGGCGAGGCTACAGTGATTTGGGCAAAGGTGTAAGCATCGGGTTTGATCCCAACCATTTATTAACTTGCGCACGTAAGCAAGGGTTTATGGTTGGGCGGTGTGTGTACGATCCCAAACGTCAACGCCAATTGATCCATCAAATTGTTGATCATGTAGAAGACCTTGCCGCCAGTGCATGCGGTGTACACGGTTGCCAGACTGATGAGATTTTTGCGGATGTGTTTGAGCGGGTCGAAAGTGATTTATTACGTATTGCGGCTATTTTAAAGCACCCATCATTCCAAGAAGAAGCCGAATGGCGAATCGTTTCGCCTATCGTAACGGATTTTAAAGACTCGTCGGTGCATTTTCGTGAAGGGACGCACATGTTAGTCCCCTACTTTAAGTTTTCGTTAGTTGCTCCACAGCAGGAAAAGCCTAAGATTTTGCATATCTTCTTAGGCCCCACACCCAACATTAGCCCGTCTATGAACTCCTTGAGTATGTATCTAGCCAAGAATGGCGTATCGCCTATTCGCGGTATCACTTATTGTCAGATCCCTTATCGCCAGCGCTAAGGTAAACAGTGAATTGCGTTATATAAAGCCAAGTTTTGATTGCCTCGCTTAGCTTGTGTAGTGAATATGCTGATAGAGCGGTATTTCACTAACAATGAATAAGTGCAAATAGGAAAAGGCATGGAAAAACTAAAGGCGATAAGCCCCTGGTGGCTTTTAGCGTGTGCTGTACTCATTTTGGCGTACAACATGGGGATTCGGCAAAGCGTGAGCTTGATGATGCCGCAAATGAGTGCGGGTTTATCGATTCCTGTTTCTGAAATCTCGCTAGGCTTTGCTGTTCAAAATCTAATTTGGGGGGCTGTTGCGCCCGTGGCGGGCTTATTAGCCGAGCGTTTTGGTTCAGCGCGTGTACTGCTAGGGGGCATTCTCATTTATGGTGTGGGCCTTCTCGTTGCCAGTGCTGCCGATAGCGGTATTCTTTTTTTTGTGGGTAACGCGTTGTTGATTGGTATTGGCGCGGGTGCAACCACCTTCCCTATTGTGTTGGCTGTAGTGGGAAAGCGCTTCCCGGCTCATAGACGGTCGTTAGCGTTAGGTATTGCCACGGCTGGTGGCTCGCTAGGCCAGTTTGGCTTTGCATTATTTGTTGGTAAGCTGGCTCCGGTTGCTGGCTGGTCGGGTACGTATTTTTGGTGTGCTGTGACCAGTGTTGCTGCTTTGTGTTTAGTCTTAGGGTTTGTGAATCGTGAAGCGCCATCATCGAATATGAGCCCTAGCCAAACGGCTAAGCCGCTATCGCTAAGGGCCATTTTTGACTGGGGGATGATTGGCCGCGCTTTTAAAGTGCGCGAATATCAGCTGCTCAATGTAGGTTTTTTTGTGTGCGGTTTTCATATTGCTTTTATCACTGTGCATATGTCTGGACTGGTAGCGTATTGTGGTTTGTTACCCGCCGTGGCGTCAGACTCCTTAGCTATCATCGGTATCATGAATGTAATAGGTGTGATCTTAATCGGCTGGGCTGGGGATAAGTGGCATAAACCGTGGTTGCTTGTTTTAGTGTATTGGTTGCGTGCGTGTTTATTGATCGCGTTGCTCTTGCTGCCTAAAACTGACACGATTTTCTATCTGTTTAGTGGCTTGATGGGCATGTTGTGGTTGTCTACCGTGCCATTGACCAGCGGTAGTGTTGCACAAATTTTTGGGACGAAAAATTTAGCTTCATTGTTCGGCATGGTAATGCTTAGCCATCAAATCGGTGCTTTTTTTGGCAGCTGGTGGGCTGGTTTAACCTTTGAATGGTTTGGTTCTTATGATTTGGCGTTAATCGTGAGCGCCCTATTAGGCTTGCTGGCCGCCGTAGTGCACTTGCCCATAACGCCGTTGCGTATGGAGCGCTTTAGTCCCGCATAAAGCTTATAAAGCGTACAAGAAAGACCAAGGCGCCTGTTAGGTTGCCTTGGTGAGTGATGTATGCGGCTTACGACTTGGCTTTTGGTGGCGGTACTAGCTTAAAACCAGCGTTTGTCGGGCGGCGCTTCCACCAGAGCACATAGCCTCCCACGGATAAAAAGATAATGAGCAAACAGAGCACCGTGTTGATAACAAGGTTGAGCCTTGTCCACGTCCCCATGTGTAATGGGATCCCAATGGCCATCGCTTTTGCCATTAGCCCGTATTCATCAAAGGTAATATCGGCCAAAACGTTCCCTGTGTACTGATCCAAATGCAGGCTTCTGTCTTGAGTTGCATCAGTAATATCGCGGCTCATGGTGGCGGCCATCACAGAGTAGACTCCCGTTTCGCTTTTGGGCAGATTTACACGGAAATAGGTCATGCCGTTATCACGTGCGTAGCTAACTACGGTGTCTAGGTTAACGGGTTGGGTTTTGGGAATACCGGGTAAACCGGCTAGTGAACCAGATGCCGGTAGCGGTACTTGTTCTAAGTTCCACGGTACCTCTTCGTGCACTCCAGGATTGAGGTCGGCATGGGTAAGCTCAGAGGTTGGAATGCCGTCGTATACGCCAGCGGGGAAGCTCCCCCAGGCTTGCAGCACTTTAGCGCCGGTAATCCCCGTCCAGGATAAACCGGTGATTGCGAACAACAATAGCGCCATGGCTACATAGACACCTGTCATGGTATGCAGCTCTCGCCAAAATGAGCGCCCCTTACGTTTCCAGTGAGGCTTCCATTGCGATAGACCCGTACGCCGACGTGCGGTCCATAAATAGACACCCGTTAAGAGCATCACAAAAGTGAGTATCGCCGCCAACTCGATCATAGCGTCACCCCAGGAGCCTAACAAAATAGTCCCGTGAATATTATCGGCCCATGCGTACAGAGTATCATCCTGATTAAGGCTGCCTAAAACCTGGCTAGTATAAGGGTCAACAAAGGTGAGCTGGTTAGCTCCTTCGGAGGTGTTCAAGACAAATCGTGTGGGCTGGGATGGAGCATGCGGGACAATCATTTGTTTGATGGTCGCGTCGGGATATTTGAGGCCGACAGCATGGCGTTGTTGCTCCCATGTTTGATAGCTAGCTCCTACTTCATGGGTGGGTAGCTTAACAAGGTTGGGATGCAATAACGGTTCGAGTACAGGCGTATATAACATCATAATGATGCCTGTAATGCTGAGCATTAGCATAAAAGGGACGACATACAGGCCCGCAAAAAAATGAATGCGCCATAAAGTCATATAACGGCGCTTATGCATGGCTGAATCGCTGTGTGATTTCTCTAACGTATCGGTTGCTGAACCGTTGATAGAGGCAATACCGGATGTTGAATTACTCACGCCTAAAATCTCCCTATTACCCGTTTTTCATAGCGCATGGCGGCTAGTAAAGCAGGGCTGGTGGTTTTGGCGTGTAATCTATCAAAAACGTTTTGAGCGCAGTATGTGGTGCATTGACGCACCTTAGATCGTTTAGGCCGGTGTACGTGACAGGACTATCATCAACAGCGTAGTTTTATCTTTACAGGAACTGGGGTGGAAGGTTAAGCGACCAGCTAGCTTTTATTGGTTGTTTTCTAAAAGCTAGCCGGTGGGAAACTGCCAAGATCAAGTGGCCCCTTACAGGATGATCAATCTTGGCTGGAAAGAGATGCTTAACCTTCCATTTTCTTTTTTGCTTCACCCATCATGTCTGTTTTTTTCATATCATCCGCTTTATGCATCATGTCATCTTTTTTCATGTCGTCTGCTTTATGCATCATGCCTTCATTTTTCATGTCGTCCGCTTTATGCATCATGTCATCTTTTTTCATATCGTCTGCTTTATGCATCATGCCTTCTTTTTTCATGTCATCAGCTTTGTGCATCATGTCAGCTTTTTTCATCTCTGCTGTCTTGTCCATGTCGGCTGCGATAGCAAGGGATGTTGTGCTCAATAAAACAGCGGTACCTAATGTGGCTACGATTTTTTTACCTGCGTTCATAACTATTACCTTCTAATTTATGTTGGGTTTATAAGAGAAACGGTAAACGATATGTTGCTTACTAATAGCTTTAGTCGAAACACGGAGCGATTCCTTACACTTTTTTTTAATATTCTTTATCGCCTGATGGCACATCACGTTGCAGAGGGGTTCGCCTGGCGCAAGAATGAGTGAGTGTCGCTTTAATGACTCACTAAAAATGGTTAGGGCAATTCAACGGATGAGGGGATAGGATCAGCTTTACTAAGGCTGGGGTATTCGGAACTAATAAGGTCAAGGAGAGGGCTATGTGGAACACACGTTTTGCGGCAATAACGACATTAAGCGTTATGCTTGCGCTAACAGGATGCGGCGGTGGCGGCGGATCATCCAGTGATGATGACGAACCGGCAACAGCAGAAGGCCGATTTTTAGACAGTCCTGTGGAAGGTTTACAGTACACCTCTGGTGATATCACAGGTGTTACCGACGCTAACGGTACCTTTATTTATTCGGTAGGCGGGACGGTATTATTCACGGTGGGAGATGTGGTGTTAGGAAGCGCCAATGGCTCGACAGTGATTACACCGTTGGACTTAGTCCCTGATGCGGCAGATGAAAACGACGATACGGTTGTTAATTTACTGCGCTTTTTACAATCGCTGGATGCAGATGGCGATCCTGATAACGGAATAACTATTTCGGCAACGGTACAAGACTACTTCAATAATCAAACTATCGATTTCGAGCAAACGGTAGAAGCATTTGAAGCAGATGAGACCCTATTATCAATACTTGATCAAATTCCATTGGATGAAATCGGCAACGATCGGGAGTTAGTAAGTGCGTTTAATGCGTTAGCTCACTTTCAGATTACGTTGGCCAGTTTAGATGTGGCTGATGATATTGATGACCTCATAGAAATATCAGAAGCCGATATTATAAATTACCAGGAGGCTGGGGTATGGCGCTCGGCTTCGGCGTTCTCGTTCACCTTGAATGACAGCTATTCTTTTGGCGGACAAACCTACACGATGACCGCCGATGTCGGAATAGAAAGTGTGGCTGTGAGCATTTCCGAAGAGGTCAATGCGACGTCATCGCTTGTGACCAGTTGTTATGTGAATGGACCTGAAACGATCGATGTGTCCGACTGGTTAGATGTAGATACCGGCGAAGAGGACATGGAGATTTGTGATGACGAAACGCAAAAGTACTATCGTAATGCCGATGGCTCAGAGCTAGCCATGGTGCTTTATTGTGGTGCTGATGCGTATGGCCGCATCGATTTTAAACACCTTAGCGATGTGCCTGCATTTGATTTTGGTACGCTCAGCTTTACTTCTGGCCTTTACAATGACCTAGACAGTTCTGATGGAGTGTGCGGTCAGCTTGAAGACCTTGAGACGCAAACCACGGTTACTCCTGCCTTAGATGCCGTTGAATCTGGTGATTCTAAAAGCTACGAAATTGGCGTTATGGCGCCCTATGGTGGCCAATACATCATGTTCTATTTCGAGTTTTTGAATAAGCCTACGGCGGGTAACTACACGGTCGTCAATAATTATGTAACAGACGATCTAGTAGGCAACCAAGTGTTAGTAAGGCTGCATACGTCTGCGGCGGAAATGGGTGGCTACTTAGACGATCCTGAGGTGATACGTGCTGTTAGCGGAACAATAACATTGAGCGCTTTAGGTACATACAGTGCATCGGGAAGCTTTGATCTGGTGATGGATAACAGTGATGATATTGAAGGTGATTTCAATTTTGCACTGCAGTAAACAGCCATAAAAAAAGGGCCTGAAGCGTATGTGTTTCAGGCCCTTTTTCAGTGTAAGGCTGTGGCTTTGTTAAGCTATGACCGGAAATAAATGATTATCCCAGTGGACTGGCGTAGCATCAAAACGAATAGCTTTGCGCTCTAGGCCGGCCACATCTACATGGTATAAGCGCCCTCGTCCCGTACTGACAATAAACTCCCCTGCTTTATGGGTGCGTGCTAAACCGCATCCATCTTTGGTTTTCACCGTGCCTATTAGGGTGTAATCCATCATGTCCCAGATCATGACTTGATCTCCGCGAGGGGCGGATACTGCAGCATATAAGCCAGACTGATCAAAACAAGCGCTACCGCAGTATTGATCCAATTGGCTTTGTAATGCGGGAGGAATCTCAAGCGGCCTTAGCGGCTCTCCTCGTCGATGGCTAGCCATGATGGGAACTTGATCGGCTGGGTGCCCTTGATACTGCATTGCGATAATGACCTGCCCCTGTGCAGACAGGTCAATATGGCGGATGCTGCATTGGTGATATTCATCGGCCAAAAAAGCTTGCTCCAATACAGCACCGCTGTGTGCATCTAAATACACAAGCGACGGCTTCATGGTATCGAGGTTTGTCTTTTCGCGCCCTTCGGTACGAATACCTCCATTGGCAACGACGAGCGTTTTCTGATCGCGAGATAAAATGACTTGGTGCGGCCCTATCCCTTGTGTACGAAAGCGTTTGACGACGGCAAAGTCGTCTTCAATATCCCGAACAATGACCATGCCCTCATCAGTTGCCATATTGTTTTCGGTAGTGATGATATATCGACCATCGTCAGTGACTTGAGCATGACCATATAGATGGTAACCCGGTTCGCTCTCCACCCGTTTAACCAGCGTTAATGTCTGGTAATCGACAATTTCAATAAAAGTGCCGGGACGACGCGCAATTCCCAGAATCCACGGACGTGTGGGGTGGCTGATGACTTGATGAGCGCGATCCGGAACGGAGTGTCTCATCAGCTCATGGCCTTCACTATTTACAACATGAATATAGTACAGCCCGTCGTCGCCTTGGCTGGCCGAAGCATATAGCGCCTGACCATCTATTATCGCTTGGCTATCCTCAGCCTTGGCCGCTAGCGAGAAGGAGCTGCTAACGGCAGGCGCAATGGTAAGCCATTTTAAAAACTGACGACGATTAATCTCCATCACGGCTGTTAAATCCTAATTGCACATCTAACAATTGCATGGCATCAAGTAAGTTGTTTTTAAGCGCTCGAATAGTGTCCGCTGCCGCTAACATTTGTTCGCGTTGCTTCGGCGTGACGGTATTTGCAGGTTCGGTAATAGGCGCAAGTTGCGCTTGAGCTTTTTCAAAGAGTGCGTCGATCTCTGTCGCTAGGTCTGATTGACCATTATCCGCTAACACTGCCTCTACGTTAAGAGGGCTCGTATTGCTGTATAGCTCATGCAGTGTGGCTATATTTGTACGCACATTCGCAATCGAAATACCGCTGCGCCAAGACTCACTTTTTTTCCATCGAGTATCTTCTGGTGTATCACCTAAAGGTGCCAGCAGTTTGTTATCACGAATGGCTTCTAGCGGTTCTACTAAGGATTTCATAAATGCGGTGGCGGCATCTTTATGGGATTCATAGTTCTCCTCTTCTCCGACAACGGCCATCGATTCGGCCTCGGCTTCCCACTCATCATGGACAGAAGCGACGTTCCAGTTGATATGTTCTGCAATGCCTACGGCTAACTCACAATGAGGAGAGTTGGGGGTTAGGTCTGTTGTAGCAGAGGGGGCGAATAATAGGCGCTCAAGTGCAGGAAACCCTTTGATGCTGACGCTGGCCGCATGAAAAAACTCGGTATCATAGACTGGCTCGGGCATTGTAAGTGCTTGGCGGAGCTGGCGAGCGCCTGTGTTCTTTTTATCGGGCCAATACTCAAGACTAAAGTTACGCATGAGCAGTGTAATAGGGCCAAATTGAATGTGCTGAATCCCCTGCCAAGCATCCATGGCGTTGCGGTAAGCGTCTTGTGCGGCGGTTAACCGGTCAGCTTTTTGGGCCGCGGGAGTGTCTACTGAGCAGAGGTCTTGGGTAGCTTCGGACAGTTTAAGGCTGTTCGTCCCTAGCTGTTCATAGCGCGGCATAACGTGACTATGAATAATGCTCTGGTTCAGTTCGGCCCATGTAGAAGGCTCTGGTGCTGCTAAAACTAAATTGGAATAACCAGTGGCCGAAGCTAATGCGGCCGCTAATAAGGTAGTCGAAAACTTCATTTATAATGACTCCAGAAATTGGATCAGATCCTTTCGCTCATTTGCCGTGAGCTGGCTATAGTGTTGTCGAGCAGCGTCGGCTTCCCCGCCATGCCATAAGATGGCCTCCTGTAGGTTCCTCGCACGGCCGTCATGTAAGAATTGAGTATGACCGCTTACCATCTGAGTTAACCCAATACCCCACAACGCAGGAGTGCGCCATTCACGCCCGTTGGCTCGGTATTCGGGGCGATGATCAGCAAGGCCCTCTCCCATGTCATGCAGTAGTAAGTCGGTGTACGGCCAAATCGTTTGGTCGGCCAGGCTTGCTACCGTGTCGGATCGTGTTTGGTAACTGGGTATATGGCATTGGCTGCAACCAATGCGCGAAAATAGCTGCTCGCCTCGTTCGACGGAACCAGAATGGCGATTACGCTTATCGGGTACGGCAAGATGCTGGGTGTAAAATGTGAGCATCTTTACCATGTCGTCAGATGCTTCGACACCATCTAGGTGCTGACTGTTCCCGTCGGGTAACGATTGGCACAAAGATTGTGCCTCAGTGCAATCGGCAAAACCAGCAGGGAACAGTGTGTTGGATATACCGATATCATTGCGCAACGCCATGCTATTTTGTTGTTCAATAGTGGGATGGCCGGCTTTCCAGCCAAAGCGGCCTATGGCGGTCTGTTGCGTTTTGTAATCCCAGACTCGATTGGCGTGGCCCGAAATACCGTCTTGGTTAAGGTCCTCGGGGTCATCGTGGGCTAGCAAATCGGCCTCAGAAATTGCTTCGAGCAAACCGAGGCCTACCATCGCTGGTGCTACGCGCATGGACATCATAGTATCGGGGTGGAACGGCCCATAGCTTAAGTCGGTGATCGTGATTCTAGGTTTTCGTAAGCTAACTTGTTCGCCATCAGCAAGCGTAACGGTGTGCTCGTCATACTCCAGTGCTATGCGCCCTTCAGCGGGTAGCCCTTGAATAGACATGTCTTGTAATTGATTGCCGTAAGCCGGTTCCGGAATGACTCCCAGTTTACCTTGGGCAAGTAATGTTTCTTGCTGCTCGTTCTGTGGAGCAATGCTCAGATGTATAACCGTCGATGTTGCGGGCTTTAATTGACCTACATCGGGTGGATGGCCTCTTCCGTCCCTAACGTGGCAGCGCATGCAAGACCGAGCATTAAACAGAGGCCCCAAGCCATCGCTAGCGGTAGTCGAAGACGGTGATGATACCCAGAGTTTCTTGAATAAACTGTGCCCTAAGTTGAAGGGCATGCGCTCTTCAAAAGACAAGTTACTGGCTGGCTGCGCGAAAGCGTTAGGCGACGCGGGCTTATGCAGTGTTGCAGCGCCCGCGGTTGGTGCGTCTCCCTGGATCGACAGCAATGGTAACGAAGTAGCGATCTCGGCGGTTAGGCATGAGATCGCTACTGTTCCCACAATGAACAGGGTGTGGTGCAGTGCCGACATTTATCCCTGAATTGAGCTAGGGTTGTCTAAGCTGTCGGATCCTTCCAATTCGATATTGTCCAAGCCGAGAGTGCCAATCGCTTTCTCGATTGATTTGGTTTGTGTTGTTAGGGCATCCACTACTTTTTGAACAACCGCATTGCCTTCAGTGTTACCGCTTCCAATCAGTACATCAAAGGTATTGCCCTTTTCTGCCTCATCAACCATCGCTTGCATGGCGGCTTCTGTTGCATTGAGCTCGCTAACCAACTGGGTATCCACTTCGGGAGCTTGAGCTTTAACCAGATCAGATAAACTAGGGCCGCTTACTACGCTGCCGTCAACACGGGTGTAAGTACCCATGTAAACATTTTTGATGCTTTTAGCATCATAATAGTGGGAGTTGTGCGTGTTATCAGAGAAGCAATCATGCTCTTCTTCTGGATCATGCAGCATCAGACCTAGTTTAATACGTTCACCCGCGAGCTCACCATAAGATAGCGAACCCATACCTGTGAGCATAGTCGCTAGACCGCCCTTTTCGCCTTTCTCGGCTAACTGTTTGCGAGCGTCACCGCCCTCTTTCCAGTTTTCAGTCATCTCTTCTAGATCAGAAATCAAGAGATCAGTCGCTGCTTCTAAGTAGGCACGACGACGATCACAATGACCGCCGGTGCAATTGTCTAGGCTGAAGTCAGTAGCTGGACGATTACCGGCGCCAGGTTCTGTACCGTTAAGGTCTTGGCCCCACAGTAAAAACTCAATAGCGTGGTAGCCCGTTGCTACGTTAGACTCAACTTCATCGGCTTCTTGTAGAGTATCGGACAGCAAAACAGGCGTGATATCGGTTACATCAACGGTTTCGTTACCAATAGTAATTGATGTGTTAGCTATCACGTTGGCAGCATAAACGGGGTTCTCATCAGATTCAGAACCGTAACTGTTCGCGTCAACGTAATCGATCAGGCCTTCATCTAATGGCCATGCATTGACCTTGCCTTCCCAGTCATCAACAATAGCGTTACCAAAACGATACGCTTCCGTTTGTTGGTAAGGAACACGTGCGGCTAACCATGCTTTACGTGCTGCCTCCAATGTTGCTTGTGTTGGCTCAGCTAATAGTGCATCAATTTTAGCTTTTAATGTGTTGGCCGTGCTTAATGAGTCAGAATAGGTCGCTTCAGCAATATCGCCGTAAGTTTTTAAAACTTCTGTTGCTGTCGCTGCAAGAGCAACGGGTGTGGCAGCACTAATGGCGATGGCAAGTGCCAGCCGGGAAACCGTTTTCATAAAACACTCCTTTAAAGCGATGAAAAATACGTTGAACACGTTATTCAAGTAATATAAATGATAACACTTCTTATTACAATTATGGCTTGTGTTGAAACTTAGCGTATTGATCGGGATCATTTCTTATATAATTTGTTTGTTTTACTATGCCTGCTCGGTGTGTTTTTTCGGCGTATCCTTTGCCGCACGGTATTAAAGGCATAACAACCCATGTAGTTAGCCGGTTGTTTTATGGGAGTATTTGGCGAGGCCGATACCCATTAGGTATTAAGCAATCGTAGAGAGGTATCATGAAAAGCGTCATCAAGTCTTGGTTAGCCATCGTAACGTGCATGAGTGTTTGTCTTGGCGGTCTGGTGTGGGCGGAGCAAGACGCGACACCGTCGTCTGAGTTAAAAGCTCAGTTGGGTCAGCAGTTATTTTTTGATCCTAATTTATCTTTCAATCGCACTATGTCGTGTGCTACCTGCCATGCCCCAGCGGACGGTTTTGTTGACCACCGTAGCCCTGATGTTGGTATGGCGGCTTCCCTAGGCGACGACGCTAAATCGTTTGGCGATCGTAATGCGCCGAGTGTTGGTTATGCGGCATTCGCACCTAAGTTCCACCGGCGCAAAGATGGTATATATGCGGGCGGGCAATTCTGGGACGGCCGCGCGTCAACGTTAGCTGAGCAAGCTGGTGGCCCCCCGTTAAACCCAATTGAAATGGGAATGCCAGATAAAACCAGTGTCGTTGAGCGTTTGCTAGAAAACAATCATTACCAAAGTGCTTTTAAAGGTATTTATGGGGATGCTGTTTTTCAGGATCACGATACAGCATATGACGCTATGACGGATGCGATAGCCGAGTTTGAAAAGGGTGATTTTTTCTCGCCATTTGATTCGAAATATGACCGTTATTTACGTGGCGAGTACACAATGACGCCACAAGAGGAGTTGGGCCGTACGCTTTTCTTCTCGCAACAATTCACTAACTGCAACTTATGCCACCAGCTGCGGACAACCCCCAACAGGGCCGATGAGACATTCACAAATTATCAATATCACAATATCGGAGTGCCAGAGAACAGCCACTTGCGTCATAAAAACGGAGTGAAAGCCATTGATGAAGGCTTGCTAAATAATCCAGCGGTCGAGCAAGATGTGGCAGCCCGCGGTAAGTATAAGACACCTTCCTTGCGCAATGTTGCGGTAACTGCTCCTTACATGCACAACGGAACGTTTAAAGATTTACGTACAGTCATTCTTTTTTATAACAAGTACAACAGCCGTAGTAAAAAACGCCAGATCAACCCCGAAACCGGAAAACCATGGCGAGCACCTGAGGTGAATGAAAACCTATCGCTAACAGAGCTAGAAACAGGCCCTGCATTAGATGATAAACGTATTGATGCACTGGTGGCGTTTTTAGAAACGCTTACGGATAAGCGGTATGAGGCGCTGTTAGAAAAGCAGAAAGGTAAGAAAAAGGGCGCTCAATAGCGCCCTGAGTTAACACCGTTATATGGACGCTTTTAAACGAATAGCGCCATCGGCAGCATTGGCCAGTTCTTGACCTTTCTGCACAAAGTGACGGCTAAAGTATTGCTTGTGCTCGTCATGCTCGTGGAAGTTATGAGGCGTGAGTACAGCGGTGAGCACGGGTACTTCGGTTTCTAGTTGCACTTGCATTAAACCGTTGCATACCGTCTGGGCAACAAAGTCATGGCGATAAATGCCACCATCCACTACCAGTGCGCTGCAAGCAATGGCTGCGTAGCGACCTGTTTTGGCGAGTAGCTTGGCTTGTAGTGGTATCTCATAAGCGCCCGGTACGGCAATTAAGTCAAATTTATCCACATCATAGCCGCGCTCAGCCATTTCATTGCGGAAGCCTTCCCAGCAATTAAGGACGATGTCGGTATGCCATGAGGCATGTATAAAAGCGATGCGCTGATCGCGAATGTTAAGTGTATTTGAATTCGTTGAGCTCTGATTCATGGGTTTATCCTACTAAAAATCACTGAATCAGGGCGAACGGACAGGCAAGCCACGGGCGCTACGACGGCGTATGCCGGACGTAACAGCCCATAGGTTTCGCACCATCGCGCAATACGCCATGGAGGATAATGTCTGACACGCTCTCTATCATCCGGACTATAACCGTCGGCTCTGGAGTCTCACCAGATCTGCTGACCCTTTTTAACTCACTATATGGCTAACAGCATGATATGTACTGCCTACTCCGAGAGTAGATCACATCATATAGCGCATATGACAACTGAGCTAAAAAGGCGCTCGCGGGCTTAGCGTTTCAAGCAAGCTTGATCGGCTTTACCGCCGGTGGGGAATTTCACCCCGCCCCGAGAACGAAATCGGTGTAATACCGATTACAGAAATATATGACTTTATGGCGTGAGTGTAAAGACCGACGTCAAATGACTACAGACTTTCGCCGGGTTCGAGGGTGAAGGGCAGAGAAATGACCCTATCGACAATAGGTTGACCTGATAGCCGAGCTAACAGCTGCTCAGCGGCCATTTGCCCCATACGCTCGCGTGGTGTCACGACGGTAGCGAGTTTTGGAACAATGGCTGAGGAAATATCATGGCCATGAAAGCCCGCAATGCCGATTTGATTGGGAACGGATATGCCGCGGCGCTGACAGGCAAAGAGGGCGCCAATCGCTAGGTCATCATTTGTACAAAAGATACCATCCATATCCGGCTGGGTTGCTAGCGCTTGATCCAGTAACTTGGCGCCGCGTGTAAACGAGGAGGCTTCCTCGGTTTGCAGGCTAAATGGAGCCAACCCGTGCTTGCGCATTGCTTGTTCATAGCCGCGGATTTTAAAGCGAGTGCGGGCGTCCATTCGAGCGGCAAAGTAGATGATCTTGGTACGGCCTCGCTCAATCATTAGTTCGGTCATAGCAAAAGCGGCGGCCTCGTTGTCAAAACCGATCGCTTGTTCAATGGCTGGTGATACAGAGTCCATGACCTCAATTACAGGAATTCCGGCTGTTTTGATCATTTTGCGAACGCGCTCAGTATGAAAACTGTCCGATAGAATAAGCCCGTCCACGTTGTAGGATAATAGGGCTGCTATGCGTGATTCTTCAGCATCCAAGCTATAACTATAATGCGCTAACATCGTTTGGTAACCCGCCGGATCTGTGACAGATTCTATTCCGCGAATAACCTCTGAGAAAACCTGGTTGGTGAGCGACGGCACCAAGACTCCAATGGCGTAGCTTTTGGACTTTGAAAGGATGTCAGGGCCGCGATTAGGTATATAGCCTAAATTGTCCAAGGCCGCTTTAATTTTATCGTGCAGCTGCTCCGAGACAAGCTCGGGGTTTTTAAGAAAGCGGCTGATGGTCATTTTAGTGACCCCCACCTGTTCGGCTACATCCTGTAATGTTGGTCTTCTTTTTTTAGTGGTCATGCCCGTGCCTGAGGTCCGATGTTACCTGTAACATTAGCACAGCTAGAAGAGGGCTAAAATAAAAAAATGGGTGGTCTAAAAGGGCGGGTAGCGTGAAGGCAGCCGCTATTCAGGTACATTCAAATGGAGAACGAATGGCTGCGTAGCGGCTTATTAGAAATGCTTACCACTGAACTACTTTAGTAAATGCTATGCTCACAGGCATAGTTATCCACAAGAGTGCAGCAATGTTGATGATGATCCAGCCGTAGCCAGATGAATCACGAAAGTTTTCGTCGTCATGTGCCATTGAATGTCACCTATCTCTTTATTGCTTTTATAATACTAGTACCGCTAAAGCAGCCGCCTAGTGTGGTTTGGGCTGCATATTAACAGCCAATGCCGGATTTTTATAGCAAGCTGGCGGAGATGGCCGAGGAATGCCATCAAACCGCGACCAAAGGATTAGGCTAGTTAGCCCGTCGCCTAATCCTTGCCTAATGCCTTAAATCAACAGGCATAACATCTCACCATGCTAATCATGGCTTTTTAATAGCTGATAACTGCGGGGCAGGCTTAAACCCCGTCGGATTAGGCTGCCGGTGAGTGCGAACAAAACGGTAGCTAGCAATGGTAGTGATATCCAAAGCCACGGGTGCCAGGCCGGTGGTAGATCCAATGGCCCCCAATAAATACCCAGTAGTAACGCTTCGCTCATCACGGCGGCCACGACGCCACAACTAAAGCCCATCAGTATGTATTCCAGGCGATCCAGCCATTGGGTTTGGTGCATAGACGCGCCTAACGTGCGTAATAAGGCGACTTCAAACCGACGTTTGGCTAGGTCTTGTTGCAGAGTCACCACTACTAGCAATAGGCCGCTTAGCACGGTGAGCAGCATGATAAACGAGGCGCTGTCGCTTAGTTTATTAATCAGGTCCTGAGCTTGGTTTAACAGTTGCTCCACATCGATTAACGTCAATGTGGGGAACGCTTTAACTAGCTGCGCTGAATACGGTTTTTGCTCCGGTGTTAGCCGAAAACTCGTGATGTAGGTTGCGGGTAAATCGTTGATAACTCCAGGAGAAAAGACCACATAAAAGTTAGGCTGAAATGACGTCCACTCGACACCGCGAACACTGGTAATAGTGCCGGTAAAGGTATCGCTGCCTACTTGAAAACCAAGCTCGTCTCCAAGCACTAAACCTAGCTCATCGGCCATCGATTTTTCGATAGATATGGCATTGTTATCGCTGCTCCATTCACCTGCTTCCAGCGTGTTGTGCGCTGGTATGCCGGTGCCCCATGTCAGATTAAGCTCTCGGTTGAGTGTGTTGTGATCCTGTTGTTCTGGTGTGAGTATTTCCTCCGGTAACACGCCGTTAATGGTCGTTACGCGACCACGTATCATTGGGTACAGGGTCGCGCTCACGTCATGTTCATTTAGCCAGGTATCAATTTGATCTCGTTCCCAAGGCTGAATATTAATAACGAAGTTGTTAGGTGTATCAGCGGGTAGCTGTTGTTCCCAGTCATTAAGCAGGTCTTGGCGGGCAAAAAATAGCACGGACATTAAGGTCAATAGCAAGGTTAAAACGCCACCTTGCAAGCGATGCCAATGGCGTTGTTGTCGTATACGCAATGTGAGTAACGGGAAGAGCCTGATCCGATGTTTTAAGCGTTGGTTGAGTTGTTGGATTAACCACTGGACGGCGTAGCCAGACAACCAGCCAATCAGCAGCAATCCTGCGGTCATTAACGCGGCTAAGACCAGCGATTCAACAAACAAGGACATCAATCCAAATAATAGTAATGGTGTGACTAACTGTACCCATTTAGGCGTATGGGTGTTGTTCGCGCTGTCTTGGCGTAGCAGAGTCATTACCGATATTTGGCTGAGGGGGAGTAAGGTTGGCAAACCGAGTACCAGCAATATGGCGGCCGCCAATAAAGGGCTGCTGAGTAACATGAGCATGCTCAAGCTAGGTAGTGGCTGCGGTAGAAGGCCGCTGAGCAAGTTCATCACACCATAATGCAAACCCAAACCTAGCAGCATCCCGGGAATAGCCGCTATTAACCATCCACTAAAGAGCTGCAAACCAAACAGTTGTATGAGCTGTTGACGAGAGAGCCCTAAGCTCAAGAGAAGGGCGGTTCTGTGTTGCTGGTCAGCACTAAAACGACGCAGGCTTAAGAAAATAGAAAAACCGCCTAATAACAGCGCGAATAAGGCACTAAGCTTGAGGTACTGGCCAGCGTTACCAATGGCATTGCGGCTAACCGGCTGGTCTCCTTGGGCGGTAAAGGCTCGTTGCCATGTTTTAAGGGTGGGCTTGAGTGCCGCGTCCAAATTAGCAACCGCTTCAGTATCACCGGCTAATAACAGGCGGTAACGCACTCGGCTGCCAGGTGAGATAACCTGAGTGGCGGCTAAGTCCTCACTGCGCATAATTACCTGTGGATTAAAGCTACGAAATCCGCTGCCTCGGTCGGGACTGCTCATGATGAGCCGATCAATCACTAGCGGAGCATAGCCGATGTTAATCGTATCGCCCACGTTAACGCCCAGTCGGTCTAAAACAGATTGCTCAACCCAAACATTCCCTGGGGAAGGTAGTCTTTCATTCGCTGTGGCGGATGAGGGCAAGGGTGGTTGGGTGACTATTTCTCCGCGCATGGGGTACGGCGGTGATACGGCTCTGATCGAGCTGAGTAAAATAGCGTCGCCAGCTTCGACTACCGTAGAAAACTGGGTGACTTCAGTAGAGGCAAGTCCACTGTCAGCGACTGTTTTGCGCAATTCATCGTCCAGTGGACGGCTGCTACTAATGATCATATCCGCGCCAAGGACTTCGGCACTGCGTAAAACCAAGCTATTTTGCAGTCGGTCTCCCGTTAAACTCAAAAGGGTAATCAAGCTTGTCATTAGAAAAAGAGACACTAATAACGCACGCCAGTCGGAGCGCCGCCATTGAGCTTTAGACTGTTTATATGCAAGGCGAGCAATCATAGTGGCGAGGCCTCCGCCAACAGATCCGGTTGGGCTCGGCTAACGTCAACCAATTGACCATTCGAGAGTCGGAATTGCCGATCGCAACGTGAGGCTAAATGATCGTCATGTGTGATCAGTACCAGCGTGGTGGACTTTCTTGCGTTTAAGTCGAACAGTTGTTGGATAATTTTCTCGCCGGTTTCGGCGTCTAGATTTCCCGTTGGCTCGTCGGCAAATAAGATAGTGGGTGATGTGACAAAGGCGCGAGCTATCGCCACACGTTGCTGTTCACCACCGGAGAGCTGTGCCGGGTAATGATCATGTCGGTGGCTTAAACCAACCTGATCCAATAAGCTCATGGCTTTGTTGCTCGCTAGTTTATCGCCTCGGATATCTAAAGGAAGTTGCACGTTCTCAGTGGCATTGAGTTCTGGGAGCAAATGAAATGATTGGAAAATAAAGCCCAAGTGCTGGGCTCGCCATGCGGCCCGTTCGCTATCTTCTAATGTGCTAAGGTCGACGCCTGATAACTGAACATTTCCGCTGGTTGGTGTGTCCAAACCCGCAAGCAAACTTAATAATGTCGACTTGCCCGCACCGGATTGGCCAATAATAGCAATGCTTTCACCTTGCTGTACTTGCAGTGATAAGTTGTTAAAGAGAGTTAGCTCTCCCGCTTGAGTCTTGAAGGTTTTTGCGAGATGGTTGGCGTTAATAGCAATAGGAGCAGTCTCTGGCATGTCGTATTTCCGTCTCGTTATGTTGTCTTTAGCGCTCATTCCCATGTTGGCATGGAATAATGCATCGGCTCAAACACTCTTGGTATTAGGTGATAGCTTATCGGCCGCTTACCGCTTAAAACCGGAAGAGGGCTGGGTTGCCTTGCTTCAAAATCGTTTAGTTGAGCAAGGGTCGGATATTAAAGTCGTTAACGCGAGCATTAGTGGCGAAACCACCCAAGGAGGACTAACCCGTCTACCCGAATTACTTAATAGACATCAGCCCAATTGGATAGTTCTTGAGCTGGGCGCAAATGACGGGTTACGTGCCACGCCCATTCCTCGTATAGAACAAAATTTACGTGCGCTTATCGACCAGTCCCAAGAGGCGGGTGCGGAGCCGATTATTGTAGGAATCCAGCTGCCACCTAATTACGGCCCACGTTACACGCGTCGCTTCTTTGGGCTTTATGAAAGTTTAGCTCAAGAGTATGAGCTAGCTCGCGTCCCTTTTTTACTAGAAGATGTCGCATTAAAACCTGAGCTGATGCAAAGCGATGGTTTACACCCAACAGCCGAAGCACAACCGATTGTGTTAGAGCAGGTATGGCCTACATTGTCTTCTGTGATGCTGGCGGATTAAGACGATGAATATATGGCGTTGCTCGCAGCTCATTATGATGGTTAGTGCGTTAAGTGCATGCAGCGCCATGAGTGATAAAGAATGTCTGCAAGCCGACTGGTCTACTGTTGGTCAGCTCGATGCAGAGCAAGGGCGAGTATCAGCGACCCGGCTTGAAAAGTACTATCGCTCTTGTGCGGATGTGAGCGTGGTGCCAGATAAAACGCAATATGAGCAAGGTTATCAACAAGGCTTGCAGCAATTCTGTACTCAATCGAAGGGCTACTATTTTGGATTGCATGGCGGCCAGTACAAAGGGACATGCCATACTCCTGCCACTGACGAAGCCAGCTTTATGAGCGGCTACCAGCCAGCAACAGAGCGCTATAAGCTGGAACGACGAGTGGATGAGCTAGAGCGGCTCATAGCAAAAGAACAAACGCGCTTTTTACATCGGCGACCCTTGCGCGTTAATAGCGCAGAGCATGCTGCGCGCGATGCACTACAAACACACGAGCATTACCAAGCATTGTTTTGGCTTAGAATGGAGCGGCAAGATGTTCTGCAAGCATTGCGTCAGTGGGAAACCACGCATCAAACATTAATGGACGCCATTCATGGCCAGCCGCAATAAGCTGGGTGCCTTGCTCTGCTAGAGCGCCCAGCTCGATTTATCTCTTTAAGGATATCACATGAAACTGACTTCTTTTTCTATCGATGGCCGCGCGACTTTTGGCGCCGTGGTCGATCAAAATGTTTATGATCTAGGTGGCGTAGATCCAGAAATTAATGACCTTCGACAGTTTCTAGCCGATCCATTTGACGTGCCGGATGTGCTAACTAGTGTCCCTAGTTATCCATTAGCCGCCGTTGATTTATTGCCCGTGATCCCCAACCCCGAGAAAATTTTGTGTGTGGGTCTCAATTACGAAAGTCATCGGTTAGAAACAGGTATGCCAGAGATGGAGCACCCGGTGCTCTTTACTCGCTTTAGTTCAACGCAGGTCGCTTCAGGCCAGCCGATTAGCCGCCCAACTGTTTCTGAAAAGCTTGATTTTGAAGGCGAGCTGGCCGTTATTATTGGCAAGGGCGGTCGCCATATTGCTGAAAAGGACGCGTTTGATCATGTCGCAGGTTATAGCTGTTATAACGATGCGAGTATTCGAGATTGGCAGATGCATACGCGCCAATTTACGGCTGGTAAAAATTTCGATAATACCGGTGCTTTTGGGCCGTGGATGGTCACTCGCGATGAGATCAATGATGCGGATTTACCCAACCAAACTGTTACAACGCGCTTAAATGGGGAGCAAGTACAACATTCTGCGTTCTCTGATTTCATTTTTGATGTACCCGCGCTCATCTCGTATATCTCCACTTTTTGTACCTTAGTACCCGGAGATGTCATTGTAACTGGTACGCCCGGTGGTGTTGGCGTTGTGCGTAAACCGCGCTTATACATGAAGCCCGGCGATGTTATCGAGGTGGAGATCAGTGGTGTAGGCCTACTGCGTAACCCCATCGCGCAAGAACCCAGTATTGATAAATAAGATGATTGCTCGCCCGAGGCTGCAACACTGCGTTGCAGCCTATGAGCATTTAAACCGCTTCTGATCGCCACCATACTAAGCCTACACACTTAAAGATTAGGCTGAACTTATCATGGCTGATGCAACGCATCCCCCCAAAACAGTATCTAACACACCGTTCTCTGTTTTGGATCTAGCACCCATTCTTGAAGGGCAAGTAGCGGCTGATTCCTTCAACAACAGCTTAGCGCTAGCACAACATGTGGATAACTTAGGGTACACACGTTATTGGGTAGCCGAGCACCACAACATGCCGGGTATCGCCAGCTCAGCGACGTCCATTTTGATTAGCCATTTAGCGGCAGGAACGCAAAATATCCGTGTAGGCGCAGGCGGTATCATGTTGCCTAACCATGCGCCGCTAGTCATCGCTGAACAATTTGGCACGTTAGAGTCGCTTTACCCTGGTCGGATTGATCTTGGCTTAGGTCGTGCACCCGGTAGCGATGGTAAAACAATGCGTGCACTGCGCCGCCAAACAGGCTCCAACGGCGATGATTTTCCTGAGCGTTTAGAAGAGCTGCAACGTTATTTCTTTAACGAGAGCGACGTAACCGCTGTACCAGGAGCCGGCCTGGATATTCCCATTTGGTTGCTAGGCTCCAGCGGTTTTAGCGCGCAACTGGCTGGGCAGCTCGGTTTGCCGTATGCCTTTGCTGGGCAGTTTGCTCCGGGTTACATGATGCAAGCGCTGGGCATTTATCGATCAGCGTTTACTCCATCTGCGTATCTGGAAAAACCACATGCCATGGTGGGGATGAATGTCGTTATTGCGGAGACCGATGAAGAAGCCAAGCGACTCTTTACCAGCCAGCAGCAACATGTGTTGCGCTTATTTAGGAATGACCTGGGTAAAATGCAACCTCCGGTCGACTCGATGGACCACCTTTGGCTACCGCACGAAAAGCACTCGGTACATGACTTTTTAGGCGCGTCAGTTGTCGGCTCACCAGAAACCGCAAAGCAGCAGTTAGATGAGTTTATTAATAAAACGCAAGCAGACGAACTGATCGTGAATACGGCAGTATATGATCAAACAGCGCGGCAGAAATCTTACGAATTGTTGGCTAAATTGGCAGGGTTAGTTTAGTAAGCCAATAAGAGTTTCTTTATAGGTAAAGAAACTCTTACATAAAAAGGCTGCCAGTAGCACTAACGTAATTGAATTAACGTTTTGGGCGTTACGCTAATGACATGTTGTTCAACCCGTTGCTCCGTCGGCGGAGTTGCTGAGTCGCTGTAAGACTTCATTGTGTATTGAAGTTTTACGGTATCAACAGCGTCTTCATTGAGCCAAGCAATATCCGAAATATAACCCGTACCTAGTGAGTAGGTATTTACTTCGGGATGCTCGTCAAAAGTTGAAACGCTTAGCGTATAAACATAATTACATACCTGCTCTGTTTCAATGCCACAACTGTGATCATGCGACGGTACTTTATAGAGCCTTAGCATGAGGTTTTTATCGACAGATGGAGTGAGTTTGTTTAATTCCCTAACGTCACCGTATGCCAGTGTTTCTTTTAACCAGGAAGTGTCTGGTGTGTATGAGCAGCCTGCAGATAGCAACCCCATTAGGACTATGGCAATAGTTTTTGTAGAGCAGAGTGTTGTGTTTGAATACATGGTTATATCCCTTTAACCAAAAAAAAGCACCCGGAGGTGCTTTTATTATCACGTAAGCTGAGAGGTATTAAACCGCGAAGCTTTTGTTGATGAAGTCCCAGTTTACTAATGACCAGAAGCCGCCTAAGTAGTTAGGGCGAACATTACGGTAATCGATGTAGTAAGCGTGCTCCCACAAGTCGCAAGTCATAACAGGGCGTTGGCCGCTTGTCATTGGGTTGCCTGCGTTGCTCGTGTTAACGATTTCTAAAGAGAAGTCGTCATTTTTAACTAACCACGTCCAGCTAGAGCCGAAGTTGTTAACAGCTTTATCGTTAAATTCTTTTTGGAACTCTTCGAAAGAACCCCATTTAGATTTGATAGCGTCTGCGATAGCGCCTGTTGGCTCACCGCCACCGTTTGGAGATAGGCAGTTCCAGTAGAACGTGTGGTTCCATACTTGCGCTGCGTTGTTGAATACGCCGCCAGCGGGTGCAGACTTGATGATATCTTCCAGAGATTTGCCTTCGTACTCTGAACCCGGTACTAGACCGTTTAGTTTATCAACATAAGTTTTGTGGTGTTTACCGTAATGGAATTCCAACGTTTCTTTAGAAATGTGTGGTTCCAATGCGTCCATTGCGTAAGGCAGTTGTGGTAATTCAAAGCTCATTTTTGTTCACCTTCTTGTCTACACGTTTAGTGTCATTATGTATTGGGTGGTAACCCAACTTTTTTAGTTCCCCGATGATAGCACCCTTGAAACTGCTTTTCATGACACAAATTGTGTGTGATTAATGGATCTTATGCTGTGCGACTAAAGTGGCCTGTTATTTCGTCACTTCGCTCATACAATGAGTCTGCAAATTGCCTTAATTAGTTCCGCGCTTTGGTGAGTCATCAATAGCGCCTTGCATAAGAAGAATAAGAATGAGCAAAATTCTCGTCTGGATCGCGGTCGTCATGTTGGCGATTTATGTGGTGAAGTCACAGTATTTAACTTCTAAAACTTACCAGCCCTTTATTGATGGATGCATGGCGTCTGGATCGGCATCTGCACAACAGTGCGAGTGCCTATCCAAGTACATGCACAAGCGTTACAGTGACATCGAAATGCAATCGATTATGGATAACGCGATTTCAGATACGTTGATGCAAAAACAGGTTGCTCGCGATGTTAAGTTGGGGTCTTCAGAGTGCGCGGCTGAATCCTAGCGTCCAGTGCCTATTTCTTAGCCTGATTCGGATTAGAGGGGCTGCTGTTCTTAATCACTAACAATAAAGGCATTAATACTAGAAAACTGAGCGTTACCATCCAAAAGGTATCGTTAAAGGCGATCATTAAGGCTTGTTCATTCATCATCGTAGCGAGTGTGGTAACAGCCGCGGGGCTGTCGAGTGTCATGCCTTGCGCGGCTAACCAGGGTGCTATTTCTGGGTTGGTGGGTACGATATGCGTGCTTAAGCCAACCTTGCTCATGCTTTCCGAATGGCTTAGTACCGCGGTTGCAATGGATATGCCTACGGAGCTACCCATGGTTCGCGAGAGGTTGAATATGCCTGCCGCTTGACTGGATGCGGACTTAGCTAGCGTTTTGTAAGCGAGGGTTGATAACGGTACAAAGATCATACCCATGCCTAGGCCTTGGATCACGCCGGTGGTTACAAAGTACATAGGCGCGGCTTGTAGACTTATTTGTGTGAGCATATAGGTACCGGCGGCCGATAAGATAAAGCCACACAGAATAATTAATCGTAAATCAAATCGATTGATCATGCGTGATACCATAAACATTCCAACGGCCGATGCTAAACCTCGGGGCGCCATGATCAGGCCTGTTGTTTCGGTATCATAATGAAAGAGGTTTTCTAGCATCATAGGTTGGATGGCGATTGTGCCGAACAAACCTAAGCCAAAGGCAAACATCATAAAACAGGCGCAGGCGAGGTTTCTGTCTTTGAGCAACGAGAGGTTAATGATGCTATCGGCTCGTCCCCATGAACGGGCGAGAAAGAGGACCGTGGCAATGGCGCTGATTAAACACAGTAACTGTATTTCGCCTGATTCGAACCAGTTCTCTTGATTACCTTGGTCGAGCATAATCTGACAAGAGGCAATACCGAGAGCCATTAGACCAGCGCCCCACCAATCGCCTTTGACGCGATGCCCTTTTTCTCCGACCAACAAGAACCACACCATGAGTAGATTAATAATGCCAACTGGCACATTGATGTAAAATACCCAGCGCCAGTTTAGGTGTTCGGTTATATAGCCTCCTAGGGTTGGTCCTAATACGGGACCAAGCATAACGCCGATGCCCCAAAATGCCATGGCTTTGCCGCGCTCCTCAGGAGGGAAGAGGTCGACCATGATAGATTGCGATAAGGGCACAACGGATGCCCCAAAAAAGCCTTGCATTAATCGGAAGATGATCATTTCCGTTAAGGTTGTCGCTTGACCGCATAGCGCCGAGGCAATGACAAAACCAACAATGCTAATGAGCATTAAATGTTTGCGGCCAAACCAAGTCACCATAAAGCCTGTGAGAGGAATCATAATGGCTTCAATGACAATGTAACTGGTAAGTACCCAGGTGATTTGGTCAGAGTTAGCGCCTAGTGCGCCCATCATGTCAGGCAGGGCGACATTGACTATTGTCATGTCCAATACCACCATGATGGTGGTGAGCATGACGGTAATTGAGACTAACCCCCGCGAAACATTAGGCTTCGCGATCGACTGGCTGGTCTCGGTCATTGAGCCTGACTCATGTGAGTAGTTGTGTCTTTAATCGTGGTATCAACTGTGACCGTGGCGCTTGACCCGATACGCAGCGGTAGGGCGTCAGGAGCCTGATCCAGCATGATGCGCACAGGAAAGCGCTGAGTAACCTTGACCCAATTGCCGGTCGCATTTTGAGCAGGTATCAGCGAAAAACTTGTACCACTGGCAGGACTCAGAGACTCAACTGTGCCTGTTAATGTGTGGTTTGGGTACATGTCTAGGTCAATGCTGACCATTTGTCCCGGCTTTATAACGTGTAAGTCGGTCTCTTTGAAGTTTGCATCAATCCAATAGTGAGATGAGTCAACCAGAGGAAATAATGTTTGTCCTGATGATACAAATTGTCCGATTCTAGTGGGTACCTCACCTAAAATCCCGTCAACGGGTGCACGCACTTCGGTGTAGGATAGCTCCAGCTCTGCTTGTGACTTTGCGAGCAGGGCGGCTTTAATCTCGATGGCTATTTCGTCGCTATCGGCTTGTGCGGCGCGAATGGTTTGTTGTGCTGCCATGGCCGTGGCAGCCGCTTCATTGTAGGCAAAACGCGCGTTATCTGACTGTTCTTTAGAGATCATATTGCGTTTGACAAGTTGTTGCATTCGCTGGTTTTCCGTTGCAGCGTTATGTTGTTCTTGGGTGGCAGCATCGGATTGTGCTTCGGCAACCTTTTGTTTGGCCGCGATCGATTGTGATTGTGTCTGCGCTTGTTCAATGGCTGCTTCAGCTTGTTGGAGGGCTAAGCGCTGTTGGCGATCATCGATACGTAATAACAGATCACCTTTTTTTACGCGTTGGTATGAATGCACTAGGACATCAGTGAGTCGGCCGTCAATTTCAGGGCTGATATATAAGGTGTTGGCTTTTAGGTAGGCGTCATTGGTTGTCGGGTGTTGGTGACGGTAATCAACCCAGTAATAAATACCGATAGCGATAACAGCCAAGATAAGGATGACTAAGCCGTATTTGATGTTTTTCATGTGACTCCTTGGTCTTTGTTGTCGCCGCTTGAGCCAAGGTTGCTCGTGGGTAGCTATAATCGGTGTGGGCAACAGGGCTCTTAACCTTCTAGAGCCAATGTGTTGTGATTAGTTCCGTCGGGTAGGCTCTATATCATCGTATGATACTGTTCTCTGTGGTTTGAGGAGTCCCATAATAATTGCGCTTATTGAACAGACTGCCTATGGTGGTCTTATGTGTTGTCTACGGCACGGTTTGTTAGCTTTTCGATTGTTAATTGAGAATTTATGTTGCAAGAACTTACGTCATTTTTTTTATATCACTCCTTTGTTATCGCTGGGGAGTTGTTAATTGTCATTACTGTGTTTCATATGATTTATCAACGGCGTAATCCTGCGAATATGATCTCGTGGCTGTTGTTAATGTTATTAGTGCCTTATGTCGCTGTTTTTTTGTACTTTATTTTTGGTAGTCGAAAGCGTAAGCCTAAGTATAAAAAAGAGAACGTAAGTCTGCAGACTCTTGCGGAAACCAATACAGAAAAGAGTTTGCTCAATGGGCTGCTAGTGGGGCAAGGGGACGATTTGCCTGAGCAGCAATTTAGTCTGTTTACAGATGCGGCTGAGGCTAATAGTGCATTGTTAGAGTCGATCAGCGGCGCGCAACAGACGATTTGTCTGAGCACCTATGTCTTTAAATTTGACGACGTAACAGAGGAAGTGCTTCGTCGTCTTATTGAAAGAGCTAATGCGGGGGTCGAGGTACGGCTATTGATTGATTCATTGGGGTCGCTCGACGCTTATTTCTTTCAACGAGGCTTCCGCGCGTTAAGAGCCGCTGGTGGGCATGTCGCCTTTTTTATGCCGGTGCTAAAAATGCCGTTTCGTAACTACATTAATTTACGTAACCATCGTAAAATTTTCTTGTTTGATCATTGTCGAGTCTTGAGTGGCGGTATGAACTTGTCACGTGAGTACTTTGGTCCGGAGGCTGATCCTAATCGCTGGCAAGATATGCTTTTTCAGGTCGAAGGTGAGTCTGTAAGGGCTTACTCAAAAATATTTGCCTCTGATTGGCGTTATGCAACGCGTGAAAAGCTAGATTTGCCTGAGCGAGAGACCATCAAAACCTTATGCTCACGAGGGGATACGCGTGTTCAAGTGGCTCCATCCGGCCCTGATTTAAAAGGGGATGTGTTGTATGAGTCACTATTGAATGCGATTTATTCAGCGCAGCGCCGTATATGGATAGTGACGCCTTACTTTGTGCCGGATGAGGCGCTGTCTCGGGCGTTGATGATTGCCCACAATTGTGGCGTCGATATAAAACTTATCACGCCTAAAAATTCGAATCATAGGGTGGCAGATTTAGCCCGCAGCTCATTTATGCGTGAGCTAGAAGAGCACGGAATTGCCGTGCATTTGTATGAAGGCACCATGTTGCATGCTAAAGCCGTGTTGTTTGATGAAGCGGCTATGCTGGGTAGTGTGAACTTAGATAACCGCAGTCTATTTCTTAATTATGAGGTGGCGACCTTCGTCGCATCTGAGCGTGTTCTGGATGAGATAGAAACGTGGATGCAAGGCCTGCTAGCCGAATCCGTGAGTGAACCTCGTTCTAAAAGCCGAGTCCGACGAGTAACAGAAAATTTTATGCGCATTCTTGCGCCTCAGCTGTAGTCATTCGTTATGCTAAAACCGATATCTCATGCTTTGGGTCGTTACACCAGACTTAGACATCAAGACGACCTTTGCCCCGCGCGGCTGACGCTGTTGAGTTGGAATGTGGCTAAATTAAGTGGCCAGCCTGCGTTTCATGAGATGATGGCTGAGTTGCTTCAGCAAGAATCGATAAACATAGTCCTGCTGCAGGAGGCTCGCACTTTCCAACAGCAAGAATTCGATCTACATGGCTATTCATGGTCCATTTCCCCCAACATCCAAACGCGTACAGAGTTGTTTGGGGTCATGAGTGCGTTTAATGTTCGTTGCGATCAAAGCACACCTTTTATTTCACAGCGTAAAGAATTGATGTACGCCACACATAAAAGCGCCTTAGTCACCCATCATCCACTGCCGGGCGGGGTTGATTTGCTGGTGGTTAATGTACACGCGATCAATTTCGTATTGAATCAGGTGTTTAATGATGAGCTTGCCGCTATTGTGGCGCTGATAAAGCACCATGATGGTCCCTTAATTATGGCTGGCGATTTTAATACGTGGAACGCCAAGCGCTTACGTTATCTACGTGCGCTGATGGCGAGTTTAGCCCTGAATGAGGTTCATTTTGATGATAATCACCACATCAAACGCTTTTTATGGCACCCACTAGATTATGTCTTTTATCGTGGTTTGCGCGTTGAGCAAGCGCGTGCCATCAATACGTGTATTTCTGATCACAATCCTGTCTTAACGACTTTCTCGCTTATCGGTTGATGGCTTAGAACGGTACTTTGAGCGGGGGAGCCTCATCCAGGTTTCGATCGTATAGGTGAGCCAACAACTGATGACAGCAACAACTCCCCCAATTAGCGTCGCTAATAAGCGGTGTTCTGCATTGGTGATCACTGAATCAATAAAGAGTGAGAGCATTAAAACTAACGTAGCCGTTAGCGCAGCACTAAAAACGGTGTAGTTCAGGGACTTGAAGCCGTACGCTACCCACAAAGAGCTGACAAACCCAACGGTTAGCCATGTCTTATTATCCAGGCCAACGAGTTCCGCAAAGATTGTTGCTACTAACGCGCCAGCAAACGTGGCGGCTAAACTCTGCATGGCGGCTTTGGTTGTGTCATGGGCTTTAGCTTTTAAAACCAGCATGGCTGTTAACGGTGCCCAATAGCCGTTTTGTAATGCTAGTGCGCTAACAAGCCACATCGCACCGGCCACCGCTAACAGAGCACGAATGGCGTGCCACACAAGTGTCGGCACGGTAAAGGTGGGTGCGTTTCTGTCTGCCGGAGGTTTCAGCAGGGAGTGCCCTGTTATTGTAAACCAAAGCAAGGGGATCATTTCTAACGAGATCCATTGAGCAAAGCCGCCGATAAACACCATGCCTGCACGATCTAATCCGGTTTCAGCTGAGTGAGCATAGGCGCCAGAAATCGTAAAAAATAGCCAAATTTGAAGGAGCATCCACCAGTAGCGTTGGGTGCTAATTGAAGCAATCCCTACTACCGCTGCTCCGACAATGATCAGTGATGTTTGCAGGGCTTCATGTAGTCCAGTGTACGACCCGATAATGGTGGCTAAGAATATGCCTACTACATGCATCAGCCGTTGCCAGCGCAATAGCATGCCTTCGCCCATACCTACCGCTATGGCGGCGCCTATGGCAACGAGTGCATCGGCAGGTTGAGCAATGTGGTAACTCAAAATGAGGAAGCAGATGACTGTCGCGCAGCCCAGCGTTGCCGCTCGGTTTTGTACGTGGAGAAGGTCAGCAAGGCTTAGCATGGCGCTGGATTATCCTGTCGCTTAAATAAAGTACGTGTAGTGTTTGCCCGAAAGGTTTATACCCCGAGCTTTTGTTTGACCATAAGCAATGCCGCAATCGAGCGCCCTTCCGAAAAATCATCACGATAAATGAGCGAATCCAAGTCATTGAGTGGCCAACGAATCACGTCCAGCGGTTCAGGCTCGTCGCCCTCTAATTTACACGGATATAAGTCTTGCGCTATCAGAGCTGTGATCTTATGGCCCATGTAATTCGGTGCGGTTGTCATTTCACGTAATATAGAAATGCTATTGGCGCCAAACCCTGCTTCTTCTTTTAACTCACGGTTGGCTGCCGTTGGCGCATCTTCGCCAGGGTCTATCAACCCTTTAGGAAGTGTCAGTACGTAATCGTTAATACCGCCAGCATATTCGCGGATAAGAATGGCGTTGTCGTCATCATCGATGGCAACAATCATCACAGCACCATTACCTCGCGAGGCCAGACGCTCATACGTACGTTCAACACCATTGCTGAATCGTAACTCTAGCTCCTCAACCTGAAACAATCGGCTCTTTGCGGTGGGAGTTACCTTCAAAAGATCGGGCTTCACGGGCATACTGTTGTCACATCCTAATGATTAAGAAAGGGTAGCCTCTTGATTGTACCTGCTATGTTGGATTGGTCTAGTATTGATACAGTGCTGTTGGATATGGACGGCACATTACTCGACCTTCACTTTGATTCACATTTTTGGTTAGAACACCTGCCATTACGCTATGCCGAGCTGCATCAATTGGATCCTGTTGAAGTACGTACTTGGCTCCATCAACGCATTATGCAAGAGCACGGGACGCTGAATTGGTATTGCTTGGACTATTGGTCTCAAGAGCTACAAGTGGATATTGTTGCACTCAAACGAGAAATAACGGACCGCATTAGCTTTCGGCCGCACGTTCAGGACTTTTTAGCCGCGGTACAGAACGCGGGCATGCGCTCGGTCATTATTACCAATGCTCATCGAGGTAGTTTGGATCTTAAGTTAGAGCATACCGATCTAGGAGATCGGGTGGATCGGATCATTAGCTCACACGATTTTCAGGAGCCTAAAGAAAAGGCCGAATTTTGGGATTGCCTGCAGGATATCGAGCCGTTTGATCCGCAGCGTACGTTATTTATAGATGACAGTTTACCCGTGCTACGTTCTGCGCAGCGCTACGGCATCCGCTATTTACTTTCCATCTTAAAGCCCGATAGCCAAGGTGAGGAAAAGCCAAATAACGAGTTTATGATCCTCGATGAGTTTAGTGAAATTATTCCTAAAGGAGTCAACCGCAATGTCTGATCAAGAAAAAATACGTTTGGATAAATGGCTCTGGGCCGCACGCTTTTATAAAACGCGGGCGATAGCTAAACAGATGATTGAAGGTGGCAAAGTCCATTACGAAGGCCAGCGCGCTAAATGCAGCAAAGTGGTTGAAGTGGGGGCTACCTTGCAGGTTCGTCAAGGTATGGATGAACGCATCATCGTGATTAAAGCGTTATCGGGGCAGCGTCGTGGGGCGCCAGAAGCTCAGCTGTTATACGAAGAAACGGCTGACAGTATTGAACGTCGAGAGAAGCGTGCTTTAGAGCGTAAAGCCATGGGTGGCGCTTCCTTGAATCCTGGCCACCGACCCGATAAACGCAGCCGTCGTCAGTTACTTGAAGTTAAAGAGCTTCAGCGCGGATGATTGCGAAACTCTGTGATAAAATGCGGCCGTCAATGATATCTAAAAAGCCGCTGGTTAGCCTAATAAGCGCAAACCGGTGTCAGCGAGAGAATAAGCCATGAGTAATCCTGATCAAATCCAACGTATTTTATTTGATAACCTCGACATTCGTGGCGTGGTGGTAGGTATAGAAGAGACTTACCAAGATATCTTAGCATTGCATGAGTATCCGATGGCTATTCGCCAAGCACTAGGCGAAATGCTAGCCGCTGTTTCCCTGTTAAGTACGACTCTCAAATTTGAAGGCCGTCTTTTATTGCAAGCCCAAGGGAGTGGTCGGGTTCGCGCATTGATGGCCGAAATTAACCAGAATCGCGAATGCCGTGCCATTGCTCGTTATGAGGGTGAGGTGGATGATAGCGCTAATATTATTGATTTAATCGGCGATGCTGGACATTTAGTCATCACTGTAGAGCCAGAGTCAGGACAGCGCTATCAGGGTATTGTACCGCTGGAAAAAGATACCTTGTCTGATTGCTTAACAGATTACTTTTTACAGTCTGAACAATTGCCTACACAAATTCACCTAGCGGCTGATGATCAACGCGCCGCCGGCTTTTTGCTGCAGGTGATGCCAGCCGTAGGAACGAAAGAGAATGACTGGGAGCATATTTCGCATATTGGGGCGACGCTAAAGTCTGAAGAGCTGCTTGAGTTAGATAACGAAACGCTGCTGTACCGCCTATTCCATGAAGAAAACTGCCGTCTCTTTGATCCTGATCCTGTCGTATTTAAGTGTGACTGCTCACGTGAGCGTAGCGCCAATGCTTTACAGTTTATGACCCAAGAAGAGCTCTCAGAAATGATTGCCGAACAAGGAGTTATCGAGGTTGGCTGTCAGTTTTGTAATGCGCACTATCGTTTTGATGAAACGGACATTAAAGCCATGTTTAGCGATTCCGCACATGTGCCCAAATCAGATCAAGTTCACTAAATTAGGCTGAGAACAAGAGCATGCGGTGTATTCGTCGTTTTGCTCATAGAACTTGGCACGAGTTTTTGTGATAATATCACCGCCCCCACAATACTATAATAACTGCCTTAGGCAGACTCAGGGGATTTTTGCTTTTCAGGTAACGTTTTTGGCGCGAGCCAAGGGAATCCAGTAATGACCAAAGAAACTGAGAATACCGTTCACTTAAATCTGACACGTGCTGAGTTGATTGAACATGCAATCAATAGAGGCGAAGGCACGTTAGCAGATACCGGCGCTCTGGTTGTCACTACCGGCAAGCGTACAGGCCGTTCTCCGATGGACCGTTTCATCGTTGAAGAGCCAAGCACTGCTGATGCGATCGACTGGGGTAATATTAACCGTCCCTTCGATTCAGAAAAATTCGATGCGCTGTGGAGTCGTGTTGAAGAGTATCTAGCTGGTAAAGAGCACTTTGTCTCCAACGTACATGTTGGTGCTGATCCAAGCCACTACCTGCCGGTTCGCATGGCGACCGAAACAGCGTGGCAAAATTTGTTCGGTATCAATTTGTTTATCCGTCCCGCTGAATACAACACTAAGTCCAAGGAAGAATGGCAGATTATTAACGCTGCTGGCTTTGAATGTGTGCCTGAGCGTGATGGTACTAAGAGCGATGGCTGTGTCATCCTCAACTTTGCTAAACGCAAAGTCCTGATCGCTGGTATGCGTTATGCTGGTGAAATGAAAAAAGCGATGTTCTCTGTACAGAACTTCCTTTTGCCAGAAAAAGACGTACTTCCAATGCACTGCTCTGCCAACATTGGTGAAGATAACAGCACAACATTGTTCTTTGGTTTGTCCGGAACAGGTAAAACTACACTGTCCGCTGACCCTGATCGTTACCTTATTGGTGATGATGAGCACGGCTGGGGCAAAGGTGTTGTCTTCAACTTGGAAGGTGGTTGCTACGCTAAAACCATTAACCTCAGTAAGAAAAACGAGCCTATCATTTGGGATGCGATTCGTTTTGGTTCAATTGTTGAAAACGTCACGCTGGATGAAAACCGTACGGCTGATTATGACGATACAACACTGACAGAAAATGGTCGTTGTGCTTACCCGTTAGAGCACGTTGAAAAACGTTCAGAGACTAACATGGGTGGTGAGCCGAAAGGCATCGTATTCCTAACATGTGACTTAACAGGTGTGTTACCACCGGTTTCTATCTTATCGAAAGAAGCGGCGGCTTATCATTTCTTGTCTGGTTACACGGCGTTAGTCGGCTCAACCGAAATGGGTTCTGGTGGTGGTATTAAATCTACCTTCTCTACTTGCTTTGGTGCTCCATTCTTTGCGCGCCCAGCGCGTGAGTACGCTGAGTTATTGATTAAGCGTATTGAAGAGTTTGGATCACAAGTTTACCTGGTTAACACCGGTTGGACTGGTGGTTCTTATGGTACAGGTTCGCGTTTCAGCATTCCTACAACGCGCGGTATCATCGCAGCGATCCAAAGCGGCGCATTAGAAGGTGTTGAGACTCAGCACTTAGACGGTATTAACCTTGACGTACCGTTGGCAGTGCCTGGTGTCGAATCAAACTTGCTAAATCCTCGTGATACGTGGGCTGACAAAGCGGCTTATGACGATGCGGCTGGTAAGTTGATTAGCCAGTTTGTGGATAACTTCACCAAGTTTAGCGGTGTTGCAGAAGAGATTGTTGCGGCAGGTCCTCAACAATAAGCTTCGCTGGTTAAGTAAAAACGCCTCTGATGATTCAGGGGCGTTTTTGTTTGTAGAGCCTTATAATATATTGCTTATGCGGTAAGCGAGTACTAGCTTACTGATAGATTGATATCAATATGCTTGAGGTAATCTTGCTCTTGCTCAAGATCTGCTTCCGTTAAGGGGTGCTGCGGGAACCAGCCTTCAGGGAAGGTGAGCTGCATGTCTTTATCATCAACTTGTAAGCTCAACGCGGGTAAGCGAACATCGTCACGGCTGCGATTTAGAATCACTCCAAGGCGTAGTAATACGCAAAGTCGCTTCATGGCTTCTTGGCGATTATCAGGCAGTAGCTTGTACTCATCTTTAGGGAATTTACGGCGATGAGCGCGCACAAGAAAACCTAATAACTGTTGCTCTGAACTCGTAAAGCCCGCCAAATCAGAGTGCTGTACAAGGTAGGCGCTGTGCTTATGGAATTGGCTGTGGGCAATGGTTAGTCCTGCTTCGTGGGTGCGCGCAGCCCATGCCAGTAAATCATGATACTCAGGCGAGTCGAGCTCCCAAGCGCTTTTTACCTGAGCTAACAAAATCATAGCGGTATGTTCAACACGTTGCGCGTGCGTTAAATCAACGTGATAACGCTGGCACAAAGCCGATATTGAACGTTCGCGTACGTCTTCATGCTGTAAACGTCCCGCCATGTCATAGAGCAACCCTTCGCGTAGAGCACCGGTCGAAAAGCCCATAGACTTAACACCAAGCGATTCAAAAAGTGCCGTCAAAATAGCTAAACCTGCTGGCAAAATCGCTAAACGCTCTTGCTTTATGCCGGGTATGTCTAGATCTGAAACGGTATCAAACGAGAGGAATTTATCCTTAAGTTTGGCCAACGATTTGGGCGTTATTTCTTCATTATCAGTAAACCCGCACTCAACACAGGCGTTACGGATCGCTTTGATTGAGCCTGATGCTCCCACGCTACTGGACCAGCCTACTTGGCGATAGCGCTCGCGGATAGAAAGTAGCTCTTGTTTGGCAGCGAATTCTGCTCGACGAAAGTTAGTCGCGTTCATCTTTCCGTCGTTAAAAAAACGCTGTGTGAAACTGACGCAGCCCATATCTAAACTTTCTGTTTCAAGGGGTTCAAAGCGTTCACCGATGATAAACTCGGTGCTGCCTCCACCTATATCCACCACGAGTCGTGCACCGGCTACATCGGCCAATGTATGTGAAACACCCAAATAAATAAGGCGCGCTTCTTCTCGTCCGGCAATGATCTCTAACGGTACTCCTAAGATTTTTTCAGCCTGAGTAGCAAATGCTGAACTATTGTGAGCTTCGCGTAGAGCGTTCGTGCCGACTATTTTGATTGCACTGCGAGGGATAGCACTGATGCGTTGAGCAAAACGGCGCAAACAGTTGAGGCCGCGTTCTATCGCCTCTTCACCTAACATTTTATCGCCATTCATACCGGCGGCCAGCTGAACTTTATCAGACATGACGTCAACGGTTGTTAGCTCGCCTTGAAAAAGCTTGGCAACGACCATATGAAAGCTATTAGAACCGAGGTCAATGGCGGCTAATAAAGCACCGTCTTCGGTGATTGTTGTGGCGTTATCACTGTTATCCATGCAATGGGTCTTCTACTCAAAAAGCTATTTTTATTTAGATTACCAGAACACTGTTACAGAATCAGTCGATAACAACATTCCTTTAATAGGTTCACTTTTTTTTGGTAGCGGTGGTATTATCGATACCCAAAGAAGATAAAGCACGAAACTCAGGTGCGTTTGGAGAGAGGTTCGATGAGCGAAAATATCGTAAATGTTACTGATGCGTCTTTTGATGATGATGTATTAAAAGCAGAAGTTCCCGTTCTGGTTGATTACTGGGCTGAATGGTGTGGTCCATGCAAAATGATAGCGCCAGTTCTGGAAGAGATTGCCAAAGAGTACGATGGTCGTCTTAAGATCTGCAAACTCAACATTGATGAAAACAGCGACACGCCGCCTAAATTTGGCATTCGTGGTATTCCAACACTGATGTTGTTTAAAGGCGGAAACGTTGAAGCAACTAAGGTTGGCGCCTTGTCAAAATCACAATTAGCTGCTTTTGTTGACGCGAATCTGTAGCTGATTGGCGAAGAAAGGAGAAAATTATCGTCTTTTAGCGATTTTATTCTCCTTTTTACTAGACACCGGTGGTGCAACCTTCTATATTTAAAAACGTCAAGCGTGACCGCTTCATTAATTGCGTCTTTCTTCACACTTGATTCTGTAAGTTTTCCTCTTATTTTTCCTTCAATATCAGCCGACTCTGGCAATTCATCACAAGCATATGAACCTTACCCAATTAAAAACAAAAAGCGTACCTGAGCTGCTAGAAATTGCTCAGGAAATGGGCCTCGACAACTTGGCTCGTTCTAGAAAACAAGATGTTATTTTCGCGATTCTTAAAAAGCACTCTAAAAGTGGCGAAGATATTTATGGTGATGGTGTTCTGGAGATACTTCAGGACGGCTTTGGATTCCTGCGTTCAGCAGACTCATCTTATTTAGCCGGGCCGGATGATATTTATGTATCTCCTAGTCAAATCCGTCGTTTCAATTTGCGTACAGGCGATACTATCGCGGGCAAAATTCGCCCGCCAAAAGATAGCGAACGCTATTTCGCACTGCTCAAAGTTAATGAAATTAACTATGACCGTCCGGAAAACGCTAAAAACAAAATCTTATTCGAAAACCTGACACCGTTGTTTGCGCAAGAGCGCTTACGCATGGAGCAAGGTAACGGCAGTACGGAAGATATTACTGCTCGTGTATTGGATTTGGTGTCCCCGATGGGTAAAGGTCAGCGTGCGCTGATCGTATCTCCGCCTAAAGCGGGTAAAACCTTAATGCTGCAAAACATCGCGAATAGCATTACGCGTAACAACCCAGAATGCCATATGATCGTGTTGTTGATCGATGAGCGACCTGAGGAAGTTACCGACATGCAGCGTACCGTTCGCGGTGAAGTGGTCGCTTCTACATTTGATGAGCCACCAGCACGTCACGTACAGGTAGCCGAAATGGTTATCGAAAAAGCGAAACGTTTAACTGAGCACAAAAAGGATGTTGTTATCCTGCTTGACTCCATTACGCGTTTAGCTCGTGCTTATAACACGGTCATTCCGTCATCCGGTAAAGTACTAACCGGTGGTGTTGATGCGCATGCTTTGGAGCGCCCTAAACGTTTCTTCGGTGCGGCACGTAATATCGAAGAAGGCGGTAGCTTAACCATTATTGCAACAGCATTGGTTGATACCGGTTCTAAAATGGACGAAGTTATCTTTGAAGAATTTAAAGGTACGGGTAACTCAGAAGTTCATTTGGATCGTAAAATCGCAGAGCGCCGTGTGTTCCCTGCTATCAATATTCGTCGTTCCGGCACGCGCCGTGAAGACTTGCTAACTAGCGAAGACGAATTACAGCGTATGTGGATTCTGCGTAAGTTGCTCGATTCTATGGACGATTCAGCAGCAACTGAGTTCGTGATCGACAAGCTAAAAGACTTTAAGACAAATGACGAGTTTTTCCTTTCCATGAAGCGAAAGTAAAGGTCGTGTAATATGAAAAGGGTGAGCTGAGGCTTGCCCTTTTTTTTAGTTTTTTTGCACGGTAGGAGCGACTCGTTCGTACATAGAGTCGATGAACGAGCGCGGTTGTCTACCTCGCTAGTATTCCTGACAGTTGCCAATTTATAAGGATAACGATGTCGACGCTGAAATATAAAGATCTTCGTGATTTTATTGCGGTACTCGAAGAACGTGGCGAGCTTAAGCGTATCTCACAAGAGATCGACCCTCATTTAGAAATGACTGAGATTTGCGACCGCACACTCCGTGCTGAAGGTCCGGCTCTCTTGTTTGAAAACCCTAAGGGTTATGATTACCCCGTACTGGCTAATTTGTTTGGAACGCCCGAACGAGTAGCTCTGGGTATGGGCGAGAGTAGTGTCACGGCTTTGCGAGAAGTCGGTAAGCTGCTCGCTATGCTAAAGGAGCCCGAGCCGCCAAAAGGTATGCGCGATGCTTGGGATAAGCTCCCTTTATACAAACAAGTAATGAATATGGGGCCTAAGGTGATTAAGAATGCACCTTGCCAAAGCCATGTTATAGAAGGGGATGATGTCGATTTAGGGACTATTCCTATTCAAACCTGTTGGCCCGGCGACGCGGGCCCGTTGGTTACTTGGCCATTAGTTATTACTCGTGGTCCTAATAAAACACGCCAAAACTTAGGTATTTATCGCCAGCAGGTGATTGGCAAGAACAAGCTGATCATGCGTTGGCTGGCTCATCGCGGGGGGGCGCTCGATTTTAGAGAATGGAAAGAAAAGCACCCAGGCGAGCCTTTCCCGGTTGCTGTTGCGCTAGGGGCTGATCCGGCAACAATTCTCGGTGCGGTAACGCCTGTGCCGGATACCTTATCTGAGTATGCGTTTGCGGGTTTATTGCGTGGTGGAAAAACGGAATTGACCACCTGTATTGGAAGTGACTTGCAAGTGCCGGCCAGTGCTGAGTTTATTTTGGAAGGCTATATTTACCCTGACGAAATGGCGGATGAAGGACCGTTTGGGGATCATACTGGCTACTATAATGAAGTTGATCAGTTTCCCGTGTTTACGGTTGAGCGTATTACACATCGCCCTAACCCTATCTATCACAGTACTTATACTGGCCGCCCCCCAGATGAGCCTGCTATATTAGGTGTGGCGCTCAATGAAGTGTTTGTGCCTATTCTTCAAAAACAATTTCCAGAGATTGTTGATTTTTATTTGCCGCCGGAAGGTTGTTCCTATCGTATGGCGGTTGTGACAATGAAGAAACAATACCCCGGGCATGCTAAGCGCGTGATGATGGGGGTTTGGTCGTTTTTGCGACAGTTTATGTACACCAAATTCGTTATTGTGTGTGATGACGATGTTAATGCCCGTGATTGGAATGATGTCATTTGGGCGATTACAACGCGTATGGATCCCTCGCGAGATACCTTGTTGATTGATAACACCCCCATTGACTACTTAGACTTTGCCTCGCCCGTATCAGGCTTAGGCTCTAAAATGGGGATGGATGCGACCAATAAATGGCCGGGTGAAACCACACGAGAGTGGGGGGAGCCAATCAAAATGGATGAAGCGGTCAAACAGCATGTTGATGATATTTGGGATAGTTTAGGTATCCTGTAATATGGCCGGTCAGCCAGTTCCGTTGACGATTCGGCTTAATGACCATGCGCAAGCCTTGGTTGTTGAGCCGGGTGATACCATTTTAGAAACCCTAGAGTCGCATGGCTATAGAATGCCTCGCAGTTGTCGGAATGGCGTCTGCGAAATTTGTGAGTTCACTTTGCTTAAAGGAAGTGTGCAACAGCGTTATCCTGAAAAACGACTTCACCAGGATAATGAAATGCAGGATCATCAACAGCCAGTGGTTATGGGGTTAGCGTGTACATCCACCCCGTTAAGTGATCTATGGGTACATATCAAAGGGTTAAAACGCCCTGGAGAACAGATAGTGAAACGCCTTACATGTGATATCGTTCAGGTTGAAGGCCTGAATTACGACGTTTATAAAGTCGCCTTACGTATGCCACCTACCGCATCGCAGGCGGTAGAGTATTTCGCCGGCCAATACCTTGAAATTGTGATGCCGGATGAACGAAAAGCCGCCTTTTCTATTGGCAGCGCGCCCGAGGCCGGCCGTTTGCTAGAGTTGCATATACGCGATGCAAGCGAGTTTTCAAAAGCAATCGTCACTACGCTGCAAACCGAGAAAACGATTGATGTAGAAATACCTAAAGGGGACTGCTTCGTTAACGCGGCCACTATGGACGGAGAAACACCGATCATTTTAGCGGCGGCCAGTACTGGCTTCTCGCAAATGAAAAGCATCATCGAGCATTTATTAGCGCAAGGAGTGCAAAACCCTATTCATTTTTACTGGGGAGCGAGGATAGCAGCCGATTTGTACATGCCTGAGCTGCCACTAGAATGGGTTGTCACTCATAGCAATGTGGTATATCACCCAGTGGTAAGTGAGCCTGGTGACCAATGCGGTTGGACAGGGCGTACGGACTTACTGCCGGATGCTATTAGCCAAGACTTTGATACCCTTAAGAACGCAATTGTCTATACCAGTGGATCACCAGCGATGGTTTATGCCTTGCTAGATGCATGTGAGCTAAAAGGGCTGGACGAGAAAAATATGCACTCAGACGTATTTGCCTACGCACCTAGACCCAAAAAATAATTCATCGGCCAGCCGATAAACCCGTCTGGAGACGGGGTTTATCGGTTTGGCTCATTCCCTTGGCTGAAGGCCTTAATCTCGCAAGCTTATTATCGGCCAGCCGCGTTCGGTAGCAATCTGTGTTAATGTTTCATCGGCATCGACCGCTACCGGATTCTCTACTACCTCCAGTAAAGGTAAGTCGTTACGCGAATCACTGTAAAACGAGCTTCCGGCCAGCGAGTACTCATGCGTCGAAAGCCATTCCTTTAAGCGTTCAACTTTGCCGCCTTGAAAACAAGGAGTGCCAGCAACTTTGCCTGTGTACTGCCCGTTTATTTCTTCAGGGTCTGTGGCCATAATGTCATCAACACCCAAGCGTGCAGCAATAGGGCCTGTCACAAATTTGTTGGTTGCCGTAATAATCAATAAAAAGTCGCCTTTGTCGCGGTGCTGTTTGAGTAGCGCTTCGGCTTTTTCAGTAATCATAGGCTCAACTTTTTCGTGCATAAACTGTTCATGCAGTTGGTTGAGTTGATCCCGTGGTAGCTCTTTTAGCGGCTTAAGTGCGAACTCTAAAAACTCATAAATGTTGAGTGTGCCAGCAACATACTGATGATAAAACGTGTCGTTCGCTTGGCGATATAGCTCACTATCGACAATGCCTTTCTCACATAGGAATTCCCCCCATGCGTGATCGCTATCGCCATGTAATAGCGTGTTATCCAAATCAAAAATAGCCAAGCTCACCTTGTGTGCTCCTCGTTAAGAATAGTTGATGCCAAGTAGTGCTAAACAAGAGCGCCTATTCTACCCATTAGTGATAACAAGTTGGCAAGCTATTTGCGGATTGATGGAAGTGTGGAACAATAAGGTAATAATTTTCTAGGATGACTATTGTGATAGATTCAGATGGGTTCAGACCGAATGTAGGTATCATTCTGGCTAACTCTCTGGGTCAGGTGCTTTGGGCGCGACGAATCGGACAGGATGCCTGGCAGTTTCCGCAGGGTGGCATTAATGACGATGAAACCCCGGAACAGGCAATGTTCCGCGAACTAAAAGAGGAGATAGGCCTCACAGCTAACGATGTAGAAATTGTGGCTGTTACGCGTGGCTGGTTACGTTACCGGTTGCCTAAGCGCATGATCCGGAAACACTCCCACCCTATTTGTGTGGGACAGAAGCAAAAATGGTACTTGCTTCGTATGTTAAGCCAAGATGATGCTGTGATAATTGATGAAACAGACTCTCCGGAGTTTGATGGATGGCGCTGGGTTAGTTATTGGTACCCTCTGGGGCAGGTTGTTTCATTTAAAAGAGAAGTCTACCGTAAGGCGATGAAAGAATTATCGCCTAAACTATCAAGGCTGTGTACGTTAGAGTCGAGAGAAGTGTAGTTGATAGGATCGAAATTCGTTTAAATTAAGGAGCAGCAATGCTGGAATTACTGCGTAAAATCGTACAGGAAGTGAGTTCTGCACAAAATGTGGAGACTGCGCTTGATATGATTGTACGTAGTATTCAGCGAGGTTTACACACAGATGTTTGTTCTGTGTATCTGTTTGATCACCCCACACAACGATATGTGTTGCGAGCATCCCAAGGGCTTAATGTCGATGCGATTGGGCGTGCTTCCTTGTCTTCATCTGAGGGGATTGTAGGTTTAGTCGCGCGCCGGGCTGAGCCTATTAATCTTGAGGATGCGGAGACTCATGCGGCTTACTGTTATTTACCCGAAACAGGTGAAGAGCGTTACCACGCGTTTTTAGGTGTCCCTATTATTCATCAGCGGCGCGTGCTGGGGGTCTTGGTCGTTCAGCAGCAAGCGACGCGTCGCTATGATGAATCCGAAGAAGCCTTCATGGTGACGGTATCTGCTCAGTTAGCAGGCCTCATCTCAGTAGCTGATGCAACCGGCAGTGCGGATCAGCGTGAAAGAGCACCCACACGCATGGCTGATCGACGCTTTGACGGTGTAGCAGCCGGCGCGGGAGTCGCCATTGGTCCTGTCGTTGTCATGGCATCTTTAGCTAACCTTGATGCGGTTCCCGATAAGACGGTTACCGATATAGATGCAGAAATTCAGATTTTCTATAACGCATTGGAGCGTGTACGTAATGATATTCGCGGTGTCAGTGAACGGTTAGCGGAAAAGTTACGCCATGACGAAAAGGCGCTGTTTGATGTGTACCTTCGCATGCTAGATGACTCAGCGATTGCTGGCGAAGTGGTGACGGTTATCCGCTTAGGGAACTGGGCTCAAGGGGCATTGAGTCAGGTAATTGCTACGAATGCAGCGCAATTTGCTGTGATGGAAGACCCTTACCTCCGCGAGCGTGCAACTGATGTACGGGATCTTGGTAGGCGAGTGCTTACTTACTTGCAAGAGGCGAGTAACCCAGGCGACATAGAGCTGCCAGAAAACGCTATATTAGTGGCGGAAGAGCTTTCGCCTACCATATTAGGGGAAGTTTCAACCGACAAGCTTGCCGGGCTTGTTTCGGTACATGGCTCTGGCAATTCGCATGCGGCTATTTTAGCGCGCTCGATGGGTATACCAACGGTGATGGGAATTGTCGACCTGCCATTTCGTCGTTTAGATGGCCGTCTCGTGATTGTGGATGGCTACTCAGGGCGCTTGTACGTAGAGCCTTCTGAAGAATTGTTGGGGATCTACCGTGAGATCCATCGAGAACAAGCAGAGGTCACCGCCGAGTTAGCAACCTTAAGAGATCTACCTGCCATTACGAAAGATGGCCATCGTATGCCTTTGTGGGTTAACACGGGGTTGACGGCCGATGTTTCCAGAGCATTGGAGCGCGGTGCAGAGGGGATCGGTTTGTACCGAACAGAAATTCCTTTCATGGTGCGTGACTTCTTCCCTAGTGAAATGGAACAGACTCAAATTTATCGCAAACAACTCGAAGCGTTTGCTCCGCATCCAGTAACGATGCGCACGTTAGATATTGGCGGTGATAAGTCGCTACCCTACTTCCCAATTAAAGAGGAAAACCCATTCTTAGGGTGGCGTGGTATCCGAGTAACCTTAGATCATCCGGAGATATTTCTTGTTCAGATCCGCGCTATGTTGCGTGCCAGCGAGGGCTTGGATAACTTGCGTATCATGTTGCCAATGGTAACTAGTGTGTACGAGGTAGATGAGTCTAACCGGTTGCTCGATCGTGCTGTTCGCGAGCTTCAAGAAGATGGGCACGATATTAAGCGTCCGCCAGTTGGCGTGATGATTGAAGTTCCGGCAGCGGTATATCAGGTGCGATTGTTTGCTAAACGTGTGGATTTTATCTCTGTTGGCTCAAATGACTTAGCTCAGTACTTGCTTGCCGTTGATCGTAACAACCCGCGCGTGGCCGGTTTGTATATGTCCTATCATCCGGCGGTGTTGAAAGCCTTAGAGTATATTGCTCGGGAAGCTCATAAAGAGGCAATCCAAGTCTCTATCTGTGGTGAAATGGCATCAGAACCTGCGGGTGCTTTGTTATTGATGGCCATGGGCTATGATGTGCTCTCTATGAACGCGACGAACCTGCCGCGAGTTAAATCAGCCATTAGGGGTGTGCGGTTGGAACAGGCAAGGACATTATTCTATAAAGTGCGGCGCATGGATGATGCTGATAAAATTCAATCTTTCTTAACGGAAGCCATTCGACGAATGGGGCTTGGCCAACTGAGTCAGCCTGACTTGCCTGCATAACGCTCGCTTATTTTTCTCTTTATTATCAATTCATTTTACATGAGGCATTTATACGCACAGAGCATCGCGTATGGAGCAAGTTAATGTAAAATGGCACTTATTTACGCCTGTATGGACAAATGTGAATGCTCTTAACTTTAGTGATGTATTTAGTGCTTGGGGCCGCGGCGGGTATCGTTGCTGGTCTATTTGGTATTGGCGGCGGGATACTTATTGTTCCTGTGTTGGTGTTTAGCTTTAGCGCGCAGGGTATGTCAGCTGACGTATTGACGCATGCGGCGGTGGCGACGTCGTTAGCGACAATTATTTTTACCTCGGTGAGTTCTATTAAGGCTCATCATAGCCGAGGAGCGGTGCGCTGGGATTTGTTCAAGCCGTTGGCGGTTGGGATTGCGATCGGTGCGGTACTCGGCGCCTTTACAGCGGATTTGCTGAGCGGGCCCCATTTGCAGATTATTATTGGTGTTTTTGCTTTCTTGGTGGCTTGCCAAATGGCCTTTGGTTTTACCCCCAAAGGCCGAGATTCAGAGCTCACTACACCAACGTTGGCAGGGGCAGGTGGTTTTATTGGTTGGGGAGCCGCGATCTTTGGGATTGGCGGGGGCACTCTTACCGTACCCTTCCTTACTTGGAAAAAAATCTCCATGCAACAAGCCGTTGCAACGTCAGCGGCGTGCGGTTTGCCCATCGCGGTTATGGGCGCTGTTACTAATATTTACACGGGGTGGAATCATGAAAATGTAGCACCCTATAGCTTAGGCTATATTTATTTGCCGGCTTTTGCTGGGATTGTCATTAGTAGCTCCTTGTTTGCTAAATTAGGAGCGAAGTGGGCGCATAGCTTACCGGGTGATCTTCTGAAAAAAATATTCGCAGCGTTTTTGTTCATAGTGTCAATGCGCTTTTTACTGGCTAATTTGCTGTAACCAGCAAGAAGAAGGATGTCGTTTTATGTGGGTGCATGACATAGATCCTATTGCACTGGATTTAGGATTTATACAGATACACTGGTATGGCTTGATGTACCTGATTGGTTTTGCTGCTGCGTGGGGGTTAGGCTCTTGGCGCGCCAAGCAGCCAGGCTCTGGGTGGACAGAAGAGCAAATATCAGACCTTATTTTTTGGGGTGCGCTGGGTGTTGTTATCGGTGGTCGCTTTGGTTATGTATTGTTCTATAACTTTGATCAATTTCTTGCGAATCCGCTGTGGTTGTTTGCTGTATGGGAAGGAGGCATGTCTTTCCATGGAGGCTTGTTAGGGGTGCTGGTGGTGTTGGCGTTGTTTGCGCGTCGGTATCATAAGACCTTTTTTGAAATTGGTGATTTTGTAGCTCCGCTGGTGCCTATCGGTTTAGGTGCAGGGCGTGTCGGAAACTTTATCGGCGGAGAGTTATGGGGGCGCGCAGCTGATGTACCTTGGGCTGTTATCTTCCCACGCACCGGCGATAATGTAGCTCGCCATCCTTCTCAGTTATATGAGGCAGCCTTAGAGGGCTTGGTGATGTTTGCGGTGCTGTGGTGGTATACCAGTAAGCCTAAACCGCGAGCAGCGGCATCAGGTCTGTTTTTATTACTGTATGGTTTATTCCGCAGTTTTGTCGAGTTCTTCCGCGAGCCTGATGCGCACATTGGCTATTTAGCATTTGGCTGGCTGACAGAGGGGCAGCTTTTGTCGTTCCCAATGATTGTGGTTGGTATCGTTATTATCATTTGGGCATACCAACGTAATGTATACACTGAGCCTAAGCAGGCGTAGTCAGTTCGGACATCGATATGAAACAATATTTAGCACTTTGTCAGCGGTTAATTGATCAGGGCGAGTGGATCGAAAATAAGCGAACCGGTAAGCGTTGTCTTACCGTGATCAATGCAAACATGACGTACGATGTGGGTCAAAACCAGTTTCCTATGGTGACCACCCGTAAAACGTTTTGGAAATCAGCCATTGCAGAGCTAATTGGTTACTTGCGTGGATATGACAGTGCAGCAGATTTCCGTCAGTTAGGCACTAAAACATGGGATGCCAATGCAAACCTTAATGAGGCATGGCTGAACAATCCGTATCGAACAGGGGATGACGATATGGGGCGTGTTTACGGAGTACAGGGACGTCGTTGGTCTAAGCCTGATGGTGGACATATTGATCAGCTCAAAAAGCTGATTGATAACCTAAGCCAAGGTATAGATGACCGTGGGGAAATCCTGACGTTTTATAATCCGGGTGAGTTCCATATGGGCTGCTTGCGACCTTGTATGCATACCCACACTTTCTCTTTATTAAATGATACGTTGCATTTAACTTCCTATCAGCGCAGTTGTGATGTGCCACTGGGTTTGGTGTTTAATCAAATTCAAGTATTCACGCTATTAGCATTAATCGCGCAAATTACCGGCCATAAAGCGGGTTTGGCTTATCACAATATTGTGAATGCACATATTTACGAAGATCAAGTTGAACTGATGCGCGATGTACAGCTCCAACGTGAACCGTTTGATCCACCGAAGTTACACATTAATCCGGATATAAAGTCACTAGAAGACCTTGAAACTTGGGTCACAATGGATGATTTTGAAGTGGAAGGTTATCAGCATCATGAGCCTATCCAATATCCTTTTTCGGTGTGATTGTGTCTTGTCAGGCTGTCTGTGGGCAGCTGTTCCACAGGAGTCAGTTATGAAGCTATCGTATTTAAGTATCCTTGTACCCTTGTTGTTACCTCTTTCTAGCGCTCATGCCACAGAAAATCGTGATGCAGCTATGAGCATTAAATTGTATCAAGTGCTCACCACTGCCGGAGCTTTTGCATCCGAGTGCAACGCACATGAAGGGGCAGAAAAAGCCGCGTATAAAAGCGCTATAGCAACAGTGACTGATGTGACGGCTAAAACAGTGAGTGAAGTACGCCCTGAAATGACAGAAGCTGATGCGAGAGATGAGTTGGGTGTTGTCACTAAAGCCATCAACGAGAAAACCAAAGCAGCTATTGAGCAAGATGGTTGCAATAGCGAACTCGCCCAAAGCATGATTGATCGCTACCATGAGCTGCTCAAAGAGGACTTTAGCACTTTAAAGAGCAGCTCTTAACGGGTTTCTATTTTTTGCGGCAGTGATAGCGGATGGCGCAGGCTGCTATGAATAAGTGTTGATAAGGTCTGCCTGCATAGCTTGTCAGCCAACGGATATAAGCAAGTCTTTATAAGACTTGCTCAAAGCCCTCAAACTTAGGGGGGCCTAAATAAATACCTTTTGATGTACTCGCATTCGCGTGTGCTTTTCTGAAAGCTTCTGATTGTGTCCAATCACGAAACGCTTGCTCTGATTCCCAAATAGAATGCGAAGCAAATAAGGTGCATTCGTCATCGGTAGAGCCACGTAGCAATTGAAATGACTTAAAGCCGGGCACTTCGCTTAAATGGCTGTCTCGGTTTTTCCAAATGTCTGTGAATTCCTGCTCTTTGCCTAATGCAATTCGGAAGCGGTTCATAGCGATATACATGAGAGTATCCTTTGCTGGTGGCGTTTTGCCTGAATAATGGCGTAATTGAGTGGACGACATGAAAGCGATAAAGTGCCTTAACAGTCGGTAAAAGCTGCAAAATTAGTGTAAAAAATTTATCCTGAACTGCATAGTGGTTTATTTAAGTGCTTAAAAATCAATGGCTTAATTTGTGGCATAGTTCCTGCTCTACCTTTACTAAATGATTTAATCATAAAGAGGTATATGTCATGGATTTGATTCGAGTGCTTATTGCTATTTTGTTGCCGCCATTGGGTGTTTTTCTTCAGGTGGGTATCGGTGGTGCGTTTTGGTTGAATATCTTATTAACCTTATTGGGATACATCCCCGGTATTGTCCATGCTATTTGGGTGATCGCTAAGCGCTAGCGATAGTGTTTTCCGTATTAATTTTAAAAGGGCTCTGATGAGCCCTTTTTTTGATCTGCCCTAGCATCTTAGAAAGCTACGGGTTAAGACGGTTGGTGTATTTGCACGCTAGGAATGCGTTGGCTAGCAGCGGCTTTTTTCTGCTTTTTGCGCGTGAGGAGTTTATCAACGCACTGCTCCTCATCATTTAAAATAACGATGCACTCTAGGCATTGTACGCATTCGTTGTAGTCTATTTCACCGCTTTTCTTAATGGCTTTTATTTCACAGCGATGGTGGCAGGTTTGGCAAGGAGAACCGCAAAAGTCGACTCGTTTTAGTAATTCAAAGCGACGTAACCAGCCTATAGCTGCCAAGCCTGCGCCTAATGGGCACAAATAGCGGCAGTAAAACTTATGAATAAACATCCCTACAATCAGCAGCCCTACGGCATAAAGCACAAATGGCCAATGGCGGATGAAAACTAAGGTTATACTGGTTTTAAAAGGTTCTACTTCAGATAGCTTTTCGGCCCACGTTAATGAATAGAAAGAGACGGCTACTAGCCCGCCTATAATGGGATATTTTAGATAGATTAAGCGACGGTGAAGTGTAGCCGGAACGCGTATCTGTTTAAGGCCTATTTTTTTGCCCAACCAAGAGGACATTTCCTGTAAGGCTCCAAAAGGGCAAAGCCATCCACAAAAAAGCCCGCGTCCCCAGATAAATAAACTAATAAAAGTGACAACCCACAGGATAAAAATGACGGGGTCTAATAAAAAAATGGTGATATCAAAGCCGTCTTTTATCGAATGGAACAAGGTGAAAATGTTAACGACGGACAATTGGCCTTGCGCATAAAATCCGATAAAAAAGAGAGTGAATGCCAAATACCCCCAGCGAAAAGCATGGAAGTGTTTCCAGCGACTTAGGCGGTCTTGCTTGATAAAGCTAACGATTAAAACAGTTAGGCCTATTAATAAAATACATACGCTAACCCAGCGATCCATCCAAAGCTTTATCCACAACGGTAGTGGCTTTGCGGTGTCTATTTGTACGGGTTCCCATTCACTGTCAGGAAGCTGGTAGTGGCTAAGGAAAGTTGCGCTATCGCTAATCAAGTGATTTCTTGCAAGGTTTACATGTAGCTTAAGATCAACAGGGCTACCTGGGTCAAAACCTGCGCTGCCTTTAATTCTTAAAAAATGGGCCGTCGAGAAGCGAGGCGCACCAGGAGTAATAATGTCATTAAATTCGCTGGGTGCATTGATATCGCGTATTTCTACCGATAAGCCTCCTTGGTCTAAGGACAAGCGTGATGGAACGGTTGCTGGTGTGTAGTTTTCTTCGGCATGGGGGTAAAGGCCGCTAGAGCCAACCCAAAGAAGGTGGTCGCCAGGTGTTAAACGGTCCATCAGCGCTTTGTAGCGTGCTTCGCCAAGCAAGTTTACTCCTACTTGAGGAGCGTTTAGATAGGCATAAGCTAATGTGATGAAAGGGGTGTTTGGCGCTGTTGTATTTGAAAATTCGGGGTAGCTGTTGAGTGATCGGCCTAACGACTCTTCTACTTCTGTTTGCGATAATGTCCATTGATGTATGAGATTATTGTTGGCAAGTGCGTCCCAGCTCTGCGAAATAATTGGTTTTTCAAGTAGGCGAGACTGAGTTGGCAATGCAAAGCCTTCCAAACGTGCGCGCGCTACTTGTAGCGCAGTCGATAGCACTACATCATTGATTATCATCACGGAAATAGTGGCCTTTGTGACGCCGTCAAAAACAACCGTGCCACTTGCGCCTCCGTCTGATTGTGAGCTCAACTGCGAGTTTTGTGCGCTGCCAACAATGATTTGGTTACGTACCGAACGATTGCGATACTGCGCTAAAAACTCATGCATCGATTCGTTTCCCAGCCCATGTAAAAAAACGGGTTCATGATGATCGATAACCGTGACATCCTGAAATGATCCGTCAGGTTTAAGGCCTATCAGTAGTCGAATTGGCTTACCTGCAAAACCGGCAAGATTATTAATCTCGTCAGACAACCACGCATATCCAAGCAGCTCATCGAGCTGATAAGCCGCATAGACGGGTAAGTCGGCTTCTTTATCGCCAAAACGGGTGGCTTTGGGGAATAGCGCTTGTAGTGGGAGACCATCAACCAGTGGTTTGCCCGCATAGGTAGGGCTCATCACGGCTTCATTGGCCTGAACTGCGGCGCTCGTTAGCAGCCACAAATGTACAACCACAAAAAGCGGCAATAATATACGGTACAGCATATCAAACGGTCCTTACCGGCACGGTATCCGGCTTGTACTTATTGTTATGGGGGAGGAGGCGTTTAACGAATATCAGGTATAACTGTGGAGCAGAGTCGTTGGCTTATCAATAGTACAGAGGGGTAGGGCTTTTGAGACTAAAGTTCTGATTCTTTGTTATTGCATTATGTGGTTGTTATTTTTTCGAGATAGACAGTGCAAACCACTCGCAATAGTGAAGCAAAGTTACCGGTTTCCCCACGGCGAATGACCACTTCACGGTATAGGTCGCTTAAGAACTTGGGAGTGCTGGACTCTTCGCTTTCAGCTATTTCATCAATGATGTTCCAAAAATGATTTTCTAAGCGAATGCTTGTAACCGCGCCTTCGATTCTAACTGAGCGAGTTGTTGTTTCGTATAAGCTTGGGCTGGTGCTGGAGTATAAATGGCACATAATAAAAGAGAGCTCCCTGCAAAGGTTAGCTCTCTTTATAAATCACGTAACAGGTATCATCAACCTATGAGATTGTTTAGGTAAGAACGATTTGTTCTTACAGTGTTATCTTGGCGCCTAAAACGTCTAAAAACTGCTTTAACCAAGCCGGGTGGGCTGGCCATGCAGGTGCTGAAACGATGTTGCCGTCAGTATAGGCATGGTCAACAGCAATGTCTTGGTATTCGCCACCGCATAGGCGAACTTCAGGTGCGCATGCTGGGTAAGCGGATACTTTGCGGCCCTCTACAATGCCGGCGGCTGTTAGTACTTGGGCTCCATGACACACGGCTGCAATAGGCTTATTGGCTTGAGCAAACTCGCGAGTAATCTCAAGAACGCGCTCATTTAAACGGATGTATTCGGGTGCTCGGCCGCCGGGAACGACAAGTCCAACATAGTCGTCAGTATTAACGGTATCGAAATCTGCATTAAGCTGAAAGTTGTGGCCGGGCTTTTCACTGTAAGTTTGGTCACCTTCAAAGTCGTGAATAGCGGTTCTGATCGAATCGCCAGCTTGCTTGTCTGGGCAGACGGCTTCTACGGTATAGCCAACCATGGCAAGTGCTTGAAATGGCACCATAACTTCATAGTCTTCAACGTAGTCGCCCACTAAAAATAATATTTTTTTAGACATTGCATGCTCCTTGTTATTGTGAATGTGTGCACGGTAAGTGGAGTATCGACTTGGTTGGAGGGCTTGGGGTAATAGTGGGCTACTACATTCGATAATTTCAGCGGCAGATGAACGCGAGATATTGGTATTTGGCGGTGTAAACGTGTCGCTAATGTGCACAAGCTTCTGGCTGTAGTAAACTGCCCACCCTAGAATTGATAATAACGATAGGTCAGCCTCCGTGTGAGCGCTACCTATTAAGTTAGGTAGTCACCCATGAGATTAGCAATGATAGTCGCACAGTCGTCTAACCGTGTGATTGGTCGAGACAATAAATTGCCGTGGTATTTGCCGGGCGATCTCAAATATTTTAAGCAAGCCACCATGGGTAAGCCGATTATTATGGGTCGTAAGACCTTTGAATCTATCGGGAAGCCATTGCCGGGGCGTCTTAATATCGTCATCAGTCGAGATGCTTCTTTTACGGCCCAGGGCATCAAAGTTGTTATGTCTTTACCTGAGGCCATTGAATTGGCCGAAAGTCAGGCGCTAATTGATGGCGTAGACGAGGCAATGATTATTGGTGGCGCTCAAATTTACGCATTAGCTTTGCCTGAAGTAGAGCGCTTGTATATTACGCAAGTACATGCGGATATAGAGGGAGATGCTTATTTTCCCGAATTTAATCGCTCGCAATGGACCGAGCTCGGCCGTGAAGACTTTTCGGCGCAAGGTCCAAACCCTTTTGACTACAGCTTCATTGTTTATCAGCGGAGCAAATAAATGGTTATTGATGAGCGTTTATTGGCGGCGTTGTCAGATGGTCAATTTCATTCAGGGCAAGAGCTTGGTCAGCACCTAGGTATTAGCCGAAGTGCTATCTGGAAGCAAATGAAAAACCTTGAGTCCTTAGGTGTTGAAATATACAGCATCCGTGGACGTGGATATCGAGTTCCAGGCGGTTTAGAGCTGCTTTGCGAAGAGAGAATTGTATCCGACTGCAGCGATCTGGTGGCACGCCACCTTCGTAACATTACGGTACAGCGCGTGGTTGACTCAACCAATACGCTCGCCATGCGTGATATGCAGCAAGGGTTAGCCGATGCGCACCTATATCTGGCTGAGTATCAAACGGCGGGTAAAGGGCGGCGCGGACGCCAATGGGTCAGCCCTTTTGCTCGTAATTTATACTTTTCGTTGGTGTGGAATTTTTCTCATGGCGCCGCGGCCCTAGAAGGGCTGAGTTTGGTTGTGGGTTTGGCCCTGCAACAAGCGCTAACCGCCATGGGTTTATCAGGCATTGAACTAAAGTGGCCAAATGACTTATTGGTTGATTCGAAAAAACTGGCGGGCATTTTGCTCGAAATGCAAGGAGATGCATCAGGTGAGTGCCAAGTAGTCATTGGTGTTGGGATCAATGTTACGATGTCAGATGAAGCAAGCGAGGGAATAGATCAACCGTGGGTGGATTTGTCTTCACTGTCACAAACACCAATCTCTCGTAATCAATTAATGGCCACTGTGCTGAATCACCTTATCCCGATGTTAGAGCAATTTAAAGTGGACGGCTTTGCGGCATTTCAGGACGCATGGCACGCGTGTCATGCGTATCAACAGCAACCGGTTAGGATTATCTCGGGGCATCGAGAGGTGGTCGGTGAGTGTCAGGGAGTTGATGCGCAAGGAGCCTTGATCATCCATCACTCTGACGGTGTAGAGCATTTTCATGCAGGTGAAGTTAGCGTGAGAGCTTACCATGCGTCTTGAAATAGATGTGGGAAATACCTTTGTGAAATGGCGCTGGGTTTTTGACGGCACGATTACTAAAGCGCTTCGGTGTCTGAAAGAGCCCTTTTTGTCTCGTATAGCTGATATTGATGAGCCAGAATTGGTGCTTGATGAGCTTTGCGATATTTGGATAGGCTCGGTAGCCGGTCGCGAATTTAACGAAGCACTCACGCGGGCACTAAAAACACGTTGGGATATAACGCCTTTATTTGCTGTGTCAGCAAGTTCAGCAGCGGGTGTGCGTAATAGTTACATAGAGCCTACTAGGATGGGGGTTGATCGTTGGTTGGCAATGTTAGCTGCACGGCATCAGGATGACGGGGCGTCTACCGTTGTTGATTGCGGAAGTGCAATTACCATTGATTATTTGAGCGCGCAGGGAGAGCACCTAGGTGGGTATATTGTTCCAGGCTTACAAATGATGCGTGCTAGCTTGTTAAATAATACCGCTAACGTTCGCTATGATGATGAAGACTTACTGAGTATTGAACCAGGGAAACATACCGGAGCCTGTGTTAATAATGGTACGCGATACTTATTGCAGGCGTTAGCTGGTCAATTGTTAGAAGAAGCGTCTAAGTCAGGTTCGCAGCTTTATATAACAGGTGGTGATGGTTATTTGTTGCAGGCGCAAATGCCGGGTGCGCTATTGGTGCCAGACCTTGTACTAGACGGACTCATGTGGGCTGATAAACAGTGATGAAATGGTGGGTTATATTTTTACTGTTGGCTAATGCGGTTGTGCTATTTGCATTCAGTATGCTCGAATCTCCGTCTGGCCCGACGCAGGCGCCGTCGAATGATATACATACTATACGGCTGGTCAATGAGCTAAATGTGCCGTTGGGCCAAGATCCGATCTCTGTTCAAAAGCAGAATAATCAGGCGGGTGTTTGCTTCGATTATGAAATACCTGCTAATGAAGACGATATTGCACAAGTTAGCGATTTTTTAGTAGAGCAAGGGTTAGAGCCGGTGATTAACACGCAATTGGATGAGCACGTTAAAATCTCGGTGTTTATCAGCGAAAGTGGAAAATTTGATCGTAAAATGATCAATAAAATCAATGAAATCCTCTTAGATAGCAAACCAGACGTAAAAATAGCAAAAAAAGTGTGTAAAGGGCTTGCATCTATAAAACCTGATCATTAACATATGCGCCACTTCGTTAAGCCGGTATAGCTCAGCTGGTAGAGCAACTGACTTGTAATCAGTAGGTCCCGAGTTCGACTCTTGGTGCCGGCACCATTTACGAAGTGGCCTTGATGGTGGGGTTCCCGAGTGGCCAAAGGGATCAGACTGTAAATCTGACGCGCAAGCTTCGGTGGTTCGAATCCACCCCCCACCACCATATAATGCTCGGTTTAGCGGGTATGGTATAGTGGCTATTACCTCAGCCTTCCAAGCTGAAGAGGTGGGTTCGATTCCCACTACCCGCTCCAGAGTATGTCTTTGGGCGAAAGTGTAAATCTAGTAGCTTAATGTATTTGTAGTTTAGGCTGTTAGGGTAAAGCTCAAGTAGCTCAGGGGTAGAGCACACCCTTGGTAAGGGTGAGGTCGGCGGTTCAATTCCGCTCTTGAGCTCCAGAATTTGAAGGGTAGATGTAGCAATATATCTGCCCTTTGTTGTATTTGTGATTCACGTATTACCTTTTTGGGAAGCTAACGATGGCTAAGAAATCATTTGAACGTAATCTGCCGCACGTTAACGTAGGTACTATTGGCCACGTTGACCACGGTAAAACAACTTTGACAGCAGCACTGACTCGCGTATGTGCAGAAGTTTTCGGTGGTGAAGCCGTAGCATTTGACGGTATCGATAAGGCACCAGAAGAGCGTGAGCGTGGTATCACGATCTCTACGTCTCACGTAGAGTACGAATCTAAGATTCGTCACTACGCGCACGTAGACTGCCCAGGTCACGCTGACTATGTTAAGAACATGATCACTGGTGCGGCACAGATGGACGGCGCTATCCTAGTATGTGGCGCGACTGATGGCCCTATGCCACAGACTCGTGAGCACATCTTGTTGTCTCGTCAGGTAGGTGTACCTTACATCGTAGTGTTCTTGAACAAAGCTGATTTGTTGGCAGAAGACTGTGGCGGTGTTGATTCTGAAGAATACGCAGAAATGCGTGAGCTTGTAGAAATGGAAATCCGTGAGTTGCTAGACACTTACGACTTCCCAGGCGATGACACGCCAATCATCTGTGGTTCTGCTTTGATGGCATTGAACGGCGAAGATGACAACGAATTAGGAACAACAGCGGTTAAGAACCTAGTCGAAGCACTAGATGCTTACATCCCTGATCCAGTTCGTGCGATCGATCAGCCATTCTTGATGCCTATCGAGGACGTATTCTCTATCTCTGGTCGTGGTACAGTAGTAACAGGCCGTGTAGAGCGTGGTATCGTTAAAGTCGGCGAAGAGATTGAAATCGTTGGTATCCGCGAAACTACTAAGACAACATGTACTGGTGTTGAGATGTTCCGTAAGTTGCTTGACGAAGGTCGTGCAGGTGAGAACGTTGGTGCATTGTTGCGTGGTACTAAGCGTGATGACGTTGAGCGTGGTCAAGTATTGGCTAAGCCAGGTACAATCAACCCGCACACGAACTTCGAATGTGAAGTATACGTACTGAGCAAAGATGAAGGTGGTCGTCATACTCCATTCTTCAAAGGCTACCGTCCACAGTTCTACTTCCGTACAACTGACGTGACAGGTAACTGTGAATTGCCAGAAGGCGTAGAAATGGTAATGCCAGGTGACAACGTTAAAATGGTTGTTACTCTGATTGCACCAATCGCGATGGATGAAGGTCTGCGCTTTGCGATCCGTGAAGGCGGTCGTACAGTAGGTGCAGGCGTTGTATCTAAGATTTTCGCTTAATTTGTAATTAAGTGTTGCCAAGTTTCAGGGGTGCGCCTATAATGTGCGTCCCTGATTTTTACAGGCCAGTGGCTCAATTGGCAGAGCAGCGGTCTCCAAAACCGCAGGTTGTGGGTTCGAGTCCCTCCTGGCCTGCCATCCTTAATCAAGGGTGGCATCAAGCAGTAAGCTTTTACTAAGCCGAGGCTAATAAGCGTGAACCCTAAAGTGACATCTGAAGTATCAAAGTTCGACGGCCTTAAATGGTTGGTTGTTGTGCTGCTTGTTGCGGCTGGCGTGGTTGGTAACTCTTATTATGCCGATCAGTCTTTGTTGTATCGTGTTGTGGCCTTGCTTGCTGTGGCCTTAGTAGCTGGATTTGTTGCATTTCAAACAGCTAAGGGAAAGGCTTTCTTTACCCTGTGTAAAGAGTCAAAAAATGAGATTCGCAAAGTGGTATGGCCTACGCGCCAAGAAACTTTGCAAACCACAGCGATGGTTGTTGTCGCTGTGTTGGTTATAGGTTTATTTCTTTGGGGCCTCGACTCGTTATTGGGTTGGGTTGTCTCTAGTGTGATTGGTTAGGAGAAGAGCATGGCTAGGAATTGGTATGTTATTCATGCTCACTCGAACTACGAGAAGCGTGTTAAGTCTTCTCTGGAAGAACGTATTGCGTTAGCCGGTCTTGAAGATATGTTTGGTGATATCCTTGTTCCCACAGAAGAAGTGGTTGAGATCAAGGATGGTAAGAAGCGTAAATCAGAGCGTAAGTTTTACCCTGGCTATGTGCTTGTTCAAATGGAAATGAACGACGAGACATGGCACTTGGTTAAGCATACTGATCGTGTGCTCGGTTTTATTGGTGGTACGGCGGATAAGCCCGCGCCAATTAGCTCGCGAGAAGCTGATGAGATTTTATCGCGCGTTCAGAGTGGGGTTGATAAGCCTAAGCCTAAGACAGTGTTTGAGCCTGGTGAGATGGTTCGTGTGTCTGATGGTCCGTTTGCTGACTTTGATGGCGTTGTTGAAGAAGTTGATTATGAAAAGAACCGCATGAAAGTGGCGGTAATGATTTTCGGTCGATCAACTCCAGTAGAATTAGAGTTTGGTCAGGTAGAAAAGATCTGATCTGAGTATATTTTATAGCGTTAAGACTCTGCCTGCGAAGGCGGAGTTTTTGCGTCTTTGTAAAACGGGTAGCTGAAAAGCGTTGACCCATAGGAGAAATAGCAATGGCTAAGAAAATCCAAGCTTATATTAAGCTTCAGGTTAAAGCCGGTCAGGCGAATCCAAGTCCACCAGTTGGTCCTGCATTGGGTCAGCACGGTGTAAACATCATGGAGTTCTGTAAGGCGTTTAACGCTGAGACTCAAGGCTTAGAGCCTGGTCTTCCGACTCCTGTTGTAATTACTGTTTACAGTGACCGCAGCTTTACTTTTATTACAAAAACGCCTCCAGCGTCAATTCTGCTTAAAAAAGCAGCTGGCCTGAAGAGTGGTTCTGGTCGTCCAAATACTGAAAAAGTGGGTACTGTCACTCGTGCTCAGTTGGAAGAGATCGCAACGACTAAAATGGCTGACTTGACTGCTGCTGATATGGACGCAGCTGTACGTACTATCGCGGGCAGTGCTCGTAGTATGGGTCTTGTAGTGGAGGGTGAAGAGTAATGGCTAAGCTAACTAAGCGCCAAAAGGCGATTCGTGAAGTAGTTGAAGCGGGTAAAGCTTACGCTATCTCTGATGCTGTTGAGATCCTTTCAAAAGTTTCTACTGTTAAGTTTAAAGAAACGGTTGAAGTGGCGATTAACTTGGGTGTTGATCCACGTAAATCTGACCAAGTAGTTCGTGGTTCTACTGTACTTCCTAACGGTACAGGTAACGATGTTCGTGTTGCTGTATTTGCTCAAGGCGAAAACGCTGAGAAAGCAAAAGAAGCGGGTGCGGATGTTGTAGGTTTTGAAGATCTAGCTGAAGCCATCAAAGGTGGCGATCTAGACTTTGGCGTTGTTATTGCTACACCTGATGCTATGCGTATCGTTGGTCAGCTTGGTCAGGTGCTAGGCCCTCGCGGTTTAATGCCTAACCCAAAAGTTGGCACAGTGACTACCGATGTGGCTACGGCTGTTAAAAACGCTAAAGCCGGTCAAGTACGTTTCCGTACAGACAAAAACGGTATCATTCATGCGGGTGTTGGCAAGATTGAATTTACTGCTGATGCTATCCGCGAAAATATTGAAGCCTTGGTCTCTGACCTGAAAAAGCTGAAGCCTGCTTCTGCTAAAGGTGTATATATTAAGAAAGTTACTCTGTCCTCTACAATGGGGCCAGGACTGGTGGTTGATCAGTCGTCTTTGACGGCGTAATCAATCCCTTAAAGGTTTTTTGAGGGTCTTCGTGACCTGTTAGACAGAGACGAAGGCCGTCAAAGACCGCAGGTGATGCGCTTTGACGTATCTTAATGGGTAACTGGCCTGCGCAGACGGTGAAATACACCGCACACTCGAAAGCTTGCGAAATACCAAGCTTGGTAAATAGTCGAAAGACTCAATCCAGGAGTTAATTGTGGCATTAGGACTAGAAGACAAAAAAGCGATCGTCGCTGAAGTCCAAGAAGCTGCTAAAGGCGCCCTTTCTGCAGTAGTTGCTGACTCTCGCGGTGTTACCGTGACAGACATGACTGCTTTGCGTAAGCAAGCGCGTGAAAATGGCGTATGGCTACGTGTTGTTCGTAACACGTTGGCACGTCGTGCAGTTTCTGGTTCAGCGTTCGAATGTTTGTCTGACTCTTTCGTTGGCCCAACTATCATTGCATTCTCAAACGAGCACCCAGGTGCTGGTGCGCGTATTCTGAAAGAATTCGCTAAAGACAATGATAAGTTTGAGCTGAAAACAGCAGCATTTGAAGGTGAAGTTGTAGACGTCGCTATGCTGGCAAGCTTGCCAACATACGAAGAAGGTCTGGCGAAACTGATGAGCTGTATGAAAGAAGCAGCAGCTGGCAAGTTGGTTCGTACCATCGCTGCCGTACGCGATCAGAAAGAACAAACCGCTGCATAATTGGCAGGGTTTGTAATACGATTTTAATGAGCTTCGGCTCCACTAGTTTTATAGGAAAAAGTCATGTCTCTGACTAAAGATGATATCATCAATGCAATCGCTGAAATGTCCGTAATGGACGTAGTTGAATTAGTTTCAGCTATGGAAGAAAAATTCGGCGTATCTGCTGCTGCAGCTGTAATGGCTGGCCCAGCTGGCGATGCAGGCGCAGGCGCTGCTGAGCAAACAGAATTCGACGTAGTTCTAACAGCTGTTGGCGATAAGAAAGTTAACGTAATCAAAGCTGTTCGTGGCGCTACAGGTCTTGGCCTGAAAGAAGCTAAAGAAATGGTTGATGGTGCTCCATCTACTATTAAAGAAGGTGCTAGCAAAGAAGAAGCTGAAGAGCTTAAGAAAGCACTGGAAGAAGCTGGCGCTTCTGTTGAGCTTAAGTAATCGCGCTTATGCTCTTCAAGCAGCTTGAGACTGCTTGATATATCTATGGCTGGTGGCAAATTGCTACCGGCCTTTTTCCGTTATTTATAGACAGCAAATAAATAGCGGTTGCACAGACCGGAAGCTCTAATTCTGGACTGCTTCTCAACTTGGTGCACATGCTGAGGAACACTGATGGCTTATTCATACACCGAAAAGAAACGCATCCGAAAAGATTTCAGCAAATTGCTGCAAGTCATGGATGTACCTTACCTGCTGGCGATCCAGCTTGATTCTTACCGCAAATTCCTCCAAGAAGGAGTTGATGCCGCGGGTCGTAAAGAAGAAGGCTTACACGCAGCGTTCAAATCTGTATTTCCGATCGTCTCTTATTCTGGCAACGCCGCATTAGAATATGTTGGCTATCGCTTGGGTGAGCCCGTTTTTGATGTCAAAGAGTGTCAGTTGCGTGGTGTGACCTATGCGGCTCCTTTGCGTGTAAAAGTGCGCCTCGTTATCTACGACCGTGAATCATCAAATAAAGCGGTAAAAGATATTAAAGAACAAGAAGTCTACATGGGCGAAATGCCTTTGATGACTGATAACGGCACATTTGTGGTTAACGGTACTGAGCGTGTAATCGTTTCTCAGTTGCACCGTTCTCCTGGTGTGTTCTTCGATCACGATAAAGGGAAAACACACTCGTCTGGTAAGTTGTTGTACTCAGCACGAATTATTCCTTACCGTGGTTCATGGTTGGATTTTGAGTTTGATCCTAAAGATTCCCTTTTTGTACGTATTGACCGTCGCCGTAAATTGCCTGCGACAATTTTGTTGCGTGCATTGGGTTATGAGTCTAATGAGATCCTCGACATCTTCTTCGATCGTACTAACTGGATGCTGTCTGACGAAGGCGTATCTATGGAGTTGGTACCAGAGCGTCTTCGTGGCGAAACCATGTCGTTTGAGATTAAATCACCTAAGGGTGATGTGATCGTTGAAGCTGGCCGTCGTATTACCCCTCGCCATATTAAGAAAATGGCTGATGCAGGTATGACGCAGTTGGACGTTCCTAATGAGTACTTGTTAGGTAAGTCTATTGCTCAAGACATGCTGGATGCAACAACCGGTGAACTGATCTGCCCATGTAACACAGAAGTAACGGAAGATCTAATCACTAAATTTGCAGCAGCAAATGTGACAACATTCCAAACCTTGTATACCAATGACTTGGACTGTGGTCCATTCATGTCGGATACATTGCGTATCGACCCAACGCGCAGCCAATTGGAAGCATTGGTAGAAATCTACCGTATGATGCGTCCAGGTGAGCCGCCAACAAAAGAGTCGGCTGAAGCCTTGTTCCAGAACTTGTTCTTCTCTGAAGAGCGTTATGACCTGTCTGCTGTAGGTCGTATGAAGTTCAACCGCCGTCTAGGCCGTGCTGAAGAGGTAGGTTCTGGCGTTTTAGGTAAAGAAGATATCCTTGACGTTATGAAGACCCTAATCGATATCCGCAATGGTAAAGGCATTGTTGATGATATTGACCATTTGGGTAACCGCCGTATTCGTTCTGTCGGTGAAATGGCTGAAAACCAATTCCGTGTTGGTTTAGTGCGTGTAGAGCGTGCTGTTCGTGAACGTCTAAGCATGGCTGAATCTGATAACTTGATGCCACAAGACCTTATCAATGCTAAGCCAGTGGCTGCTGCAGTGAAAGAGTTCTTTGGTTCATCACAGCTGTCTCAGTTTATGGATCAGAACAACCCGCTTTCAGAGGTTACTCACAAGCGCCGAGTTTCTGCATTAGGCCCGGGTGGTTTAACACGTGAGCGTGCAGGCTTTGAGGTACGTGACGTACATCCAACTCACTATGGTCGTGTATGTCCAATTGAAACGCCGGAAGGTCCAAACATCGGTTTGATCAACTCATTGGCAACGTTTGCGCGTACTAATGATTACGGCTTCTTAGAAACACCATACCGTAAAGTCGTTGATTGTGTTGTTACTGATGATATTGAGTACTTATCAGCGATTGAAGAGAACAATTTCGTTATCGCACAGGCGTCAGCTACGGTAGATGAAAATAATCGCTTAACTGATGAGATGGTAACGGTTCGTCACCTTAACGAAACGACTGTAATGGCACCTGATAAAGTGGCATACATGGATGTTTCGGCTCGTCAGGTTGTATCGATTGCGGCATCCTTGATTCCATTCTTGGAGCACGATGATGCTAACCGAGCTTTGATGGGCTCGAACATGCAACGTCAGGCTGTACCTACTTTGCGTGCAGACAAGCCGCTTGTTGGTACTGGGATGGAGCGTTATGTAGCACGCGATTCAGGTGTTTGTATTACCGCAAAACGTGGCGGCTTTATCGAATCTGTTGATGCGGCTCGCATTGTTGTTCGTGTTAACGAAGACGAAGTGCAAGGTGATGCGGGTGTAGATATCTACAACCTAACCAAGTACACACGTTCTAACCAGAATACATGTATCAACCAGCGCTCAATTGTACGCCCAGGCGAGATTGTGCAGCGTGGTGATATTATGGCCGATGGTCCGTCTGTTGATATGGGTGAGTTGGCGCTTGGCCAAAACATGCGCATCGCATTCATGCCTTGGAATGGTTATAACTTTGAGGACTCGATTCTGATTTCAGAACGTGTCGTTCAAGAAGACCGCTTTACCACTATTCATATTCAAGAGCTAACGTGTGTGGCTCGTGATACGAAGCTTGGTTCAGAAGAAATCACATCGGATATCCCTAACGTAGGTGAATCTGCGCTGGCTAAGCTGGATGAGTCTGGCATCGTGCACATTGGTGCCGAAGTAGGTCCTGGCGATATCTTGGTCGGTAAAGTAACGCCTAAAGGTGAAACGCAATTAACACCAGAAGAAAAACTGCTACGTGCAATCTTTGGTGAAAAAGCGTCTGACGTTAAAGATACCTCTCTACGTGTTAAAGGCGGGACAACCGGTAAGGTAATTGATGTTCAAGTCTTTACACGTGACGGCGTTAAGAAAGATGACCGTGCGTTGTCGATCGAAAAAGACGAAATGGACGCAATCCGCAAAGATTTGAACGAAGAGTTTCGTATCGTTGAACAAGCAACATTTGAGCGTTTAACACGCACGCTAGAAGGTGTTGTAGCGGAAGGCGGATCTGGCCTGACCAAAGGGCAGACAATCACAGCTGAATTCTTGTCAACGCTTAAGAAAGATGACTGGTTCAAAATCCGTGTTGCAGACGATTCAGTCGCTGAAGCCTTAGAGCAAGCTAAAGCTCAGCTAGAAGAGCGTCGTGAAGAGCTAGATAAGAAGTTCGAAGACAAAAAGAACAAGCTGCAAACTGGTGATGACCTAGCCCCTGGTGTACTTAAGATTGTTAAGGTGTACGTAGCGACTAAACGTCGTGTCCAGCCAGGTGATAAAATGGCCGGTCGTCACGGTAACAAGGGTGTTATCTCCGTTATCATGCCGGTTGAAGACATGCCTTACGACGAGAACGGTGAGCCGGTAGATATCGTGCTTAACCCGCTGGGTGTACCGTCTCGAATGAACGTAGGTCAGGTTCTTGAAACGCACATGGGTGCGGCAGCGAAAGGCTTAGGTCGCAAGATCAATAACATGCTTGAAGTTGAGCGTGAAAAAGCTGAAACCGTTAAAGAGATTCGTGAATTCTTAGATCGCATTTACAACAGCGAACTAGATGGATGGAAAACGTCTCGTCACGAAGACCTTGATAGCTTCTCTGATGCTGAAATTCTTGAGTTGGCTCATAACCTGCGTGGTGGTGTGCCGTTGGCTACACCTGCATTTGATGGTGCAAAAGAGGCCGAGCTTAAAGAATTACTGCGTCTTGCTGATATGAGTGATACCGGCCAAGTAGCATTATTTGATGGTCGTTCCGGTGATAAATTTACCCGTCCAGTCACTGTTGGTTACATGTACATGCTGAAGTTGAACCACTTGGTTGACGATAAGATGCATGCCCGTTCTACCGGATCTTACAGTCTGGTTACTCAACAGCCATTGGGTGGTAAAGCACAATTTGGTGGTCAGCGCTTCGGTGAGATGGAAGTGTGGGCTCTGGAAGCTTATGGTGCTGCTTATACGCTACAAGAGATGCTAACTGTTAAGTCGGATGACGTGAATGGTCGTACTAAGATGTATAAGAACATCGTAGATGGCGATCATAGAATGGAGCCGGGTATGCCGGAGTCATTCAACGTATTGATCAAAGAGATCCGCTCTCTGGGTATCGACATCGAGCTTGAGAACGAATAAGGCATTACCGATTCACTGGGGCCGAAAATTGCTTCGGCCCATAACTCCGCGAGGAGCTGTAGATAATGAAAGATTTACTGAATCTGCTGAAATCACAAGGCCAGAATGACGAGTTCGACTCGATCAAGATTACACTGGCGTCACCTGAAATGATCCGCTCGTGGTCGTTCGGTGAAGTGAAGAAGCCTGAAACGATTAACTACCGTACGTTCAAGCCAGAGCGTGATGGTTTATTCTGCGCCAAAATCTTTGGCCCAGTAAAAGATTACGAATGCTTATGCGGTAAATACAAGCGCATGAAGCACCGTGGTGTTATTTGTGAGAAGTGTGGCGTAGAAGTTACGCTGACTAAAGTGCGTCGTGACCGTATGGGTCACATCGAATTGGCAAGCCCTGTTGCGCATATTTGGTTCTTGAAATCACTTCCGTCCCGTATCGGTTTGATGCTAGACATGACGCTACGTGACATCGAACGTGTTCTTTACTTTGAATCATTTGTTGTTATTGAGCCAGGTTTGACCACGCTTGAGCGCGGCCAGTTGCTAAATGATGAGCAATACTTCGAAGCATTAGAAGAGTTTGGTGATGAATTTGACGCGCGCATGGGTGCCGAAGCGGTACAGATGCTCATGTCATCAATTGATCTTGAAGAAGAAATTCAGATGTTGCGTGAAGAAATACCGCAAACTAACTCTGAAACTAAGATCAAAAAGCTTTCTAAGCGTCTTAAATTATGCGAATCCTTCTACAAGTCTGGTAACAAGCCAGAGTGGATGGTGATGTCTGTTCTGCCGGTTCTTCCGCCAGACTTGCGTCCATTGGTTCCTCTAGATGGTGGTCGTTTTGCGACATCGGATCTTAACGATCTATATCGTCGTGTTATCAACCGTAACAACCGTCTTAAGCGTTTATTAGACCTGAATGCACCAGACATCATCGTACGTAACGAAAAACGTATGTTGCAAGAAGCGGTTGATGCGCTACTTGATAACGGTCGTCGTGGTCGTGCCATTACTGGTTCTAACAAACGTCCATTGAAATCTTTGGCTGACATGATCAAAGGTAAGCAAGGCCGTTTCCGTCAGAACTTGTTGGGTAAACGAGTCGACTACTCGGGTCGTTCGGTTATCGTGGTAGGCCCATACTTGCGCCTACATCAGTGCGGTCTTCCTAAGAAGATGGCGCTCGAACTATTCAAACCATTTATCTTTTCGAAGCTTGAGTTACGTGGTTATGCAACCACGATTAAAGCGGCTAAGAAAATGGTTGAGCGTGAAGAACCATTAGTCTGGGATATTTTGGATGAAGTCATCCGTGAACACCCAGTGCTGCTTAACCGTGCACCAACACTTCACCGTTTGGGTATCCAAGCGTTTGAGCCTGTGTTGATTGAAGGTAAAGCCATCCAATTGCACCCATTGGTTTGTGCGGCATACAACGCCGACTTCGATGGTGACCAAATGGCGGTTCACGTTCCATTGACGATTGAAGCTCAGCTAGAAGCGCGTGCTTTGATGATGTCTACGAACAACATTCTTTCACCAGCAAACGGTGAGCCAATCATAGTGCCTTCACAAGACGTAGTCTTGGGCTTGTACTGGATGACTCGTGACCGTATCAATGCGCTAGGTGAAGGCATGGTCTTCTCTGATCTCGACGAGATTGAGCGTGCTTACGGTGCTAAGCAGGTTGATCTTCAAGCGCGAATTAAAGTGCGTATTCACGAAGTTATCCGTGATATTGAAGGTAACGAGACAGAAGTAACAGAAGTTAAAGAAACAACGGTTGGTCGTGCTCTGCTTTATTCTATCGTGCCTAAAGGTCTGCCATTTGAGTTGGTAAACCAAGCGATGAAGAAAAAAGCCATATCGCGTTTGCTTAACGAAGCTTATCGTCGTTGTGGTTTGAAAGATTCGGTTATTTTTGCTGACCAACTTATGTATATGGGCTTCCGCCAGGCGACTGTTTCTGGTTCGTCTATCGGTGTTAACGATTTCGTTATTCCTGATGAGAAAGCGACTATTGTTGGTGAAGCTGATGCAGAAGTTAAAGATATTGAGCGTCAGTTCGCTGATGGTTTGGTAACGCAAGGCGAGAAATACAACAAGGTTATCGATATCTGGTCGCGTGCTAACGAATTGTTGGCTAAGCGCATGATGGAAAACTTGAAAACTGACATGGTCATTGACCGTGAAGGTAATGAGGTTGAGCAAGAGTCGTTTAACTCGGTTTATATGATGGCTGACTCCGGTGCCCGGGGTAGTGCTGCACAGATTCGTCAGTTGGCGGGTATGCGTGGTCTGATGGCTAAGCCAGACGGTTCTATCATTGAGACGCCAATCGTTGCGAACTTCCGTGAAGGTTTGAACGTACTTCAGTACTTCATCTCGACTCACGGTGCTCGTAAAGGTTTGGCCGATACGGCATTGAAGACGGCTAACTCAGGTTACTTGACTCGCCGTTTGGTCGATGTGGCGCAAGACGTTGTTATCACTGAACATGATTGTGGTACAGAGAACGGCCTTGTAATGCAGCCTATGATTGAAGGCGGCGATATTGTTGTTGGCTTGGGTGATCGAGTGCTGGGTCGTGTTGTAGCGACTGATGTATTAGATCCAACAGGATCTGATGTCTTGATTCCTAAAGGCACATTGATTGATGAGACTTGGGTAGCGCGTTTAACTAACGATGAGATCTACTCGTCTATCGATGAAATTCTTGTTCGCTCAGCGATTACTTGTGATACACGCTTCGGTATTTGTGCGTCGTGTTACGGCCGTGACTTGGGACGTGGCCACCAGGTTAACCCAGGTGAAGCGGTTGGTGTTATTGCTGCGCAATCTATCGGTGAGCCAGGTACGCAGTTAACAATGCGTACGTTCCACATCGGTGGTGCTGCATCTCGAGCAGCGGCTGTTGATAGCGTTCAAGTTAAGAACGGCGGTGAAGTTCGTCTACATAACTTGAAGTTTGTTGAAACGCCGGAAGGTAAGTTAGTGGCGGTATCGCGTTCTGGTGAGCTGGGTATTACCGATGAGCACGGCCGTGAGCGTGAGCGTTATAAGCTTCCTTATGGTGCAGTTATTGGCGTTAAAGACGGCGATGCTGTTAATGCCGGTGCTGTCGTTGCTAACTGGGACCCGCATACCCACCCAATCATTTCTGAGGTGGAAGGTACTGTTGTCTTCTCTGGTATGGAAGATGGTATTACCGTTAAGCAGACAATTGATGAGCTAACAGGTCTATCGACTACTGAAGTGTTGGATGCTAAAGACCGTCCAGCAGCGGGTAAAGATATTCGCCCAATGATCAAGTTGGTGGATGCTGCAGGTAACGATATTAACTACGCGGGTACTGATTCTCCTGCTCAATATCTATTGCCTGCTAAAGCAATCATCAACTTAGCGGATGGCGCGAAAGTGTCTATCGGTGATGTATTGGCGCGTATACCTCAAGAAGGTTCGGTCAACAAGGATATTACCGGTGGTCTACCACGTGTAGCTGACTTGTTCGAAGCGCGTAAGCCAAAAGAGTCTTCTATCCTTGCTGAAATCACTGGTGCAGTGACGTTCGGTAAAGAGACCAAAGGTAAGAAGCGCTTGGTAATCACGCCGCCGGATGCTGAGCCGTTTGAATTGATGATTCAAAAGTGGCGTAACTTGAACGTATTCGAAGGTGAGACGGTTGCTAAAGGTGAGGTTATCTCTGACGGCCCATCTAACCCACATGATATTTTACGTATCTTGGGTGTAGAGCGTCTTGCTGAGTATATCGTTAATGAAATCCAAGAGGTTTATCGCCTCCAAGGTGTAATCATCAACGATAAGCACATTGAAGTTATTGTTCGTCAAATGTTGCGTAAAGTTGAAGTAACAAGTGCGGGCGATTCAACACTGATCCCAGGTGAACAGGTTGAATACGCAGCGGTAATTGCTGAAAACGAAGCGCTTGAAGCGGCTGGTAAGATCCCAGCTAAGTTCGAGCGTGTGTTGTTAGGTATTACTAAAGCATCGTTGGCAACAGAGTCGTTTATTTCAGCAGCCTCTTTCCAAGAAACCACTCGTGTATTAACGGAAGGTGCGGTTACTGGTAAGCAAGACTTCTTGCGCGGACTAAAAGAAAACGTTGTTGTGGGTCGATTAATCCCAGCCGGTACTGGTTTGGCTTATCACTCAGAACGTAAGCGTAAGCGTGCATTGTCGCAGGGGACTGAGACAGTGAGCGCAGAAGAGGTACAAGAAGCGTTGACAGCAGCGCTGAATGCCTCAATGTCTAGCTCTGATTAATTTTTAATCAAAGATTGACGAAGTAGGGCGGAATTGATTAAAATTCCGCCCCCTTAGTGCCGGGTTCTTTTTAGAATCCGGTTTTGGTGTTTATAACAAACGTGAAAACGTGGAGTTTGCTTAATGGCAACAATTAACCAATTGGTTCGCTCGCCACGTAAGCGCAAAGTACAAAAAAGTGACGCACAAGCCCTTCAGGCTTGCCCTCAGCGTCGCGGTGTTTGTACGCGTGTTTACACTACTACTCCGAAGAAGCCAAACTCGGCTCTTCGTAAAGTATGCCGTGTTCGTCTAACGAACGGCTACGAAGTATCTTCATACATTGGCGGTGAAGGTCACAACTTGCAAGAACACAGTGTTGTATTGATCCGTGGCGGTCGTGTAAAAGACTTGCCAGGTGTTCGTTACCACACAGTTCGTGGCGCACTTGACTGTTCAGGTGTCAACGATCGTAAACAGGGCCGTTCTAAATACGGTACAAAACGTCCTAAGTCTTAATCACCGTTAGTTGCTCGGTGGGCTTGAAAGTAGTAGTGGCTCCGTTTCTTAAAGACCAGTACTAAGTTTTAGCTAGGCCGGACACGGTAAGAGTAAGGTCAGGTAGTAGAAATCTGCCTGAAGTTCCTGAAGACCTTTAATTATTAGAAGAGGGCTTATCATGCCTAGAAGACGTGTCGCTGCGAAGCGCGAAATACTGCCGGATCCAAAATTCGGTAACATTACACTGGCAAAATTCATTAACCACGTTATGGTCAGCGGTAAGAAATCTGTTGCTGAACGTATCGTGTACGGTGCACTCGACAAAGTTGAAGAGCGCGCTAAATCTGAACCACTCGAACTGTTCGACAAAGCACTAGAAAGCATCCAGCCGGCTGTGGAAGTTAAATCACGCCGTGTGGGTGGTGCTACGTACCAAGTTCCTTGCGAAGTGCGTCCTTCTCGTCGTATGGCTTTAGCTATGCGTTGGTTAGTTGATGCTTCTCGTAAGCGTGGTGAAAAATCCATGGCTCTGCGTCTAGCTGGCGAAATATTAGATGCGGCTGAAGGTCGTGGTGCTGCTGTTAAGAAACGTGAAGACGTGCACCGTATGGCTGAAGCTAACAAAGCTTTTGCTCACTATCGCTTCTAAACCCAGAGGATTGAGTTGTGGCTCGTAAAACTCCTATTACACGTTACCGTAACATCGGTATCGTTGCTCACGTAGACGCTGGTAAAACAACTACTACCGAGCGTGTACTTTTCTACACTGGTTTGTCTCATAAAATCGGTGAAGTACACGACGGTGCGGCTACGATGGACTGGATGGAACAGGAGCAGGAACGTGGTATTACTATCACGTCTGCTGCTACTACCTGTTTCTGGAAAGGCATGAACCAGCAGTTTGAAGACCACCGCGTAAACATCATCGATACTCCAGGGCACGTTGACTTCACGATCGAAGTAGAACGTTCTTTGCGTGTACTTGATGGCGCGGTAGTTGTTCTATGTGCTTCTTCAGGCGTTCAGCCTCAAACTGAAACCGTATGGCGTCAAGCTAACAAGTACGAAGTTCCACGTATGGTATTTGTTAACAAGATGGACCGTGCTGGTGCTGACTTCTTTATGGTTGTTGACCAGTTGAAGAAGCGTCTGGGTGCAAACGTTGTACCAATCAACTTCCCGATTGGTGCTGAAGACGAGTTTAAAGGCGTTGTCGACTTGATTCGCATGAAAGCGATCATGTGGAACGAAGCTGACCAAGGTATGACGTACGAGCTGGAAGATATCCCAGCAGACTTGCAAGCCAAAGCTGAAGAGTTGCGTGAGCAAATGATTGAAGCGGCTGCTGAATCTACTGATGAGTTAATGGAAAAATACCTTGAAGAAGGTGAGTTAACTGATGAGGAAGTTAAAGCAGGTCTACGTGCTCGTACACTGGCAAACGAAATTGTTCTGATGCAGGCGGGTTCTGCGTTTAAGAACAAAGGTGTTCAGGCTGTACTTGACGCTGTTATCGAATACTTGCCGTCTCCAGTGGAAGTTAAAGCCATTGAAGGTACGCTAGACGATAAAGATGAGACAGTTGCTGCTCGTGAAGCTGATGATAATGCTCCTTTTGCTGCGTTAGCGTTTAAAATCGCGACAGACCCATTTGTGGGTACACTGACTTTCGTTCGAGTTTACTCGGGCGTTCTTAACTCTGGTGACAGTGTTATTAACTCCGTGAAAAGCAAGAAAGAGCGTGTAGGTCGTATGGTTCAGATGCATGCAAACAACCGTGAAGAAATTAAAGAAGTACGCGCGGGTGATATTGCAGCATTGATCGGTATGAAAGATGTAACGACAGGCGACACTTTGTGTGATCCTAACAGTCGTATCATTCTTGAGCGTATGGAATTCCCGGATCCGGTAATTTCGGTTGCGGTTGAACCTAAGACTAAAGCTGACCAAGAAAAAATGGGTGTTGCTTTAGGTAAGCTGGCGCAAGAAGATCCATCTTTCCGCGTTGAAACTGACGAAGAGTCTGGCCAAACAATCATCTCTGGTATGGGTGAGCTTCACCTGGATATCATTGTCGATCGTATGCGTCGTGAGTTCAGTGTAGAAGCGAACATCGGTAAGCCGCAGGTAGCCTACCGTGAGAAGATCCGTCAGCCGGTTGTTGCAAACCATAAGTTTGCTCGTCAGTCAGGTGGTCGCGGTCAGTATGGTCACGTTGTTGTTGAATTCAGTCCTTCAGATGAAGAAGGGTTGGAGTTCATTAACGAGATCGTTGGTGGTGCTATTCCTAAGGAATACATCCCAGCCGTTCAAAAGGGTATCGAAGAGCAGATGAAAAACGGTGTTATCGCCGGCTATCCGCTAATCGGCCTGAAAGCGCGTCTATATGATGGATCTTTCCATGATGTTGACTCGAACGAAATGGCGTTTAAAATTGCAGCGTCTCAAGCGCTGAAAAAATACGCTATGCAAGCTAGCCCTTGTCTGTTGGAGCCTATGATGAAAGTCGAGGTTGTTACTCCAGAAGACTATATGGGTGATGTGATGGGTGACCTTAACCGTCGTCGTGGCCTTGTTCAAGGTATGGAAGATACGTCATCAGGTAAGGTTATCAATGCTCAAGTTCCGCTGGGTGAGATGTTCGGTTACGCAACTGATTTGCGTTCCGCTACTCAAGGTCGTGCGACCTACTCAATGGAATTTGACAGCTATGCTGAAGCTCCTAACAACATCGCTGAAGCGGTGATGAAAGATAATTAATTCGCCAGATAAAGAGGTAATTTCTCGTGGCAAAGAAATCATTTGAACGTAATCTGCCGCACGTTAACGTAGGTACTATTGGCCACGTTGACCACGGTAAAACAACTTTGACAGCAGCACTGACTCGCGTATGTGCAGAAGTTTTCGGTGGTGAAGCCG
>Ga0209503_10000052_pt1 | contig 77386 bp, 94 predicted proteins | sample SouAtlMetagenome_2_FD_187448 | JGI IMG/M metagenome (GOLD analysis project Ga0209503, IMG submission 187448) | Marine eukaryotic phytoplankton communities from Atlantic Ocean - South Atlantic ANT15 Metagenome (SPAdes) (version 2) | ecosystem: Environmental > Aquatic > Marine > Oceanic | place...
CCGAAGGCAATCAGCGAAGCTGAGCCAAAAAGTATTTTAATTATTAACCCAGAATTAATATTAACTGAGAAAATAATATTTACAAATAAACTAATTTCCGCAAGTTATAGTTCTTTTTTCTTAGTTATTCCTGAGATTTTCTGATTTTATTAATTTTTTCCTAAAGTTTTTCTCTTTTTTTTCTTTTTTACTAAGATTTTTTCGCGTCAATATTTATTTTTTTGTTGATGTTACCAGTTATCGTAACAAAAGTTATCATTTAGTGTTCTATTTCTTAGTTTATGGTCTCAAGTAACTTTTTGTTTATAATTTTATTTCTTATTACCATTTATGGTGTAAAAAAATATATTTTATATCTTATTTTACAACTTTATGGTAACAAAATTTATTGACGCGTTTTCAACAAAAATAAATTAACTATTATGGTGCGGTTATGGTGTTAGGATTGTAAATATTATTTTCTCAGTTAATATTAATTCTGGGTTAATAATTAAAATACTTTTTGGCTCAGCTTCGCTGATTGCCTTCGGCACGCCAAAAAGTCTTATTCTCGTAACAGTTTCATATCATTGTCGTGCTTCATTATTGATTCAAACTCCTTAAAAAAATCCACCTTCTTATTCTCCAACATCTTATCTACCATATTGATCGACCACGGTCTCAGATTCTTGTCTCTCATTATCTTCGACAATAAATATACCGCCAACCGGTTATCCAATTCACCCTCATTCAATTCCGCATATCGTTCCTTGAACTGTTTATACAAATGCATGTAAGTCACAGAACATTTTATATCCAACCAACTGCTCATATGTTTATCCAAAAATCTTTTGAATTGGTCATTCTCCATCAGTCCACATAAGTCTTGAAAAAACTCATTCGTTTCCAATTTCTTTTCTCCTTCTATTAAACTAGAATTATATTCCGCAAGCTCACTCATATATATTCATTTATATTTTTCTCTCCAAATTATTTTTAGATATCTTTTTTTAGTTCTCTTTTTTTTGTAATAATTACATTTATATATTCATATTAAAATAAAATTATATATGTAATTATTAATGAATGTAAAATTGAATTCTAATTTAAACAATAATATTAATATACTAAACATGGATTCTTCTAACATTATCAACCTTTCTCAAGATATACAATTACATATTGGCGACGCCACTAAAAATAATATTCCTCATAAGTTTACGACTATATATTTTGACCCCCCATTTAATTCTGCTAGAGATTATAGACTTAATTGTAATAGCACTATTGGATTCAAAGATAAATGGACCGACACCAATTATGAAAAATTCATACAGATAAATGTAGATAAGCTCTATGATATGCTCACCAAAGATGGAACTCTCTTCTTTCATATTTCCTCTTCTTGTATGTTTATTCCTGAAAAAATTCTTAGAGCCAAATTTAAATATGTTGAACCTATCTTCTGGAAAAAATGCCGCTCCAAAAATAATGTGAAAACAAAATTAGGTTCTGTTGTTGATATTATATTCAAGTGTAATAAAAATAAAAAATGGAAATTTAATCTTGTATACCAACCAAAAGATGAAACATATCTCAAAAATTCTTTCAAAAATAAAGATGAACGTGGTAATTATGCCTTAGGTCATCTAGTCACTGAAAAAACTAAAAAAGGATATATCTATGAAATTACTATTCAAGAAAAAACCTTTAACCCCTCTTCTGGATGGAGAATTAAACAAACCGAACTTCAAAAACTCATAGATGATAATAGAATTCATATGCCTAAAAAGGCCGGAGCCAATCTATATAAAAAAATATATCTACACGAAAATCCAGGTAAACCGTGCACTGACCTCTGGGACGACATACATTCTATCTCTCAAGGTAGCGAGATTCGAAAATACCCTACCGCTAAACCTATTAAACTACTGGAAAGGCTAATTCAAATATCGTCCAATGAAAACGATTGGGTCTATGATCCTATGTGCGGTTCTGGAACTACAGCACAGGCTGCTAATAATCTAAAGAGAAAGTGTATTATTAATGATATAAATAGAGATATAATTCCCATCGTCAAAAGCAGATTTCCTAATAATAATAATCACTAAGAGTTACGTCAAAAATTTCTTCCGCTTGTTCCACTTTCTCATTATATGCTAATCTAAAATCTTTATTACTTTTAAGAATAATTTCATTATTTTTCATTAGCACTACTTTAAAAACATCTATCATTCGTTCTAGTGTTTTTGGACCTTGTGTAAATATTTCTATCGCATTATATATTCGTGTTAATGCTGCGGTAGAACGAGTTATCCGTCCCGTTAAAGACTTAACATTTAAATATTGCCTACACAATGGACAATTGTGTTTTTTTACTACCCACTGTAATATACATTCTCTACAAAACTCATGATTACACGTAGTAAGGACCTTATCTTTAATTTTCTGCATACAAATTACACACTCCGCCATTTATATTATTTTATATTAATTTTTGCTGATATTAACATAAAATTATCGTTTTTTACGTCTACGTGTCTTTTTTTTAGTGCGTCTTTTTCTGTTTTTCTTTTTATGTGTCTTTCTTTTCCGGCGACGACCACCTACTACTTTTTTTGGAATAATTTGAATTTGTATTATATTTTTGCTCTCTAGCTCTTCTATAAATTTTTTAGGTAACAATAGTTCTTTCCAGTCGGTAGCTGGATAATCTTGTAAATACAAATAATTAGCGTCTTGATGATATACATAATATTTTTGTATAAGTTTTTCGTTATCTGGATAATTTATTATTATTTCTTTCATTTTATTTTTATTAAAATCTAAATGAATAACTTTACCTATATAATTTCCTCCTCTTTTCTTACGTGTCTTTTTATTGCGGCGTCCTCCCATTACCGTACACATTCCTCCTTTATGAACCCCTGTAAATTGTTGCAACCATATTATATCATCATTTTTTATTGGTAATATTTTAGGTCCTACAAAAGAAGGCATCGTATTTTTTACTAATTCATCGATTAATTTCTTACACCCAATACATTTGCCTGATTTTTTATCCCTTCTTATTGATGGTAATTCATCAACAATTTCTTCTAGTGCTGTGCTGTGCTGTACTTCTTCTTTTAGTTTATCAAATATACTTTCTAATTCATTAAAATGAACTTCTGGGACAAAAACTGTATCTGGACCACACAAGAATTTAGGTGCGCCTCCTCTTTTTTTGCGCGTCTTTTTCTTCTTGCGTTTTCCACCCTTTTTTTTGGGTGATGAGGGTGCTGTTTCTAATTTATCACCGTTTATACTATTCATAAATTTCTTAACTTTATTATCGAATAATCTGGATTCTTTGGTTAAATCATCCGCTTCGATAAAATCAAAAGAAAAAGTATCTTTTGCTGTGTATTGTGCTAAATTCATATTTATTCTTACACCAAAATATCCACCAACAAATTGGTTATTCGCTCCATCATATAAATGTGATCTCAATTTTTTTACTTCATTTTTCGTAATATAATATTGTGATTTATTATCATCCATAAATAGGATAAATTCATCTATAAATTTTTTGTCTTCAGTATTTTCTATCAAAAATTCTGTAGGATTTCCTTCTGCCATCTTACATATTCATTAGATTTTAATCATTTGTTATCTGTTCGTTGGCTTTTTCTAAAGCATCTTTCAAGGAAACTGTATTTGCTAATTCACTCTTTATTTTCTTACGCTCCTTATTTGCCTCTTTTGGGTCACTCTTCTTAGCTAATTTTAATGTATTCTTCTGGTATAGATCCATTACTTCTGGGTCTTTGAAGTCTTCTGCGGTAATATTATCTACATCATAGGTATTTAATTTGTTCCCTACTGTTGTTATAACCTTGTCTACCATCTCACCATTCTCCTTTTTCCATTCTCCTTGGCTTTTTACATAGAATTTTCCACGTTTTTTATCACTTGAATGTATTGGGCGTTGTGTATCATCCAAATCTTCAATATTTTTTATCAATACATTTGTAACCCCTTTTGCATATCCATTTTCTAAAGCAAAATTATAGTCCTCTAATGATAATTGTATCTTTTTCACGAAGTCTTCTATGTTTAAAGCATTCTTACAATGTTCGTTCAAATATAAATTGATATTAATATTGTTATTAATAGTATTATTTGTGGTATTATTACAGTTATTTTGACTGGATATACCCCCATTTTCTCCTATATGTTTCATAACTGGTGCAACCATTTCCATAAATTGACCTTGTTTTTTAAATAACTGGGTGTTTTGTTTAATTTGAGTTTCCATAACTAATTGTAATTTTGCTTCTAATTCTTCAACTTTGGCGTTATTTTCTAAATTTACAGGCATACATTTTTTTTTATGTCGCCACAAACCATTTCTGCTCTTATATTCTTTATTACAACATTCGCATACAAAAATTTTTGCGACTTTTGTGCGAGTTTTAACATTTTTTGGTGACGTTTTGGTGACGTTTGGTGACGCTTTTTTTTTGTGTTTTTGTGTTGCTAAATGTTTTATGTAATCATTTTTTCTAGACGAATGATAATCACAACACTCACAATAAAATTTTTGCGACTTTTTGCGACTTTTGCGACTTTTTGGTGACGTTTTGGTGACGTTTGGTAACATATATATTAAATGTCCATTTTATTTTTAAGTAATTTGGGGTAAAATATAAGTCCGTAGTGCCTTTTTTTAAGCTCTGGTAACAACTTTTTTCTAAAACTTTTTAGAAATTCCCTACAACATTCTAGTGAATCGATTTTTGGGCCTAAAATGAAGAAAAAAGTTTTTTGAAAAAATCGATTTTGGACATTTTTTTTGTCCATGGTAATGTCCAAAAGTGACATATAGGATAACTTTTTGTTTAAAAAAAGTTGATTTTTCAAAATATCAAGATTTTATAAAGTAACTTAAGAATTTCAGTCCATATTATGTAATGAAAAAGAAGAAAGCAATTCCAAAAGCTCTCAGAGAACAGGTTTGGAGAAAATATATTGGAGAGAAATTTAAACATAAGTGCCATATTTCTTGGTGTAAAAATACAATTACTGTATTTGATTTTCATGTAGGTCATAATAAACCTGAAAGCAAGGGGGGCAAGCTTACAATAACTAATCTTAGACCTATATGTAGTAGATGCAATCATAGCATGGGAGCCAATTATACTATAACACAGTGGCAAAAACTAGGTGGAGAAGATACAAAATGTTGTATAATATGTTAAATCACTTAAAAAACACATTATATAATAGATTAAATGTATAGATCCAATACAGAAAAATATCAATATTTGTCTGAATTTGAAGATTATATTAAAGAAAAAATCGCAAAAAACGAAGCAATAGTTCTTGTAGATGCTGATGATGTTGCTTTTAGTAAAATCGCACAATTAGCAAAAGTAGGTAATGCTACATTGCCTTCGGGATTAAAAGTTCCTGATGGAGACTGGAAGATAGTAAATCAATATTTAGTGAAAAATTATGATGATGGTGAATTACCTAATATCTATAATTAGGAGCTAATTCAAGTTTTTCTGCTATAAATCTTCTTCGGTCTTCCTCTAAATTAGCATCGAATTCGTCGGTGAACAATTCATCGTAAACTTTCTTGGTTTTATTAAATTCATATACCCTGAAAGGGTAACTTAACATGTGACAGAACTTTGATAACATATTTCCCATTACTTACATTATTATATATATTATTTTTTCTACACTTTCTTTTTAATAAGGTATAGTTATTATTTATTTGATTTTCCTTATGAAGTCTGTAAGATAAAACAGCAGAAATAGAGAACACACTTCCCATATAAATATAGTATCGAAATTAATTAAATCTATAAATAATGTATAATGAAGTTTAGTGATGTTGCTTTAACAGTATTAATTGTATTGGCTGTAGTTATTTTAGTTTTTTTACTTTCTAGTAAAAATCCAAAGGAAGGTGTTGCGGCACCATTAATTGTTCCTGTAAGAACATTTTTTGGGTATTTAGGAGGTCGTCGTGGTGGAAATACACATATTAAAATAAATGTAAAAGGTGGTAATTCTAGTTCTTCTAGCTCATCTAGCTCATCTAGTGAGAGCGGTAGTGGAGGTAGTGGAGGTAGTGGAGGTAGTGGAGGTAGTGGTGGCTCTGGTCCTGCTCTTGGTCCTCCAGTTTTATCAGGACCAATAGGACCTGTAGTTCCTCCAAGTGGTTTAGGGCCAGTTCCTCCAGTAAGTCCATTTACAAATTATTCAGCATATTAAATTGAATTATATTAAATAAAAGTTAATATAATTATACAATAATGCAAACAACAGGAAAAAACAGAAATACAATAGACAAATTTTATACTAATCCAAGTATAGTGGATAAGTATATAGAAAAATTTAAACCTTATTTGGGTAATAATGATCTAATTATAGAACCTAGTGCTGGAAGTGGAGTATGGACTTCCCCATTACATATGTATAATTTGATAGCATTTGATATCCAACCAGAAGGTGAAGGTATTCAACAAATGAATTTTTTGGATGTTGATTTATGGGCTTTTCAAAGTAATCTTCATTTTATAGGAAATCCACCTTTTGGTCGTCAATCTAGTCTAGCCCGCAAGTTTATAAAGCACATAACTAGTTGTGATCGAACAAAAACTATAGCATTTATATTGCCGAAAAGTTTCAAAAAGGATAGTTATCAAAAAACATTTCCAGCTAATTATCATTTAGAATACCAGGATGATGTAGGGAAAGATGCGTTTTTAGCAAATGGGAAACCTTATGATGTTCCCTGTATATTTCAAATATGGGTTAATAAAGGATATGCGCGGGAAATGCCGGAAAAATTGGAACCTATTGGCTTTAAATTTGTAAAAAAGGGTGAAAATCCAGATTATTCATTAAGACGTGTAGGTGTATATGCTGGAGTTATTAGTAAAGATATAGAAGATAAGAGCGAACAAAGCCATTATTTTATAAAAGTAGAAAAAAAAAGTGATTTATTTGTGGTGAAATATCAGAATATAATATGGGAATTGAATAATACAGTAGGACCTAATTCAATAAGTAAACAGGAATTTATTAGAGAAATTAACAAGTTAACTTCTCCCTAATCCAACTTCGAATATTTTCATTAGTAGGTTGAAGCATTTCTAATAAACCATTTAAGTATAGAGCAGATTGTTTTTCGGTAGTATTTTCATCATCCATAATAAGTAATGAATTGTAAATAATTTTTAATAGTCTTTTATCATAAATATTTTTAATATTTTCAAATACGGTATCAATATTAATTGATTCTTTGGTAGTATCTTTAAAAAGGTCAGGTGATTCTAATTCTAATACGTTTTTGTAAAGTGCTAAAGTATGAGTAATAGCAGTTTGTTCTGTTTGACTATATGTTTCAATAAGTTTATTAATACCCCTAACAGCGTTAGTAAGTATAAATGTAAAGATTTTATTATTGTTTTCATCGTTTTTATACCATTTATAATATCTACGAATTGCATGAAAAAGATAGTATAAATCATTCTGAGAATCACTATTATACCATCTCCATATTCCCTGGCTCCAAGTTGGGGGATGTAAATGTAAAATATTATCACTAACGGATACTTTAGTCCCTAGTGGACTGTAGGCAAGTAAAGATAATTGAACCATAACTTGAAGAGGTTCTAATATCATATCACTACGTTCTTTTCGTGTTCCAGCTAATTCCATATTAGAAGTACTTATCTTTTTATTTTTAAACTTTTTAGCGTATTTATAAATTTTATATCCCCCTTTAATGGCTGAATATCCGGTAATTAAAGCATTCATATAAAATACTTAAAGAAAAAACAAGAGCAAATATAAATGGATTATGCAGAAAATAATAAATTAATGGAAGAAGATATAGATGAATTGAAGGAATTTATGTTTCCATTAGACGATAATCGACTAAAGGATTTTATGATGTTATCTACAGAAGACCAGTTAAATGCTATAAGTTTAGGTTCTTTTATGTTAAAAGAAGGTAAAAATCGATATATTAGTATGAAATCAGGAGAAAATTTACAATTAATGCAACAATTAAAGACGGAATACGAAGAGAAAATATTAAATAAAGACTTAACAGTAAATAAATTGAGAGAAGATATAAGAAGAATAAAAAATGGACATGTAAAGGAAATGAGTGAAATATCACAAGAAATAACAGAAAAAACAAAGGCAAAGTATCAAAAGCATTGGAATGATAAATTTGAAGAATTAAACAATCAATTAGAAGATACACAGGATAGGATGCGGAAATTAGTAGATACACGAATATCTCAAAATAACTCCCATAATGAGAAAATATTAATGATGCAGAGACAATCAACAACAGAAAAGGATGAAATAAGAAGTGTATATGAGGAAAAATTAGATGAATTAAGAGGTAAAATGGAACAAATAGTAATGATGTCTTCAAATTCAACAAAAAAGGGACAAGAAGGAGAAGATTGGACTTTTAATGAATTGTTGCGTTTATTTCCAGAGGCGATGGTAGAAGACACTCATGCACAAGGAGGAAGAGGAGATTTCATTATAAGGGACAAGTATGTAGGTATGGTAGATTCTAAAAAGTTTAAAGGAAATGTTCCAAAACGTGATATTAAGAAATTTAAGGCAGATATGGAAAATAATAATGAATATCAGTATGGTATATTATGTGCTACAGATCATGGAATAGCGGCAAAGAGTGATTTATTATTGGAATTTGTATGTGGAAAACCTATAGTATACGTCCATAATGCTCGAAATAATCCACAAAAGATATTAATGGCTTGTAATTTGTGTAAATTAATACTCAAAAATATGGAATGTTTTGACGTGACAAAAGAAGAAAATCAGCTTATTATTAAAGAAAAAACAAAGTCGTTAGTGAGAATCAAAAAGAAGATGCTAAAGAAAGTCCAAGATTTTAGTGAGAGCATGATAGAGTTAATGGATAATCAGTGGAGTGAGTTAGATGCTTTGCTAAAACAAATAAATGTAAAGTATTAATATATATGTGGTATTTTTGTAAATATAAAGATTCTTTAGGAAAACCAAATGAGGGCCTACATTCATATAGAGTATTTAATATATCGATTATAGATGTTTTACTTACATTTTTATTAGCAAAATTTATTCAGTATTACATAATGGAGGATACAGAATTCAGTGTAATACTTTTTGTATGCTTCATAATAGGTATAATAATTCATCGAATATTCTGTGTTAGAACACAAATTGATAAATTATTATTCGGTTAATTATCTTCGATTTTTTCTGGTTTTTTTGTTTAAGAGGGATTTGTATAATTTTTCTAATTTGGTTGCGCTTAATTTTTGTAGTTTATTTTGAATATTTTTTCCTTTGTGTTTTTTAATGGTTTTTCTAATAGAAGATTTGTAAGTTTTTCCAGATTTATAGAATAACTGAATTCTTCTAATAAGTTCTTTTTTGAGAGATTTATGTTTATCAGTATTTGGTTTGAATGAAGAAGGATATGTTTGGTTATCGATTAATCTAAAAATAATATAAGAATCTAAATCTTGAACAACTCTCTTACCAAATTGGTCAGCTCTCCAAATAGTTTTATTATTTTTTTCAATATCACTAAACCCATCTTTAATTTTATTAGTAGACATCTATATATTATATAAAAAAAATATTTTTACATAATATATTATGTTTGCGTATGATTATAGTTGTAAAATAGTATTAGTAGGGGAGTGTTCAGTAGGTAAAACAGCGTTAACACAGCGATTAGTATATGATATGTATAATAAAAAGATGGATGCTACAATAGGAGTAGACTATTCAACGAAAATATTCAAAATGAATGATAGTAATTTGATAAAGTTACAAATGTGGGATACGGCGGGACAAGAAAATTTTATAAGTTTGATAAGAACATATTACAAGGATGTAGGGGGTGCTATTATAATGTATGATGTTTGTGATAGACATACATTTAAAAGAGTTCATTTTTGGTATAATGAACTAAAGAAAAATGCTATGGAAGATTATCCAATACTAATAGTAGGTAATAAAGTGGATGGAAATAGAGTAGTAAATACATATGAAGGCAATGAGTTAGCAAAAAGCTTAAATTGTTTATATACGGAAATGAGTGTAAAAACAGGTGAAAATACATTTTATGGAGTAAAAAAATTTACAGAGCATTTATATAGTAAGAAGGAAGAAATAACATCATTTAAAGCAAGTGCCTTGGAGGAGTTTCGTTTGAATTTACGTAATAAAGAACCTAAACCAAGAGAACAAATATATGATTGTTGTGTGATATGTTGAAAATTGAAGTATTTAACCGTTAAGAGTTAATAGACATATAATATTATGCACAATGTTTTATACTGTAAAGTATTTTGATTGTCCAGTGTGTTTAAGTTCAAAGAAATTAAAAAATAGCACTAATTGTAAAAAATGTAAAAATACACACATATGTAATGATTGTATGTTAAATATGTGTGAAAATGGATTAGCCAATAAATGTCCTATTTGTCGTCAAACAGAGTGGAGAAAACAAAATTTAAAGAAGAATTCTATATTACCAAAATCTAGTTCTAGGGTTATTAATACTATTAGGATAGTAGATGAAAGAGGTAGTGTAATAAGGGAACAAGAAATGAAAGAAGGTTGTTTATGTTATTGTAGTTGTTATTGTTTCAAGAATGTGATGCAAACGATAGTAAGTATATTTTCATATATTAGTTTAAGTTGGTTTTTAGGATTTGTTGTTATTTGTGTTTTAGGTAATGATTTTAGACCACACGATCCTGAACATACAATATTACTAGCTTGGTTGCCTTTTGTAATAGGTATTCCTTGTCTAACAGGATTAATATGTTGGTGTGGTAGATGTATATGTGAACAAAAATTTGAAAAACCGGTAGAAGATTTTGTAAAATTAACTTGCTGTCCAAATTAATATTGATAAAGTTGATTAACAATAAGAGAAAATGACCAGTCTCTATCATTAAGATTAATTTCAAAGCCTTTATCGTTTAATAATCGAATATTAAATTTTCTTAATTTAATAGGACCAAAATAAACACGTTTAGTTTCTTCTGATTTTTCATTTTTAAATGAAATAATTTGATTTGAATTACCTGGTGAATTATTAACAGGTATTCTTAATAAAATATCGGGAGAATTGGGAGAAGAGTATCTAGGTTTTCTATTACTAGTTGTATTAGCTTGTATCATTTGAGCTACAGAATATTTTTGTCTTTTTGTTAGATTACTTATAAGGTCATAATTAAGATCATTTTCAGCGCATCCTCTTCCAGATGGTGGGCCAGCAACATCTACACATTCAAATCCATCTTCACCTACATATCCTGGTTGATATAATACACCACTATCGTTAGAAACACCAATAGAAGGATTCATAGATTGTGGTTTGTAATATGTAGGTAATTTAAAATTATTAGTATTATTATCAATAAGTGATATTAAATCTTTATTTGGTTTATTATTATTGAAATCATCTAATGTTAATAATAAATATCTTGGACCATAAGTATCGATTGTAGATGGGGCAGTAAAAGGAGTACCTGCTTCTATTGTTGTACTTTGAGTTCTAAATCCTAAAAGCCATCCTAAATTATAATTTATTTTATTACCAGGCTTAGGAGGTTCTAATAAAGAATTTGCGGAAGATCTAAAAGGTGCGGTGCATGCGGAAGCTTTTGAATCTTCTATATACCAGTGAAAAGTAGTCTTTTGTGAAACTTCAATTGTAACTTTATTATTTATACTGGTATTATTTTGGTTAAACCATATCGCTCCATTTATATTGCCATCAAGTGAATGAGCAGCTAAAGCACTATTTATGGCGCCCATCAAACTACTAGCACTAGAATAGTTTCCTTCTGTTATTGTAATGTCGGTTTTGTTAACACCTATTTCTACTTGAAATCTATTAGTTCCATAGTCTTCAGAAAAAACATACCAACTATAAGGTATTTCTACATTATCAACTGTAATATCAACAACGTTTAATAATGGTTGATTTAAGTTAACAGTATAATTAGTAGAAGTATATAGTCTAACTTGTGGATTAGCTACTGCTAACTCAGGGTTAGAATCTGATATTCCTGAACAGTTCACGGCAGATGGATCTAAAATTTGCCTATAATGAGAGTCGAAATTAACAATTCTTTTAATAGTTTTTCTCTGTATAGGATTTTTATCTCCTTGAACTGTTCCTTGAAGTGCCATTTTATCTTCTTTAGTTTGAGCAACACGTCCAATAATATTGCTGTCCCAGTTTAATATTAAATTTTTTTTATCTTCGTTTTCTTTCTTTTGATATTGTTCAGTTAAAACCTTACTTGCTTCGCTATCATCATATTGATATGCTTCTTCCCAAGTTTGCTCATTAAAATGATTAAATAGTTCTATTAATTTTTGGCGAGCTTTTTCTAAAAAAGGGAATATTTTATCTTTTTTAGAATTATTTCTTAATTGGTATTTAAGTAATTGAATTTTTTCATTTATTTTATTTTCATTAATAGGCGCATCTCCAGTTAAATTTAATATACCTATTAAGTCTTCTTTGTTATAGTTTTCTACATCAAATGTGTTTTTCTCATCTGGATCTAAATTACTCATTATAATATATTATGTTATATTTTATAAATAAAAATACATATAAAATATAAATGTTAAGAAGATTATTTTCTACAAAAAGAAAAAACTTACCCAAAGCAGTAAGAGAACAAGTATGGTTAAAAGATATGGGAAAAAATTTCGAAGGAAAATGTAATGTAGAATGGTGTAATAATTTGATAAATGTATTTGACTTTACAGTTGGACATAATAAACCAGTAAGTAAAGGTGGTTCAGATAAATTGAGTAATTTACATGCAATATGTTGTCGATGTAATACTTGTATGGGAGATAGATATACAATAACAGAATGGAGTAAACAATGGTGATGTTTTTTTAGTGCCTTTTATTTAGTTAGATTTACCTTCCAGTTGACCCAATTCCTCCAGCTCCACGTTCTGTTTCCTCTAGCGTATCTGTTAGCTCAACAGTAAAATCATAGTTAAGACCCGGCATACATACTTGTGTAATTCGGTCTCCTTTATTGATTTGAACTGGATTATCAGTTGTATTAAAGAAAGCCGCCATTAGATTTCCTCTATAACCACAATCAATAATTCCTACAGAATTTACTAACATAATTCCACGTTTGCTAACACTAGAACGCGCATACATGTAATAAGGAGTTGGTTTCGGACGGTTTTTAAGAAAAGTTTGTTTAAAAACTTGATAAACAGAACATTTTGCTTTCATATCAATAAGTAAAATTTTTCCTGGTTGAATAGTTACAGTATCTGGTACAAATAAATCAAATCCAGAGTCTGGATGTTTATTTGAAAAACGTGTATTAGCTAATTTAGTAATTTTTGATTTATATAAATCAACAATTTCATTATCAACATTATCTAAACAAAGTTTTACACGATAGGTGGGAACAATATTATGCGCGCGACTATTCATCATATTATGGGCGAGACTACTCATTATATATGCTATTATCATCTTATTTTTATATTCGTTTAAAAAATGGTTGTATAAGTATTTTATATGAAAATTGAATAAAAATATATAGATAATATGATAGTATATAACCACCATGTCTGAATCTAAAAGTAACATAGAATGTCACATCTGCTATGAGCAGTTTAACAAGTCAACCCGTTCCAAGACGGTTTGTAGTAAATGTAATTTGGAAAGTTGTAAAGTATGTGTAAGAAAATATTTGATGGACCAAGGAACAGAAGCTCACTGTATGGGTTGTAAGCAAGGTTGGTCAAGAGACGAAATTATAAAGGCAATAGGTAAATCATATTATAATAAGGAATATAAAGAACATAGGAAGAATATGATGTTTGATACGGAAAAGGCACGTTTTCCAGAGACTATGCCTATTGTAGAACGAGTAATCGAAGAAAAAAATATCCAAGAAGATATAAAAAAAATAGATATAGAACGTGAAGTATTAAGAGAAAAAATGTATGCTCTAGAGAAGAAAAAGAGAAATAAGAATAATGCGTTGTATAATTTGAGAACTAATAATAATGGAGAAGCAAAGGAAAAGAAGGTATTTATTAAAAAATGTCCGGTAGGAGATTGTGAAGGCTTCTTATCTTCATCGTGGAAATGTGGTGTATGTTCTACATGGGTTTGTCCTGAATGTTTTGAAATTAAAGGTAAGACAAGTGATGAATGTACTAAACAACAGTTAGATGAACAACATACTTGTAACCCAAATAATCTGGAAACAGCAAAGTTGATTAAGGCTGAGACTAGGGGTTGTCCTAGTTGCGGTATTCCTATCTATAAAATTTCAGGATGCGATCAAATGTGGTGCACCCAGTGTAAGGTAGCATTTTCGTGGAGAACAGGTAGACGAGTTCATGGAGTTATTCATAATCCACACTTCTATGAATTCCAGAGGCAAGGAGGTGGAGCGGTAGTAAATGCGCCTAACGCTCAAATTTGTGGAGGAATTCCAGACTATAGGAGTTGGAATGATAGATTAAAAGCTATATTTGGTGAAAATAGAGGAGGGGGAACTTATACAAGAACTGTAGGATATGGTGCTAATAGAAGGACAATATGTGGACCACTAGAGCAACATAAAAAACATACATTTGAGTGTCTATTAACTCTATATCAAAAGTCAGAATATTTCAAGTCCCATCATTATATTTGGTGGGAAACAAGAGATAGTGTAGAATGTTATTCTGATATTCATGATAATTATAGTAATGGAGTTCCACAAAACCAAATAAAACTTGAAAGTTTCTTTAGACTAATAGACAGGTTTCATAGAGGAGCAAATCATTTTATGGATATAGTATTAGGTGAATTACGTAGACAACTAAATCGTGATAGAGATAATCAAGATCTTCGTGTAAAATTCCTTATGAAAGATTTAAATGAAACAAATTTTAAAATAACTCTAGCAAAAAGAGATAAACAAAATGATAAAAAAAGGCATTTACTAGATGTATTTGAATTGATGGGTGCTGTTTATACAGAAGTATCAATCGCCATTTATAATCATATGACTTGTTTTGCTAATGGAATAGGTCCTAGACCACGTTATCCTAATCGTGATGGAAGTGGGTCCCATAGATATAAGGCTTATTTCACAAAAATGATGACTGATAAAGATGTAATGCATAAATTATTCAAAATGTGGAGTGATATTGGAGATGAATTTGAGAAACTTACAAGAGTAAGAATTTACTGTAATAAGCAGCTATGTAAGATTGGAAAATCTTATAATAATGGAGTTACAATTATAGATGCTATATTTGAAACTCCCAAAATAAATATTAAAGATATAAAAGTAGATATGAAAAAACCAGAAAATATTCAGGGTCTATTTTGTCCAGTAATAAAGAATAAAAAGTTAATATACACTACTGATAATTATTACGGTAAGTTAAAATATATTTGAGAAGAATTTTAAAACAACATTTAATAATATTAAATTTTTTTTTATTCCGGGACAAATATGACCTTTCTTAACTTGAAAACATATTTTACATTTTTTTTCTAATGGAACTAACTTTACTCGTTTACCTGGACAAGTATGTCCTTTCTTAATTTTTCCACAAGTTTTACATCTATATACTCGTTTTTTTATAGGTCTATCGTAGTATTCTGCTTGTGCTATTCTATTTTTAGTTAATATAGTACATCCATTTCCTCTTTTAAAATGATGAGCACTTTTAAATAATATATTTTCTAAAAAGAATACAATTCTATCATTTATTTTCAATAATTCTTCTCTATTTATATGATTTTTTCCCTTGTATACAAATTTATTATAAACTTCTTCTTCATATATTCTACTTCTATAAGATGGCATAGTTACATTTTTAATGAGTCCTATACCCATAATTTCATTTATATCATTATTCATTTCTATAATAAATATATATTCTCCTTTATTGATTGATTCTGTAATTTTAGTATCTAATCCATAAATACACCCGTTATGGTTTCTTTTCTCTTTCCATTTAAGATTTTCTTGATATGTCTTATTTGTAAATCGAACAGTTCCAATATGGAATGGTTTATCTTTATACATTGATTGTATAAGGATATTATTAAATGTTGTTTAAATCAATTTTTAATCTTATCTGATAATTCAAATAACTTAGTAGTAATGTTATTTTTAGTGCTATCTTTTAATAATTCAAGTTCATTAGGATCTTTTGTATATAAATCCAGTATTTTTTCTCTAAACCCAATATATTCTTTGTAATAATTATTAGCGATAGATTGCAGTTGTTGATTTTTTTTTTCTAATTCTTTTGGAAATTTTCCCAATGCTCTATATGATTTTGCGTATTCTTTGGTTTTATTCAAATGCATAAGTAATATAAGCAATGAAGGTAAATATTTTAAATCTTTATTTTCTAATATTGCTTTTAAATGTCTAGCATTACAGCTAAGAAAAGATCCATATATAGATTCGAACTTTGTATTAACACGTTTCATTTGTTTAGTTTCTTTAATTTTAAGTCTTCTTATAGCAGTATTATCAAGTGCTGCTCTTAATAAAACAGCGGTATTATGGTCATTATTTTTCATTGCTTGTTCTGCTAATGAATAATAAAACATTAAATTTTTATGTACTTTACGTTTTTTATTAAGTTTTCCATCTGTTACTAATATTAAATAAACAAGATTAGCAACAGCATTATTAAAAAAATTAGGAATATTTTGAATAGATTTATTGTCTAAAAATGAATAAAGACTACACGTTCCATCTCTAAATTTATCTTTAGATTTTTGTAATTCGTGATCAAAATCGGTAGTAAAAAGGTTAAAAAAAAGACTACGTAAACAATTTTTGGAAGGTTTTACATCTTCTATCGGTTCATCAGCGTCATTTGATAAACATAAATTAAATAAATTCAACCCATCTTTGCTCAAAGAGCGTCTTCGCTTAGTTCTTCTTAGTGCCATATAATATAAAAAAATTAATTATTTTTGTGATTTTAACTAATCAGGTGTAATATTTTCATTATAATATAGTTTATATCCAGGTGTTATGTAGTCGGTTTTATAGTCACAGGCTTTACATTTATTAACTTCTCCATAATCATCAACATATACAATTTTCTTAATACCTAATTTCTTAATAACACCTAGGCAGTTGGAACAAGGTTGAGAATGAGCGGGACACATAGGAGTAGATTTACGATGTCTAGCGATGTAAATAGTTAATTTTCTCATTTTTCTTCTAAATTTCTTACTGCTAAACCCACGACCCTTTTAAATTACCCCGGAAATAATAAGGGAATAGCTTATGAATACAAGCTACTTCAGCATGACCAGAACATTTAATCTGATTTCCATACTTTGAACGGTGATTATTAATATTAATAGCTAATACTTTACTACCACGACAAATAGCTGCCGCAACTCTAGTGTGCTGGGGTGATTCGCTGGCGGCAGCCAACAACCTATTCATTATCTTGTATTGAGAACGTGACATGATTAATAACTGTATGTAGGGGTGTAATGCTATTACTATGCTATTTTTTCTATTCAATTTTCAAAAACTACTTAGAAACTTGCTATAATTTGTATGTAAATGGTTGAATATGATCCCAAGAATCAGACTGAAGAATTTGTTACAGCTGTTCCTGTAACAGTTCCTATTAGAGTTCCTCAAGTTCCAGTGCCTCAATTAGCTATAAGTGATGATATGATTAAAACTTATAATTATAGACGAAGTGTAATGTGGTTTTCAGGAATAGATATATTTTTTTCTGCTATTTATTGTTTATATGCTCCATATTTTTTAATTCCGTTACTAATAGCATTAACAGGTTATTATGGTGCTAAAAATTATAATATTCGTTTAGTCCAAAGTTATTTTGTATATTGTGTATTAGTAAATATTATTGGACGATTAGCATATTTCTTTGTTTATTATCATAGTTTAGATGGTCAGTCGCAAAGTGAACACATGTTTGATTTTATTTGGGTGATGCTTGCTACTGTGATAAGTATATGGGTATGTGAAATTATCTATAAATTTATAAAATATTATGGAAAATTAAATGAGCGTGAAGTGTTATTTATTAAACAAAATGCACATCCTACATACGCTCATAGAAGATTTTATTATGTTTAATGGCGTCTTCGGCGGCGTGTTTTACGTTTTCTTTTACCTCCAAGTTTTCTTTTTCTACTAATTAAACTAATAGGTTTTGGATTAAAATCTCTTTCTCTTTCTGCTCGAGATTTTTGTCTTTCCTTTCTTTCTTTTTTTTTCTTTCTCATAGCCTCTCTTCTTGCTCTGTTCATTCCAATATTCTGTGGTTGATTCCTCATATGTTCCATAACAATCGCATCAGCTTGGTCAGCATCTGGATTATCTAATGGAAGTTTTTGAAGATTACGAATTGCTCCAGGAGTATTTGTTATGTTATGTTTGTTTTGTTGAAATCGCCTTTTCATGACCGCCTTTGCTAATTCACTATGAGCGCCAGCTTTTTTAGTTCTTCTTCGTGCTCTGCGTGCTCTTTTTTTGGTGCTTCTTTTTCTGCTACGTTTTTTGTATGATTTTTTCATATATATAATCAAAACATAATATATATGAAAACAAGAAGGAAAAATAGATCAAGAAGAAATAAAACGCGTAAACTTCGTGGAGGTGGAAATAAGTCTAAGAAAGTGAAGGAAATAGTAAAAATATTTCAACAATATCCTAATATATTTCCACGTGGTTACTTTAGATTTTTAACTGGAACTTTAGATAAACATGAAAAGAACGGAACATTAATATACAGAAATGGTGTAGTATTAACATATACTAAATATAAGGTTTCAGTTAATAAATATAAGTTTAAAATAAAACCAGGAGATATTAAGATTAATCAGCTTGTAAATAAGAATCAAGGTAATGGAAAGGCAAAGAAAGTATTTAAGGCTTTCATGAAGAAGCATAGGAAAACTAATTTAATATTAGATGTTCGTTCCAATAATAGGAAAGCAATACGCTTTTATAGGAAAAATGGTTTTAAAAAGGTTGATAAGACAAGCTTTGGAAAAGATATGAAAGGTATAGTAATGGTGCGTAAAGCGGATTAAAAAAATTCATAATGTTTTTTGGTATGTGTTTCAATAAAATTTCTCTCCAACTCACTAATTTGGAAAAAATTATAAATGGATTGAAGAGAAATAGTTTCAGGAAAGTCTGGTATGTTTGAGATATCAGGAATGAATTCGAATATATGGCGTTCTAGATATTTCATTCTATATCTGGTTGATTCAAATAGTTTCACAAAAAAATTATTGGAGAGAAATTTATAGATTTTTAATAAATCTTGTTTGTCTTCTTTTAAAATAACATAATTATCTCTGTTGGAGATACCAAATAATCCATCAAGGTCAGGATAAGGGAAGCCATGCATTTTATGAGCCAATACAATTTTGGGGATTCCACAATAACTACACTTTATATTCGAAAAGTTAACAGCTAATTGTGGTTTCAGACCATTAAGTCTACAAGATTTAATGTTAGGGTATCCGGTTTTTCCATTTAAACTTGGTCCTAACACTAATCCTTTATAACCAGGTCGCATTGATGTTTTAATAACCTTAATAGAACCATATTTTTCTATATAAGGTTTAAATTTATTTATTATACTAGAATAACAAAGTGGAATACTACAATTACTATAGTCAAATGGTATGTAGCTTTTGTATATATTATCATAAAGGAGAGTTTTATAACTGGAAGGTTTTTTTTGTAGCAAGAATAGACTAGTGGGTGTTTGGGCATTGCCGTGAAAGGCTTTATTAGTTTGTGTATTATCTAATGTAATAATCTTAAGTATTTCAAATTGTTTCATATAGCTGTGGAAAAAGTAATCATTCTTCATCCATATAGAAGGAGTAATAAAGGCTAACAATCCATTAGGATTGAGTAAATCTATACTATGTTTAATAAATTGAACCCATGCGTTGGAGCCATCAAGTTTCTTTTTGAGTTTTTTATTTGTAGGTGTCTTGCTTGAACCATTAATATTAAATGGAGGATTTCCGTAAATGATATCGTATTTTTGATTTAAATCAAAAAAATTTTTAAATGATACATTATTTTTCTCTCCAAATAACTCTAATAGAACTTTTTTATGTTGAAGATTAACTTCATTTATAAAAATATTTTTAGTTAATATATGATTACTTCTTGAATTATTATCTGTTATAACACTTGATAATCCTTCATACAATTTTTTATATAAAACCATAGGAAAGTATCCTCTTCCAGAACAAGGGTCTAACCAAGTAATATTAGGATTGTTATAATAATGAGAGGGTATGAGGTCAAGTATTTTATTTACAATAGAGAAATCAGTATGTACTTCTCCGTAAATAGCTTTATTATTATTAGATACATCAAAAACTTGATTAAATGTATGTAATTGAATAGTTTGAATAGACATTAATAAATAGTTATAATTAATTATAAGTATTTATACTAATTTTTTTTGGAAAAAGTAAACAATGTAATGATTTTGAAGGTAAAGCATAGCATCTTTTAAAAAGAAAGAAATTTGTTTTTTTCTATCTTGGTCAATGGATTCTATATTAAATATGGTATCTTTCACTTTTAAAGCTTGGTTATGAATATCACTAAACTTATAATTCTTTTTTAAATTTAGTAAATCTTCTAATTCTTCCTTAGAATATTGTAGTACATTTAATTCAAGATTTAAATCGGACATATATTATATATCTTGATTTTTAAAATATTTATTGAGATTTTCAATAGTCCAAAATTGTATAGCAACGGCTGGTCCTGTTTTAACATATGTAGCACTAAGTCCTCTATAGAATCCTTTAATACCTTCATTTTTGAAGATTTTTCTACAGCAGTCAAATATACCGTTATATTTGGGCACAGTTTTATCGAATCCTTGTAATTGTAGTCTTCTTCTAACAAGATCTGTGGGGTAGGTAATACTAATGGAAAAGTTTCCAGCAAAAGCTCCAGCAAAAAGTTTACTATCAAATGAAGTATCTTTAATAATTCTATTAATATAGTAATAAGAGGTATATTGAATTCCACTGAATCCTCCAAAACCATACATGCTCATTTTACAACCTTGATAGAGTTGTCTAGGAGGTATTTTTCTTAAGGCATCAATAACGCCTTTATATTTATTTTTATTGGTTTGAAGTGATAAATAGGTTCTAGTAGTTTCAAGGGGATATGTAATCATCATACTTGTAAATCCACTGACGCATCCACAAGAAAAATTTAGTATATTTTGATTTTGTATATATTTTTCAGAATGTTTCTTAGTTTTACGAAAAACAGCATAATTAATAGAAAGTTGTGGAAAAACTCTTATACAGTTGGTTCCATTTCCTTTCCAAAAGTGTCTAAATCCTTCTTTTTTGTAAACATCGGAAAGAGTAGAATTAGGTATAAATCTATTTTGTCTTTGTAACCTATTAAGTTCAATAGGAGCAACAATACTTCTGCTGACGATCCCTCCTATCCCTCCAATGAGTAAATCAGTAATCATTTTATATTATAGATATTATGTCTTAATGTTTATTTATTTTTCCTAAATATTTTTGAAACCCTGGATTTAACCATTCCTTATAACAGTCTTCATTACAAAATCCATAATGGTCATTACCTATTTGTGCTCTTTTTCCATAATCTTCAAGTTTATCTACAAAAATAAAACAACGAGAACAAATTAAATGTTCTATATATTCTACCTTATTATTTTCTATTCGTGATTTTTTTTCTTTACAGTCCTGTAAAGGGTTTTCTTCATTTCTCCATAAACATTCAAAATTAAACCAATTCATAATATATATAATTACTATTTAAAATTTAAATGGTAATAATAGTTAGATGATGAATGAAGAAGTAGATATGCGTAAATTTATAAAAAAACATAATTATGTAGTAATATTTCCGGATAAAAGGGTAGAATTATATGGTAATTTGAGAAGTTTAGGTGAGGATATTAGTATAGATAGTTCTACAATATCAAAAAAGTTAAGTCGTGGAGAGCATTATTTTATACCAAAAGGAGGAGAATTTATATTTTATATAAAAAAATTAGAATGATTATCTGTTATTTACGCTTGGTGGCCATGAGGATTCACTAGTATTTTTGGGACTACTACAATTAGGCCATCGTGCTGAGTAAGGTAAATCATTATTATCAACTTTAGAATTATCTTGAAGTGATAATTCGTGTGCGTATGAATCATTACGCGGTATAGATTTGGGAAGTTCAATAATTTGTTCTTTGTTTTCATCCATAAGCATAATAGCCATAGCAGAATAATTATGAAGGTCAATTAAGGTATCTCTAATACATTCAGTTTTAACAAGATTAATACCATTATTAGTAACACTAGTAAGTCTATTAATTTTATCCCCCATTCTGACGATAACACCAATTGGTCCATAGTTAGCGAAAGCATCACCATAATCCTTATTTTTTTTTTCGAATAATTTTGCTCCTTCAAGTTGAACAGCTTTTAATTGGGATATTCTATCCATTTAAATATATTTAATAGTAAAACTTTAAATATATTTATTTAATCTTTAATATTGGAATCTTTCTTTAATACAGCTAATAATACGTGACTAGTTTCAATAATTTTGTTATATGCAGTAGAAGTACTTTGAATAGTAGAGTTCATTTTTTCTAAACTTTTATTTTTCTTAATTAAAGAAGCTTCTAATTTTGTTTGTTCTTTTTGAAGAGCTTGAATTTTAACTATTAGATGTTTATTCATTGTTTCTTCTCTTTTGATTTTTTTTAATAGTTTTTTTCTTTTATCTTTTAGTGATGTCAAATTATCAACAAATTCGTTATTAAATCTATTTAATGATTCTTGTTGAGCATGGGAAGTATTACTTTTGTCTTTATCTGTCATGATATATATTATGAAGAGAAAACTTGAAAGACATAAAAATATAATTAACAATTAGAACATCTAAGAGCAAGACCCTTTTTACGCGCTAAGTATCTGTTATAGCTACCGTGTTTAACATCAACACCATCATCTCTACCGGGCATAGAATAAACTCTAGCTTTATTACCACGAGCAAAACCAGTTATACCTAATGGAACAGATTTATCTTGATCTCCAGGACCTCCTACATTAGTATAGCTAGAGGGAGGTGAGGAGTCAGATATTCCAGTTTGTATAAATTCACCGATTGTAGTTTTAAGAGGAGTTGTATCTACTGTAGCTAATGAACCTTTGGCTAAAATATGCATAGAAGCATATTGTTTAATTCGTCTGCTATTACGTAAACCTCCATAAACAGTTTTTTGTGAATTTGTTGGATTATTAGTCTCAGAATTAGTTAAAAATTCTGGTATAGTATTTCCAAATTGGGGATATGTTTGATCTTGATAATCTGGAGGTAAACAACTTTTAGGACACGGATTTCCGTTTATACATGAACCGAATAAATCACCACTCATTTATATATTTATAATATTAAAATACTAATTGTAAATATAATAAATTGATTTAATATTTACTTATTAATAATAAGTATCAATGCATAAATGCTCTAATTGTGGAATAAGTGCAAAAACAAAAAAAAAATTAAAAGAACATGAACTACTATGTAAATTGGAAATGAAGAGTATAGTAGTAGAAAATATAGAGCCGACAAATCGTCAAATGTGGGTATTAATACAAAAATTAGCCAAACAAAATGAAATATTAATAAAAAAGGTAGAAGAATTAGAGCGAGTTGTTCATAAAGATATAAAGAAAATTAATATAACAGAATGGTTAAATAAAAATATACAAGTAACAATAACATATAGTGAATGGTTAAATGAATTAAATATTACACAAGAACATTTACATCAAATATTTAATGAAAATTGGGAAAAATTTATAGAAGATTTTCTAAAATTGGAATGTTCTAATAAAAGTATTCCATTAAAATGTTTTCATCATAAGAAAAATTGTATTTATATTTATGATAAAAAATGGAAAAAGGCAACAGAAAAAGATTTAGTAAAGATATTTAATAAGTTTCAAAATAAAATACTGAAAGAAAGTATTAAATGGGAACAAGAGTTGAGTCATGATCAGAAATTTGGAAGTGGAAGTATGAGTTTTCTACGAAAAAATGATAAAATTTTGGTTAGTAATACTAAACTCAAGGAAAAATATCAAAAAATAATAAAATTACACATCATAAAAAATATAAAAGAAGAATTAGATAGTAATTTTAAGTATCAACTAACTATTTAAAGATTATATATTTGTGTATATTAGATGAATAAATCAGTTATTTTTATTCGACATGGATACGCATTACATAATGACCTCTTTTGGAAATTAGGTAAAAAGGCATATAGCGATTATGTAGATACTCCTTTGTTGAATAGAGGCTTTTCACAGGCTCATCACTGCAGAGAAATAATTTTAAAAGAAATGAAACAATTAGACCGAAAACCAGATATAGTTTTAGTTTCTCCGTTAACTAGAACATTACAAACAGCAATGTGTATATTTTCTAACGATGTAAAAATGAAAGCACTTGATTGTCTAGTTGAATATCCCCAAGGGGGATTTGAAAAATGTAATATACGAAAAGAACGAAAAATGTTAGAAACAATATATCCAAGTATTGATTTTACAGAAATAGATCAAAACTTGTTATGGTCACAGAATGAAGAATCTATTGATGAATTAAATGGTCGTATTAAAAAATTATGGGATTATATTGGTTCATTAGAGGAAAAACTTATAGTAGTAGTTTCACATAGTTCTTATATAGGACAATTAAAAGATAAAAAAATGGGCGATGAAGAAAATGAATTGAAACACTGTTATCCTTATGTTATGAATGTAGAGTATGATAAAGAAAAAAATTTTTTAAGAGCTTATGAAGTTAAAGGTGATACTTTTGAAGAAATGACTGAGGAGTAAGTAATTGAATATTAAGTTCTCTTGCTGTTTCTGCTTTATCAGTATCTTCGTCTAAGGATTTTACTAATACGGCAAATGTTTTTTTGCTTACACTACTACCTAGTTTAATACCATATTTATCTAATATTTCCTTAAAAGCTTCTTTATCTTTTTTACCAAATCCAGTCATTACAATTCTTTTACCTGTAAGTTCGTGTTGAATTACTTTTTTAGTCTTAGTAACTTGTGTTAATTTGTCTTGTCTATTAATAGAAGTTAAGAACTCACCAAATTGTGGAATGTATGGAACAAACATTTCCGCTGTTTTCGTTTTAAATCCTGGAAGCGCACTAATCTTTTGAATTTTAATATCAGCATTTTCTTTATTAACTAATATATCTGGATATGTTTTCAAAATTTGAATCATTCGTTTTTCACCTAATCCTCTTCCAAATATATTAGAAGCACTAGCTAACTTTGTAATAGACGCTTTATCCATCTGCTGTTGAATAGAATTATGAATTTTTGTAGCTGTTTTAATTTTAAAACCTTGAACTGTTTCTAGATCTTCAATAGAAGCTTTTAATATCTTAGGAATAGTATCGAATCCTGCGTTCATAATCTTTTTTACATTACCCCTTCCTAGTCCAGCTACATCAAGTTTCTTGAAGAAGTCTTCAATAATTTTCATTTGAACTGTGCTATTTTGTGCTGCGTCTACCAAAACTAAATCTTTATGTGTAGCATTCCATTGATAATTATAGCTTTCATCCGGCATTTTACCTTCCCGCGCTGGTTTGATTACCTTTTGAACCTTTGGAATTACATCTCCACTTCGAATCAACTGAACAACCGCACCAATTCCTATCTTATTTTTTATAACAAATTCGGCATTATGTAAAGTAGCAAATCTAATTTCAGCTCCTCCTAGTTCAACAGGCTGAAGTTGAACCTTTGGTTTCAAATATCCATCTTTACTTGGAGACCAAATTACATCAACAACCTTAGATTCTGCTATTTGGTCACCTAATACCATTTTAAAGGCAAATGAATGTTTTGGATTTTTACTGATTCGTGGATATTTTTTATTATCTGTTACAATAATACCATCAATATCATAGTCATAACTTTCACGCCAATCTTGTAAATATTTACTCAAATTATCTTTGTTAATTTTATTTAATCCCTTATTAATAACAGTTACACAATTAAGTGCTTTAAGTAATTTAAACTGTTCACTTGGTTTTAAGTCTGGACTAACTACTTCATATGCTACAAAATCAATATCAGTCCATCGTTCTGGAAAACTTTCCTTAGCATTAGCTGTTCCTGCTATCATATTTCGCACATTTTTAAAACGGTCACTCCAGTTCATATTAAATACCTGCTTTCTCATAAGTAATTCTCCTCTAATTTCCAAATTTGGCTTATTTGGTAGATTTAAATATTTTATAGCGTGTGAAATATCTTGACCAGTAGTTCCATTTCCTCTTGTGAAAAGAGTTGGTTTTCCCATTTTAGTACTATAACCAGCACTAACTCCGTCTACCTTTGCGCTAATTACATATTTTCCCTTGTATTTTTTAAGCCATAAATTAATATCTTTTTCGCTTTTAATTTTATCCATAGACCACATTTCAAAAGGCAGAGTCATTTTACGCTTTTCAACAGCTATACTGCACATTGTGTGCCCTTCTTTAATTGCCTTGTTATTTGGATATTTTTCTTCAATATATTCTTTTAATATATCATATTCCTCATCAGTTAGTATTGGTTTATTATTACAATAATAAAGTTTATTACACATACGAATCATTTCACTAAGTTGCTGTTCGGTAAGCTTTTCAATGAAGGATTGGCCGTATTTTTGAAACGATTTTACATTGCTTTTAGTAGAAGTTGAACGGGTAGTTTTAAGTGAAACCTTGGTTTTTGTTTCGATTTGCGGTTGGTCCTCAAGTAAAGCTACAGATGTTCCATCAATTCTATCTATAGGAGCTTTATAAACCATTCCTAAAAAGTTGAAAACATCTTCTTCTTCTGGAAAATATTTATCTAATTTTTTACCCTTTTTAACAGATTTTCCTACCTTTTCCATTTTATATAGACCATGTTCATTCATAGAATATCCAAGGTCTAGAGCCCTTTTTCTCATAACAGTATTAAATGTTTTACTACCTGTAAAGTAGAGAAGAGCAAATGATAGTTCTTTTCGTGGAGTAAACATAAAGTCAATACGTCTTGCTGGTTTACGTCTAAGTCTACTAACACCAAGACTTTTTACATTTCCACGTGACAAAACTTCAATAAGTATTTTCTTTTTAATAAGAGCATCAAGAAATCTGTTGAAAACTTCTACATTATCATCCGGGTCACTCACGCAAATATCAATATCACCAGAGTCAGGTTTTCCCCTTCGGAATGAACCAACTATTTGAAAAGTGCTATTTTTATTTTTAACTTTTTGAAAGATTTTTTTGAGTTCTTTTTCATACTGAAGAATTTCTTTACGTGGAATACGCTTCAAAATATCTTCATAATGTTTCAATCCAATTTTTTGTTTATCATTAAGTAACTCATCTTGTCTAGCACGCAACTGTTCAATAGTAGTTACATTATGTTTTTTAACTAGTTCTTCAGCCTTTTTTGCTCCGATACCATACACTTCGGTAAATATGAGCATTGGATCATTTTTTGCTCGTTCTAACACTTGAAGGGTTCCAGTATCCATATATTCTTTGAATTTTTTTAATATAGTAGAACCTATATTCGGTAAACCTTTAATATCATCAAGTTTGTGAATTGATTTTCCATATAATATAATAGAGTCTTTAGCCTTGGAATATGCTCTTCCTCTAAAATGTTCGCCTTTTTTCGTCATAAGGCTTTCCAACTTTTCAAGTAGTGTGATAAATTGCGGTGCGTAGTTCATCTTGGGTGTTTTATGATTTATATTACTAACGACTTTTTTTAATTCAATTTTATTAAGTGGTAACTTGATTTTTTTTTTAAATTTCTTAATAGTATTCTTTTTTCTATTCTTGGTTTTTTTAATAGTATTACTATGAGGTGTTTTAGGTAGTTTAACTTTCTTCTTGAGTTTTCGTGCTTTTTTTTTAGTTCTGTTTTTTTTATAACAATATCCATAAGTTTTTAAAGTTCCACGTTTACTCACTGATGTGGCGCAAATGGGTCCCTTAGGAGATTCATAGCATTTATCGTGTGTGGTCCATTTATATTTAAAAGGAATAATACATTTACCAGGTTTAACTTTCTTATTAATTTCTATTTTTCCTTTATTATTTCGTGCATTACCATACATATTGTCTGTCATATACAATATGTATTTATTTTTCATTGAAATATTTATCTAAAAATAATTTATCAAATAATTTATCCAAGTATTTAACTTTTTTTTCTCTTTGTTTATCTTTTTTTATTTTAGTAAACATTTTGCTAGTTGTATTTCTAGATATAGAAGGTGTAGGTAATTTATCTAAAATTATATCCATTTTATAAATAATAAATATAATATAAATATAAGATGAATTCAATAATAAGTCAAGGAATGTCTAAAATAAGGGTAAATAATCAATTAGTAGAAGATAAACAATATATCGGAAGTTATGATGGAAAAAAAGGGAAATTATTAATGCGTAATAAAAATGAAGGAATATATATCGAATTAGATAATAATGATTTAGCTGAAGTGTTTCAAAAAAGAGAATTTGGAGAGAAAAATGAAAAATCTATAGATAAAAAATTAAAAACTTTGATAAAAAAGCATAGAACAGTAAAAAATGTAACATCAAAAGGAAAAAAAAAGAGAAAAACCAAGAATAAAAGACGTAAAAAGAAAGGTTTAATAAAAAGAAATAAAAAATCAAAAAGACGTAAAAAACGTAGAAACAAAAGAAAAACTAAGAGTTATAAGGATATAATAACACCTAATGAAACTATTTTTGATTAACATTTGGAAGATATTGCTTTCATTAAAATGGAATCTTGTTGAAATAAGTTTCCATTTCTTCTATCTTGAATATATTTTAAAGCAAATTCTTTTTCCATAAAATTTAAGTATTTTTTAGAAGCATAAATAAGTTTAAAAATAGTATTATCATAACTGACTGATTCAATATTGACTATTTTTAGTTTTTTCACATATCTTATAAATTCGCTTACAAGTTCCAAATGTTCTTCAAAAATAAATGTTAATACACAGTGGTTTCTTATAATTCTTCTATTTTTACCCATAAATTCATAATTTTTATAAAAAGTTTCCAAACGACAAGCTTCTGCTTTTGTTACCAACTTATTAATAGTTTCATTTAAATTTGTGTTTTTAGATAAATTATAAGAGAGCTCAATTAAATATGTCATATATGATGGCTAAAGATTTTTTATTTACATAGATTAATTTAATTATTATTTATTCTACTACAATCTTGTAGATATATTTATTAAAAATATAAATATAGATAATTTGTTAATATATTATAATAAAATTGGTTAATATATATATACAATGAGTAGCACCAATTGGAAAAATTTGGGAAGAAAACAAGGAGGAAACATGAAAAATTATAGAAATGTTAAAAGTGATAAAAACTTTTATAATAATGGAAAGTGGGGAACAGTATATTCTGATGATGATATTAAACGTTTAGCTTATTATAATATTGATTTGCCACATGTAGTAGGAATTGGTACAAATACTCCATTTAGTAAGTTATCTTTTGGAGATAGTTCACAAAGTGGATATCATCCTGAATCATTGGGAAATATTGAAACATCTACTGGTCTTACTCCAGGAAAACTTTCATCTATAGCACTCAATGAAGTTACTAGAACGGAAGAAGGCCAACCTAAAAGAAGAGGACAAGAATTCAATGGATTAGGTTATGTTACTAATTTAAGAAGTGTAAGAGATATAAACCAAAATACAGACGCAAAAGGAATTGGTATATTTTCTAATAAATTTTCACCAGATGAAGATACATCCCAAAAAACAGATAAAGCAATAATGTATATTACTGATGATAAACATGTTCAAATAGGTGGAATTCCTACTGGTTATAATTTAGTTGATAGAAGAGGTCAAAATAATATTAATAATCGTTCATTTAATCGTAATACACAAGAAACTGGTCCCAATATTATTATTGATATAAGTGGAAGCATGCACGTAAATGGATTTATAAATTTTTTAAAATCGGGTAATACTGGAGGTGCACCAACTCAACAACAAGATAATCCAGCAAATCAATTAACTTTTAATAATGCTACAAACCAAATCGAATACGCTGATTCTGATAATAAAACTGCTATAGATAATAGAGCTATTCCAGAAGGAGCTATATTTGTTGGATGGGATAAAGAAGAGAGTTCATCAACATTAATATCTCGTCCTAGACTTTATATTATGTTGAATGGAGAACAAAAAAGAATAGCAACAGAAGATGATAAAGATTTTTACATCAACGAAAACGATTCTGGAATAACATTTACGGCTAGTGGAGTAGAAGTAGGTGGTGAGAGATTTTATATATTTAGAAATAATGAGGATACACCCTCTACTACTATAATGAATACCTATAGTGGAGGTTCTACTACTAACTTTAATGGTAGTTCGGGTTCGCAAAACAATGTACCAAGAACTAATGACGTCCTTGCTACAGCTAAATCTAATTCTCTACAAGTAATAGGCAATTTATCTGTTTTTGACTATACATCTGGAGGAACAAGTGGAGAAAAATTAGATATATCAAATTGGACCCACTGTAAACAAATTTTAGTATCAGAAATTTATCAGACAAGTGACAACATTCTCGACCAACCCACTCCTGGTAAGGAATTAGGTACCATTTATACAGACAGACATTTAATGATAGGAGGACTGCAAGGCGGCAGACCTGGGAAAGACTTTAAAAAAACATTCAGTCATTTTGGATCTGCTATCGATATATCAGGAGGCACTATAGGAAAACCAGCTATTAGAGTTATAACAGGTGCAGGAACGCAAGGAAATACCGGAACAATAGTAAGTTCAAATCCAAGGGATAGTATTATTATTGGAAATACACACCCAATCAAGTTTATAACAAAGAACGCCGAATGTATACTGGTTGGTGAAAATGATAGATATGAAAATAATGAAAATACCTTAGTAATGGGTAACAACAATACTGTTAAAAATACAAAAAATTCTATTGTTATAGGAGAAGGATGTAAAGTAGATGTATCATCTAATGTAATTTCAGGATTAGTTGTTATGGGAGCAGATACAGAAGCAAATCAATCATCTGATCGTATTGTTTTTGGGACATCCACCAAAAAAAGAGCCTTTGTGATTGATGAAAATGGACAAGTAACTATTGCTGGTGATTTAAAAGTTCAAGGAGGCCACGTTCATATGGAGACAGAACGCATCGTAGGTGCGGATGAGCAAGTTGATATAAATTCTAAATACGACGAAAACAGTAATTCAGTTGTAGGTAATGCTACTTATGGGCCAAATGCAGCAAATGGTGGTATTCAATTATTTTTAACGGAAAACAACCCTTCAGACAATGCTCAATTTACATTTGACAACTTTAATAAAAGATGGACTACAGCTAATTCGTCATATTCTATAGGATTCGCCGCCGCAGCTAATACAGTCGGCACTTCAGGCACAGAGAGATTTAAAGTAACAAAGGACGGGGATTTAGAAATTAGCAGTGATGGAACAAGTGCTAATGATAAATTCAAAGTTACAGCACAAGATGGTCATGTAGATATGAGTGGAAATTTACATATTCATGGAACCGGAGGTATAACATTAGAGAATGGTGAGACTATTACAAATACGAATGATGGAACAGTTGTTATTAATGGAGAAGTAGCAGCTGGATTGGGCGACTCCGGCTCCTCTGTTTTTAAATCAAATGGAGCTTATGACGTTACATTAAAACCTGGAGGAACCAATTCTAGTAACATTAAAATAGAAGGAACTAATAATACTGGCGATATTACAATAACAGCAAGCAAGGATATCGTTATGAATGCAACTGATGATATCGTTATGGATGCAAGTGGTGATATCGTTATGAAACCAACCTCAACAACCTCAAAAATGGTTATTTACGAAGAATATGACTCCGCGAATGTAAAAGGAGCAGAATTCGTCAAAAATGGAATTTCAAATGCTGTAGATTTAAAGATTTCAGGTAAATTAGATGTTCTTGGATTAATAGACCCTACCGGGTTGATTTTATCTAACCACAATCTTACGTCGGCAGAAATTAATGCAATGGACACTGAGTCATTGGCCATTTATAATGATGGCACTGGAAAATTAAGTTTTAAATTTAAAGATACAAACGGATCTATGGCAACACATGAGTTAGCTACTATAGGTGGAGGACAACAGATTAGTGGAAATATATCAAATGCTACTTTGGCTAATTTTGCCCACGATTTATCTTTTAATTCTGCAAATTTTGGAAAAGGAATTTTATATCAAGATACAGTAAAAGAAACTAAAATTAAACAATATGAGACGGCTAATACAACAAACTTTTTAAAGGCAGATGGAACTTATGCGGTACCACCAGGAACTTTTTCATTATCAATAGCTTCTAATAACTTATTAGGAGGTGTTATGGGTGGTGGTAGTAATATAAGTATTGACGCCACGGGAGTAATTTCTTCAACAAATACACAACTTTCGAACTCAGCAGTACAAGCTATTGTTGGTAATATGGTGTCGCAAAATACGGAGAGTGGTATTTCAGTCACTTACGCAAGCAGCAAATTAAATTTTGCTGTGAATGATAGTCTTGATCTTTCTGGCAATGGGGATAAATACATACAAATCTTACAACCTACTGACGCAGATGATGGAAAAAACCTTACCATAGAAGCTGGTTCAGCAAAAAATAATAATAGTAATCCAACTGCCGATCGAGATGGCGGAGATCTTGTATTGAAACCTGGACAAGGCACGGGCAATGGAACTGTTGGTAGTATTCAAATGATGAATATACCTGGTGCCCCTCCCAATGAACAAGCCACAAATCCTGAATTACTTGTGATTGATTTCGCTGGAAAAATAACTGCCGGAGCAAGTGATATTAATTTAGATAATGATGCTGATAGAACTATCACTATTAACGAATCCGACGCTGGTCGCAATTTACTAATTAAAGCAGGGAACGCAGATAATAATGGAAATCCTGGTGGAACACTTTTATTATCTGGAGGTGACGGAGATGGCGCTGGAGCTAGTGGGGTAGTTGAAATAACAAGTGGATTTAAACTAAGTAACAGTAGTTATACCAGCAGCAACGGACCATTACATGTTACTAGTGGTGTGGTCGGAGTTGGTACAACAGATAATGTACCAGAAGGAACTAATAATCTTTACTTTACAAACGCCAGAGCAGATGCTAGAATCACATCTGCTGATACAGATGATTTATCAGAAGGATCAAGTAATCTTTACTTTACAAACGCCAGAGCAGATGCTAGAATCTCAGCAGCTGATACAGATGATTTATCAGAAGGATCAAGTAATCTTTACTTTACAAACGCCAGAGCAGATGCTAGAATCACAAATGCTTTAATTGACGAGGACGATATGTCATCAAATAGTGCAACTAAATTACCATCACAGCAATCAGTAAAAGCATACGTGGATGCCCATCCCGGAATCGTTTCTTCATCTGGGTCATCATCAATTTCTGGAATATCTTCTAAGTATCGACTAATTAATCCACAATTTCCAGGACAATACGTAGATAATACCGGAAACACCGTTTCGCTTCCAGGATACACTTACCGAAATATTACCTCCTCGGCAGACGGGACGAAGCTGGTGATGAGTACGGCTGATGGCGACATATGGTACTCTTCAGATAGTGGTGCGATCTGGACGGAAACAGCGATCCAGCACCACACGTCCAGCTGGAGTGGTATGTGTTGCTCCTCAGATGGCACAAAATTGATGGCTGTCGTGGCCAAGTCATTTCCCACCGACACAAATGGTCATGCATGGTTCTCTGCAAATAGTGGTGCGAGCTGGACGAATCAAACCCCTAACGGTCCCAGCCTCGACATGTCGCGTGATTATAGAGATGTCTGCTGTGATAGTAATGGCGACGAATTTACAGCGATTGTAAACGGCGGCTACATATATACTGATGTGGGGATAGGTTCGGGTACGACTGGGAATGGAGGAAATCAAAAAGCGTCCCAGGAAAAATGGTATGCTATTGATTGCTCGTCAGATGGGAGCACACTAGCGGCAGTTGTTGGTGGGTCTAGTAATGATGCGGGTAATATATGGATCTCCACAGATAGTGGCGATAATTGGAATGAAATTACTTCCTCGTTTATTGGACCAAACGATTGGCGTGATATTACCATGTCGGCAGATGGTAAAAAGCTTGCGGCAGTTGTATACAATGGAAACATATGGACCTCCAGCGATATCGGCACAACTTGGACCGAAGATAGCTCTGTCGGCACCAATAAAAACTGGGTTTCTATAACCTCATCAGATGACGGGACGAAGCTCACGGCAGCTGTGTCGCAGGGAAATTTGTGGAGCTCTACCGACAGTGGTGAAAACTGGTTCAAAGATTATTCTGTTGGTGGGCCACGTGATTGGTTTGAGGTAACGTCATCACAGAACGCTACTAAGATATTTGGGGCGGCGGCGGGCTACAATAGTGGGACGTCGGGAGCGTATTTTTTCGGTGTTTATCGTTTTGATAGAGCGAATTATATAACTGTGTCTGAAACGGATCAGAGAGTTGGAATAGGAATAGACCAACCAGAACAGTCTCTTCATGTAAATCGTCATATGAGATTAGGTAATACCACAGACTCTGAAAATAGAATAGAAATGCTATCTAGTGGGGGAGCTGCGGGGCCGCAAGAATGGCAAGTAGGAACTAACTCTAATGGGTTTTTTGTTTATGATGGAATCAATTCTAAATATAGGTTTTACATAAAAAAGGGGGATTCCATATATATGAAAGGTCCGATAAAAGGTGATACATCTACTGATTTAGAATTCAATGATACGATTTACGCCAGTCCTGTTGGAAGCCTCCTTCAGTCCTTTACGTCCGGCTCTGGTTATTTGGGGTCTAGTGGTTTTGGTAGCTTGGCGGGAAGCGTATCGAACTTGAAAATAGGTGTAAAAGCAACGGGCTGTGCATTTTGGAGCACGCACAGTTTTGGGTATGTATGCACTAGTGATGAAAGAATTAAAGATAATATTACAGAAGTTCCAGACCATTTAGCATTACAAATGTTAAGAAATATAGACTGTAATTACTACGAATACAAAGATAAAATAAGTAGAGGCACACAAAAAACAATAGGATTTATAGCACAGCAGGTAAAAGAACATTTTCCTATGGCTGTTAGCATACAAAAAGATATAATTCCTAATGAAATGCGTGTTTTGGAAGCTACCTGGAATGGACTAAATATGAGTAGTGATTTAACAGATGTTAGTGGAGTAAAATATAAATTTTATGTTAGTAACGACCCTAGCGGTAATGATGAGGTTAAAAAGGAAATAATTGGAAATGCCGACAATACTTTTACATTTGATAAGCACTACAATAATATTTTTTGCTATGGTAAAGAAGTTGACGATTTACACACACTAGCTAAACAAAAATTATTTACTCTTAATTTCTCAGCAACTCAAGAAATAGACAAAATACAACAAGAAGAAAAGACAAAATTAGCAGCAGCAGAAGAAAGAATTAGTGCTTTAGAAACAGAAAATGCTTCTTTAAAAGCTCAATTAAATAGTATTGAAGCTAGATTAGCAGCATTAGAAGCTTAAATAAAATTGAATAAATTACTTAATAATAAATTAGTATTATTATTAAGATGGAACCTCCAACATACTTAGCAAATCTTAACCCTCATCCTAGAGACTCTCACATTTCATTTGATGAGGGTCCACATATTTACACAATAGACGGAGATAGCGACTTTATGTCGGTTACAACTTGGAACCACTCCCATTTTCCTCATTTTAATCCTAAAAAAATTATAGAAAAGATGATGAAAGGTAAAAATTGGAATGAAAAGAATAAATATTGGGGAATGACTAGTGAAGAAATTCAAGAATTATGGAGAAAAAATGGAGAAACGGCAAGTAAAGCAGGAACAAAAATGCATTATGATATTGAATGTTTCTATAACGATTGTGATGTGGAAGTAGAAGAAGATAATGTAGAATGGAATTATTTTGAAAAATTTGAAGAAGACATAGGAAGTAAAATGGAACCCTATAGAACAGAATGGATGGTGTGGGACAAGGAGTTAAAGTTTGCTGGATCTATAGATATGATATATGAAAATGATGATGGGACTTTGGAATTATATGACTGGAAACGTAGTAAAGGTATTAAATTTGGAAATGATTGGGAGAATGCTACGACAGAATGTATCAAGCACTTACCTAACTGTAATCATATATTATATAGCTTACAGTTGAATACATATAAGGCTTTATTGGAAAAGAATTATGGAAAGAAAGTGAAAGGGATGTATTTGGTAGTATTACATCCAAATAATAGGAATAAAAGTTATCATAGAATACCAGTGGATGACCTACAAAAAGAAGTGGTTGATTTGTTTGAATTAAGAAAAAAAATGTTACAGAAAAGAACTTAAAAATGAATTGCTAGTTTTTAGTAAATGAGTTCAACGAATTTTTGTTTAGAATACGACTTGTATTTGGATAGGTCAGCAGCTTGTGGAATATGTGTAGAAAATGCTTATTTTTTACAATTTTTATTACTATTAAGTTTAATTCCAGTAAGTGCGTTAACATCGGCTTGGTTAGTAGCTAAGTTTGTTTATGAGCCACATATGAGGAGAGCATCATTAGAAGAGGATTGGAGTGATGATGAAGAGGAGGAGGAAGAAGAGGTTTATGAAGATAAATATTGTTTAGATTTCGTCAAAGGGAATGATGAAAAAAAGAATTTTGATAAATTAATGGTCCAGGAATCAACACCAGATGGTGTAGTATTTATGAAATGGAATGAAGATAATGAAAGTTTTGATTATTGGTGTGATAATAAAGAGATTAAGTATGTGTATTTGGAGGTAGTAGCACGTAAATATTGTACTATGTTTAGTTGTCCAGAAATTTATATTGATAGAGGAAAGGATATTCAGCGTCAGAAAGAGTTAGAGAAGGAGGCGGAGGAGAAGGCAAATATGAAAGAGGAAGATAAGGAAGAGGAACTGGAGGATAGTGATGATGAATTATTTGCTAAGTTAAAAAAACCAGAAGAAGTAAAGAAAAGTGTATCAAAAAAGAAGGTAGAGACAGCGGCATTAAGAGCAAATAAATATAGAAGAGTAGGTAAAATTAATGAAATGGTATTATTACAGAAGGTAAAATCAAAAGAAGAGCCTAAGAAAAAGATGACTTTTAGTGATTGGGTGAGTTTTTCAAAGAATAGTAAAACAGTTTAAATAGATATTATAATAAATCATTATAAATGTCTTCATTTATAAGGATTGTAAAGAATTATGAAAAAATATGTCGTTTAGGACATAGTATTATAAATCACAAAGATTTAGTTCGTCGTTCTCCTCCGGAGAAATTATCAGAAGAATTTAGAAAACAAGAGGAACGAATAGATGAATTTTTTATAGAAGCGGATAAGGCTCATCAAAAGTGGATAAAAAACAAGTCTTCGATTAATACTTATTGGACAGGTTTATCGTGACTTTTTTTTAGTTCTTTTTTTTCATCTGTTTTTGGTTCTTCAACTACTTTTGGTTCTTCAATTACTTTTGGTGGAACTTGATCAGGTAATGTTCCACTTTTTTCAGCACTATTCATTATCATATTTGTTAATTTATCAGTATTATATCCTTCATCTGGATTAAATTTAATACCTTGAGCAAGAGCATTATATCTATCTAGTGTATTTTTAACAGCTAAGTAAGTATTGTATGCGTTAATAACCATATCAATAGTTCCATCTAAAGCCATTAATCCGTTAGGAGCAATTTTTTTGAGTGTAACACTGAGTCTATAACTAGTTTCTAAAAATAATTCTCCCCACCCGTCTACATTAGCAATAATAACTTTAGCTAAATTATCAGCAGCTCCAATACCAGCTACAACAGTTCCAATATATGGAATTCCAGCAATAACATTACCGAAGGCATCTGATACTGCATCTCCTGTTCTGTTTACAACTTTACTAAAAATTTTTTCCATTTTTTCTCCTTGAGCTTCTATTTGTGGTTCATATTCTTGTAATGTAGCTAATGTTGCTATCATAAATGGTTGGAAAAATTTATTTTGGAATATTTCTATAAATTCAGTCCAAACTTGCATAATTTCTGGGTCTTGCAAGAGTTCTTTTAAAAGAATACCTGTAAGTAGGACTCTAAATTTAATTTTTGGAAGATTTTCTTTGATTTCTTCCATTGCTTTATCAGGATCTTTAAATTCTAATTCTACACCTAATGTATTTTGAACTTTTTCTAATACGCCTTCAATAATAGCTAAAAATTTATCAAAAAAATTAAGTAATATATCATAAGGTATTTCAGTAGCTAATCTGCGTAATGCTTCACCAATATCTTCACTGTTTTGAAAAGTATCTACAATATGTGTAATAATAGTTTCAGTATTTTCTTTAGTTTGAGGTTCTACAGGGACTATATCAGCATTGGGCAAATTTTCTTGAGATTCATCCGGAACTTCTTTTGCTACAGGAATAGCATCTACTTTTGGTTCTTCTACAGTCTTCTCTATCGGTTTCTCTGCAGGTTGTGTATCTTTAATTACTTCAGATTTTTGAGTATTAACTTTACCGTTGTTCATAATAATATATAATTATACTTTATTTTTCTTAATCCATTTCAAAAACCCAACACTTTTTGTAATATCAAATGAAGATTCTAAATGTTCTTTTGCTATTTCATATGCTATTTTTTCTAGCTCATCAAAACTATCAATATAAGCTTGTATTATTTCGTCAGGATATGTATCGGGCATTTTTATAATAGAAAATATAAAAAAGGGTTTAATTCAATTTTATTTTGATATTAGGCAAATAAGCTTGGAGTCTTTTATTAATTTAGTCATTTTATATTCTATTTTATAGTCATTATCTATCAATATACTAAATACTTGATCTATATTATCTTCTATTAAAAACTCTTTAGTATTAGGATCTATAAAGGCAAGAATACAAGAATTATTTTCTTTACAACAATCAAAGCCTTCAAATGGAGATAACTTTTGTCTGGATACTTGTTTCAATACAGTAGTTAAGGCAGGGTCATTTGGATTTTTATTTATAGTAATGATATTCTTATAACATTTATTATATTTATCAAGATATATGGTCTTATATAATTTATAAATCATATAAGTTATATAAATATTAAAATTGAAATGATTTTTTGCCTATGATTTTAAACTATAAGAATGAGCACACAAACAGTAACCAACGTATCAAAAACATATCGTTATAAATTTTCCAATGAATTTCTAGAAAATTTGAAAGAATTTACACGCGTTCATAAATTTGATGACGCAAAGGTATTTAAAGAAAATTTTGAAACGTGGAAAGAAGATAATGATGAGACAATTACACGTGAAGTTAATTATATGAGAAATATGGGTTATGAAGGAGATGTAATTGATAAAATGTATAAATCGGCACGTTATTATTTTAAGAATAAATCAAATGAAAAAACGAAGCCTAAGAAGCGTCGTCAATATATTGGAATTGATGTATCATTGAAAGATAAAATGGATGAATATATACAAGAAAAGAAGGATGAAAATAAAGAATGTAAACCATCAACGGTATATGATGAATTTATGGAAAATGTTAATCATAAGTTGCTACTAGAAACAGAAAAGACAAGACTAAACTCTTTTGGTATGAGTGATGAGGATGTGGTAAAGAAATTTAAGAAAACATTTAAAAATCGCTATTTCCTGAAGTTTAAATAAGTATTATGAATAATTATAAAATATTTTTTTATATTAGTATGATAGGTGGAAAATTATTATCAGAGGGAGGTTTTGGTTGTGTTTTTAATCCCAGTATGAATTGTAATGGTTCAATAGATGATGCGACATTTGTAAGTAAGATTCAAAGAAAAGATAATAGTGCGAGAAATGAAATAGAAATAGGAAAAATATTATCAAATATATCAGAATATAAGAATCATTTTGCTCCTGTAATAAGTCATTGTAATATTGGAATTGGTCAAATAAAAGACAAAGATAAAGAAAAATGTATGTTATTTAAAAAAAAGAAAACAAGCAAATATCTTATGATGAAACTAGACTATGTTGAAGGTATGGAATTTTTACAATATATGGTAAAAAATGCGAATAGTGTTCAAATAATTAATAATATTATAAATAGTTTTAATAACTTACTAAGAAGTATATCATTATTGGTAAATAGAAAAATAATTCATTATGATTTAAAGGGTTCAAATATACTTTATAGTACAAAAAAAAAGATACCAATAATCATAGATTTTGGATTATCAATTAATATGAATAATATTGATAGTATAGATTTAAAGCAAGTATTTTATACTTATGCGCCTCAATATTATGTATGGCCTTTAGAAGTTCACTATTTGGGCTTGCTTTTAAATGTAAATAAAGAACCAACTTCAGAAGAATTAAAGGATTTAGCAAAAAATTATGTAATAAATAACAAGGGAATAAACAAAAATTTCTCTCCAACATTTTTAAAAAGTTATGAAAAGGCATGTTTAGATCAGTTAAAAATCTATAATCAAATGAGATTTAATGAAAGAGTAAAATATCTAATGAATTTTTGGGATACTTGGGATAATTATGCTTTATCTATAATATATTTAAGATTTTTAAAATACTTGGCGCTAGAAGGATTTTATGAAAATTCATTTATAAAATTTATGGGTAAGTTATTATTACAAAATATACATCCTAACCCAAATAAGAGATTAAGTCTAATAGATACAACTCATACATTTAATGGATTTTTATATAAAGAACAAATAAATGTGGAATCTACTTTTGAAGAATTAACAGATGAATTTATAAAAAATAAGGAAAATATTAATAAAAACTTAAAAAAACACAATAACAATGATTTGCGAGACACAAAGACAATGAAGTTAGAAAAACGCAAAAGAATAAAAACAATAGCAATATAAAATTATGAAATTTTAAAATGATAATTTTATATATAGATGACTAACACAAGAAGAATGAGGAAAAAAAGGAAAAATAAAACCAGAAAAAATAGTAAAAAGATGAGTAAAAAACCAAAAAAAGTAGGTGGAAAAATTTATTTTGAAGACCATCCTGAATTTAGACCAAATTTAAGCCCACGACAAATGTTTAAAATGGGTAGTTTTGGAGGAACTTATTGGAGACCCATAAAATCAAAATTTTATGACGGTGAACTTAGAAATAAACATAAAAAGTATTCAAAATTAGGTTGGTGGAAAGGTATATCTGAGGACAATTTAACACGTCCTTTTAATAAATATGATGTAAAAATTAATAAATATGGGAAAAAGGTGGGAACAACATTAAATTTTTGGGAAGATAAAGGATGGATAGATAAACAAGATCCATATGGATGGGTCCAATGGTATTGTGAATTTTATACAGGAAGACGAAGTAAAGACGATGAACGTCAAATAAGTAGATTTAATAAATTAGCAGGACCAAAAGGACGGTTTAGAAAATGGCTTATAACTCAAATAATGAAAAAAGGAGGTAAAAATAAATGGAATGATCATTCAATTAGTCCTGCTATAAGACAAACATTACAACACTGGGCATATAAACTAACAAAAAAGGATTTTAATGATGAATTAAAGGAACGGAAGAAGAAATAATTATTTTTTCTTCTTTTTTTTCTTTTTTTTATTGCGTTTTTTGTTAGTTTTATTCTTATTCTTATTCTTATTTTTAGAGCTATTTTTGCGTTTTTGTTTTTTTTGAGTATATTTATTACCATATTTATTTAATATATCTTCAAGTTTAACACCAGGATTAGCTCTAATTTGAGTTGTAATGTAAGATAACCAAGATTTCTTCATTAATATAAATATCATGGAGAAAATAAAAAAATTGAATGAAATAAATTAAGTAATAAGTTTATAAAAAAAATGACTACAACACTAGTATTTACAAGATACTTATATAATTTAGATGAAGTCATCCTAAGTGGATTAGGATGTCTTCTAAAACACACCAACATTGAAGAATGCTATTTTTGGTTCTATGAATTGTATAGTAGTGGATATGTAGAGGAAACGTGGAATTTATTGTGGAAAATTTATTACGACTTTTATGCTGAGAAAAATGGATATTTTGAACGAAAAATGAAGCAATACTATCGTGGTTGGAAAAAAAATAAATCTTTTAAATCAATAATGAATGTATTAAGAACACTTCATACGATGTATAAAAATATAAGTGGTAGAGTATTTATGATGAGAATGTATTATTGTAATACACTAAGGCAACTTATTTCAAAAGAAAATCGACAACAAATAACATCAGGAAACAGAAAAACGCAATTATTTAAATATGGTTTATTAGAAAATAAAGATCCGGTAATAGGATATTACTTAACAAGATTGTATAGCTTAATGGATGAAGAAGCATTAATAGATTTATTGAAAGAAGTAAAAAATGTAAATATAGTATTACATAATAATTACGACCATTTACATCAATTATACTATCATAGTATTAAAGGCGAAGCAATTAAAAAACGTAGTGTGAGTTATAATGTTGGTGTAGACGCGATAAAGCAACTAGAATTAACAGATGAAACATGTTATAATGAAAGTAAATATGAGAATGTAAATACAGTATATAAAACATTAGCAATGAGAAGGAAATATGGAATAAACTCAAATATTGGTTGTTTTAAATTAGCAAGAGATGAAGTAGATTTAAATAATGAATTTTGGTATCATTGGGAATATTATGCTTATCGTTGTCCATTATGGAAATCAAGATTTGATAAATATAAAATAAAGATTGATGATGAAAATAAAGAAATAATATTTGAAGATGAAGACGAATATGAAGAATTTTATGAATTATATCAATATGAACCTGATGAACAAAGTAAAGAGACTCAGGAAAAGAGTACAAAAATTTTGAAAAAACGTAAGTTAAATGAGTGGTTAGAAGATTCAGGAGTAGAAGTATCAAGACCAGAAAAGATTCGTAAGAAATTAAAGTATTAGTAAAATTGAAATAAAAAATATTTTTTATAATAGTATTATTATAAGCAGAATGGTTAAAAATAAGAAAGGAGGTTCTAGTCACAAAAAGATGGCTCGCAAGAATGTAGCCCCAAAAGGGGGTTACAATAAAAAATTACGCAAGGCAGTGGTGGAAGGCGAAATGTATGCCCGTGTAACGGCAATGTTAGGAGGAGGTCACGCTCGTATTATATGCGCAGATGGTGTAGAGCGTACTTTAGTAATCCGTGGAAAATTTCGCGGACGTAATAAACGTGATAATACATTAAAGTTAAATACATTTGTATTGGTAGGTTTACAAAGTGTAAGTTTTGGAGCAGTTATTCAAAAAAGAAAGGGTAAACTTGAAAAGGCAGATTTATTGGAAGTGTATAGAGAGGGACAAAAAGAGGAATTAATAAAACTTCCAGGACTTGAGAAAATTTTGGATGATGAGAGTAAAATAAAACAACAGGAAGATTTGGGATTTGATGTTATGACGGCAAGTGAAACATTTATGGAGGAAGTTATAAGCGAGGAAGATAAATCTCGTTTAAAACATAATAGAAAGATTGAAAAGGAGCGTAAGAAGATGGCTAAGAAGGTAGTAGAGCAAGATAAGGTAGAAGAGAAAAAGATTGAGTTCGATATGGAAGTGGATTGGGATGATATTTAATCAACCTGATTCATAGGATCATTATCACTATCACTAGAAATATTTTCTAATACCATATCTTCCCATGGGTCTAATTGGTCATATTCATCAGATTCTTCAAGAGGAGGAGGAGTATTTTCAAATTCTTGTATAGAAGCAAGTATAGCATTTTGATATTCTCTATCATATTCAAAATCATCAATTACACTGCGCATATTAAATGGGTTAGAAATTCTATGAAACATTGGTGTTAAATTATCACTAGCATTTTGTCTAACTAACGGTCTTGGATTTGTATATACATTTCTCATATTATCTAAAAAATTATTGAATGGATTAATAGGAATTTGTCTATTAAAATTATTATTTGAAATATCAATTAAATAATCATTATTTTTTATTTCTTTACTAGATAATTCGTGTCTACAAACAGGACATTTATTAGATTCTTCTTTTAACCAAGTAAATATAGAATCGGAAAAAATATGACCACAAGGTAATTTATATACTTCTTGGTCTTCTTCAAAATCTTCAAAACTAATACAACAACTATGTTGGTCAAAATTATTTTTATTATATTTGATTTTTTGAATTTCTTTTTCACCTTCTTCACTTAAGACATTTTTATATAAATTTTTTTGAAATAATGATTCTCTTAAAACATTTCTAACTTGAGATTGTTGTGGTAATACTATATTTCCTGCTAAAGGTAACAGTGAAACATTTTCATTTAATCTATTTCCTTGTATAATATTTATTAAATTATTTAATAACGTCATTCTTGGATTCCCAGACAAGTCTTGTTGAAAATCTTCAATTATATTATGTATAAAAGTATTTGTATTTTCATCATTATCCATATTAATAAAATTAAATATATTATATTTAACTTTTTTACTTAATTATTAAGAAAGAAAAAAAATTTATTAGTTAATATTTACCTATTTATTGAATAGTAATAAATTCAGAACCAATATTGTATCTGGGATTTCTTAGAATATCACTAAGAAGTTTGTATGGTGTCATCTTTCTAAGCTCATCAATGCCCTTAGTTTCAAATACATTAAGTAGTGTGGAATTGTATCCACTAAGAAAGGAAACATTTTCATCAAATGCGGTTGCCGGAAATCCACTTGTCTGTCTAAGATTCCAAAATAGAATATGAGGCTGTGAATAAGGTGTTCTGAACTTGCTTCTAACACCAGCTTCAGCAAACTTCCTCTTAATAAGCTCTAGCATTGTGCTCTGGTCTCCATCCCCCCATCCCTGAGCAGCATCAATTTGCATATCAGAGTAAACAGCTAGAATAATATTTCTAGTCTCGCTTGGATTTACCTCAGCACTAACTAGACCGTCTAGAATTTTATCACATAGGGCCTCGAAATTTGTATTCATAGCCCAATTAGGATCACATCTAATCTTTTGAACCTTTCCTACAAAATCATCTCCAAATTCACTAACATCCATCCAAGTTGGTTTCTGACTGAAAGTAAGAATTCTGTTTCTAAAAGCAGGATGACAAATTTCACTAGTTCGAATACTCAATCCGACAGCATTTGATATAGGAAGATAATCATCACATTCCATACTTCCAGAAGTATCACAACACGGAATAATACACGCATTTTCTAGCTCACTATTGTTCTCCTTATTAGAGAGCCATTGAAGATTAATTTGCGTCTTCTTCTCACTGGTAGCACAAAATGCTTCCTTTACCAGTTCACCAACAGTAAGACGCTTTCCGTGAACCTTTGCGGTCTTATCACCAGAAGCAGCTTTATTAAGATGAAGACTGAAGTTATTAGCACACGCAACTCTATCGTCTTCTGTAGAACGTTGACCTCCGGCTTTGGTTTTATTACGGATAGCATTACTATTCTTTTTAAGACAAATACTAGGAATATTATTAAACTTAAGTTGAGCCCACTCTTTAGCCGCCATTTTAATCTGTGGAGTATCGGTTGCTTTGGATAGAGCAACGATCATTTTAGTCCATCTAATTTTCTGCTTAATAAGCGCAGCCCTATACTGATTTCCGTCCCTCCACCCATTTGCAGGCTTAACAACAAACTCTGGGAAAGCATACTCAGCCATTTTCTTATGGATCCAGTTGTATTGCTTTTGCTTCTCGCGAGGCATCCATCTTCCAGCAAGTGAAGGTTTAAAACTGGGATCATTTTGAAGCTTTTCATATTCCTCCTTAATAACTAGAACAGAACATTGACACATATAATTAATAAGCCAGTGATTTCTATTTTCCTTTTCTGCTAGATATTTACACATAAATTTAATATCTTTCCAAGAACCCATAGGATGGGCTTTATTATCATTTACTACAAAAGAACGAACTAGAATTTTAGCAAATTCTGGGTCTTGGTTTTTAGACCAAGCCCAAACCATCATATATGCTAGAGAATATTCACCCTTACCGGCTTCAATATCACGAACATGCATAGTAAGCCTGAAAAGCTGCGTAAGCTCCTCCTTATGCTCTTTCCAATTAAGATTTTTTAGAAGGTAAAACAGTTTTTCCTCTAGATCTGAGTGATTACTAGTCCTTACTAGTTGAAAATACAACTGTGTAATAAGAGACTGTGCCTCAGATTTACTAGTCCATTTGGTTGCTTCAACTCCCCAACCATGTTGTGGCGTTCCATTTTCGCCATAATGTTTACTCTGGAGATAAATATCAGGTGTGCTCTTAGAGCTTGTGCGGTCGAGTGCTGCAATGATTGAACTCATAGTATGATAATAATAACGTTCTTATTTAAGTTCTTTTTCTAGTATGTTTTTTTCGTTTCAATTTTCTGTTGCGTATGTATACTTTTTTAGTATTACTTGATTTCTTAATAGGTTCTTCGTAATAAATTATGTGTAAACTGTTTAAATTCTTGAATAAGCTAATAGTATCATTCCATAATATATTGTTAATTTTACTAACGATTGTTAAAAAATTATATTTTTCTTTATATTTTAAATAATTCAGTACCTCTTCGGGTTCTAAATCAAAATTATATTGTAATATACTAATTAATCTATGTTGTTTATTGTTATAATTTTTGTTTTTTTTTAATAAATATATTAATTGATCTTTTTTAATAGTATTATTATCAATTAGTAAATTATCTTTTTTAACATAATAAATATTATTATTGCTATCAACATATGTAAAAAAAATTTTAATAATATCTATATTTTCCTTGTAAAATGATTTATAGTCTTTTTCTTCATTTTCTAATATACTCATCCAACTATTATCTTCTAATTCTTCATCGCTGGAGTATTCTATATCACTATAATGGTTGGCTACTGTTTCCATTAAATTAAAAATGTAAAAAAATTAATTAATATAAACTAATAGAACAATTAATATTAATCCTCATCACTATCTTCTTCGCTACTACTACTTTCTTCTTCATACATAAATCTCTCCATCATAGCTTTATTCCATTCTGAATCTTCCTGTTTAATGGATTTTAAATCTTTTTCTGCTTCTTCTTCCTCTTTTTTTCGCAGTGCTTCGGCTTCCTCTTTCTCCTTTTTACGCTCAGCTTCTCTTTGTTTGCGCCTTTCTTTATTTGATATTTTTTGAGGTGCTTTTTTCATAGCAGAGGTAATATCAAATCCTTGTGTAATAGAACCTTCCAAAATAGGACGTCCATTACTATCTCTTTTTGCGTTATCAAATATAGAAGGTCCTCTTCGTCCCCGTCCTCTGCGATTATTTCTAAAATGTCCTCTTCCTCCTCGTCTTCTAGTTTTAAAAGTATTGATTTTAACTTCAGGACTATTAGACCGTTTCCATCGAGAATTGGTAGGTTCTCTAGATGGAGGAGCCTTAAAACGATTTACTCTTTCAGTATTAGTAGAAGAATCTTCTATAGAATCTTCTGGTTTTAAACAATCCCAACGACTTTTTTTTGGCATTTTTCTGTGTGACATATTGTTCGACTATATTAAAATATTTTTTATAATTAATTAATTCAATTTTATTAAATCACTTAAAGAAAACACTTGTTATTATATTGGGTATAACACCTTGATTCTTAACGGCTAACATTTTTTCTATTTACAAAATTTATCTAATATAGCGTAGTTGATATAAATTATAAGAATCAGCACTAAAATTGATTATATTTTTTTATAATTATAATCAATATCAAAAAAACAATGTATACTTTATGTTTGCCTAAAATAGACAATAATGTATCAAAAAAACTATTATTTGATATCTTCAACAAGTATAATTTTGGTATAATATATAAAATAGATTTGATTACTATTAAACAATCTAAAAGAGCATTTATTCATTATAATAGTTGGAATAATAATGAAAAAAATGAAAAAATTAAAAATTATTTAGATGACGGATTAGATATTAAAATTATTTATGAATTTCCTTGGTTCTGGAAATGTAGTAAGAGCAAGTCATAAATAATAATTCAATTATTATTCATATATAGAACTTTTTTTTTAGTTCTTTTTTCTTAGCATTATATGATTTTCCATCAACATTTCTTTTGTATCTAATCCCGCAGCACACCACATCTTAGCAAAATCATCTTTTTCTTTTTCGAATGCTAATTCATCATTTTTTTTCTTATGTTTTGTTGCGTCATCATATTCTTTTTTTAAAGCAAGCCAATATGCATCAATATCATTTTTACTACTATCACTTGTAGTACTAGACATAATTAATTGTTGTTTTGGCATATATGTGATTGATATATTTTTATTTTTAACTATTTTTTAAAGAAATCAATTTTCTCTACAGTCCACTAACCAAATAAATTCCTTAATCTTTTCCTCTTTTTTTTCACGTTTTTTTTTTGCTATTCCTACATATCTATTATATGTATTGTGTTCAAATGGAATCTTTTCTACTTTACCCTTGCTTTTTAATATTTTATCCATTTCTTCCAAAGGTATTATACCCTTGCTATTGTAAGATATCATTATAAATTTACTCTTTGTATTTTCAATCAAATTTATAAATGTTTCTTTTGCTTTTTTTAAACTACAATATCCACTTTTTTCCCAGTTTTTTGGTTGTCCTCTATATGTATTTGGTATTTCTATATTTGTATTCCAATTACTTATTATATCCAATAAAAAATAATAAATATTATATGGATGTTTGTTGTAAGGAGGATCATAATATACCAAATCTAGTGCTCCTGTTGTCTTAATCCATTCATTCGCATCTTTCTTACTTATATTAAGTTTTGCTTTTCCACTAGTTAGTATTGGTAATTTTGGTTCTATTACTCTCTTTATTCTTTGTAAATCTATTTCTTTTTTTCCACCAAATTTACCTTTTTCTTTTTTTTCATCTTTGAAATATGCCGAAAATTGCCCGTTTGTATTATTATTTGTAGATGCTTGAACTAATAATGGACCTATAAAAAACTTTTGATATTCTTTACCAATATTATTTTTTATATAATGCATCATTTTATCAATAATTACCGCATTTTCTCGTGTATAATATACTCTTTCTCCAGGTAATATATTATTATCATTTTTTGGTGCCCAATGTTCTGATATAAATGGTTCATATGTATTCAGTTTTAAATATTTTTTTATATCTTCCAATGTCTTATGTAAATATTCTATTTCAGTATTACTTAAATCTTCTATATCAGTTAAATAGCACTCATTTAAAATTTTTGAATAATTTGATATATCATTTACATATAATTTTCCTCCATTTACCCTATTCTTAAAAAGTCTACTTACTACTCCTGAACCTGAAAATCCTTCACCTATATTTATTTTTTCTACACCTAAATCTTGTTTTACTCTTTTTATTACTTCATCTATTTTAGTTATAAATTTCCTTTTATTTCCAAGATATGTTATTATTTGTTTGCTATAATAATCTTGTTCGCTCATATAAAAAAAGAAAATTTATTATTTTTCCATATTTTACGCCAAATTTACTTTTTTTAAAACACAATCCTTAGAAAACTCCTGAATAGTTATATTATTATTACATATATCATAACAAAATTGTTCTTCACTTAATTTTTTATTCAGTCCAATATCTTTGGTTAATATGCCTTTATGTTTGATATAAAATTCAAACATCTCTTTTGATAATGTATTTGGTAAATTTACATTTATTATATAACAAAAGCTATTTTTATTAAATACCTTCATAGTTGTATCGTGATTTTTACAAATATGTTTTTGTAAATTTGCTCTAGCAGCATATCCTCTTTCACATATATTACAAGGACACTGAAATGGTCGTTCATTTTCAGGTGTATGTTTTGAATGTATATGAGCTAATAATGCTGATTTGGGTCCTGTTGTTTCATAATCACAATGTGGACAACATTTAACATTAAATCTTTGTTCTTTATTTCGTCTGTAGTAATTAGTGTTGTGGCGGCAGGTTTTACAATAAACCATTTTTCAAGTTACTATACTACTTTTTTAGTATTTAATAAAATTTCAATTTTCCAGAAAATTGAAATATATTTTATGCTTGATTAGATATTATAACAAATAAGTCAAGAAATACCACAACAATACTATGAATATGCTAACACCACATCGTCGTAATCCTAGTCGCAGGCGCCAAGCCCCAAAGCGATTTGAGGATGAAAAATTTGTTTCAGGGCAGGTAGATCAATATACCAGAGGCTATGAGGGTAGAGATAGCAACTGGCGAGCAGCTGAAGAAGATGCAGAAAACTACTATAACACCAAAAATGGTAGAAAATTTTGCTATGCTGTATGGAACTCAAGGGGAAAATATAGAATTCAGCTACGAGATTTCCCTGAAAGTCTTCTGGAACTAACAAGTATCTGGAGAGATTTTGGATTGGTTCTTCCAAGTGCTCTTCTTCAAGAGATTGGTAGTTATTTGAGAATTTCAAATGTGGATCGAGCTTTGCTAGAAGATGATGATACATTTGTAGTAGGAGATAACGATAGTGAAAGCGAATATGAAAGTGAAAAAGATACTAAAAAATGGAGCTGCTCTGGTCTTCCTATGGATGATGAAGAATGGTCTAGTTGTGAGGATACAGATGAGTCAGACTATGATAGCGATGACCTATATGAAGATGATTAAAATAATTAATATTAATACTATGTTGTAATAAATTTTTTTTATCAAGAAAAAATCCGTGCTCCCCACTAGTGGCCACTAGTTGATTTTTATACAGGCTACACCTGTAGCAGTAGCTGGGGTCGAACCAGCGAAGCGATGTCTCGCGGGGCAGCCAAAAGGATTCCCCCTCTTTTGACCTCTTAGAGTTATACTGCCTATTCCCAATCCGGGTATCGATCCCGGTTCTCCCAGGTGAAAGCTGGGTATCCTAACCGTTTGGACTAATTGGGATGTATCTGATGTGAGAGTTGAACTCACTTCTCCCGCCCGTAAAGGCAGGTGCTTCACCTTAAAGCTTACCAGATTGTTCTCGCGTTGGGGGTCGAACCCAAGACCTTCGGCTCATAAGACCGATGCTCTACCTACTGAGCTACACGAGATGATAATAGTAGGGTTCCATAATCAATCAAAAAAGTTCAATTTTCAGATAGGATTAGGGTATTTAAATTTCAAATCCTAAGCTAATGAAGAACTTGCGTTGCATTAAAAAAGTTTTTTGGTCCGACCCTTGCTCTTGGTCGCTTTTATATTTTTTTATTTTTATAGGATGAAACCATGGTCTCTTAGTATAGGTTCTGGTAGACTAGCAATATCTACTATGAAATTAGGGGTAGTTGATTTAAATGCTATAGCTGGTAATACTATGTTACGCTCCTTTAGTCTTGCCTTGTATTCTTCGCTATGTTGGTCGTATTGTCCGCCCTCTGGTAGCTGCATCATTATGGTTTGCTTTCCATTCTTGTTAGTGCTAATATATCTTGGTTTTATTTTAGCTAGCCAGTGAGTATAGGCTCTAATATGTGAGAATGGCCAGCTTTTTTTACCGGAGGGCCAGCATATGCCGTTCCTATTGTAGCAGTAGCCTAGTAGGTTAGATTCGTGTAGTGTTAGTTGTCTATATTCTGGAGGGTGGTAGCTAGTAGTAGGGACGAATGTATTGTCCCAATTTTTGATAGGAGATATAAATATGGAAATACTAGGCGAGCTTGCTATTTCGTGTGGTACGCACTCCCTAAATATTATAAGGTGTATATGTTTACTACAGTCTACGTCTACGTATCTTCTACAACCTTGATAGGTAGAGCTCATAAATGTAGGGTCAATATTGGTAAAATGTTTTTTCCCCTTCTCAACCCAGTGGTCGTAAATGGGTCGCAGATTTTTGTCCTTTATATCCCACCAGCAAAATCTTCTTTGGCCTGTGAGCCCTATAATTGTAGCGGTTAGTGGATTTTTGGTAAATTCTACTGACCCATCCTCAGCTGGTTCTTCGAATGGTAGGCCGTCAAAATGTAGACTAGTAATCTCTAGTCTTGCCTTGCGAGCACCTAGTCTTATTCTATTCTGCATAAATTTTGATACCGGCTCACCTTCTACTATGCTAATAGCATCGCGAAACTGCTGGTCCTGTTCAATTAGATGGTGTATAGGCATACTATATTGATTGATCCAGCCTTGGCTTGAGTCAGGGGCTTTGCGTGGTTTTATTTTCTCTGGGTGAATTTTCTCATCTAGAGTTAATCCCTTAATTTGATGCTCTTCTTTCAGTATTTGATTCGCATTTTGGTAGAAATTAGTGCGTAGCAAATACCTATTACGAGTGCCTGTTGAAATATTTTTTAAGGGAACAACACAAACTCCATATTTATCTAGGTAAGGTATAATATTGGTAATGTCTTCGGTTAGCAACTGACTTGCTGGTATTTTGGTAGCGGGAACTTCCATGATATCTAGTGGGTTATGTATAAACCTAAAAGAAAACTAATTTATTCAATTTTGCCTAATTTCTCTTGACTTGTTTTTTCTTTTTCTTTTTCTTCTTTTTTTACAATAAGTATCTTTCTTTTCAAATTTTACAAGCATAGGTCTTTCATACGGACGCCTACATAGCATACCAAATTGTTCACCAGTAGGTGCTTCACATTTACGAGAACCTGAACACAAGTTATTACCCATTTTATTTTATAGTATATATAAATGTATAGATTAGGGTTTCAATTTTGAATATAAAATATGGATTATACCACAAGTCAAGATAAAATTTTCTGAAAATTGAAGTTTTTTGTTTTCATATGCTCTCAATCATACCCCCCCAAAAGCAAACACAACCGAAACCGTTAAAACCTTTCAAACACTCAAACACAAACATGTCTTCTCGCACATTCTCAGCTCAGCAGCAGGCGAACTTCGCCAAGAACGCCGACCCGGCACAGGGTGTCTCTCTCTGCATTCCGCGGGTGTTTAACAACATCAGCTGGAAGCGCATCAAGGGTCACATGATCGATGCTAACCTAGGGTTCGTCGAGCGAGTAGATGTTGTCCCAGTCGCGGGCAAGAACTACAAGAGGGCATTCGTCCATTTCGCCGCGGGCAAGTGGAACATGCGCGATGCTACTGCTCGAGCAGCGCTTAAGGCTCTACAGGAGGGCAAGAAGATCAAGCTCGAATATGAGTCACCGTGGTATTGGCTCGTAGGCATCAGTGGTGCCGCTCGCCCAGCTGAAGCTCCTAAGCCAAAGCAGCGCAAGACCAAGATTGATCTCAGCCCTTCTACAGAGGCAGAGAGCAAGGCGTCTTACGACCTCTCAGCACAGCAGGACGAGGAGCTAGCACCTCCAAAGCTTACGCGCCAGAGCAACCAGCCTAACCTAGATGACCCAATCGTAGCACGGGCTATGTCTGGAAACTCACCTACTCATCAGGTTCAGGTGAGCGACGAGCAGCTGGCGGAGAACTCGCACCTCAGCGAGCAGGCAGCCACCTTCCTAGCAAAGGAGGAGATGGAAGCCAACTAATTAAAAAACATAAAAATCAAAAAATAAAAAAAACAAATAAAAAATAAAAAACCTAAAAAAGCACTCAAGAGAATGGAGTGGCCCAAAAAATTTTTTCTTGTGTATATATGCCATAGCCGGTGTGAGTAGTCCTAATTGCGGGGACAAAGTTGAGGTTCAACTCCTCTTTATGGCTTTTTTTATTTACATATGTTATATGGCTGCGCGTTTACGAAAAATAGAAGCTAATCTTGATACTTATAATTTTCAAATCACTACTTTTTTAAAAAAAATTCTAGACACCCACCCTGATAAAGAAGAAATGGAACATCTATGTGGTTCCTTTCCGGCTTCAGACATCACGTTCCCCCCTGACTTTCCAGATAATGAGATTGAGAGGATAAAAATGAAAATACAAATAGTTAAAAACCAATTATCATGTCTGGATAATAATAGTAATTATCCTGCAACTCTAATAAATAAAGTGCAAAAACATTTAGACAAAATGAAGAAAGAAATGGATAATCCTACTAGCTGGATACCACAAGTTAATGGTGGAAGAAGAAGAAAATCACGTAAGAAAAGAAGAAAGAGAAAATCACGTAGAAGAACAAAGAAGAAAAGAAAAAGTAGGCGTAGAAAAACAAAAAGAAAACGTAGAAGATAATTGTATTTCTAATTATACAATATTTATATATATTATATGTATCATAATGCTATAGGTAACGCACTAAAAATAGTGAGAGCTGAAAAGGCAGCGGCAGCGGCTGGACAGGGAGAATCAAAAAGCTCAAAAGATGCTGCTTCAGATGTATATGAGGATTTAGGATCAAAAGCTAGTGAAGTCGCCATACAAATTTTTGAAGATAGCGGCGGTGGTAACTATTTAGCATTGCGTGTAAATGGTGCCGAACATAAAAATGGTTTACCGACAGATCGCGAATTTGATGCTTATCCAATACCGTTTTATATGATAATCGAAAGCATGAAAGGTAAATGGGAGAAATGGTTTACTTATATAGCCGAAAATATTAATGTAACTGATCCAGGCATATGTATTTTTATAAGTGAGCTATCTCCGGGTGGATACGATGATGAATATACGGAAGGTCAGAATTATGGAATAACTAAATTTGGAAGAAAACTAACAAAAGCAAAAACAAAAAATGTACTATATTATGCTATAAATAGTGACGATAGAAATAGAGACGATGATGGGAATATTACAGGAGGAGTAAAAGTGTCTTTTCTGAAAGATAAAATGAGGGATTGGATAAGACAATATGAGGACGGCGCTTCGGCTGGCGTCGGTGCTAGTGCGGGCGCAGCGGCGGCCCCGTCAAAATCGGGAGGTGTAAGAAAGAAGAAAAGACGCAAAACGCGAAAAAAGACACGTAAAAAAAGAGCGAGTAGAAGAAGAAAGAGAAAATCACGGAGAAAAACAAAACGTAAAAAAAAGAAAACTAGAAAAAAACGTAGAAGATAATTGTATATTTTAATATAAAGTTTTTAATAATATTAAAATATATATGGCTGTAGTATTCAAGAAAGGGGATGTATCAATAAAAAAAATAAAGGAAGGAACTTATAAAATAGACTATGAGGAAGGTGATTATAAACATTACTGGGAGTTTGTGAAAGAATTAATTGGAGAGAAAAATGGAAATTTTGAAGCAAAAAGCGTGGTAAGTTTAAAAGAATTATTAAATGAAAAGCAAAAAACACTATCTTATCATCATTTATCTCATTTTTTCAAGCAAGTAGGGAATCAATATGTAAATTTAGAAAAAGATGGTTATGGAAAGGTATTTGTAAAATTGGATGATATAATAGTAATTCACATAAATGAAAACAAAAGAGATAGTAAATTCTTGTGTCTTGGATTAGAAGACACATATAAAATAGAAAAGACAGATATAAAAATTAATTTTCCATATAAAAAATCAAGAAATAGTACATTTTTCTCTCCAGAATTAAAAAATGGAAAAACATTTCCATTAAAAATAAAAAAGACTTCATGTATTTTTTCATTAGCTGCCCTTATCTCTTCTTGTGTAAAACCTGGATATGAACTTGAAAATAAAATAGAACATTTAACATCATTAAACGAAACCAAATTGTATTATGGATTATTAAGATGTTTAGAAGAAGACCCATATAATAGATATTATTTATGGATTTAATTTTCTATATATTAATTATATGTCGATAAAAGTATTAAAAGCAAAAGCACAATCACGCAGATTAGTAGCTGAAAAAAATAGCGTATCTAAAATGCCTGTTAATTTATATTATTCACGTAGTAGTGGATTGTGTTGTCCAACAAGACACCATGAACCAAATCCATCTGGAGGTATTTATGTTGAAAAGCAACCAGCCCCACAAAGAAGCTATGGAAATTATAATAGACAAGCAATGTTAGGATATAGCGGATTAGCACGTAGGGTAGTTTCATTAAAAAATTCTCAAACGAATGATGCTATTACAAATCCAGAAAGGAATACATTTAAAAGAATGCCTGAATTTTCTCAAGGACAGCATTTGTATAATTTAACTTGCGGTAGTGTAAGATGTAAAGACAATCAATCTAGGTGTAATCCAGTAGCACCTATTTGTAATAATGATTCTTGTGGCAAATCTAAAATATCAATAACAAAGGATATTGGATATTTAAGTCAAGGTGACTATTTAAAACGTAGAATTGCTCGCAGAGTAAGAAATACAAGTCAGCCTTTTGAACTTCCACCAGCACAAGCACCTAATGGAAGATTAACTTGTTAAATGCGGTATAATAATATAAAAAATTTATATATTATTATAAATGTCTAATTATTTAGAAGCATCAAATACATCTAATAATACATTACTAGAAAAACTTGATTATGAAGAGTATGAAGGTAGAACATATCATGTTAATTTTAAAATTAATACATCAGATACAACGGTAAAGGGATTATATACTAGTAAGAAAACTCAATTGGATTCTAATACATATAAGCAAGATGCTCATAAGGACTCAGGTATACCAATTTATATGCCTGAAGGAAAAACATTTCCCCCTATGACTATTACAGAAGTAGATTTTAAAATAGAGGCCATAGTCTATTATAAGCATAAAGTACAAACATATGCTCAAATCATGACTTATGGAGACGATGAAGATACGGTAAATGAAGATTGTGGTTGTACTAGCGACAATTCAGGAAATTTACATACAGATAATTCAGGAAATGAAGTTAGCCAAAACGATCATGAAATATTAGCATCACAACCATTTCATTCAGGTTTATCAAAAAGTTATTTTGAACCAATGCCTTATTTATTGGTTCCTTATCAAGGTATATATGCTAAAAAATTAATATTGATGAATTCAATTGGGTTAATGGATAGTAGTTATAGAGGAAATTTAAAAGGATATTTCTTTAATACATCAAATCAATCTGTAACTATGAATAGAGGTGAAAAGGTATTAAATGTCGCAATGCCTAATTTATCTAAAAATTATAGATTAAATTTATTCGAACAGCAAGAGGATATTCAAGATCATCCTATAAGAGAACAAGAAATACAAGCTGAATATTTTCCAACTCCTTTTAATGAAATTTATTAGTTACTTGTGGAAAAGATGTGGATAATTATCACGTATATACGTATTACAATCAGAGGCAAATGATAAATAGGATGTTTTATTTCTTTCAAAGTGTTGATTACAATGTCCACAGATATGGATGTAAAATTCATATAAATATTCATTATGATGAAATGTTTCAAATAAGATATATTTGCCTGTAATTGCTTTACATCTAAAACACGCTTGTAACCACCCATTTTCTGGTAAATGTGATTCCCTATATATATAAATTCGTTTTAGTGTAGGCATAGTTATATAACTTTAGAAAACTAATTTTATATTCTAATTGTGTGATAAAATAATATCAGCAATTTATATAATGCGTAAAACTAGAAATAGAAGAAGATCACGTAGAAGGCGTTCTCGTAAAATGAGAGGCGGCATGCTTGGAGCAATTTCAAAACTTTTTGGTATAGGTAACAGAGATAAAGAAGAAGATCCTAACAGGCCTAAATCTCATGTAACTGATACACCTCCTATGGCGAAGCCGCAAGAGCCTGTTGGTATGGACGACCAGACCAAATCTGTGCCTACTGAAGGTCAAGGCGGCGGAAAAAGACGCCGAAGACATAGAAAGTCAAAAAAGAAACGTGGTGGTGGATGTGGATGTGCTTCACCTATGGGTGGTGGAAAGAGAAAACGCCGTCGCAAAAGTCGTAAGAAGAAACGTAAAAGCCGTCGTAGACGCCGTTAAGTTCATTTTTTTTAGTTCCTTTTTTTATTATACAAATATATAATAAAAAATTACCAATTTGTGCCTCTGACCCAACGTGCTCCTATAAATGCTCCCAAAGAACCTAAAACACCAATATCTCTCCAGTCGAACCGGCAATTATAATAATTTATATTTAATAAAACTCCTCCTAATAAAACAGAACTAGCAGAAGTAATACCTACAGCTGATGCGTATCTTACTAAATCTGGAACTTGAAAATATTTTATTATTGTACTCATTTATATATTAATCAGATAACATAGTTTTAAGATGATTTATTTTCTATTTCTTTTCTTAGATCTTCTTCTTGTTTTCCTTCTTGTTTTCCTTTTTGTTTTCCTTCTACGAGAATACGTTTTTTTATGTCTGTGTTTTTTTCTTCTCTTTTTCTTTGTTCTTTTTTTTCCTCCACTTAATGTGCCTACTACTTGTTGTCCTTTGCTTAAAATAGGTAAATTTGTATTATATTGAATACATAAATCTGATATTTGTGTTTTAATTTCATCTCGTGACATCTCTTCTAAACCAGTATTATTATTGACTTCTCCTATAGACCAATTTAATAATCCATAAAAATGATCGACTAAAAAAGTTTCCATCTGTCTAGCATTGCAGCTAGCATAATTGTCTCCATATAATTTATCTAATGAACCGTGTGATCCTCCAATTATATAATTCATAGGAAATTTGGCTAATCTTTTAACTATACCTCTTTCTTTATTTACGTTATAATTTGCTTTTCTCATAATTCTTATTAGTGCTACTTGTGAAAAAAATTTCTCTAATGATAATAATTTTTTATATTCCTTTAAATGGAGATTTCTTATAAAAAAAACATTTCTAACACTTCTTAGGTCTTCCTTTGTCTCATTCTCATCTGTTACGACATTTAAAGCAAATAATAACTCCGTACAAGTATGTTGAGCGCGATTTAAATAAGAAGCGCAAAATACGTTATCATCATCATTTTTTAAATAATTTTTCTCTACTAGATATTGACCTAATAATCTAGCTTGTAAAATACCCATAGGAGTTAGATTAGTATCTAGATTTCTATTAAGTTTTTTTGAAACAACGTTTGAACCAACTAATTGAAGTGGTTTATTATGAAAAGCGTTACCGTGTCGTATTAAGAAAATTTCACAACCATTATGATGAGATAAATAATCTTTTGTAAATTCAACCCATTTTTTGTTATTTTTTTCATAAAACATTCCAGTTCTTGTAGAACTGTCATATAAAACTAACTCATTATCTCCATTTTTTCTAAAATAATTAGATCTTATTTTATCTGGAAATCCATCATAAATAATGGATAGTTTCCATTCACCATTTACAGATTTAAAGTGAAAACACATACAGTTAGCTATTTTCCAATTATCTGGAGTTTTTGGTAGTAATGGTTTTAAAATAGTTTTTAAAAGTCTATGATGATGACTTACCATAAAAAACTTTAGAGGTTTACTATGAAAATCCATTTGTTTTGTCATAAAATAATTTACATCATTCCAAAAAGTTTTATGAGTGCAACTTCTAGAAGATTTAACTGAAGATGGAACATATTCAATACTTTTATTATAGGTACACTCAGGATTATTATTAGCTACATCAGCTTTTGTTGTATTACACACATTACTTAATCGTCTATTCATTTTTTTTCCAACAAAAACACCGCGCGTGCCATGCGCTTCCCCGCGCGTTTTTTCACCAATAATGCAACTTTGTAATCTAGTAGACGAATTTTCTTTATCAAAACTACCAAATACTTTCATTTCATTTAAACATGGCATAATGTATAACTTATCTAAACTATACTCTCTTGATAAACGTTGATCGTAATTTTTTGAGAATCCATCCCAAGGACTAGATTCATTCAATATATTAATTTTTGATTCATTTGTTTCTTTTGTTTCACCGGACATATATAATAAGTATTTAAAATAAATTATGATAAAAAAGGCGTTATCATAATTTACGGTTGCGGTTTGGTTTTAGATGATTTGTTAGGGACAAATACACCGATATAAACCCTTGTAAAAAGAATCCTATACACATAGAATAAGCATCTTCTACCCTACACCCCATCACATGCTCTACTTTTTACTCATGTATTCGTAAGAATTAAATTTGCTGTTTCCAAACCTTTAAAATAAGCCAACTGCTACATACCCATTTGAACTCAGAATTGATTGCTATTTTTGTAGTCGTTCGAATTAGTCTAAACAACGACTTGAAGACCCCCTAAGGACTAATTTGGTAGCCTTCAGCGCGAGCTCTAGCGTCTTTACCCATTTTTTTATTTTTTTTCGCATATCAATATCATCATCGTTCTTCCATCATCTTCAACACCACTTCTCACACTTCACTCAGGATCTCCTAACTCTCTGCCTCCATGCATAACTCTATCGTCTTGTGTAATTGTATTAATAAAAATATTAATTTTAATTACTACTGAAATAAGTGAGCTGATACTATCCTCTTATACGGGTCTCTTTTATTCAGTTCAAAAGAAAGGTTTGAGTTTGATTTTTTTTTGCTGTGAGAGACCCAATATATACTATTAAATATTCTTTAAGTTGTTTTATAACTGTTTTTAAAAGTATTTTATGTATAAAATTGATTCAAATAAAACGCAATATAATTAAAATATATCCTATTATGTCCTCTCTAGTTGCAACCACTCCTGTAAGCTTTCAAGCATTTCAACTCCTTCAACTTGCCCCAGAGGGAGATAGTAATTTACCTAGTAATTATGGAACACTTGATCTAAAAGCTATTAAACAATCTGCTCTTTCATTAAATAACTTACTATTAGGGTTTTCAGTAGATAGGTCTGGTTCGATGGAAATTGTTAGTAAAGACGGAAAAACTCTACTACAACACGCACAATCTGTTATAATTAATATTGCTCGTTATTTAATGGACGTTCATAAAGAAAATCCTGATACAAAGTTTGCTATTAAAGTTGTGTATTTTGATAATAATCTAGATGAAATTCCATTATTTAAAATTAATTGGAACTCGTGGACGGATGATTTAGACCAATTTGTTGAAAATCTTACTAAGTTTCATCCTCGTGGGTCAACTAATATTCAAAAGCCTTTAGAGTATTTTAAAGATTATGGTCTCTTTAATACTGATGGTAATCATTATCATATTCTACTAACAGATGGATTTCCAAATGATGGATATACTTCTGCTACTGATTTACAAAATAGTCTTCCAAGTTGTAATAATATGTTTATTGGATTTGGACCAGATCATGCGGTAGACCTTTTAACATCACTATCTAATAACTCAAATGGAGATTATAATTTTGTAAATAGTGCTGAAAATGCTGGAATGTTATATGGAGAATTGCTTCACGGTATTCTTTATAATGTAGCAAAAGATATTACAATTAAAATGAAGGGAGGAAAACTTTACAACTATAAAACAAAAACCTGGGATGATAAACTAACTTTTAAAAAATTCTCAACAGAACATACACAAACCCTAGTATTCCAATCCAAATGGGATAGTGTTGAACCACATTTATTTGAACTTCATTACACTGACTATCAAGGACAAAAACTTTCACATTACTTTAGCTCTAATCAGTCATCAATTAGATATAATCCAACTAATGGAGAATGCAAAGAATCATCGCGTAATAAACATGTGGAACGTCATATGTATAGAGTAAAAACGATGGAGTATTTACATACTGCTAAACAACATAATAATGGAGAGAATGCTCCTAGAAGTTTAATTGAAGAACTTGAAAAGTTCAAAACTGAACTAGACAAATTTATTAAACGAAATAATTATGAAGATGACCTATTTATGAAAAATTTACAAGAAGATATAACATTATGTATTAAGTCTCTAGAATCAGTATTTAGGCCCGCTATGAGAGCTTTTATTCAATCCAGACTTTCAACACATGGACGTCAAGGAGGATTTGCTGTTGATGTAGATGATGTTCTAAACCAAGATGATGATTATAATGTAGTAGGAATAAGTAGAATGAGAGGTCTTAGTATGCCTTCTAGAGCTGTTCAAAATATTTCAACACCACCTAGAATGCCTAGACAGCGGTCTGCTTATACAACACCGTCTCAAAATAATGTTATGCGTCAGTGCTCTCAACCTGTATCTCAATAATTAAACCATATTATAAGGCAAATAAAAAATTTTTTTATCTGTTAATATAAATGAGTACAGAATCTAAAAGACAAGAAGTCTCCAATATTTTAGTCGCTGCCGCATATGATGCCGCTTTAATAAAACTTCAATCTACATTGAAGGAAAGAAATATTGAAGTTTCATCAAAATCTATTACAGAAATTGTAAAAATTGCTATGGAAATAGTAGAAGCTACAAAACTCAAGGGTGCTGACCAAAAATCGCTCGTAGAAAAAATTGTTAGAAAAATTGTAAAAGAATCCCCATTAGAAGAATCCAAAAAAAGTATTGTAATTTCTATGTTAGATGAAGGAATTGTAGGAGATGTTATAGATTTAGTTGTTGCTGCTACAAGAGGAGAAGTAAATATTAATACAGTTGAAAAAGTAGCTACAGGATGTTGTCTTGCTTTCTTAAAAAGTAGGAAAGCAAAAAACGCAAAACTTACACCTAATCCATTACATTAAGCACCACTAGCATAAACAGTTGTCCAATCACGAGCAGTAGTTTCATATGCTACTCTATTATCTTTATATTGTCTAGCAATATCTGGAACTAAAGGATCATCTGGATTAGGATCGTCTAAAAGACTACAAATAGATATAAGCACTTTGGAAATGGTTAAAGCCGGACTCCAATTATCTTTTAATATATCCAAACAAATACCACCTCCACTATTAATATTTGGATGATAAATTTTAGTCACAAAAGTTACCTTTGGAGGTTTAAAAGGATAATTAGCTGGAAAATTAATATTTAAATAAAATACACCACCCGCATATGGAGTATCAACTGGTCCCATAATTGTTCCCGTCCAATTATAAATATCATCACCTTCTGGACCCGCGCTACAGTTTGAAGGGGGGTTCTTAGTAAGATTTTCTAATTCTTTTGCGATACGTTTTGCTGAAGCCATAATATATATATAATTATAATATTTTCTTACGTTTATGTTGTTTTAATAAAAAATAAATTACATAAACCACTACAAGACAAGTAATTAAAAATAATTACCTACCTCTATCTCCGTTTTAATTGCATTGGCTTTACAGTTAATTATTTTCTACTGGCGGGATTTTCAACTTTCTATCGTCGGCACCCTATCTTACCAGCCATTATATACCAAATTACTAGTTTGTCGCTTGAAGTTCAGTCATTCCAACTGAAGAACCGCAATATATAATGGAGGATGAACTCTCACCCCCAAGGAGTAATCATAAATAGGAATTGAACCTATACGTGGTGCCCACACTATGATTGAGTTTAACGTCAGATCTTTTTATGACGGCTTCGTCGTCTTACTATACGCTCGAGCTTATTTGCAACAACATCTATTGTGACTCAATCGCTTATTTTTCACCTTAGTTCGAGGCCTGACCAGGGCAACTTACACGAACTAACACAATCAACCCTCCCCTTTTCCAATGAAATCGGCGCTGCTGTATGATTTAACATACGGGTTCCGCTAGAGCGTGGGGGGTCAATCCCACTTTAAACCCTAGTCCTCTGTCCGTTTAAAGTCAGACCAGACTCTTTATAACCTTCCTACCGGGCCAATGGCTATCCGTTATAGCAACAATAATACAACACCGTATTATTGGAGTGGCTATGCGCCACTAATGTAATCTACTAGGAAAACCTAAAACTTCAATTTTCAGAAAAAAATTTGAAAAAAAATTTTTTGATAGAAAAAAAGTTATGCTTCAACCGTCACCTACACTATCATCTTGACTTGTGTTTTTATTTTTTTTTATTTGTATATTTTTTCATTCGTATACTCCTGGCGTAATCCGTTAGAGAACGAGGCCTATATCTTGCTTTTATATCATCGAACTCTGGTTTTTTATCTCTCCACGAACAATCCCGCCATAGATTGTAAACGTTTGGTTTGGGTCCTTCGCCTTTCTCTGCCTTTTCCTTTTCATATGCCTCTCTAGCTTGCCACGCCTTTCCCTGGATTGAGTGGTATTTGGCTTCATGACCCTCATCCCAGTTTCCTTCAAAATATTTCTCCGCAAACTTCTTTCGCTCGTCCGCTGCTTTTAGATACAGTCCCTCCGCTTTCTTGAATCTTCCCATACTATTTTCATGATCCGCTAGAGTTTCCAATCGTTTGTAGTAGCGATAATGTTTTTGTTGCTCTTGGTTCTCCATTATTCGTTGGAGCTGTGCCCGTTCCAGCAGTTTGACGTTGGTGGTCTTGACTTTGTAATTGTTGTTAGTGTTGTAGTAGATAACTTGAAAACCTTCTTTTTCAATTTTAAGGTAAAAGTAGGTCTCAAATTAGGGTTTCTGTAAAGCAAGTCAAGAAAAAAGGACTTTATATATACAGTTGCCTTTTTGTTTTTTTTTAGCGTATGATTTTCCACTGCGATGCGATGAAGGAAGTCGATATGTATTTCTCCCAGAGCTGTTGCTGTGTAGGTTTCTCCTCTTCGCGATCTTGAGTGAGTTCTTCTAGCAACGATTCTAGATATTTCACTCCATCCACATTAGGATCATCCATTATGTTGGTGTAGGTGCTTTGGGGTAGGCTCATATTTGTTGTGCTTTGCGTGAGTTGTTGTTGTGGTTAGGTTAATGTTGAGTAGTCTTGAAAACCAAAAAGTTCAATTTTAGTGTTAAAATTAGGGTTTCTGTAAAGCAAGTCAAGAAAAAAGGACTTTATATATACAATTGCCTTCTTTTTATTTTTTATTTGTTTTTCTTTTTTTTTGATTTTTATTGATTTTGTTGGTTTGATAATAGACGCTGCCTCACGCTTAATCTGTTGGACGTTCAAACAATACTGGTCCAAACTGGTAGCATCTGTGTTGAAGTTAGTGATAAACTTATATACATTGACTGGAGAAGTCTGTCCAATTCTGTGAGCTCTGGCGATAGACTGATCCTCTACCGCTGGGTTCCAATGAGGAGTAGTGAAATACACCTCGTTGAAATGCTGGAGATTTAATCCCTCACATGCCGTTTGAATTTGGGCAATAAGGATTTCTGGTGCTAGGAAACTGTTAATGAGGTGCGCGATGTTGTGTGCTCCACTTCCTCGAGAGGTTGTTTTAGCATCGATGATAGTTGAAATGTCCTCTAAGGAAATGGGACTCTGGATAGCATACTGGCGTTCCTTTTTCGACGTAGAACCTTGTATGACCGCCACATTAAATCCAGCTGATGTGAGTCTGTTCTTAAGGTGAGCGATTTCACTTTTGAACTGGCAGAAGATGAGTTTACCTTTACGGGTTTGCTTATTCTCCATTACCTTATTTACCACAGCATTCATTTTGCTAATACCAGAGCAGGCTAGCAAATCAGCATCTTCCGCGTCAAAATCTCCTCTGTTAATAAGACGCTGAACTAGCTTATCAGAAGCCATAGGAGGGAAGACACAGCCCTGTCGCATAAGCATATACAGCGGCAGTTTGCTATTAAATGCGTTGTTAAGGAACGCCATAGCCAAATCCACATTGTCTCTGGTTACATCAGCGAACCCAGCACCAGCATGAATGTTCTTCACAAACTGTTCTTCTTCTGGTGTTTCATGTACTACCTCCACTACTTCCACATTAAGTGGAGGCATTTTGATACCAACACTTTTTTTAGTGCGGTAGAGCACACAGTCCTTAATGGTAGCCGCGATAGCTTCCTTATTGTTGTAGAAGGTTTGGTTAAGTCCCATAACGGAGCATAGGTGGTAGAAATCCTTACGTCCATTGTTAATAGGTGTTCCGGTTACCAACCACTTAATTTTAGCCTTCAAACGGCATCCACCAGCGTGTTTACCACTCTTAGAGTTGCGCATATGGTGAGCCTCATCATAGATGACCCTATCCCACTCAATATCCCACAGAGGACAGTGGATCAATTGCTTCTTACGCTTTCTTACGCTAATCATACCATACGTAGTTATGATAACGCGAGATTCATTAAGGTCCTCCTCCGTAGCCTTTTTCGCCTTAGCTCCGTGGTAGATAAACGCATCAATATTTGCGAACTTTTTGAGTGCTCCAGCCCATTGTTGGATAAGAGCCCTCGGCATTACAACTAGGGTCTGTTTCGATGGGTTGAGGACGATGGTGCCGATCATAAGGATAGTTTTACCTAACCCCATCTCGTCACATAGGAAACCTCCGGGAACTCCTAACCTAGGGTTAGTTTCGCGGGTATGGACCCACTTCATTCCAGAGAGTTGATGTTTTTTAGCATCCAATCCAGCTTCCTTCAACCAGTTGGTGAACGCATTCATAGCCATATTTAAGGTTTTGATTAAAGTTTTGATAGGTTTTGTTTTGAGTTGTCTCAGTAGTGTGTAGTATATAATTGTAAAAGGGGGATAGTATAACCGTTAAGAAAACGAAAATCTTCAATTTTGAAAATGACAAGTCAAGACAAAAGTTTCTGAAAATTGAAAACTTTTGTTTTCAAGAGTTCTCTATCATACCCCCCAAAAACGAACAACTAGCGTAACAACACTACAAAACTAACAACTCAACTAGTCACTCAACCATGGCCGCTATGATCACCATCGCATGTGGACGTCCTTCCTCTTCTCGCCGCAGCACTACGCAGCAGCGTTCCAACTCCCTAAGTGCTTATATGCCTAAGGGACTTCACTCTACCCAGTCTGGCGTTCATCAACGTAGGACCACGGTAGCGAAGAAGGTCCAGCCGATGAGCTTCCGCTCCAACTACCGGGTTCCGGTCACGGAGACTATGAAGCCAAATGGTCGCTGGACCGCCAAGCTTCAGGTGAAGGATGCTACTACGGTAGCCCACACCACTCGCTACCAACCCAAGGTTAGGGTCCAGGTTCAGGTCGATGAGGCTTCAGCCAAGAAGAAGGACTGGGAAGCTCGCCACGCCTACTGGATGAAGAAGGAAGGTGAGAGAAAGGCATCCAAGTCAGCCGCTAAGAAGGCATCTAAGAAGGCGTGGAAGGATGGAGCCGCTGAGCGCCTAGCAGCCAAACTCCGTAAGGCTCAAGAGGAGAAGGCACGCCAAGAGGAGCTAGCTCGTCAGCAAGAGGCTGAGGATAGCGACAGCAGCGATGGAGACTTCTTCAGCAGTAGTGAAGAGGAAGAGGAAGAGGAGGAAGACTTCCCAGCTCTCCCTACTGTTGCTAAGGTTAGCAAAAAGGTGAGCTTCAAGGACGACAGTGAGAACCTTATGAAGCCTCCGTGCGAGACCAAGGTTTTCAACACGGAAGACCCGCCTAGCTCCATCAGCGATGAGGAAGAGGATGAAGAGGAGATTGTCCTAACTCGCTCTGCTAACGCATGGAAGCCTAAGCGTATTCGTCAAAAGACGGATCAGGAACAGCACGATGAGCTCCTAGCTATCTGGCGAAAGGACTACGAAGCTAGTGACGGAAGCTGGGGAGATCAAGCCGACCTAGCAGATGACCTCGCTACCATTAACGCTCTTAGGGTTGGTCTATCTCTTCCAGAACTAGATGACGATGGAGTGGAGATTACCATCGACGAATTTGGTCGCCCAAGCGCTGATAACTCCGCGTGGTAAGTCGCTATTTAGCGCAGCCATATAGTAGAAGGCGTGGTATTCTACACATAACATAAAAATCAAAAAAAATAAAAACAAATAAAAAATCAAAAATCAAAAATCAAAAAGAAGGCAACTGTATATATAAAGTCCTTTTTTCTTGACTTGTTATTATACCATTACATAATATCAAACTTTTTTTCTGAAAATTGAAGTTTTTTGTTTTCATAATCTCTCAATCATACCCCAACATTATAACACAAGTCAAGATTTACAAAAACTTACAAAACTCACAACAACTTCTAGCACTACACAGTATGGCTCTTAATTTTGGAACTCGCTCTAATGCTAACTTCCCAACAAATCTTCAACAGATTATCGACGCTCCAGTAGAGGAGGTCACCGGTCCTAGGGTAGCTAAGACTAAGGCTATCGCTACTATGGCTATCCCAGCCAATGCCGCCAAGGCAGCCAAGGCTCGCACTAAGAGAATAGCAGCTGAGAAGAAGGCTCACAAGAAGGCTCACGCCACCTTCAAGCGCGAACTCAAGGCTACTCGCAAGACTCTAACCACAGGCTGGAAGGAGGAAGCAGCAACCAAGAGGGAACTAGCTAGGTGCGTAAACTACATCTTCAAATCGGAGGAGAAGAGAAAGAAGAAAGAGGCTAAGGAGAAGAGAGCAGCAGCTAAGGCAGCCAAGGCTGAAGAGAAAAAGCAGAAGGCAGCTGTTAAGGCAGCCAAGGCTAAGGCAGCCAAGCTTACCGACCACGAGAAGCTTATGAAGCGCGCAAGGAAGGCTTACGAGACAGAGATGCGCCGCAGGGTCAAGTTTATGAGGCAATTCAGCGAGAAATATATGGAATACCGCGAATTCCTTAGGCTGGACCAGGAGGGAAATCACACCATCAACCCCTTCACAGAGGAGCCAGAACAGGATAGAATGGTCTCAACGGTCGAACTCACGCTCGAAGATGGATTTGTCTGCTAAGCGCCTACTAATTATATTCAAAAAAAAATAAAAATTAAAAAAACAGAAAAACAAATAAAAAATAGAAAAACAAGAAAAACAAATAAAAATAGAAAATTGAAAAATTTTTTGTTTACTAAATATCATACTATAAACTGTATACTTTCTGACCTAGATGATAAACCAACCGCACGTGGTAGAAATATTCGAAGAATCAATAACAGATGATGATATTATTATTGTTAAAGAAGATGATGTTATTGTTGTAGAAGAATATGATATAGACGATTATGAATGGATTAATTGTATGGATTGCGTTCAGAGAAAAATGATTTGTATTATTTCTATTTTGATTATAGGAATAATACTTTTAATATTTGTTTCTATACTAGGTCAGTAAATAATACAAATTAAAAAATTTAATACATTTCCTTTTTTTTATAGTCTACCACCTAAACCAGCCAAACCATCAATAGTATCACCTTCGGCTGTACCACCCCCATCAGGTAGGATATGATAATAACCTTCGTCCTCTTCTTCTTCATATATTACAAATAATGAACCTTCGCCCGTAGTTTTAATTGGTTGATCTTCTTGAAACTGAACGAATACAGGACGCTCCTTATGTCTTTCATGGGCTCTAATCCAAGCGTCTATATCTTGTTCATATCCCGCATAATCAACTATATAGTTGTTAACAGATTTGTCTTCGCTATTTTTAAATTTATAATTAATAAATTCAATAGCTTTTGCCCAAGTAAATCCATCATCACCCCATATATCTTCATTCCCTCTTCGCCATTGAGCGGTATCAATAACTGTATAGTATGTGTAATCGTATTTATCTTCAATTCCCATTGTGGTGTATATAACCCTAACTATATTTATAATTAACTTCAATTTTACAGAAAATTGAAATGAATTTTTGTTATGTAATAGCATCACACAAACTTTGACTATGGGAATCTGGACTACTAACGCAGGAAAAAGCTATAAAGTAAATATTAGACAAGACCAAATAAAAGCTATGAAGGCAGCAGGTGCGCGCTTTTGTTGGTTCAGGGATAATCCTGGAATAAATAATGAAAATAATGAAATATATTATGAAGATGGGAAGGACGAGCAAGGTAAATCACACCGAATACTGAAACAAGGCATAACAGTAACTTGTGAAAATGGCGATAGAATTACTGGATATGTAAGCCATATGGTTGCGGGACATTCCTGTATGGGAACAGATATCGGTGATTGGTTTATCATTCAGGAAGGAACTTATCCAACGCATTATCATATACAACATTCCGTAGATGAAGATGATGTATATATTGAAGAGCTATAAATGTAGAGGTTTAATAAATTTTTTTTATTTATATTTAGAAAGGCAAATAGTGCAAGGATTACCTGTAGATCTTATATGAAAATGTAGGGTAGCCTCTTTTTTTATATCAAAATGAACAAGGGTAAATCTAAAAGATTCCGGTCCAATAACTTTTCCTGCATAAGTAAAATAAAAATATTTTATAGGTAATTTTAGTAAATTATTAACCAACACATATAACGTTCTTACAGTATCTGTTTCATCAATTTCAAGAGTATGGGTTTTATTAGTATTTTTGAGAAATATTTGCATATAGTAATTATACTTATTGTATATTAAAATAGTTTTGATAAATGAATTTACATGAAATAACAGCAACAATGAAGGTGGCCCAAATATTAAAGAATTTAATAACATTAGGAGTATTCACTTCAATTCCAACAAATTCCATAACTCCATATGGTCCATACCATGTTTTATCTTGGAATAATTCTCTTTCTAATCTAAAGCAAATACATCCTCTAAATAAGAAATGTAAAACAAGAGTTAATATAAAAAATCCTATTACCCATTTTTCAACTTTATATAAAAGTATTCTATACATTAGAAGTGTATACGGCATATTATGTAAAAAATAAACAACAAACCATCCAGCAATATCAGCATTTCCTCCAAATATGGTAGTTAATAAATTACATATAGCTTTAACACATTTTTTTATGATTGGTTTTCTATACTCCCAATTAAGTATTTGAAGCATATATAAATATAAAAAAAATAAATGTTATTTTTTACCGAATTAAAGTTTGCTTACTAAAATAAAATTCATATAATCCTTTAATTTATTTTTATCTTTAAAGAATGTGGCATAATGAATATCTCCTAATGGAAACGAGAATTTGTAAAGATCATTTTCTTTTGTAAGGTTTATTTGACTGGTCTTGTCTTCCGGAGAACAATATGATAATATACTGTCTGTAGACGATAAAAGTGTGTAGTTTTTCCTAATAAGTGCCTTTTCAAAAGTCATAAACATATCTCTAATGTAATATGGTTTGATTTATTTAATTCAATTTAACTATTGTATTAAATAAGTAATAAAAAAATTTATTAGATGCCCACGGCAGGACTCGAACCTGCAACCCCAAGTTTAGAAGACTTATACGCTGACCATTGCGCCACGAGGGCGAAGCTTAGATTCATAATTATTTACTAGTTCCGCAAAATGTTGTAAAATCGGTTTACCTTTAATATATGGAGTTCTCATCGTATGATCCCCTTGGTCGATCCATAGACGAATTCCAATATATTTAGTTTGGTCTTCAGTTTTATATCCAAATCCACTTACGGCAAATGTGTCGCAAATGGTTCCTGGAATTTTAATAGTTATACGTTTAGTTCCAAACCCATATAGGTTTTTTTCTAAACCCATAAAGCACATATCATAAAGTTGTTGGTCGTTCATGTTTCTGTATATCAAGTAATTGTGTGTATATTGGAATAAGTTTTATAAAAAAACATTTCAATTTTCTAAATAAAAAATCGTCTAGTGCAGGATTTGAACCTGCGCGGGCGGAGCCCAACAGATTTCAAGTCTGTCCCATTAACCACTCTGGCAACTAGACAAAAGGGGTAAATAAAATTTTATAAGGACCGCTGTGGGAATCGAACCCACGACCTCGCCCACCCAAAGGGCGAATCATACCCCTAGACCAAGCGGTCGATTGCTGTTTTCTTTATTCTTTTTTTTAATATTTGCTGTAAGAAAACATTTCTAACTTAATAATATATGGTTAAAAAAGTGGTAACAAGTATGTTTAACAAATATGTTGATTTTTTTGCTAATTTTAATGTTTTAGGTTTAGCGATTGGTTTAATGATTGGTTCAAATTTAAAAGAAGTAGCTGGAGATTTTATTGATGGTATTATAATGCCTTTTATAAAACCTATTTTAGGAACAATTACTGGAGGAAGAGATTTAAAATTTAAAATTCCAGGAACAGAGGTTGAATTAGATTTAGATAAAGTTACAGCATCTAGTATTAAATTTGGTGCTTTATCAGTAATAATATTTGTTATGTTACAATTAGGTGTTCAAATTAAAAAACCTGTTCAGTGGGTATCAGTTAGAAATTGGGATAAGATGAAAAAAAACAAAAATGTAAAATTAACTTCTACAAATTCTAGAACTTCTAAATCTAATAAAGGATTTACCCTTTAATTGCACCTTCCGGTAATCGAAACCGGGGCACTTCCTTGGAAGGGAAGTATGTTACCACTACACCAAAGGTGCTTATGGAGAATGGGGGCATCGATCCCCCTGCCTCACGCATGCTAAGCGTGCGCTCTACCATTTGAGCTAATTCCCCTTCATTAGCTATAAGCTCCCACCGTGAATCGAACACGAGACCTTATGATTACAAGTCATACGCTCTACCAGCTGAGCTATAGGAGCCTATCTCCTTCCAATATTAATAAATATCATAAAATTTAATATTTAACGCATAAAAGATTTACTAAATAAAGAGTTAAGCCACAAGTGAGATTTGAACTCACGGCCTTGAGCTTACTAAACTCACGCTCTACCCCTGAGCTATTGCGGCTATTACTAAATAATTTAAGTATTATCTATTTAAATTATTTCTTTAATAAATTATATTCTCTAATTTTTGGTAACCGTGATTACCAATGGGAAATTAGGAAAGTTAACCCCAAGGCGTAAATTATTGGTCACAGGGTTCCTCCCCCCACTGCCCTCCTCGACAATAATATCGGCGCCGGAACCCGCCTCCCCAGCGGATAACTGAAGCTCATGAACAGCTGCCGTTCCGACAGGAGGTTGATGCAACCCGTACTGATTCGCCTCTGCGGGAGTGATCCCCTCGAGGGTGCTGGTATAGGTATTCGTAGACGCTGATGTGGCCACTTCGATGCTATATGTGGCGTTAGCGTCATCGATAATACTAATATAAAGTTTACCAGTTGGGCTGTTCTGGTCGTCGAAGCCATACCATTTAAATTCGACTGGGATATTTGACTGAATGGTGTCGGCGTTATCGACATTTGTACCGCCATTATTATTATCTACGTTGATGAAGAGTTCTCTGTTAGAAGTATTTCCATCGAAAAAATCGTTCCAAGAAGATGTAGAAGCTTCTGTATAATCCACAACTATTGTCCCATCTGGCTGCAAAAGAGACTTCCCATAATTGTCACTCGACCAGTAAGAGATCGATACACTTTCACCACTTACGGGAGGAGGGACAGGAAAACCGCCAGACGCTGCTACTGGTGGGTTTACTTGGGATGGAGTAGTTGTGTTGTAAAACAAAGAACCTACTCCAATTTTGTTTTGAAATAAATAGCTCATTCCTACATTTGGATATAAACCAAATTTTGTGTTACCACCATAGTTAGCTGTAGAACCATTACTGGTTTTTAAGACGTTTCCATTATTCTTAGGTATTAAAACTATTCCTGTAGCTTGAGGTCTTTTTCCACCTAAAGCATTTACTTTTCGTACATTACCTGGATTAAAAGGCATATATATTATGTATTTATAATTTATTCTATAATAAATTAAGTAAATTATAATTATTAAGTACTGACTACAACGCTATATTGTTGACCTTCTATGAAATTTATTTGAGGATTGCTGTTCATTGATCTGAACCGTAAAATTCCTTTACCACCTCCTAGGTCAATCCAAATGCCATTTTGTACGCCAGCCCCCGACCCCGTGAGATTGATATTGCTATCATCAAAAGTCTTGACTGTACCGTCGAGATCCGTAATTGCCACTTCAAGATTTGACAAAGCATTCTTCAAGGCATTCTCATCCAATTGGTCTGAATATATATTAATAAATATATCATGTAGCCCGGGAGCACCGTCATCATCGGTGACTATACGCTCAATTTCGGCCTGGTCATTCAATATCTTTCTATTACCTGAAACTACGCCAAAAGGGAAATTTGAGTTTGATACTGTATAATTACTCGTTGCGATATCATTAAATTGTTCGGGAGGCCCCCCACCCCAGACATATGCAAAACCTCGATATTGTGTAATCCAAGGAACGTCGTCGGGCGCTCCACCGTCTAACTTAGCTGATGTAGCTGTAAAGGTAAAGGTGCCGTCTGGTCCAGGGACGTAGGGAAGATCACTCAGGTTCACCTGAATTCCCGGCCCATCCCCGACTCCCGCGCTAGCTACGGATGGGTTTACTTGGGATGGAGTAGTTGTGTTGTAAAACAAAGAACCTACTCCAATTTTGTTTTGAAATAAATAGCTCATTCCTACATTTGGATATAACCCAAATTTTGTGTTACCACCATAGTTAGCTGTAGAACCATTACTGGTTTTTAAGACGTTTCCATTATTCTTAGGTATTAAAGTTATTCCAGTAGCTTGAGGTCTTTTTCCACCTAAAGCATTTACTTTTCGTACATTACCTGGATTAAAAGGCATATATATATATTATGTATTTATAATTTATTCTATAATAAATAAATTATATTCTATACATTAGATTTAAAATTTGTAGATATACGTCGCGATTAACTTAATTCATAAACTCTAACATGTCCAGTAGCATTATTTCCATTGTCGAGAGCATATATAGCACCAATAGCAACAGTTTGTCCATCACTGCTTAAAGATACTGAACTTCCAAACTGATCACCAGCTGCGTCTCCATCTATTTCGGTACCTAATTGACTCCAAGAACTATTACTGTATTGATACACTCTTACGTGACCTGAATTGGCGTAAAGTCCATCATTTAGGATTGCTCCAATAGCAACTATTGTACCATCACTACTTAAGGATACTGATTTCCCTGAGTAATCATCAGCTGCGTCTCCATCAATATCGGAACCTAATTGAGTCCAAGAATTATTACTATAATCATATACTCTTACGTGACCTGAATTACTTCCATTATCATCATTACCGATTGCTCCAATAGCAACAATTGTACCATCATTACTTAAGGATACTGAATATCCTGACTGATCACTGGATGCTTCTCCGTCTATATCGTTACCTATTTGAGTCCACGACCCATTACTAAATTCATACACTCTTACGTGACCTGAACTAGTTCCATTACCATCATTTAGGATTGCTCCAATAGCAACTATTGTACCATCACTACTTAAGGCTACTGAATGTCCGGAGTAATCAGTAGCAGCTTCTCCATCTATATCACCACCTTTTTGATTCCAGGCACTACCATTCCATTCATACACTTTTACGTGACCTGAAGTATTTCCATTACCACCATTATTATAGGGCGCTCCAATAGCAACAATTGTACCATCACTACTTAAGGATACTGATTTCCCTGAATTATCAGCAATTCCATCTCCAACAATATCTCCACCTTTTTGAGTCCAATTTGGTGTGGTACTACTACTGTATTGATACACTTTTACATGACCTGAATCACTTCCATTACCATCATTACTGGGCGCTCCAATAGCAACAATTGTACCATCATTACTTAAGGATACTGACCGTCCTGACAAATCACCAGCAGCGTCTCCAACAATATCTCCACCTTTTTGAGTCCATCCAATTGGAGTAACAGTTGTATTACTAGCATTTCTTTCATACACTCTTACGTGACCTGAATTACTTCCATTATCATCATTATCCGTAGCTCCAATAGCAACTATTGTACCATCGCTACTTAAGGATACTGAATATCCGAAGAAATCATCAGCTGCGTCTCCATCAATATTAGAACCTAATTGGCTCCAGTCCGCGGGCCCCACCTGGATTAACGTTGTGTCTGTGGTGTTGCCAGCGACGTCAGTAGCCCGAATTTGATAATCATCTACACCCGTAGTAGTCGAGTAGGGGGCGTCCAATGTAACAATACCATCGCCCGTCACTGGATCCTGTGTAATACTTTTATCACTATTCCCTGGTGGTAAAATAGACCAAGTTACAGATTCATTAGCTGAAACACTTCCTAATGCTGTGTCTCCTACCACCCAACCACGTAAATTAGTAGTATTAATAGTTGGAGCTGTTGTATCAATAACAGTAACAGTCCATGTTATACTTGAAGTATTGCTATTGCCGGTGGTATCAGTAGCAGTCACAGTAAAAGTATGAGATGAATCGGTTTGATAATCAGCTGGAGAACTTAATGCAATAACACCAGAGTTTGTGCCAATAGTTACGCCAGAACCAGTAATAGACCAAGTTACAGTTTCATCAGCTGAAACACTTCCTAATGCTGTTTCATTGTCGTTTATGGTGTTGTTGAGGCTAGTAGTAGTAATAGTTGGATCTGTTGTATCATTCCCAAAAATCGCAAACGTTCTCGTCGAAGCATTGCCCAGAGTATCTGTGGCCGTCACGGCAAACGAGTGCGATGCGTGTGTGAAATAATCAATTGGAGCATCGAATGTAATATTACCTGTTCCGTCAATTGAAACCGATTGGCCTGTCATGGTACTAATAGCCCAAGTTGCAGGTTCATTAGCAGTAACCTGTCCTATTGTTGTTGTACCATCGTCAAATATTGAACTATCGATTGCGTTGGGGTCACTGATTACTGGACCTGTCGCGTCGCGTATCTCAATATCAATAGGTCCCATAGTTGAGCTATTTCCATTGGAATCTGTCGCTGTAATATTAAATACGTGACTTTGTTGTGTTAGATAGTCGGGCGAAATGTTTAGTAGCACGGCCATTTCTGTATTGGGCTGGTCGGGCTGGTAGGAGGGGTCCAACTTTACCGGCATGGTTGACTCACTGCTAGTAATAGTCCAAGTTACGGGATCCCCGCTCAAGGGCAGAAAGTAGCCCACCCAATAATTCGGTCCTACCGTCGAGTCGTCGTTTAGCGGGTTATAGCCAGCCTCGTCCATTATTACTGGATTACCAGCATCTATAATATTAATTAATCTACCCATTCCAGCTCCGTGCGCGGCGCAGTTATAATATAACGTATCTGGAGCATTAAGAGGAACAACTAGAGTTGTTACACTATCTGTTCCTAGTGTTCCAACAGTGGTAGCATATCCAACATTAGATCCAGTAGATGTAGTGCTAATTTGTATTTGGTGTCCACTGTTACTAGGAGCAGATTGGTCAAAAGTATAAGTTGCGCCTCTTACTAACATGAGAAGGGGTGTTTCGTAGGCGTAGCCAGAATTGGGTTCGGTTAAATTAAATTTATTTACACCATAGTACTGCGAGACCTCCACGGTCCAGTCATTGTTGTAATCTGTTGGATTAGGCGCATTTCCAGTTCCAGTTC